>Ga0137310_102246_pt1 | contig 11149 bp, 11 predicted proteins | sample NAcewiD2O_June_2_FD_97183 | JGI IMG/M metagenome (GOLD analysis project Ga0137310, IMG submission 97183) | Mouse cecal microbial communities from Vienna, Austria - N-Acetylglucosamine amended D2O_June | ecosystem: Host-associated > Mammals > Digestive system > Large intestine > Cecum | place...
TGTTCCCTCCGCGTCGAATGAAAACTCGCTCACCTCGTTGAATTTCAATTCAACCTCGTCCGAAAACCAATATCCGGAAAATTCAAATTCTGCTTTATACCGCTTTCCTGTGATGGTTTTATTCGTTGTGTTTGATGTCATGTATCCCATAAACCTGTCACGGTATCCGTCTAACGTGAGCGGAGTTCCTTTTTGCAGGAGAGCGCAAAACCTGCTCACATTCCTCCGGATTTCGTCTCTGCTCTCTCCTCTGAAATATACCTCTACTTTAACGGATGACAGAGGCGTGTCTGTGTCATTCTCTGACGGTGTCAACGCCCCCTCAAACATCTCAACATCCACCACCGTGGGAGGAGGTTGAAATTCGACGGTCAACTGCTTTGCTCGAAATATTCTGATGTCAGTCTCCGCAATCTTCATCTGCTTTCTTACCTCCTCTTTTTATAATTATCTGCCATTTTATCGCTGACCCTCGTCTCCGTCCTGCTTGCGATCTCGTCTCCGTCAAGGAATACTTTGTTATCAACATAGACCTTTGTCATGTTATTGATCGCCTGCAATTTACTGTCAAGCATCCGGTTCAGTCTTGTGTAAAACTGCTCAAGAGGGAGAATTGCCTCCGCGCCTGCCTCTCCTCCTACCATCGCTCTGTTACCGTTGAACCCGAAAAGCGTCGGATTCAACATAATACCGCCCGTTTTATACCAATCCACTGAAAAATGAGGTACTGACGGAGGATTCAAGCTGAAACTGCCGGAGATGCTGAAATGTGGTAATTTCAACTTAGGCAGCGACCACTCGAAATTGAATGCGTTTTTCATCGCATTTATTGCGTTCTGTACTGCCGTTTTTGCCGCATTGATCGGTGTTTCGATTGCTGACTTGATTCCATTCCATATCGAGGCGACGGTGTTCTTTAAGGCATTGAAAACGCTGCTCACGGTGCTCTGAATTGCATTCACTGCCGTCGACACCGCATTTCTCGCCGTATTGATTGCTGTTTCGATTGCGGACTTGATTCCGTTCCATATCGAGGTGACGGTGCTCTTTAAGGCATTGAAAACGCTGCTCACGGTGCTCTGAATTGCATTCACCACTGACATGACCGTCGACCGGATTGCATTCCATATCGTTGCGATAATCGTCTGAATTGCCGACATTATGGTCTGCACAGTGCTCTTGATTGCATTCCATGCCGTCGTGACTGCTGTCTTTATCGCATTGACCGCCGTCGTGACTGCTGTCTTGATGGCGTTCCATACGGTTGTAACTACTGCCTTTATCGCATTGACTGCGATCGTGACATTCGTCTTTATGGTCTCCCATATGAAATTGATAACATCCCGAATCGCATTTAGAATCGTTGTGACGTTGGTCTTGATCGTCGTCCAAACCGTCGTGATGACCGACAGGATTCCGCTCAAAATGAACTCTATTCTTGCAAGGAAGAAATCAAAAATCGTCATGATAATGGTTTTCAATCCCTCAAGTACGGAAGTTATTTTATTCTTGATGGCATCCCATACCGAACTGATGACTTTTTTGATCGCCGCCATAACCGACGAAATGACTGAATGTACCGTTTCAATCGCCGTCTGAACCTTTTCCTTTATGACGTTCCATACCTCAATGACAATCCCTTTGCAGTTCTCCCAAATGAATCGGAATGGTAGTGTGATGATTGTCACTGCCGCATTGAAAATCTCCCGAATTGCCATGAATGCCACTGTGATAACATTCTTTATCGTATTAAATACATTCGAGACGACCTCGCTGCATTTTGCGAACACATTGGAAAATGCGTCTTTGACTGCTGCCAGTTTTCCGGTGACTGCCGCCTTGATTTCTCCCAATTTGCCCGAAAACTTTTCTTTTATTGCTGTGAGTTTGCCTCCGGTCAGCTTATCCACGAATGAGAATCCTGCGGTGTAATATCCTTTGATTCCCTCCCATGCTCCGGCGACTACTCCCTTTATCCCTCCCCCGTTCTCCTCATAGGCTGCTTTGATGCTGTTTAATCTTTCGACGACGGTCTCTTTTGCTGCTCCGAGTACCGTTCCGGCGACTTCCTTGACCGTTCCGAATGCTTTCTGTGTTGCCTGCCCGAAATCTGATTCAAGGAATTTATTTTTTATTTCCGTGAGTTTGCCTCCGGTCAGCTTATCCACGAATGAGAATCCTGCGGTAAAATGCCCTTTGATTCCCTCCCATGCTCCGGCGACTACTCCCTTTATCCCTCCCCCGTTCTCCTCATAGGCTGCTTTGATATTATTTAATCTCTCGGTGACGACTTCTTTTGCTTCCGTCATCGCGTTTCCGATAACTTCCTTTACTTTCCCGAATACGTTTGAGACGACCTCTGCAATCTTTCCGAATACCGCTTTGATGGTCGCCCATAATTTATTGACTGCATTCCGGAACGTCTCGGAGTTTTTATATAAAGCGACAAATCCTGCAACAAGTCCTGCAACTGCTAAAACCACCCATGTGATCGGATTGCTTAATAATGCCGCTGTGAATGCTCTGATTCCCGTCGTTGATGCCGCCGTCGCTGCTGTCAGTGTCCCCTGTGCTGTTGCCTGCGCTCCTGTCGCTGCTGTGCTTGCAGCAGACGCTGTCGCTGATGCTGCGTCTGCTGCCGCGTCTGCGGTCGTTGCTGCGGTCTTTCCTGCCAGTTTCGTGATGACTTTTCCGACAACGTCTCGCATACTCTTGTATGTATTGACTGCCGTCTTTATCCCCTGCCCCAACTTTCCGACTGCAATGGATGCAGGCGCAACCGCTGCCGTGAACAGACCCACCTTGATGATCGTCTGCTGCTGCCCCTCGTTCAGATTTCCGAACCATTCGCACAACGCCCCGACCTTTTCAGAAAATTCCTCAATTATCGGAGTTGCCGATGTCAGTATCGTTTGACCGAACTGCATCACCGTATTTTTTAACTCGTTGAGCGTCAACTTGATGTTATACGATGTCGTTTTCATCTTGTCGAACGCCGTGTCGGTTGCTCCGGTTGACTCTCGCATCTGTCCGAGTGTACTGTTGAAATTGTCCGCGCTGTCTCCCAACAAAATGAGACCTGCTTTTGCTGCCTCTGACGAGGAGAACATGTCTGCCATCGTGAGATTTTGCTCTTTTGCCGCGCTGTCAACTATTGCAAGTACATCGGCGAGGCTCGAACCGCTTGTCATCAACTCACTGAATGATTTTCCGGTTTTCTCTCGGAGAATCACGTCTGTCGTGCTGCCCGTTTTCCCTAACTCGTTGAGCATCGAGTTCATGTATGTTGTGGATTCTGCCGTCGCCACGCCGTTCGCTGTCATGATCGCATATCCGGCGCATAACTGGTCGAGTGCCACTTTGTTCGCATTCGCTGTCGGGATAACTTTACCCATTGCAGAGGATAACTCTGCAACGGTCGTCTTGCCGAGGTTCTGCGTCTGAATGAGCATATCCGAGACGTTTGTGACCTGTTCTGCCTCTAATCCATACGCATTCAGAATCGTCGTCAGCAGGTCGAGCGTATCTCCGGATTCTGCGAACCCTGCCGTCGCCAGTTTTGTGGACTGCCGGACAAAATTGACTGCATCTCCGGTCTTTTGCCCTGCACTGATGGCGTTATAAACATTGTCAGCAATTTCTCCTGCTGCAATCCCTGTCTCATTTGACAGGTCGACGATGGCATCCTCCATCTCCCCGACAGACATCGCTCCGGTGTCCATAATCGTGGATACTTTTGCAATAGCATCCTCGAAATCAACTGCCATCTTTGCAGCACCCGTCGCAAAGGCTGCAATGCCTGCCGACACGACCATCATCTTTTGACCGAACGCCTCAAGTTTCTGACCTGCCTTGTCGCAACCATTCGCAAAGGCATCAAGTTTATGATCTTTTAATTCCCTGTTGACCTGTTCGAGTTCGCCCTCCATCTCGGAGAGTTTTGCCTCTGCATTATTCGCCGCGACTGCCTGCTTGTTGAGGGCATTTTCCGTCTGATTGATCGAGTTTTCACTCGTTCTCAACTCTGCCTCAAGTTTTGTCAGTTCCTCTTTGAGTTTCTTTGTCTCCTCTGAATCTTCCCCCGTCGCTTTTGCAGAGTTTTCGTAGGCTTTCCGCGTTTCATCGACTTTCGATTTCAGTTCTGTATGTTTGGTTTTCTGCTCCGACAGTTTTGTAGAAAGTTTTCCGTATTGATCGCCTGTCGTCTTTACGATCTCTTTTTGCAGCTTTATCTTATCTGATAACGCTCCGGCTTTCGCCTTGAGGATGTCGGTTTGAGAGCCGAATGCCTTTGCTTTCGCCTGCGTCGCTGTCCATTGGCTCGCCAGTGCTTTCGCCTCTTGAGCCATCGCTTTCATCGTCTTTTGATACGAGTTCGCATCTGCCGACGCTTTCACGCTCACATAAGCCATTCAGTTCCCTCCTCTCCTACTGTTTCTCGTTTACCGTCTTGATTGCAAATTTCAAGTAATCAAGCAACGCCACGATGTCAGTCTCAAGGCATTGACTGTATGAATTATTTAATAATTTTATTGCTATCTGAATCACTCGGTCGACGTTATCCGAGCATATATCCCACAAACTTCTCTGCTGCTCTAACTCGTCATAACCATTCTCTCGGTCGTAGTCATCAAACGCCGACTTTTCCTGCTCCACAGGTTCATCATCCATCAACTCCAAGAATTTCGGGGTGATGACATCCTGCATCACAAAGTGAATTGTTTTCGCTGCCGTCAGCACTTCGACGGCATCCGTTTCACCTAACTCCTCAAGTGACATCCTGCTACCGAATATTTCCTGTGCGATCTTTTGGTTGAAAAACATCGCATCCGACAGTCTTTCGCCTCCGTTCTTTTTCATGAGTTCCGCATATTGCCGATATTGTCCGACTGTGATATGGTTCACGAAATATCTGTCCTCACCGCAGGCGATATATATTTCCGGCATCACTTGACGACGGTAAAATTTTTCTGAATGTCCTCCATTTTCTTCTGAATCTTTCCTGCGATGTCCATGTCGACCATCATAAATTCCGTGATGATTTCATCCGCTGAAAGACCTTTCTTCTTATCTTTCAATTCCTCGATCGTAAACTGATTGTCATACAGACGGACAATCCACTCACACATCAACTGGATGTGTTCTCTCTTATATCCTGCATTTGTTGAGCCGTTGATCGTCTCGGATGCGTCCAAATAGTCCATATAGTCGTCCGCGCCGACTTTCGGCATCGTGTACTCTTTGTGATCTATTGTGATTCTGTGTTGTGCCATGTTCTTTTCCTCCTGCTATCTCTTTTTATTATCCTGCTGCCTGCTCTTTTTCCTGCACCTTGCTGAACCAATCTGCAATCGCCGCCTTTGCGTCCGCGTGTTCCTCTAACAGATTCCCCTCATCGACAACAATCTGATACTGTCCATCTTTCTGACGATCATAGAAATCGCCTTTGATGGTGTTGCTCTTGACCGCGACCTTTTCTGCCTGCGTTTCAAATTCATCATCAACGCCCTGTCCGAACTTTCCGCAGTATAACCATGTAAATTCATATTTTCCATTCCTGCGCTTTGTCCGGAATCCGAGTGCCAGTTCCGGCGCGAGGTCGTCTTTGCTCTTGACAAGGAATCCTTTGTCATATAACTGACCGAACAGGAGTGCTCTGTCCTGCGGTGCAAGTGTGGAAACCTCGATCTCAACCTCCGTTCCCTCGTACGACGTGATTGTGTCCTCCGTTCCGTCATCTGAATAAACTTTCTCACTCGACCATTTATCCGAAATCTTTGCATTGATCGCCCTTGCCAGTTTGACCGGAACGTCTGCCGCATACGCTGTCTGTGTGTTCTGCGTAAGTTTCGCAATATAAATATCACGCAATCCGCAATATCTGCTCCTCACGATCGTTTCAACTCCTGCTTTTGCTGCCTCTGCCATTTTTATTCCTCCATTTCTTCATAAAACTTGTTGAATCTCTGTGCTTTCATATAAATCCCGTTTTGAGGCTCTGAATCGTCTGCATTCCTCGCCTCGTAAAGAAATCCATGTTGTTTCATCAATCCCTTTATTTTCTTTGCCAGTGCAACCTCGTCTTTTTTTGAAAAGATCGTCACCTGCACCGCCTGCTCCGTTCCCTCGGCATCGTCATCCGAATGGTCTCCCTCTGTTTCTCCCAAATCCCACAAGGTCACATGTGTCTTTTTGATGTCTTTTCTATACCACCCCTGCACGACTTGTATTCCGGAATCAGACACCTCTTTCAATGCGTCGGATGCGTCTTTGATGATGTCTGCCATCGAATCACCCCACCGTCCTATCTAAAAAATTTTGATACTCTTTTTCTGCTATGCTCTGAATTTTCCCCTCTGCTGCGCGTCCTGCTTTATAGATGAACTCCTGCGGAGGTCTGTCAACAGTTCCCCAATTTATGAATTTTACATAAAAATGCTCACTGTTATCCGATTTCGTCCATCCGACATCTGCCTCCGCTCGTGTTCCTCGCACCTTGACCTTTTCGATCGGCACTGCATTCGCCGCGTGTCCGGATGGATGCGACTTTGAACCGAATCCCCGTCCGGATAGTTCTTGATTCCTTGATTTCGGCATTTCTCTCGACATTTCTGCCTTAATCAACGGTTGCGCCTGTGTAACAATGTTTTTATTCAGAGTTTGTATTTCTTTCTCTGTCGCGCATCTCTCTAACGCCTTGACGAGTTCATCCAGTCCTTGAAATTCCATCTCAATCCGCATATTTCACCGCCCTTGTGTCATATTCTGACACCTCATGAGACCCGATTGCACTTGAGCAGATACCGAGTTGAGTTTTCAACAGGTGTCATCGCGTAAATGTCAAATGAATCCCCTTTGTAAATAACCGAGAACTCTTTGAGGTGCATCCGCATCGCATCCGTTTTCGCGCATCGCCTCACCTTAAAAACCGCCGTTTCCTCAAGTGACTGCTGCAACGCTGCATATTTTTCCGTTGAGAGCAGATCGGAAACATCGCACCAACATTTGAAATACTCCTCTGATTTAGTTTCATTCCTGCCATCTACCACCTCCGAGGTGTCTCTCATGATAGTGATTCTTCCGGTCATTTTCCCCCTCCATACATTTCCTTGAGCAACATCGAGGAGACTGCTGCCTGCAATCTTTTCTCCTCTTTCCCGTACTTCTCGCGGTTGTCATAAAGGTCTTTTACATATATCAGAATGAGCAGGTGTTGACGATGTGTGAGCGTCTCCATGCTGAAATCCGGAATCAGTTCCGTCATCTCCTCAACTGTCACATCAAACATCAATTCAATGATGTCCTCGTCATCGTCATAGTCGATATGATTATATTTTTTGCATTCTTCAATCAGCTTTGTTCTCTGCTCCTGTCTTTCCTCGTCCACCATCGTGTCCACCTGCTTTCCGACATGGCAGTCATTGAGGCGACTGCCCTGTGCTTTCTTATCCCTGCACCGTCTCCGTGATGTTTCCCTTGATGACTGCCGCCTCGTCAACAGGCTGCACGTCAAAACGGTCTCTCACTTTGATTCCTGTCATGTCTTTCTCCCACAGTCCTGCTCCCTTATCATTCATGTCGATCGTGATGACATTGCGGTCGAACAGAGTGACCGCCTCTTTCAGATCTCCCATATAAACCGGATGCTTATACCCTGTCACCTTTTTCGTTGTCTCGTCCGTGATACTCTCACTCTTGATAACTTTGTTCGACACCTTGATGATCTGATATTTCCCGAACAAAAGCATTTGCGTCGGCTGCGTGGGATTCGGCTGCAAAATATACTTTCCGTCGCTGTCCTTGAGTTTGTCGAGATAGTTGAATCCGTTCTGATTCGTGATAACAACTGCACCAAGCGCGATAGCAGGCTCAAGTTTCACATTGAAAACATCCTTGAGGCTGTCGATCGAGGAGATGACAACCTCTTTTCCCGTCGTCATCGTGTTGATTGTCTTGAGAATCATTGCATTACGGGTCGCCTTTGTCTTTTTGGCAATCCATTTATTGATGTATGCCATGACGTTCTGCGCCGCATCCTCAAACAGTTCTGCGGTGATCTTCAAAATGCCGCCCTTTTTCTTGATCTCATACTTGATCTTTCTGAACTGCGGTTCATCCATTCCGGGGAAATCTGCCTCCTCGTCCACGTTGTCGAATGGTACAGAATCCGCATCGACTTCGATGTTCCTCGAACCGCTTTTTGTGGTGACATGCTCAACATTGACATACTGCTCCAAATTGTCCTCGGAACGTCTCAACTCGATGATGTCCGTCCTGATGTCCTCCGGAACGACAACGCCGATTCCCGATTCTCCCTCCTCATTCGGAGTTGCATCGGATGTCAGTGCGTTCTTGTACGTCGTCACGTCTGCCTCCTCCGGCTCTTTCTTGAGAAATCCGCATTTCACAATGTTGACAAATGCTTTCACGAGGTTCTTTTTCTTTGCTTTCGGGTCTGCTGCCCCTCCTGTGATGTCCTTTGCCCTGCCGGAACTGATCGCGTCCTCGATGTCATCCCCCTCGTCATCATCCAAATCCATGAGCAGGTTGAATTTATCCTGCAATGCAACGAGTTCCTGCTTTGCGGTCTTTGCCTCCTCAATCTTCCCCTCATTCGCAAGGGAACGGACTGCATTCTTCTTGTCATTGATCTCTTTGAGTAATTTCTGCAATTCTTTGTTCATTTCAAATCTCCTCTCTAAATTCCGTACTCGTCTAAATCTCCGAGCAACATCTCTAAATCATCCTTGTTTCTCTGTTCTTTTTCTTCCCTGCTCCGCGCATCCAGTGCCGCGATCACCGCCTCAACGATGTCCTGCGTCTTCCTGCTTTGCAGGTTTTCCGGAATATTCCGGTATCTCTCATAGAAATCCGATGCACACGCTGCCGCCGCTGCCTGCTCCTCAATCTCTATGTCAAAATATCCTGCGACCTCGCTGCCATTCATCCACGTCTCCGCATCAACGAGCGACTTGATCGTCTCCCGTGTGACACCGTCCTGCACGTGCTCCATGTAGATGTCGAGAATGGATTCCTCGCATTTGTTCAACTGCTTGATGGTCTCCTCAAAATCATCTGCATTTCCCCATGAAATACATGACGGTTTATGAACCATACATTGAGCACCGGATGCGAAATGCAGTTCGTCACAGGCGAACATGATGACCGACGCGATACTTGCCGCCAGTCCGTCCACGTATCCGGTCTTGTGACCCTCATGTCTCCTCAACTGATTATAGATCGCCAGTCCTGCGAACACATCGCCGCCTCCGGAATTGAAATAAATGTCGATGTCGTCGTATTCATCAAGCTGATGCAGAAAATCGGCTATGTCCTGCGGACACTTATCCTCCTCATACCACATTGACTCCCATGTCGCTGATACAATGTCGCCGTAGAAATAGAGAGAGCATCGCTGTTTCTCCTCATCCTCTTTAAAATCCAAATACCCGACTTTGTCCACCTGTCCGGTTCTTTTATTCTTCTTTGTGAAGTCAAATCTTCTCACTTTCGGCATTCTCCTCACCTCCCTCCGATTCTTCTTTTCTTTCCGGTTCGTCCGGTTCTCCGGTCTTTTGCTGACCCTTTTCGGTGTATTGCACACCTGCCATCTCTATGGGAATGAGATTCCCGTTTCCATAAAGCCGATTCCCTCCCTCGGCATCCGACATGTCGAGTTTTCTTCTCGCCTCATTCGGCATGAGGATTGTATTCTTGACACCATTTGAGAGATATTCCATTTGTGTCTTTGAATCCGTTCTGAAAAGGACTTTTTCATTGAATTTGAAATACTTTTTTTCGTCCTGCTCCTCCGGTGTGAGGAGTTTGAAATTGATTTCCTCCTCATACTGCTTTATGATGAAAAGCATCGTGTCAACGTAAAATGACAACTGCTGCATTTCCGAGTTGCTATATGATGATTTTTCATAGTCATTGATCTGATTCGGTTTTACTCCAAACGCCGCTGCGATCTGTAACGATGTATATTTTTTCAGTTCAAAAAACTGTGAATCTGTCAGCTTTATGTCGAGTGGTGTCAGTTTCATTCCGAGCGGCACAGGCAGGATTCGTCCGGTATTCTTTGAGCCGTTCCCGTATTCCTCGAAAGATTCACGGAGAGCCGTTCTCGCCTTGTCATTGAGTTCCCCCGTATATTCGAGCACCGCTTTCGCTGTCAATCCCGATTCATACATCTTGTTCATGAACTCCTGTGACGACGCTGCTCCGTTCACTGTTTCCTGCAAAATCTTTTGCACAGGCAGTCCGGTTATTCCGTCAAGGCTATGTGATGTCTTAAAATGCAGCACCTCGTCCGTGCTCAAAACATACCTTTCCCCATTCGTCGGGTCTGTGTATATGTACCAAATCCGACCCACTCCCCCAAAATATCCGGCATCATCAACGATGATCTGTGTGCAATTTGATTGCATCACCCATAAGTCCAATACCTTGAGAGTTCCCCCGTATTTCTTCCGGACAAATTTTCTCCGGATATAAACGTATGCGTTCCCGTAATGATTCCGGTTCATCTCGACGGTGTTCCAAAACGTCGTCGGTGTCATGAACGGATTTGGTCTCGTTTTCAAGAGACGAGAGACCTCTGTTTCCTCCGGTTCGATAATTCCCTCCTCTGTTCTCTGATAAAATTTAACAGGCATTTTTGCCAGTGTTTCCGACAACATCTTGAGGCATGTGAAATACGTTACCTCTGACAGAGGCTTTTTTCGTTTCTTGATACCTAAAAAACCGAGGAACTGTTCGGAATTGATTCCGAATGTTCTGTATGATTCCAGCTCTGCCGCATTTGCCGCCCCGTTCCTATTCCTCCACTTTTGCAGTAAATTGTTATATGCTGTTGTGAATGGATTCATCGGTTCTCGCCTCCGTCCTTTTCATATTTCTCTTTCATCGCAAGCCATTCGTCGATAAGATCATTCGCGTCCGGCTTGTATTCGCTTTTCATTGCGAGTTTCCATGCATCAATGATTGCGTCGATCGGGTCGATTCTTTCCTCCGTGATGTCCTTGTCAATCTTTATTTCCCCGTAATTATTCGAGATGGTCTTTGCATTTGCAATCGACCATGTGAGGAGTTCGTCTGCCGGAACGACTTTCTTTTTCACTCCGACCTCAACTCCCTCGATCTCAAC
>Ga0137310_102252_pt1 | contig 11130 bp, 9 predicted proteins | sample NAcewiD2O_June_2_FD_97183 | JGI IMG/M metagenome (GOLD analysis project Ga0137310, IMG submission 97183) | Mouse cecal microbial communities from Vienna, Austria - N-Acetylglucosamine amended D2O_June | ecosystem: Host-associated > Mammals > Digestive system > Large intestine > Cecum | place...
GCTTTCTCCAAGGACGGGGAGCGCATGGTGGGCCAGGTAGCAAAGCGCCAGGCCATCACCAACCCCGACCGCACGGTTGCTTCCATCAAGCGGGAAATGGGCAGCAATTATAAGGTTGCCATTGACGGCAAAAGCTACACCCCCCAGGAAATTTCCGCCATGGTGCTGCAAAAGCTGAAGGCGGACGCGGAAGCCTATTTGGGCGAGCCTGTCACAAGCGCTGTCATCACCGTCCCCGCCTACTTCACCGATGCCCAGCGCCAAGCCACCAAGGACGCGGGGAAAATCGCGGGCATGGATGTAAAGCGCATTATCAACGAGCCTACCGCCGCGGCCCTCTCCTATGGCGTGGACAAGGACAACGACCAGAAGGTGATGGTATATGACCTGGGCGGCGGCACCTTCGACGTGTCCATCATTGAAATGGGCGACGGCGTGCAGGAGGTTCTGGCAACTGCCGGCAACAACCGCTTAGGCGGCGACGACTTTGACCAGCGGGTTATTGACCACATTGTGAGCACCTTCAAGATGGAGCAGGGCGTTGACCTCTCCGCCGACAAAATGGCCATGCAGCGCATCAAGGAAGCTGCCGAGAAGGCGAAAATTGAGCTTTCCGGCGTGACAAGCGCTTCCATCAACCTGCCCTTTATCACCGCCGATGCCACCGGGCCTAAGCACCTGGACATGACCCTGACCCGGGCCAAGTTTAACGAGCTGACCGCCGACCTGGTGGAAAAAACCATGGGGCCTGTGCGCCAGGCTTTGCAGGACAGCGGCCTGTCCATTGGGGAAATCAGCAAGGTGCTGCTGGTGGGCGGCTCCTCCCGCATCCCGGCTGTGCAGGACGCCGTAAAGGGCTTTATCGGCAAGGAGCCTTTCAAGGGCATTAACCCCGATGAGTGCGTGGCTATCGGCGCGGCTATCCAGGCAGGCGTGCTGGGCGGCGAAGTCCAGGGCCTGCTGCTCCTGGACGTAACCCCCCTGTCCCTGGGTGTGGAAACCATGGGCGGCGTAATGACCAAGATTATCGAGCGCAACACCACTATCCCCACTAAAAAGAGCCAGATTTTCTCCACTGCCGCTGACGGCCAGACCCAGGTGGAAGTAAACGTGCTGCAGGGCGAGCGGGAGTTTGCCCATGACAACAAGCAGCTTGGCCTCTTTAAGCTGGACGGCATTGCCCCCGCCCCCCGGGGCATCCCCCAGATCGAAGTTACCTTTGACATCGACGCAAACGGCATTGTGAACGTGTCCGCCAAGGATTTGGGCACAGGCAAGGAGCAGCATATCACGATTTCCTCCAGCTCCAACATGAGCAAGGACGATATCGACCGGGCTGTAAAGGCAGCGGAGCAGTTTGCGGAGGAGGACAAGAAGCGCCGGGAGGAAGTGGACACCAAGAATAACGCCGAGAACCTGTGCTATTCCGCTGAAAAGCTTATTGCAGACAGCGGCGACAAGCTGCAGGACGCTGACAAGAACGAAATTAACGTGAAGGTAGCCGCCTTGCGGGATACCCTGCAGAACGGCACTGTAGACGCCATCAAGGCAGGCATGGACGAGCTGCAGAAGGCGGTCTATTCCGTCAGCGAGAAGCTGTACCAGCAGGCGGCCCCCCAGGGCCAGCCCGGCACACCCCAGCCACCCTTTGACGGGCAGCAGCCTCCCCAGGGCGGCGCACCGGACGGCAACGTGTATGACGCCGACTATAAAGACGTTGACTAAATCTTTCTGAAGATACTAAAAGAGGACGGCGGCACGCGTGCCGCCGTCCTCTTGCAGCGTAATGAAACGCTTTGCACAGCAATGCGTTTTTGCACCTAAGACGCAGGGCGCAGGCATTCCGCCTGCTTGAGGGCGGAAACTTTTCAGCGGACTATCGCGTGCCCAGGGTGCTCTCGAAAGTTCTTTTTAGGGGCTGGTGCTGTTGAGAAATGCACCGCAATAAAATGTGCCAAAATTGGTTTTAGGGTCAACCCCTTTTTCAAAAGGGGTTGCAGGGTTTGGGACGGAGTCCCAAGGTCTTGTCAAAGCCCCTAAGCCAGCAGATCCCGAAGCTGCTCGTACCACTCCAGAAGCTTCAGCTCCACCCGGTAGTCCTGGGGGTGCTCCACAATCTCCCGCTGGCTTTCCGGCAGGGCGGAGAGCACGTCCTCCCGGCTCCCGGCGGCAGGCAGGCACAAAGCGGGAAAAACCACGCACCACCAGTTTTTGCCCTTCCCCTCCCCAATGGTCACACGCAGGGTTCTGTATGTACCGGCAGGGAGAGCTATCCCGTCATACCACCGGGTGGGAAAATACATGTCCGTCACTTGGGCTTTGGCGTTCATAGGAAAGCCGTTTTCCCGCAAGGCTTCATTGGCGGCCTTTGTAAGGGACTGCAAGTGGGTGCATACAGCGAAGTTTGCCTGCTCCAGGTTTTCCGCGTCCCCATACCACCGGGCCGCTTCCCGGAGCACCGCGTCCCGCACCTGCAGCTTCACCGCCTGATCTGCCTCCGAGTTGGAGTTTGCCACTACATGAAGCCGCAGCACGTGCTGGGGAAGCTGCTCAGACGCGGCGGCAAAAGGGAGAAAGCTGGCGGCTGCCGCCAGTATGAAACCGCATACCAGCGCCCGGGCCAGAGTCCGTTTTCTCATTTCCTTTGTCATAGAACCTACCGTCCTTTCTGTTTCTGGAAAAAGTATGGGACGGCTTTGGCGGGGATATGCAAAAAATGGAAACGATAGCTAAAGAGCTGGGGCGGGAGCACAGCAATAACAGAAAGAGAAGGAGGAAACGCCATGCTGGAGGTACTCATAGACGCGGTGTTGGACGCACTGAAAACCCTGCCGTTCCTTTTCGCCGCCTATCTTTTCATGGAACTGCTGGAGCACAGGCGGGGAGGGAACCCGCCCGCGCTGCTGCAAAAGCTTGGCCCCTTAGGCGGCGCTGTGCTGGGGTGCGTGCCCCAGTGCGGCTTCTCCGTGGCGGCGGCAAACCTGTACGCCGCCCGGTTCATCACCCCCGGCACCCTGCTGGCGGTTTTTCTCGCCACCAGCGACGAGGCGGTGCTCATCCTCCTGTCCAGGCCCCAGGCCCTGCCGGAGGTGGCAAAGCTTCTGGGGGTAAAGCTTTTGGCAGGGGCGGCGGTGGGCTTCCTGGCAGATTTGCTTTTGCGCCCCAGCGCCCGGCCCGACCCCCATCCCCTGTGCGAGGAAGCCCGCTGCGGCTGCGGGGAAGGCGGCCATGGCGCTGCGGAGGCGGCCCTGCGGCACACCCTGCGGATTTTCCTCTTCCTGCTGGGCATAAACCTTTTCCTGGGCCTTGCCTTCCTCTGGGCAGGGGAAGAAGCCCTTTCCCGGCTGCTCCTTTCCGGCAGCGCGTTCCAGCCCCTGCTTACAGGGCTTCTGGGGTTCATCCCCAACTGCGCCGCCTCTGTCCTGCTGACGGAACTGTATTTAAGCGGCGCTTTGTCCTTTGGATCGGCTGTGGCAGGGCTGTGTACCGGGGCCGGGCTGGGGCTGGCAGTGCTGTTCAGGGTGAACCGCCCCCAGAAGGAAAACTTTGCCTTTTTAGGGGCCTTGTACGCAGGGGCGGTTGCCACAGGCTTTCTGTGCGGCTGGGTTTTTCCATAAACCTTCAAAACAAAAAGCAGGTACGGGGACTGTTCTCCCGCGCCTGCTTTTTCTTTCATTTCCTTTATTTGCAAACAAGCCCTAGAGTCTGTTTTAAAACCAGAGGAATGCCAGTATTTTTGTTCAGGGAGGACGGTTTCAAGGCGAAAACCGCAAGAAATACTTTCGTATTTCGAGGATTTTTAACACAGAAACCGTTTGTCACTGGACAAAAAGACGGTTTTCCGGAGTTTTAAGACAGACTCTAAAGCCCCAGGGCCTCATGGTTTTCCCGCATACCCGCAATACACTCTGCAATCACCTCGTCCAGCTCTGCCCCAAGCCGCTTGCAGCCGTCCAGGATAACCTCCCGGTTCACCCCGGCGGCAAACTTTTTGTCCTTAAACTTTTTCTTCACAGACTTTACTTCCAGATCCATCACAGAGTGGGAGGGCCGCAGGATGGCGGCGGCGTTAATCAGGCCGCTCATCTCGTCCACCGTATACAGCACCTTTTCCATGTAAAGCTGCGGCTCCACATCGCACACCAGCCCATAGCCGTGGCTGACCACCGCCCGGATGAAGCCCTCGTCATATCCGGCATTCTGGAGGATTTCCACCGCTTTTTTGCAGTGCTCCTCCGGATACCTTTCGTAGTCCACGTCGTGAAGCAGGCCCACGCAGCCCCAATACTCCACGTCCTCCCCGGCTTTTTCCGCATAATGCCGCATAATGGCCTCCACAGCCATGCCATGCACCACCAGCGCCGGGTTCTGGTTATACTCCTGTAAAAGTGCGAATGCTTTTTCTCTCATCCTGTCCACCCTTCCTGTAAGTTTCACTGTCCGCGTTACACTTCGCCGGAATCCCGCCAGCGCTCCAACGCCTTGCTGGCCTTGAAGCGTATGCGGTTTTCAATTTCGTCCTTCTCCACGCCATGCTTCTTCAGCAATATGGCTGTGGTAAGCAGCACGTCGCAGGCTTCTTCCACCAGGCTTTCCCGGCTACCCTTGCCCCGCTGTTCCTTCATCAGTTCTTTAATAAGTTCGGCACATTCCTCCGCGGCATACACCCCGGAATCCATTCCAGACGCCTGGTTCAGTTCATACACAGCCCCAATCAATTCTTCAACAGTCCGCTGGCCCGCAGGGCTTTCCTTCCCTTTTTCCAGCAGGCCGGACAGCAAGCCGAGAACCTCCTCCTCCGTGCCCAGGTCATAGTCCCCGGCAAGGCCCTCCCGGTGGTACACAAGCCCGGCCTTTACGCCGTTTTCCAGGCAGTCCAGCAGGGCTTCCTCTCCATGCTCCCGGACAAAGCGGGCAAAAGCCCGAACCCTTGCTTTTTCCATCATGGGCGCGTCGCAGGGAAACCCCGGGCACTCCCAGCAGCCGGAAAAGCCTTTCTCCTGACAGCACTGGTAATTCCGGCAGGTTTCATGGTTTCCGCATCCCGCCTCCTGGCAGCCAGGGCAGGTGGCGTTTTCGCTGCACAGGCAGCAGGCCAGCCCGCAATAAGCAATCCCCAACTCCCGGCGCATCCTGCCCGCCGGCATCCGGTAATAGTCCGGATACCCCCGGAACGCCTCCGGCCCTGCAAAGCCCAGGGCCTTCAGCACCTTCCGCCGGATTTTAGCGGCAGGCGGGGCCTTTGTCACCAGGGCGCCCATGGGGAAATCCCTGGTAAAATCCTGGAGGGCCAGGGTGTAAAGCTCCCTTAAAACATCCTCCCGCTCATAGTCCCGCTGCAGGTCAACCCGCAGCACCCCGGCTTCCCCGCCGAAAATCTCCAGTGTTCCGATAACCTCCCCAGTGTGCTTGTCTATCACAGCCGGGCGGGCATAGCCTTCCCCCTGCCAGATGCGGATGTAGCTTTCCATGTCCGCCAGAGTGGCGCAGTAAAAGCCCCTGCCGCAGTTGTCCCCGTTCATCAGGGCCACAGCCTCTGCATCCCCATAGCATCGCAGCAATGCCGGTGCGTCCTCCGGCACAACCTGCCGCAGCGCAAAGCTTGCCGTCTCATAGCGGTATCCCCGGTATTTCCCCTTGTTTTCCTTGTTCCAGTCCCACATGCAGCGCAACCTCCCGTTAGAATATATGTTCTAACAGCAGTATACCATCTCGCCAGGAAGAAGTCAAGAAAAACCGAACAAATTTTCTCACATATTCACATGCCTGCGGATGGCCTGGAAGGTTTCCTCGCTGATAACATGCTCAATGCGGCAGGCGTCCTCTGCCGCCACCTCCGGGTCAACCCCCAGGGACTGGAGCCATTGGGTAAAAAGGATGTGCCGCTGGTAAACCCCTTCGGCAATGCGCCTGCCCTCCTCTGTAAGGGTGATAAAGCCGTCAGCATCCACAGTGATACAGCCCCTTTCCCGCAGGTGCTTCATGGCCACGCTGACGCTGGGCTTGCTGAACTCCATTTCAGCGGCAATGTCGATGGAGCGCACGCTGCCCTCCCGCTGCTGCAGGATGAGAATGGTTTCCAGATAGTTTTCGGCTGATTCCTGTATTTTTTTCAAAGCCGCCCGCCTCCCTGTGGAAAGATTTCCTTTTTATTATAGCCTTTTTCCCAGGCCCTTGCAAGCCCTTGGGGAGGCTGGGCCTGCAAATCTGTATATGCCGGCAGGGAAGCTTACAGTTTTGTCAGGTTTGCGTGATTTTGTAAGGGGAACGAAAGAATTTGGCTGGGGAATTCGCAAGGGCGGGATGGTACTATAGGGGCAGAAAGAGAAAGGAGGCGCGTCTGGATGAAAAGAGCGCTGCGGTTTTTAAGAAACATATTTCTGGTGGTGCTGGCGGTAGGCCTGTGCGCAGCTGGGGCGGTGGCCTTCCAGGGCTACAAGCTGTACACCAGCGCGCTGGAGGAAATGCCCCTGTATAAAAGGGTGGAGCAGGTGCGGCAGCAGCCGGATTTCACCTCCCTGGAAAGCCTGCCCGCCACCTACAGGGACGCTGTGGTGGCAGCGGAGGATCACCGGTTTTACACCCACGGCGGCATTGACCTGCTGGCAATAGGCCGGGCGGTCTGGAACGATCTGTGCAGCCTCTCCTTTGTGGAGGGCGGCAGCACCATTACCCAGCAGCTTGCGAAAAACATGCTGTTCACCCAGGAAAAGGATTTGTGCCGGAAGGCGGCAGAGGTGTTCGCGGCCTGGGATCTGGAAAGCCATTACAGCAAGGATGAAATCCTGGAGCTGTACGTAAACAGCATTTATTTTGGCAGCGGGTGCTATTCCGTAGGGGCCGCCAGCCAAACTTATTTCGAGAAGGATCCCGCCCAAATGGACGCCAACGAATGCACCCTGCTGGCAGGCATCCCCAATGCCCCGTCTGTGTATGACTTGTCGGTAAACCCGGAACTTGCGGCCCAAAGGCAGCGGCAGGTGGTGTCCTCCATGCTGGAGCATGAATTTTTAACCCAGGAGGAGGCAGAAGAGCTGCTGGCCTCATAAGACTACAGAAGCCCCTGCCTGTATGGCAGGGGCTTCTTGCTGGGAGTGTTCGTTGCGGGAAGCTTTGCACAGACAGCGCAAAGCCTCCCCCTTTGTTCCGGATCTTGCACCCCCTAGGCAGGTATGGTATTATAGTAAACGCACAGGGATTACACCATAGGGAGGGGGCGGCATATGAAGCTGGACAGGCTTATTGGCATACTTTCCATCCTCCTGCAGGGGAACAAGGTCACCATGCCTTACCTGGCGGAAACCTTCGAGGTTTCCCGCCCCAGGCTTTTAGCTTTGAAATATTATAAAAAAGTATGCTTTTTAACAAAATTGTCTGAAAACTTGCTGTTTGTATAATTTTACCACTATCCCCCCCGAAAAGCAAGGTTTTTGCCCTGCTTTTTTGACAAATCTGTTTCTCCTGCCCCCTGGCAAAAAAGCATACATTTTTGCATTCTGGGGATTTGCTGGAATTTTTGACAAACGGAGGAAAAGACATGAAGAAGAAGTTTTTTGCCGTGCTGCTGGCGGTTTTGCTGGCAGCGGGTGCCCTGCCCATGACGGCTTCGGCGGCGGCCAGCGGCGATTGTAGCGCGGCTGGGGACGGAAGCGTCACCTGGAAAGTGGAAAACGGCACCCTGACCATTTCAGGCTCGGGCGATATGGCACACTATATCGATTCCGAGGGGGAACCCTTCACACCCTGGCAGGATTATCATCCCAAGAAGGTTGTCTTTACATCCGATGTGAAGCTGATAACCAGGGAGGATGGGAATTGGAAGATAGAAGGCGGACAGTTTTGGGACAATCAAGAGGTTGAAAGCTTTGAAGTGGAAGCAGGCAACAAGACCCTGTTGGCTTATGATGACTGCCTGTACATGAAAATTCCGGAGACGGGTGATTACTATCTGTATGCAGTGCCCCCGGCTAAAAAGGGCAGGCTGACCATTATGGAAGGGGCCATTGACAAAGTTCAATATGGCTCCTCTGGTTTTTTGACTCCCTGCAAACAGTTGACAGAAATATATTTCCCCAGCACTTGGTGGACGAAACGAAGAGGCACAGAGTATAGACCGGAGGACTTCAATTCCTTCGGAGGCGCCGTCGGTGTGAATCAGCTTATAACGCCGAGCCATATATCTTCCTATATCGTCTCCGAAAACCATCCCAACTCTAAATCCATTAATGGCTGTATCTACACGAAGGATGGTAAGGAATTGGTTCTTGCCCCGTGTATGCCGCCCAATGATGAAATCCGAATTGCGGAGGGCACAGAGACATTTGAAGAGTATTTTGCAATCTGGTTCGACATAGTTCTGCAGGACCATCACTGGAAGACAGAAGAGCCTATAAAGCTTTATATCCCGAAGAGCATGACAAAGTTTGAAGTGCATTTGAGCTCCGATACACCGCCTGATTGGCTGCAGATCTACGGCTACAAGGGCACCGAAGCGGAACGCTTCGCCAAGGAACATAACGTCCAGTTCTTCGATTTGGACGGGGAAACCACGCCGCCTGCGAATTTCACTGACGTGGAATCTGGCGCTTTCTATGAGGACGCCGTCAAGTGGGCAGTAGAGAACAAGATCACCCAGGGCGAAACCGACACCACCTTTGCCCCTAACAAGACCTGTACCCGGGGCCAGATTGTCACCTTCCTGTGGCGGGCCAACGGCTCTCCCGAACCTTCCTCCACGGCGAACCCCTTTGTGGACGTGAAAAGCGGGGAGTATTACTATAAGGCCATGCTGTGGGCAAAGGAAAAAGGGATTACCAGCGGCACGGACGCCACCCATTTCTCTCCCAACGCTGCCTGCAACCGGGCACAGGCCGTCACGTTCCTGTGGCGCGCCAATAACAAGCCTGCCGGCTCCGGCAGCAGCTTTGGGGATGTCCCCAGCGGAGAGTATTACGCTGAGGCTGTGAAGTGGGCCAACGGTGCAGGGGTAACCTCCGGGGAAACCAGCACCACCTTTGCCCCTGATAAGAGCTGTACCCGCGGGCAGATCGTGACCTTCCTCTACCGGGATAAAGCCTGATAAACAGGAACGCGCAAAAAGCTAATTCCCAATGTAACCGCTCCTCCATGGGGCGGTTATATTTTTGGAATGACTTTTCCATATGCGGGCATACTAACCCCAGAATCAAGAAATTGGGGGACAAACACATGAAACGCATAGGCAAGCAGACGCTGGAATTTTCCACCCCGCCTAAAATTGAGTCCCACGGGGCCATTGGGGGCAAGAAGGAGGCAGAAGGGCCTTTATCCGCAGACTTTGACCAGACCTTCCAGGACACCAGCCTGCAAACGGAAAGCTGGGAAAAGGCGGAAGCCCAGCTTCAAAAGGAAGCTGTGGCCCTGGCCCTTGCAAAGGCCGGGGTGAAGCCCCAGGAGGTGGACTTTATTTTCGCCGGGGATTTGCTGAACCAGTGCATTTCCTCCACCTTTGGGCTGCTGGATTACAACATCCCCTTTCTGGGGCAATATGGCGCCTGCTCCACTATGGCCCAGACCTTGCTGATGGCCTCTGTCCTGGTGGACTGCGGGGCGGCAAACCGGGCGGCAGCCGTGACAAGCTCTCACTTCTGCTCGGCGGAAAGGCAGTTCCGCACACCTTTAGAGTATGGCGCCCAGCGCACCCCCACGGCCCAGTGGACTGCTACAGCGGCAGGGTGCGCCCTGGTGGGCCAGAGGGGGGCGGTAGAGGTGCGCCGGGGCTTAGCGGGGAAAATCGTGGACTTGGGTGTGAAAGATCCCGCCAACATGGGCGCTGCCATGGCCCCCGCTGCGGCGGACAGCATCTTCCAGTTCCTCCAGGACACAGGCACAAAGCCAGAGGACTATGACTGCATCTACACCGGCGATCTGGGTCAGGTGGGCACAGATCTGCTGTACCGGACTCTCCAGGAAAACAGCCTGGACATCTCCTCCCGGCACCAGGACTGCGGCCTGCTCCTCTTTGACCGGGAGAAGCAGGACGTACACGCCGGAGGCTCTGGCTGCGGGTGTTCCGCTTCTGTCCTGTGCGGGCACATTCTCAACCGCATGGAGGCCGGGGGCCTGAAAAGCATCCTTTTCTGCGCTACCGGCGCCTTGATGTCCCCCACCTCTTCCCAGCAGGGGGAGAGCATTCCAGGCGTGTGCCACATCCTGCACCTCAAGCGCGGCGCCTGACCCAAAACCCTGGCAGGCAGAGAAGGAAAAAGAAAATCTAAGCGCCTGGAAGGGCTTGCTGTCTGTGCGCGGCAGACGGCAGGCCCTTCCGCTTTGCTTTTATGGAGTTTATCATATCGTTAACGCAGTCTGCCCCTTGCAAAATCTGCCTGTTTGCGGTATGATTATTCCTGCGAAAGCAGATTTTGCGCCCTATGGCGGATGGCGTGAAAAAATTATGACGGAAGGGACGATACCGGGCACAGGGACGGAAGCTTTTTATCCCTCTTTGTGTGAACTCTGTATCGCGTGGTGATTTACATGAAAGAATATGCCTATCAATATGAAATGCACTGCCACACCAACTGGTGCAGTGCCTGCGCCCATAACAGCCCGGAGGAGATGGCTGCCGCCTATTTCCAGGCGGGCTATGCCGGGATGGTGATAACGGATCACTTCCTCAGCGGCAACACGGCCGTAAACCGGGCGCTGCCCTGGGAGGACAAAGCCCGCCGCTATTGGGAGGCCTATGAAGCCGCTAAAAACTGGGGGGCGGACAAGGGCTTTACAGTGCTGTTCGGCCTGGAACACCTGTATGGCGACGGCAAGGAAGTCCTCACCTATGGCATAGACCTGGACTTCCTCCTGGCCCACCCGGATCTGGATAAATATTCCCTGGAGGACTACAGCGCCGCTGTCCATAAGGCCGGGGGCTTCCTCTCCCATGCCCACCCCTTCCGCCATGCCCCTTATATCAACACCAGCGTCCCGCCCCAGATTCAATATATGGACGCAGTGGAAACCTTTAATTTCTACAACGAGGACGAGGAAAACCGCCAGGCCGCCAAGCTTGCCCGGGAAAAGGGCCTGCTCACCACCTCCGGCGGGGACGAGCACATCCAGGACGGGGAAGCAATCGGCAGGGCTGGGGTGCTT
>Ga0137310_102253_pt1 | contig 11128 bp, 10 predicted proteins | sample NAcewiD2O_June_2_FD_97183 | JGI IMG/M metagenome (GOLD analysis project Ga0137310, IMG submission 97183) | Mouse cecal microbial communities from Vienna, Austria - N-Acetylglucosamine amended D2O_June | ecosystem: Host-associated > Mammals > Digestive system > Large intestine > Cecum | place...
GTCGGGCCTCAGCGCCGCCTTCGGCCCGGCCACCCTGCTCGTATGGGCAGGCAGCATAGGCCTGCCTTTCTTTTTCTACACGCTGCTGAGGCGCAACTATGCCGAGGCAGGATTTGCATCCTCAACCGTCGAGTTGTGGGCACAATCGCTGATGTCGTTCTTTCTTGCGGCAATGCTTCAGGCCGTGGCCGTATACTGCGCCCTGCGCTTCATCGCGCCCGACTTTATATCCTCGCAGGTCGACACGGCCATAGCCGCATTCGAGTCGACAGGCACTCCCGAAGGCGACATGTGGGCGTCGACACTGCGCAACATTATCACCGAAACAGGCCTGCCCACACCTGTCGACGTCACAGCCAACCTCATAGTATTCAATATTTTCTGCGGCGCCGTGATAGGCCTTGTCGACAGCATCGTGCTTCGCGCCAGATATGCCTCGGCCGAACGCCGCGCCCGCTACACCGAATCGCACCGCCGCGATTCAAACAATTGACACGATGGATATTTCTGTTGTAATACCGCTCTATAACGAAGCCGAGTCCCTGCCGGAGCTGGCAGCATGGATAGCCCGCGTGATGGCCGAAAACGGATTCAGCTACGAAATAATATTTGTCGACGACGGCTCCACCGACAAATCGTGGGAAGTGGTGAAGAAACTGCGCGACGCAGACCCCGACCACGTACACGGCGCTTCTTTCCGCCGCAACTACGGCAAGAGCCCGGCGCTCAACACCGGCTTCCGCATGGCATCGGGCGACGTGGTGATAACTATGGACGCCGACCTTCAGGACAGCCCCGACGAGATACCGGAACTTTACCGAATGGTGCGCGAGGAAGGCTACGACCTTGTGTCGGGCTATAAGAAGAAGCGCTACGACCCCCTGAGCAAGACCATACCCACGAAACTCTTCAACGCCACGGCGCGCCGGGTGAGCGGCATACACAACCTCCACGACTTCAACTGCGGCCTGAAGGCATACCGCTCGGCAGTGGTGAAGCACATCGAGGTATACGGCGACATGCACCGATACACGCCTTATCTGGCAAAGCTCGCCGGCTTCGGAAAAATAGGCGAGAAGGTGGTGCAGCACCGCGCCCGCAAATACGGCAAGACCAAGTTCGGCCTCGACCGCTTCGTGAACGGATACCTCGACCTTGCCACACTGTGGTTTACCGGCAAATTCGGGAAGAAACCGATGCACTTCTTCGGCCTTTTGGGCAGCCTTATGTTCTTCCTCGGCTTTATAGCCGTGGCGATAGTGGGCGGAATGAAGCTCTACCACCTATACTCGGGAGCGCCCTACATACTTGTAACCGATTCGCCCTACTTCTACCTCTCGCTGGTGCTGATGATACTCGGCTCGCAGCTATTCCTGGCCGGGTTCGTAGGCGAGCTCGTGGTCCGCAACTCTCCCAAACGCAATGAATACGAAATAGAAGAAACTCTCGAACCATGACACTGACCGACATAATATCGAGCCGCTTTTCCTGCCGCTCATACTCCTCTGCCGCACCTTCGGAAGCCGATATGGCAAGCCTGCTCGAGGCAGCCCGCCTCGCTCCGAGCGCCTGCAACCGCCAGCCTTGGCGATTTATGGTAATCGGGCCCGACGACACTGCCGGACGCGAAGCCGTACTCGCCTCATATCCCCGCGAATGGCTCGCCACGGCGCCGTACTACATAGTGGTATGCGGCGTGCCGGCAGAAGCGTGGGTGCGCCCCCACGACGGCCACAACCACATAGACATCGACATAGCGATAGCCACCGAGCACATATGCCTCCAAGCAGCCGAACTCGGCCTCGGCACCTGCTGGATATGCCATTTCGATCCGGCAAGACTCACCGTGGACCTCGCCTTGCCCCACGGCATAGTGCCTAAAGCGATAATTCCCGTGGGCTATCCCGCCGAAGGCGTCAAGGCTCCGGCAAAAAACCGCAAGACTCTCGACGAAATACTTCTAAAACGGTGAAACGCTCATCTGCAGCATATCTCATAGCCCCGCTGCTGCTGTCGGCGGCCTGCAACTCGGCTGGCTGCCTCGACAACCAGAGCGCCGTGCCACTCGCCCGCTTCTACTCGTCGGCCACCAAGAAGCCCATAACGCTGTCCGGGCTGGAAATCAGCGGTGTCGACGCCCCGAACGACTCCGTGCTTATCACTCCCGACAAGCCCGTCGGCTCCGTGTACCTGCCCATGCGCTCCACCAAGGAAACAACGGCATGGTGCTTCCACTACACGCAGGAAGGGCTCGACGACCCGTCGCTGAACGACACCATATCATTCCGCTACACTTCCGAGCCGTTTTTCGCCTCCGAGGAATGCGGAGCCATGTACTACTACAGGATTACCGAGATGGAAAACACTTTCCACCTTGTCGACTCCGTGGTGATACTCGATTCTCTTATAACGAACGTGGATTCCACCCGCATACAGATATTTTTCCGCACAACGGAAGAACCCGAACCCGACCCGGAACCCGACACTGAGGAATGAAAAGCGCCATATACATACTACTCGCAGCCGTGCTGCTTGCGGGCGCCTCGGCAACGGCGCAGGAGCGCAAACGCCGCATGACCCCTGTCGACAACCCCGCCACCACCACGCAGGCCGTCAACGAAACCAGCGCCGACACCGCCCGCATCAACGCCAAGCGCCGCGAGGCATCGGTATCGTATGTCGACGACCGGGGAAAGACTATCTATGTCGACACAGTTACCGGCATCGAATGGACCGACTCGGCCGCCATAAGCCGCGTGCCCAAGATGGAGTTCCCGCTCTTCCACGCCCTCAGTGTGGGCATAAACTTATGGGATCCCGTGATGCGCGCTTTCGGACAGGATTACGGCCTTGCCGACGCATGGGTGGAACTGTCGCTCCACAACAGGTACAAACCCATCGTGGAGGTCGGGCTCGGCTCAGCCTCGCACCGCTCCCCTACCGGCAAGTTTTTCTACCGCTCGCCCATGAGCGTATTCTTCCGCATAGGGGCGAACTACAATTTCCTGTTCAATTCCAACCCCGACTACCAGCTGTTTGCAGGCGCCCGCTACGGCTTCGCCCCGTTCAGCTACAGTGTCGACGACGTGGTGGTAGACTCCCCCTACTGGGACGAGAGCGTGAAATTCAACATACCCTCGCAGAATGCCACCGCAGGCTGGTTCGAACTGATACTCGGTCTGCGTGTAAAGCTATGGGGCCCCATATCGGCAGGTTGGACGTTCAAGTACCACCAGATTCTCCACCAGAGCCACGGACGCTACGGCGACCCGTGGTACATACCGGGCTACGGCAGCCGCAAAGGCGCCATAACGGGCAGTTTCTCCATAGTCTACACCCTCCCGCTGTCGCATCTGAACAAGCCCAAGGCTCCCGCCGTTATAGACAATAAGACGGAAGTTAAACAATCAGGACAATGAAGAAGATAATAATCATAGGAGCATCCTCAGGCATGGGCATGCGCGTGGCTACCGACTTCGCCCGCCTCGGCTGGCGCGTGGGAATCGTGGCACGGCGCGAAGACCGACTCAAAGAAATAAAGGAGCTATATCCCGACCGTGTGGAATATATGGCTTTCGACGTGGCCGAGAAAGATGCCGTCGACAAATTTTATAATCTGATCGAACTTATCGACGGCATGGACTATCTGCTCTACGCCGCCGGCTGCGGGTGGTACAACCCGGCCCTCGATGCCGAGCGCGACGAGCAGACCCTGCAATCGAACGTCATAGGCTTCTCCCGCATAATAACAGCCGCGTACAAATACTCCCGCGACACGGCCCCCCTGCGCCGAGGCCATATAGCCGCCATAACGAGCGTTGCCGGAATGAAAGGCATAGGGGTATCGGCCACCTACTCGGCATCGAAGCGCTTCCAGTGGACTTTCCTTCAGGCAATCGACCAGCTCGCGCACCAACAGCACGTCAATGTCGCCATAACGGACATCAGACCCGGATTCGTAGACACCCCGCTGCTGGGAGCACACAAGACTTATCCTCTCGAAATGAGCATCGACTACGTGGCTCCAAGGCTCGAAAAAGCCATGCTGCGAGGCCGCCGGGTAAGCTACATAGATTCGCGCTGGGCCGTGGTGACGGCTCTGTGGCGCATGGTGCCCGACTCGCTATGGCGCCGCATCGAGCTAACCCTATAATGTTCCAAACAAATCCTCATAAAGGGCGATATACTCGGTATATCGCTCTTTTTTATCATACAAGGCGAGCGCGCGTGCACGACACTGCTCCCCCAAGGCCTCAGTGCTGCAAGATGCTATTTCCTTAACGGCACCTGCAAGTGCCGCCAAATCGCCTCGCGGCACCACCATTCCGGTAGCCGCATCGACCGCTTCGGGCGAACCGCCGGTACGGTAAGTAATCACCGGCGTGCCGCAGGCAAGAGCCTCTATGTTCGTAGTCGGAAAATTGTCCTCCCATGTCGGGTTGACAAACACCGTCGCCCTCGAATAAAGGCGCGCAAGCTCGGCCACTCCCTCCGTATGGGCAATGCCTGTCACACCCGCCGGAAGTCTGCGGAGCTGCGACGGCGAAAGCCCTGCAAGAACCACGCGCATATCGCCCGGCAACATCTCCGAAAGGGCTATCATATCGTCCAACCCCTTGTCACGGTTCCACACGTTGGCCACACCTAAAACCATACGCGGCTCCGTGTCTTTTTCACACACGGGCCGGAATACCGCAGTATCTACCCCGTTGTAAATCTGCCTGATGTCGCAGGAGCCTAAAAACGAGTCTGAGATATATCGCTGCTGGAACTTCGACACTGCCACTATGGCGAGCCGGCTCCCCAACGACGTGAAAACCTCTTTCTTAAGCTGAAAATTGGCCGCCGACCTGTCGGCAAACAAAGAAGCCGGATATGCCGACAGCCTCGGACACGAACCGCAGCCCGTCCGCCACTTCTCGCAGCCTATGGCCATAAAATTGGCGCAATGGCCAGTAAAAGGCCAGCAATCGTGAAAAGTCCATACCACAGGAACTCCGAGCCGACGCAGGCAGTCGAACAGTATGGGATAGTTCACATAGTAGCCGTGGATATTATGGAGGTGCACAATATCGGGGGCTATCTCCTCGATTATCCTCGCCAGACGGCGCGTGGCTCCTCGCGAGGCAAGCCCGTGGTTGTCGAGCAGGCGTGATTCCGCCCCGTGGGCATACATATCGGCCTTGGAGCCTATCCGAATAAGCTGCGAACTGCTGCGCGGCCTCCCCCGCCCATAGGCAATGAAGCTATCCCAGCCACGCGACATGGCGAGCAGCCCTATATCCTCGGCTATGCGCCCGTGCGAGCCTTGATTGGCCGTAACGTTTATCTGGAGTAGTCTTGGCATAACATTTCTGCGGCGGTGAGCATAGTGGCCGGGTGACGCCACTCCGGCGCGAGTTCTGCCATAGGGGCAAGAACGAAGCGGCGGGCGGCCATATGCGGGTGCGGTATTTCGAGAGATTCCGACTTGTAGCGGACATCGTCGAGCGCTATAATGTCTATGTCGAGCTCGCGGTCGGAATATCCGCCGCCGGCATCGCGGTGCGGCATCGCCGATATGGAGCGTTCAAGCTCCTTGAGTACCGACAGCAGGCGTTCAAGCTCCGCCGCCGTCCACACCCCGCAGTGATGCAGCTCTATCTTCACACCCACGTTTATAAACCGTGCCGCCGACTCATAGCCCCACGGCTCCGACTCCACCTCTGTGCTGACCCGCATAGCGGCGAAACACGGCTTCAACGCACAAGGCAGAGCGGCGACCGCCCGGACAATAAAAGCCCGGCGGTCGCCGCTGTTAGAGCCTATGTTGAGGTATAATGTACTCATTCAATCGATGTGCGGGCCACTTCCTTCTCCTCGAATCCTTCGATGAGGTCGCCGATCTTGACATCATTGTATCCCGCGATGGAGATACCGCAGTCATAGCCGGAAGTAACTTCCTTCACATCGTCCTTGAAGCGCTTGAGCGAGCCAAGCTCGCCGGTGTAGCGCACAATGCCTTCGCGGATAAGGCGCACCTTGCAGCCGCGCTTGATTTTGCCTTCGCGCACGAGAGCTCCGGCGATTGTGCCGACCTTCGACACATGGAATGTTTCAAGCACTTCTGCCGTACCGGTGATTTCCTCCTTGATTTCGGGAGCAAGCATGCCGGCCATAGCGTCCTTCACTTCCTCTATGGCCTGGTAGATTACAGAGTAGAGGCGTATCTGCACGCCATCGCGCTCGGCGGCACGGCGGGCTGCAACGCTCGGACGCACCTGGAAGCCGATAATGATGGCATCGGAAGCTGCTGCGAGAGTAACGTCGCTCTCTGAAATCTCGCCCACAGCCTTGTGGAGCACGTTGATCTGTATCTCCTCGGTCGAAAGCTTGATAAGGGAGTCGGAAAGGGCCTCGATCGAGCCGTCCACGTCGCCCTTCACTATTATATTGAGTTCCTGGAAGTTGCCTATGGCGCGGCGGCGGCCTATGTCCTCGAGAGTAAGCATCTTGGTAGTGCGCAGACCCTGCTCGCGGGCAAGCTGCTCGCGCTTGTTGGCGATTTCGCGGGCTTCCTGCTCTGTTTCAAGCACGTTGAAGGTATCGCCTGCGGTAGGAGCGCCGTTCAGGCCGAGTATGAGCGCGGGAGTAGCCGGGCCGGCTTCCTTGATGCGCTGGTTGCGCTCGTTGAACATAGCTTTCACCTTGCCGAAATGGTTGCCTGCAAGCACAACGTCGCCCACACGAAGAGTACCGTTCTGCACAAGCACGTTGGCCACATATCCGCGGCCCTTGTCGAGGGTAGACTCTATGATTGTGCCTATGGCGCGACGTTTGGGATTGGCGCGCAGCTCGAGCATTTCAGCCTCGAGGAGCACCTTCTCCATAAGTTCTTCGACACCGATGCCCTGCTTGGCCGAAATATCCTGGCTCTGGTACTTGCCGCCCCATTCCTCCACGAGGTAATTCATTGCAGCGAGTTCTTCCTTGATTTTGTCAGGGTTGGCGTGGGGCTTGTCGATCTTGTTGATGGCAAACACTATGGGCACACCGGCGGCAGAAGCGTGGTTGATAGCCTCCACGGTCTGAGGCATCACGTTGTCGTCGGCCGCAACAATTATTATCACAAGGTCGGTCACCTTGGCACCACGGGCACGCATGGCGGTAAATGCCTCGTGACCGGGGGTGTCAAGGAAGGTTATATGGCGGCCGTCGGACAGCTTGACGCTGTACGAGCCTATATGCTGGGTAATACCGCCTGCCTCGCCCGCAATAACGTTGGCTTTGCGGATATAGTCGAGCAATGAGGTCTTGCCGTGGTCCACGTGGCCCATCACCGTCACTACCGGCGGACGGCTCACGAGGTCTTCCTCGCGGTCCTCTTCCTGATGTATGGCGTCGGCAACCTCGGCAGAAACATACTCGGTGGAGAATCCGAATTCCTCGGCAACGATGTTGATGGTTTCGGCGTCAAGACGCTGGTTGATGCTCACCATCACGCCGATATTCATACAGGTGGCGATTACGTTGTTGACAGGCACGTCCATCATCACGGCAAGGTCGTTGGCTGTAACGAACTCGGTGATTTTCAGCACGCGGCTTTCTGCCATTTCGGCCTGCATGGCCTCGCGTTCACGCGAAGCGTTGGCCTCGCGCTTCTCCTTGCGCCACTTGGCGCCGCGCTTGAGGTTTTTATCCTTCGAGGTAAGGCGTGCGAGTGTTTCCTTAACCTGCTTCTGTACGTCCTCTTCATGTACTTCGGGCTGCTGCACGGGCTGGCGGCGGTTGCGGTCGTTCTTGCCGCCCTGACGCTGGTTGTTTCCGCCCTGGCCTCCGCCCTGACGGTTGTTGTTGCCACCCTGCGCGCCGCCTTGGCGATTGTTGCCGCCCTGACGGTTGTCGCCGGCGGCCTGACGGCCTGCCTTTTCGATATCTACCTTTTCCTTGCCTGCTATACGGCGGCGTTTCTTACGGTCGCCCTCGGCCGAGGCAGCGCCCTGCGCGCCATTGTTGCGGCCGGCATTGCGCTCGTTGCGTCGCTCTTCTTTCGTTTTTTTCTTAGGACGGGTGGTAAGGTTAATGGCGTCGAGGTCGATTTTTCCCACGATGTTGAGCGAGGGAGCCGGCTGCGAGCGCTCGATAGTGAATACTTCGGGTTCTGCAGAAGCCGGAGCTTCGGCCTTGGAGGATTCTTCCTTGGGGGCGGCAGGCTTCGGAGCCTCGGCCTTGGGCTGTGCTGGCTTGGGTGCCGGAGCCTTGGGAGCCTCAGCTTTCGGAGCCGCGGGCTTAGGAGCATTCTGAACCGGGGCTGCGGGTTTAGGAGCCTCCGCCTTCGGAGCCTCAGGCTTGGGAGCGGGGGCTTCTACGGGAGCTGCCTTGGGAGCTTCTGCCTTAGGTTCTTCAACCTTCGGCTCTGCCTTGGGTGCGGCAGGCTTCGGAGCCTCGGCCTTGGGGGCTTCCTGAGGACGGCGCACCACGGGGTTGCCGTTGGCGTCAAGCTCGAGCTTGCCAAGAATGTGGGGCCCGGCCACGGGGGCGGCCTTCACCTCTTCAACAGGGGCGGGAGCCGGCTCGGCAGGAGCTATGGGAGCGGTGCGCACCTTGCTTTCCTTACGTTCGTTGCTGAAAGCGGTAGAACGGTTCTTAAGGTCTTTGTCGCTCTTGAAAGCTCCCATAAGGAGGTTTACAACCTCATCCTCTATCCGGGTATTGGGATTGTCGTCGATTTCGATGTTTTTTGTGCGCAAAAACTCGATAACGGTCGGCACCGATACGTTAAGGTCTTTTGCTACTTTACTTATTTTCGTTTTCGCCATATATTGTGTTGGTCCTTTTTCTAAATGTGGGGTTACGGGAAGTGGATGAGGTGTCTTTATTCGCCAGTATTACACTGCGGGAGCGTCAAGGAGAGTTGTCAAAGAGGCTCCCGACTGACGGGTTATGCCTCTGCGGGAGTTTCTTCGTCCTCTTCTTCCTCGTATTCGCGGCGGAGCACTTCGAGTACTTCGTCGATGGTGCTTTCTTCGAGGTCCGACTTGTCGAGGAGTGTCTGGCGCGGGGTGTTGAGCACGCTCTTGGCGGTGACACAACCTATGTTCTTAAGGGCGTCGATAACCCATGCGTCGATTTCGTCGCGGAATTCGTCAAGGAAGATATCGTCCTCGTAAATCATCTCGGTATCGCGGTATACGTCGATTTCGTAGCCGGTAAGCATGGTGGCCAGCTTGATGTTGTGGCCGTTCTTGCCGATAGCCAGCGACACCTCTTCGGGACGCAGGAACACTTCGGCCTTCTTTGCTTCCTCGTCAAGACGGATAGTGGAGATACGTGCGGGCGACAAAGCGCGCTGTATGAAGAGGGAGGGATTGGAAGTATAGTTGATTACATCGATGTTCTCGTTGCGGAGCTCGCGCACGATACCGTGGATTCGGGAACCTTTGACACCCACGCAGGCGCCAACGGGGTCGATACGGTCGTCGTAGCTCTCAACGGCAATCTTGGCGCGCTCTCCCGGTATGCGGGCCACGGCGCGGATATTGATCAGGCCGTCGTGAACTTCTGGAACCTCAAGCTCGAACAGGCGGCGGAGGAAGGCCTCGTTGGTGCGCGAAACGGTAATCTTGGGGTTGTTGTTCTTATTGTCGACATTGGCAATGACGGCGCGCACGGTTTCGCCCTTGCGGAAGAAGTCGCCGGGTATGGACTCGCTCTTGGGCAGGAGAAGCTCGTTTTTCTCGTCGTCGAGGAGCAGCGTTTCGCGGCTCCATGTCTGGTACACCTCGCCTGTCACAAGCTCGCCTTCAAGCTCCTTGAACTTATTGTAGATGGCTTCCTTCTGCAAGTCAAGGATACGGCTCTGGAGTGTCTGGCGCAGGTTGAGGATAGCGCGGCGGCCGAACTTCTCGAATATGATTTCGCGGGTATGCTCCTCGCCAACCTCTGCCTCGGGGTCGTCGTCGGCACGCGCGTCGGACAGCGATATCTGCAAGTTGGGGTTCTCCACCTCTCCGTCGGGCACGACTTCGAGATTCTGGAAAATCTGCACGTCGCCCTTGTCGGGGTTGAGAATCACGTCGAGGTTCTCGTCGGTGCCGAACATTTTTGCCAGCACGTTTCGGAACGACTCTTCGAGCACGCTAATCATTGTGGTCTTGTCGATGTTCTTAAGTTCTTTGAACTCGGCAAACTGTTCGACCATATTGGGAGTTTCCTCTTTCTTTGCCATTGCTATTGCGGGAATTATTTCTTATTTCGTGTGGTATTTATTAATCAGAATTTTATGTCGTAGCGCACATACTTGCACGCGCCCGAGCTGAGCTGCTGCGGCTCCATACGGACAACGGGGCGTTTGGCACCCGGCTCCTTCACCTTTACAGGCACGGTGACCACGAAGGCCACGTCGGTATCGCTCTCGCCCGGCTCGACAGACTCGAGCACGCCGTGGAGCTTGCGGCCGTCGGAAGTGAGCACTTCAACATCGTTGCCCACGTTCTTCTCGTACTGGCGGCGCACCTTGAAAGGCGATGTAAGGCCGGCCGAGCCTACTTCGAGGCTGTAATCCTCGGCTTCGCGGTCGAAAACCTCTTCTATGCGGCGGGTTATGCGGGCACAGGTGTCGATATCGACACCGCTCGCTGAATCTATCTCTATATTTATGTCGTTCGACGAACCCACCTTGGCTTCGACCAGAAAAAGGTCGGTACCACTGATGGCTTCGATAACCGTCTTGACAAGCAATTCTTTATCTATCATGCAAAATTTAGGCCTAAACGAAGAGGAGGAAGCGCCCCGCCCCCTCCTCTCTCGAAGATATAGTGCAAAATTACTTAATTTTTAGGCAAAAAGCAAGTCCCCGCCCGCGCCATACGCAAACGCCCGCTCCTTTTTAATCTTATTAAGCATTAATTATAATATTTTAACCACAATTACCGCGTTTTTATCGCTGCCAAACGAATCGAAAAATTCAGTCACTAAAAAGACTGTAATCGCCAACATACAAACTTGACAGCGCTGCTTCAATGGTCGGTATTGAAACCTCTCCTCTGTCAAGCATTTCCCTATTGACAAGCATATATACTGAATTTGAAATATCTGCATACTGCACAAACACCCTGGGACTAAACATTGTAAGCATCATACGGCGATA
>Ga0137310_102254_pt1 | contig 11128 bp, 9 predicted proteins | sample NAcewiD2O_June_2_FD_97183 | JGI IMG/M metagenome (GOLD analysis project Ga0137310, IMG submission 97183) | Mouse cecal microbial communities from Vienna, Austria - N-Acetylglucosamine amended D2O_June | ecosystem: Host-associated > Mammals > Digestive system > Large intestine > Cecum | place...
CCCTTACCGGCTGGGACAGTTCGGCGGGGCGGCGTTTCTGATCCCCTACTTTATTTTTATCGCGCTCTTCGGGCTGGTGGGACTTTCAGCGGAATTCGCCATCGGACGGCGCTCTGGAACCGGAACTTTAGGGTCCTACGAATACTGCTGGAACGCGAAAAACCTTGGAAAGCTAGGCTATCTTCTGGGCTGGATACCCCTTATGGGTTCTCTGGGAATCGCCATCGGCTACTCCGTGATCCTTGGCTGGGTGCTGCGGACTCTGGGGGCCGGGCTGACCGGAACCCTGTTTACGGTGGATTCAGGGGCATTTTTCGGGGAAATGTCTTCAGCCTTCGGCAACATCCCATGCCATCTGGCTGTGGTGGTCACGGCCTGCGGCCTGCTGATTGCCGGAGCCACCAAGGGGATCGAAAAGGTCAATAAAGTGCTGATGCCTGCCTTTTTCGGTCTCTTTATGATCCTGGCAGTGAGGGTGTTCTTTCTGGAAGGCTCGGCGGATGGATACCGCTTCCTCTTCATTCCCAAATGGGAATACCTTCTCAAGGCGGACACCTGGGTCATGGCCATGGGGCAGGCATTTTTCTCCCTGTCCATTACAGGCTCGGGCATGATCGTCTACGGCTCCTACTTGGGAAAAGACGAAGATATCCCAAAGGCTTCCATAAATACCGCGATATTTGACACCTTAGCCGCCATGTTGGCCGCCCTTGCCATCATGCCCGCGGTGTTCGCCTTCGGCATAGAGCCTGCCAGCGGACCGCCGCTGATGTTCATCACCCTGCCACAAGTATTTGCCCAGATGCCCCTTGGCAATGTGTTCGCTGTGTTTTTCTTCATCTCCGTGGCATTTGCCGGGATCACCAGCCTGATCAACATGTTCGAGGCTGTATGCGAGTCCTGGCAGACCCGCTTCGGCATGTCCCACTCCCTCATGGCTGCCCTGTGCGGAATTGCCGCTTTCGCGGTGGGAGTGTTTATTGAGGACGGAGACAAGGTGGGATCCTGGATGGATTTTATCACTATCCTGGTGGTTCCCTTCGGCGCTCTTTTGGGAGCGTTTTCCATCTACTATATCCTGGGCTGGAACGAGATCAGCAGGGAACTGTCCCTGGGACGAAAAAAGCCTCTGGGTTCATGGTTTGGCTGTATTGGAAAATACCTCTATGTTCCCCTGGCTGTGTTCGTGTTCATCCTGGGCATCATCTACGGGGGGATCGGCTGATCCCTCTGTGTTGCCGCAGTGCTTGTCCGACAGATACTCCATAACCGCCTGCATCTGAGGCGATACCCATTTGTCATGCCGGTATAAAAGCTGCTTCCAGATGTCAATCTCAAACCCTTCTATGGAAATAAGGCGGATCCGCCCTGCCTCCGCGGCCTCCCTGGTCACATAGTCCGGCAGAAAGGAGATCCCCATGCCCTGTTCCACCAGACGGCAGATCAGATCCGCGTTGCCGTTCTCCAGGACCGGCTGGATCTCCATGGACAATTCCGCCAGCTTCTCATCCATAAGCCGCCGGTAGCTCATTCCCCTCTCAGTCAGGAAAAAGGGATGCCTGATGAGATTTTTCAGGGAAATGCCGCCAGCGGCTTCTAAATTGTAATCCGTTCCCGCCACAAAGTGAGCCGAAACCTTCTCCTCACTGGCTATGCGGTAGGTTCGGTTGTAGATATGGTTGTCCAGCGTGTAAACCATGTCCACCTCATTCTGATTTAGAAGGCGGAACATCTCCTCCGTGCTGGCGGAGATGATCTTTAAGGTGACTTCCGGAAACCGGCTTCGGAATGCCTGGAAATCATCCTTTAACAGCCATCCGCACAGCGAATCCGCCATAGCCATCCTCACATGGCCGCTGACCGCCTGCTCTCTGTTCAGCTGCCTCTCCAGTTCCTGGGTCAGCCTCCGGATCTTGTGGGCATACTCCAGCACCTCCCGGCCTTTCCCGGTCAGGGACACCGTGTGGTTGATCCTCTCAAAAAGCTGTATCCCCAGGCTCTTTTCCAGCTGCTGTATCTGAAAAGACACTGTGGACTGAGAGTAGCCGGACTTCTGTGCTGCCCTGGTAAAGCTGGAAAGCTCCGCCACCTGTATGAAGGTTTCAAGATTCTTGAGATCCATGGAATGCTCCTTTTTCAAACAAAAATCCTCAGACATTTACCCCATACATTTGGACTCAATATCTGACTTCAGATGTGTCAGCCTCTCAATCTTTTTCTCAAGAACCATTTCCCCGCGCGAAAAACCAGCGTCGGAAACTCCCTCCTTCACAGCCTTCTCCGCCTCCCTTATCTCCTGGTCAAGAATATCTCTCATATGGACAAAGAACTGATCCGGAAGCTTCTCCCCTGCCAGCATGCTTGGGTTGATGGATTTACACACAGGTTCCTGGAATATATCCGCCATGGCAGCCGCCAGCTCCATGCTGTCCCACGGATCCTTCTTTCTGACAAACGCGGTCACCCAGTCTTCCCCGACATCGCTGCTGTTGACAGAAAGCATATTCTCCTGGATCATGTCCTCTATGGTAAATGGGGAATCATTGTCAAAGTCGTCTGAATCCGGAGACTCCACAACCTGAAACCGCATCCTGCATACCTTGTCTAAAATATCCGCCGCTGCCTTATATTCATTCAGGAGCAGCAGGTCATGACAGCCTCGGAAAACCTTGTCCAGAAAATCCATGGCCCCACAGGGATCATTGTGCCATGACAGCCAGTCATCCATAAACCTGCCGTCATCGTCAAATTCATAATAGTGAGCCTCATACTCCACATAGATCTCACCTTTCTCCACTTTTTCAAGGAATGCCTGGATCTCGCTGTCATCGGGCATGTATGTAATCTTCTTCTGTCCGGAAAGAGCCAAAAGAAACCCCTGGCGTTCACTCTCGTCTAATAATTTTGCCTGGGCCAGGATCCACCTGTCCTTGTCCGCCTCAGACATCTTCCTCAGCTGTTCTTCAACCTGTTCTATAAACATCCGCATCTTCCTTTCAAAACAAGTTCCTGACTTTTCAGTCTCATTTTACCATGGCAGTTATGGACTGGCAAGCGGTAAATCATCACGTCTTTCCATAAGGTACAAAATCCTCCGCGACCATTAGCGGACATTCTTTTTCAAAAGTTTCCGGATCATCATACACATTTTCGCTCGTGCTGAATCTCTTTTCTGCCAATCTATGGTTCGATTATCGCGGAGGGCTTCCGCCAGTTCCTTTGTAATAGCAATTAGTTCTTCATTTTCATAGAAATCCTTAATGGCCTGAGACTTCGTCAACGGGTCATAGAATGCCAGTTCATCTGCTGTCAGTCCCAACTTTTCGCCTTCTTTCCGGGCAGCCTGAATCTGCTTCGCAAGGTTAAGCAATTCTTCGATAACTTGTTCATTCTAAACAGGGCTTCAACATTCTCCGCGTCACCTTGCTTAACAGGCTCCGTATCAATTCCGCCATATCTGAATAATAGCCCCTCTGGTGCGCTTTGTCCAGTGGCACATCATACTCATCGATCAGAACGATCACTTTCTGTCCAAAATGCCTGTAAAGCAGCCTGGTCAGCGATTCCGGTCCCCATCTCTTTTCCCGCTTATTCTAAACATTCCTGGCCGCCCTTTTCAAGAGACACACCACCTCTGTATTTTCTGTGTGGGGAAACATATCAAAGGGCCATGCCTCCGCTGCCTTATACCCTTTTTTCGAAAAGAATCCCAGATCCCTGGCCATGGTCTCTGGGTTGCAAGACACATACACCACCCGTTTCGGCCTGAGAACCTTCACTGCCTCCACAAATTCTTCCGTGCTCCCAGCCCTGGGAGGATCCATAAACACCACATCCGCCCCCTCCCCGTTCCGGGCCATCCTGGTCATGAAGCGGCTCGCGTCATTATGGTAAAACTGGATATTGTCAATATGGTTTCTTCTGGCGTTTCCCACCCCATCCCGGACCGCGTCCTGGTTCAGCTCCACCCCGATGACCTTCCCCGCCTTTTCCGCGGCGATGATCCCTATGGTTCCGATGCCGCAGTAGGCGTCGATCACCGTCTCCCTGCCGGTCAGTCCCGCCAGTTCCATGGCCTTGGTGTAGAGTTTCTCTGTCTGCACAGGGTTTACCTGGTAAAACGACCGGCTGGAAACCCGGAAAACCCGGCCGCACAGTTCATCCTCAATATATCCCTTCCCGTACAGCACATTTTCCCGATCCCCCAGCACCATGCTGGTCTGCCTGTCATTAAGGTTCTGGATAATGGTAGTGATCTCCGGGTGTTTCTCCCTAAGCGCCTTGACAAAATGATTCTTAGAAGGAAATACAGGGGAGGTTGTCACCAGAACCACCATGATCTGTCCTGTGGCAAATCCTCTCTTTACCAGCACATGCCGCAGAAATCCATATCCTGTGTCCTCGTCGTAGGTCTTGATCTTAAAGGATTTAAGCAGCCCACGGATAGTCCCCATGATCTCGTCCGCCTTTTTGTCCTCCAGCATACACTGTTCCACAGCCACAAGCTGGTGACTCCCTTCCTTATAAATGCCGGAGATCACCTTCCCTTTCTGGTATCCAAAGGCACCGTGAACCTTGTTGCGGTAATGGAAAGGCTCTTCCATCCCTTGAATAGGATAGACCTTACAGAATCCCTTCAGCAGTTCTTCCACCTGCCTCTGTTTCTTTTGGAGCTGACGCTCATAGGGGATATCCAGGAGCTGGCAGCCACCGCACCTTTTGGAAACAGGGCACAGGCTCTTTTGGACCTCCGGCCTTTCTGGCTCTGGTGCCTGGCCCCTTTTTTCCTCTCCGCTCTTCTTTCTCACTCCAGGGTTCTGCTTTTTCCTGGCATCCTCCGCCTGCCATCCTCTGTTTTTTGTAAGTCTCTTTTTATCATTTCCCTTCTCTGTTTTTTGCCTGTCTTTATTTCCGTTTCTTTTTCCTGCTGATTCCATTTTCCTGCATCTCCTTTCCACCGCGAATCCTCACTGCCTTGGATCTCCGCGCGTTCGGCGGTGGCACCGTTCTCCACGCCCGCCTTTCGCAAAATAGCATTCTCTACGCTGTTTCCCACAAAAGGGTTGTCCGCAGATCTTCGATCCGTTCATCTCTGTCCATTTACGCTTCGCCTCTTCGCCAAGTTTTAATATCTCTTATCAGGCTCTTGAAATTCTTTATTCTTTTTGGAACTCATCCTGAATTCCCACTCAAATCTTTGATGTTTCCCATCTACAAACCAGCTTACAATAATCTTTAGAGTGTTAGCGCTCTCAGTGCCATAGGCTAAACTTAATAATATTGACACGCAAACAGTATCTCACAGGTGCCCTACGGTCCAGTATTTCTACATTAATCAGTTGCTTTTTCAGCTTGTTCCACTATAATAACTTATAGATTAAATCCATCAAGGAGGAACCGCTATGGACAATGTTTCCGTCACCACAGACCATCTTTTTTCCGGCCGCCCCCAGGATACCCGGGGACGGCTTACAAAAGAGCTTCGGACCTATGATCTTCTGGATCAGCTTTGTATCCCTTACGAGCGCCTGGACCACAGCGCCGCCTTCACCATAGAAGATTGTCATGGCGCGGACAGGCTGCTGGGCATTGATATCTGCAAAAATCTTTTCCTCCGCAATGCCCAGAAGTCCAGCTTCTACCTGCTCATGATGCCCGGGGACAAGAAATTCCGGACAGCTCTTCTGTCCAGGCAGATCGGCAGCGCCCGCCTGTCCTTTGGAGAGCCCCAATATATGGAAAAATTTCTGGATATTACCCCGGGCTCTCTCAGCGTCCTGGGACTGATGAATGACACCCAGGGGCGGGTAAGGCTCCTCATAGACGAGGATGTCATAAAGGGCCGGGAATTCATCGGCTGCCACCCCTGTGTCAACACATCAAGCCTAAAGATTCAAACCAGGGACATCCTGGAAAAATTTCTTCCCCATGTGGAGCATCCCTATACACTGGTCCGCCTGTAGCCAGAACCTGAGCTTTTTTCCGCCAAAACAGCCCTCCAATAGAGTAGGGGAGGCACTTCCCCTACTCGCCGTGCCGGGGCGGGGCCGCTTTAGCGGCCATACTCCTCTCCGCCCCGTGTATACAAGCAAAATCCGGATGTTATTGAAACATCCGGATCATGTCACCACCTTCCATTCTTTTGGCCTTACACGTCCCTTGTGGCCTTTTTCAGCCACTGACGCTCTTCCTGATCAAGATAGGGAGAGATCTTCTCGTAAACCTGCCTGTGATACTCATTGAGATATTGGATATCTCTCTTCTCCATAAGGCTTAAATCCAGGGCATCCAGATCAATAGGCACAAATGTCAGGAACTCAAATTCCATGAACTGGCCATAGCTGTTTTTCTCCGCTTTCCGGCACAGGATCAGATTCTCTGTCCGGATTCCGTGGCTGCCCTCAATGTAAAGCCCTGGCTCGTCAGAGCAGATCATCCCCTCCTCCAAAACCGCGCTGTCCATGCGTTCCGGCACGGTCTTATAGCGGATACCGTTTGGCCGCTCGTGGACATTCAAAAGATACCCTACCCCATGGCCTGTGCCGTGGTCATAGTTTAATCCCCTGTCCCAAAGGGGCTGCCTTGCTATATAGTCCAGAGACATCCCCCTGGAGCCATAGAGGAATTTGGCATGTCCCAGCCTGAGCATGCTCATGGCGACCAGGGTGAAATGCTCCCTCTCCTCCTGGGTGATGGGTCCCAATGCCACTGTTCTGGTGATGTCTGTGGTGCCCTCATAATACTGGCCGCCGGAATCAACCAGGTAGAGACCCTTTGGCTCCAGGGTCTTGTCACTCTCAGGTGTCGCGCTGTAGTGGCACATGGCCCCGTTTTCTCCATAGGCGGAGATGGTGTCAAAGCTTGGGCCTAAGTATCCCTCCTGCTGCCTCCTCAGCTCCTCCAGATAATCGGAAACACGGATCTCCGTCATGGGCACGGAGCCGATATTTTTCTTAAGCCAGCAGATAAACTTTGTAACCGCCACTCCATCCTTGATGTGGGCCTGGCGCTCATTTTCGATCTCCACAGGATTCTTTACCGCCTTTGCCCCAGCAGTGGGATTCATCCTGTCAATGACCTTGTTGGAGGAGTCCAGGTTGTTTCTGATAGCGAAATTGATTCTGGAGCTTTCCAGAAGCACCTTCTCTCCCTTAAACAACTTGACATACTGGTAAATATCATTGTAGGGCCTTATGGTGACTCCCAGGTCTTCCAGGTAACCTGTAACCTCTTTATTCAGGGTTTTTTCATTGATAAACAGGTTACACTGATCCTCCGTGACCACAATATAGGACAGAACCACTGGGTTGCAGGGCACGTCATTGCCCCGGATATTCAATAGCCACACAATATCGTCCAATGTGGTCAGGATATGAACCGTGGCATGGGCTTCTTTCATGGCTTTTCTCAGATCCGCCAGCTTTTCCCCCGCCGCCTTTCCCGCATAGCGCTCCTCAAGGATCCACACCGGCTCAGCCGGAAGATCAGGCCTATCTTTCCAGATCTGCCCGACCAGATCCTCTTCATAAGAAAAGGTTACATGTTTATCCTCCAGGATCTCCTTAAGCTTCTCCCCTGTCTGGCTGTTGACCACCCGCCCGTCAAAGCCCAGGGTGCCGCCCTCCGGAATCATCTGTTCAAGATATTCCTCTATGGTGGGGACTCCCTCCTGGTCCATACGGCACAGGGTAAATCCGCTTCCCTCAAGCTGCTTTGCCGCCTGGACAAAATACCGTCCATCGGTCCACAGTCCCGCCTCATGGGCTGTCACCACAGCGGTTCCCGCTGACCCTGTAAAACCTGTCATAAATTTACGGCATTTAAAATACTCTCCCACGTATTCGGACTCATGAAAATCCGATGTGGGAATCAGATACGCGTCCATGCGGCGTTCTGCCATGAGGCGGCGCAGTTGTGTCAGCCTCTCGTTCATAAATATTGATCTCCTTTTTATTATTCCCTGGTTTTCCCTCAGATCTGTTTCATCGCGTCCTCTATGGCCATCCCGATTCCCTCGCTGTAAGTAGGATGGGCTCTCATGGCCATCTGAAGCTGTCCCGCTGTCAGCCCCGCTGCGATGGCTGTGGCCATCTCGCTGATCATATCCGTGGCTCTGGGGCAGACGATCTGGGCACCCACCAGATTCTTGGAATAGGCGTCAAACACCAGACGGACAAATCCCCCTCGCTCCCGGGAGATAATGGACTTGCCGTTGCCCTTCATGGAATATTTCCCACATATGACCCTCATGCCGGTGGCCTTGGCCGCCTCTTCTGTAAGCCCCACAGTGGCGATCTCCGGGTCTGTGTAGATGCAGCTCGGCACCACGGGAAGCCGGGCATACATGCCGTTGGGCACCACGGACAGGCGGATGCTGTGAGGAATCCCCGCGATCTTTTCCACCACATAGGTTCCCTGGGCAGCCGCCACATGGGCCAGCTGAATATCCGCCGTCACATCGCCGATGGCGTAGACCCCGGACTCGCTGGTCATAAACTCCACATCCGTGACCAGACGGCCATTTTTCATCTCAAACTGTGTATCCTCCCCAAAAAGCCCTTCCACATAAGGGGAACGTCCCGCCGCTATGAGAACCTGTCCCGAACTCAGCAGGTGTTCTTTTCCAGCCTGAACAAAACGGCACGCCAGCCCTTTCCCCTCTTCCTTTATGATCTCCTTCAGGTCCGCGTCGCGATATACCTGGATTCCGCTGGCTGTCAGCTCCTCCTCCAGGGCCTGGGACACCTCCCGGTCTATGGGGCCTAAAAGCTGGCTGCCCTGCTCAATGATAACAACCTTTGAACACAGGGAGCTGAAAATCGTGGCGATCTCCACACCAATAACCCCGCCGCCCACAATGGTGATCTGATCAAAATTCCAAGCATCCGCTCCCAAGATCCTGTCGCTGTTCCACACTCCCGCCTGGTGGATACCCGGAATATCCGGCATCCTGGGCACAGCGCCTGTGGCGATGATGATATTCTTTGCCGAATAGTACTCTTTGCCGCTTTCGCCGTGGACCTCCACATTGTGGTTTCTCCGGATCACAGCCTTGCCATGGATCAAATCAATGCCCAGCTTCTCAAATTGATCCTCCACATTGCCCCGGTAAGAGCGGACCGCCTTTTTCTTGTACTCCTGCATCTTTCCGAAATCAAAGGACATCTCCTCCACACTGACCCCAAACTGGTCGCACCGCTGCATCATGGAAAACAGGCTGGAGGCGTGAAGCAGGGCCTTGGTGGGGATACACCCCCGGTTGAGGCAGGTGCCGCCTACCTTGTCCTTCTCGATCACAGCTGTCTTAAGCCCCAGCCCCGCCGCCTTTATGGCTGCCGTGTAACCTCCCGGTCCCGCTCCGATCACCAACAGATCATATGTAATTGCCATCTTTCCTTCCCCCTTGTGGTTTTTTATTTTATATCAGTCCAAAATGGACGCACGCTTTATAGATCCCGTCATGGCTGATATCCGCTGTGACATAGTCCGCCGCCTCCTTGAGCCTGGGGTCCCCATTCCCCATGGCGATGCCGGTTCCCACTGCCTTTATGATCTCGTAATCATTCATGCTGTCGCCAAAAGCGTAGGCTTCCTCCATAGAAGTGCCGAAATATTTACACAACAGCTCCAGCCCATTTGCCTTGGAATTCCTGGCCTCAATGATGTCCGCCCCCTGCTTTCCCGCGAACAGAGGCAGCCTCAGCTCCGGAAACGCCGCCCCTATCAGCGCCGCCCCCTCCGGAGGGCCGATATAACACATGGACGGCACCTTCATCTCCATCAGCGTCCACGGATCCCGGTACTGCCTGCCGCAGTCTCCCCACCGCTCCAGGTCATTCTTAGTCACACATTCCGGGTGGGTGTAAAAATCGTCATTGCCTATGGTCACTCCCACCGCCAGCTCATGGTCCGCGGCAAATTCCAGCAGACGGCGCTTTAGCTCCCCGGACATATGGCTTTCGTGGATCACCTGGTCTTTCACCGTCACCTTGGCCCCATTGGTGTGGACGATAGCATCGGCTTTCACCAGATCCCTCAGCCTGACGCTGAAATGGCTGTCCATATCCCTTCCCGTGGCCAGGACGATGACATGGTTCTCCCGCAGCCTTCTGATGGCCTCCATGGCGCTGTCCGGAATCTCATTGGTGCTGTGGTCCAGCAGCGTCATATCCATATCAAAGCTCACTATAGGCTTCATCTTTCGCCGTTCCTTTCCCTGATTTTACCCTTCTTTTAATAATCATAGCGTAAATTTAAAATTTTTTCAAGAAAATGCTTTTCAAATCCGAAATCTTTTGCTATAATAAGAAAGTGCTAAGGGAGAGGCCTTGTGAGGAGGGCTTTCCGGCAGTGATATACGGGGTATGGCGTAGTTTGGTAGCGCGCTCGGCTGGGGGCCGAGAGGTCGCAGGTTCAAATCCTGTTACCCCGATTGAAAAGCCTTTGAATTCCGGTGGATTCAAGGGTTTTTCTTTTTGGGTAGTGGTTTACATAAGACGAAATCGCTTTTTAAATGCCTTCGTCAGGTAATCTGGATTCCCATATCACACAATATTAAATTCCTCATACAGCGTTCGCCTTTTCTCTTTATCAACCGCCGCTCTCTGGGCATCTTCTGTTCTTTGGGCCGATATCAAAAGTATCATCAGTTTTCCCAGTCTATCCTCTCCTTCCTCTCGTCCCTCTTCCCGTCCTTCTTCCCGTCCCTCTTCCCGGATCATTTGCAGAGTCTCAGCTTCATTATACTCCGTAACGCACATATCCTTCACCTCCGCTCGGTTTCCTATCAAAACTCTTCCGCTCCATTATAGAAAACTATTAACTTGGGGACTGGAAGACGCACAATCTTCTTTCCATAGATATTCAGATTGTTTGTCTGAATGTATTTATCATACAGTTTTCCCGCGTACATCAGCTGGCGTACTGGCATGTTCGGCGAGTATGTGCTTTGCTGCTCATAGATATTCATCACATAACAGAGGATAAATGACAGGTCATTCTTCATTCCCATGTAGATCGCGTCTTCAATCGTTGTGAACTGGATCTCCTCCGGATCCGTAAAGCTGGTCCCGTTTACCGCGTTGTAAAGGCTCAGTGTCCATTCCCTGTTGGCCTTGCTGCCAAACAG
>Ga0137310_102255_pt1 | contig 11118 bp, 9 predicted proteins | sample NAcewiD2O_June_2_FD_97183 | JGI IMG/M metagenome (GOLD analysis project Ga0137310, IMG submission 97183) | Mouse cecal microbial communities from Vienna, Austria - N-Acetylglucosamine amended D2O_June | ecosystem: Host-associated > Mammals > Digestive system > Large intestine > Cecum | place...
AGTTGTTAAATGCCGGGGAGATCAGTGAGTATACAAAATGTACTATTATGGATATGTCGAATAAAGTACTGGTGCATATCGCCAGGAAATATGAAAATGTCATGGAAGGAGTGAAACAGGTCATGGGTGGAAAAGTTCTTGATTATGAGGCAAAGCGGATAAAAAATGAAGGTATAGAGGAAGGTATAAAAGAAGGTATAAAAGAAGGCATAAAAGAAGGCATAAAGGAAGGTATAGTAGAGGGCAAAGCGGCCGGTATCGTTGAAACAGGTGTTGACGTTGGCCTTTCAGACAAAGAGATTCTGGATAAGCTTCAGATTAAATTGAATATATCTCTGCAGATGGCGCAGGAGTATTTCTCCAGGTATGGAAAATAAAGTTCGTAGAGGAAACGGATTATGAAGTCAGAAGAAATTTTAAAATAACTGTAAGCGGCAGGGACAGGCAAAAAGTCTGTCCCTGATTTTTTAAATGGAGATTTTAACTGATATGCAAAGTGCTGGCAGGCAACGTGAACGAGATACATTTTTGTTTTGATGGTCGTTTTCTGTAAAAAGCAGCTGTTTTCTGCAAGTATTATTGCCATATTTTGAAAATATGGTATTGTCAAAATGATTCATGATAATCAGGAAATAAATCAGGAAAGGCGGATTTTTATGAGAGGGAGAGGATTAAGAGGACTGAAAAGGCTAATATCATTAGGTTTGAGTGTATGCATGCTTTGCTTGTCGATATCGGCGTATGCACAGGAAGTGGAGCCGGAGGCTATATTGCATGCCAGCAGACAAATAAAGCATTCGCGCATCCGGACTATGATTATTGGTTTATGCGTAAAACCGGCATGCTAAGTTTACAAAGTGCGCAGAGTAAACGTAAAGCAGCAAAAAAAGACGATTATAATTATATGGATGAAGATTACATTGATACAGCTGTTGCGATGATGAATTTGGCCCGCGAGAACTTTTTGGTATTATTGGACAGCAAGGACTACCAAAAGGGAGATGGAAGGTATATCATTTCAGATATTACTATAAAACCATATTGCGGGAATTTTTGCTCGAAAAAACTATGCGACAGCATGGTTTTTTTCTTAAAATTCAGTGCGTTCAAGATATCAGTTCGGGGTTGTTAATTCGGCTTCTGATGCCATCTTGTCGAACTTCTCCATAACAGTATCGTAAGTTCCTTGGGAAATATCCGGCAATTTACTGCCCCATGTCTCCTCTGCCTGCTTGTAGCCTTTCTTGAATGCTTCGCGCATCTCTTCGATCTTGCTCGGATCGCCGCCTGTTAGTGCATTGGCAAAATCAATGATCCTGTCGGATGTCTGTTCTACGCCCCAGTAACCATCCTCAGCAATATTCTTCTGTGCCTGTGCCTGAGTAGCAGCATCCACTTTAAGATTGCCGCTGGCAAGAACGAACCAGATGCCATTGGCCTTGTCAAAGATCTGACCCTGCTGGGTCATCAGTTTCTCTACGATACTCTGTAGCTGCTGTGCATGTGCCTCAGCGTCCGCTTTCATCTTATTCACCAGATTGCTGTACTGTGTGTAGGTCTTGGTCACTGTATCTTTAGATGTCTCCCTTGAAGGCTCGTAGACAACGCTGTTTTCCTTTTCATCGGAAGCATTACCCTTGGAATTAATATTTGAAAGGTTGTTTCTGACTTCTGTGCGACGGTAAACAGCCGCTTTTACCTATAATATTGTACCATCTTGCTGGAAAGATTAGGAAAACTTCTCTTTTTGTTGACTTTTAGTGACGGAAAAGGGGCGTTTATGACAAATAAGTTTTTGGGGGTTATAGACAAAAGAAAGGAGTCTTTTTTGTGAAATACTCCGAGTTGTAAAAGCGGAAAGATTCTGTTAAGATAATCCTACTAGACTTGAAAACGCTTTCAGGAATAAGGGACGGGAAAGACTGAATATGACGGCTTCTATCTATGATGTGGCGAAGCGGGCGGGCGTTTCGATCTCCACGGTTTCCCGCATTATGAATGGCAGCGCCAATGTAAGTGAAGTGAAGAAGGCGGCGGTACAAGAGGCTATGGAGTTTTATCAGTATGAGCCGAATCAGTTCGCCAGAGGGCTGGTAAAGCAGCGGTCGAATTTGATCGGTATTTATTTTTCGATGGCTTCTGCGTCGATGTTTGAGTCCTCTTACAATCTGGAACTGCTTAAGGGAATCGAGAAGGTTCTCACGTATCAGAATTACAATATGGTATTGATCAATGAGATGGAGGAATATAAGAGCAGAAGTAAGGGCACGCCGAAGTATCTGGAATTTGTCAGGCAGAAGCGGATTGACGGTCTGATTTTAAGTGGTCTGAGTGACAGGACCATGAAGGAGAGTGTTTTTAAGCAGATCATTGACGAAGAGTATCCGTTGGTATATATAGGGAAGCGCATTCATTTGAAAGGATTGAATGTGTATGCGCAGTTTGAGCAATACAGCTTGAAGATGGTCGATGTATTGCGCCGGTATAACCACAGGAAAATAGTATATTATATCATGGTAGGGCATCAACATTATCTGCAGGAGATTTTGAAGAAAGTGGAGGAGCAGATGCCGGAGATGGAACTGCACCCGATTATTTTGCAGGATCAATGTCCGAAGCGGGAGGAGATGCTGCGTCAGACAGAACGGCATGTAAGAGAATTTGGATGTAGTGCGATCCTTTCACCGAGCATGGAGGTAACGCAGATGCTCATTGGTATATGCGCGCAGCTTGGGATGGCGGTACCGGAACAGGTATCTATCCTGTCTGTGGAGCACAGGCAAGGAGATGGAGAGCTTCTCTTTCCGAGGATTTCGACCTTCTATGTACCGGCGGGGAATATGGGGAGTGGAGCGGCGAAGCTGCTGCTTGGTGTGATTCAGGAAGAAGAGACGGAAGAGCGTTCAATAGAATATGAGACAGTATATATAGCAAGGGACTCTATAAGGCGTCTTTCTTAGAACGCCTTATAAAAACCCCGTTTTTGAAAGCGCTTTCTGAAAGCGCTCTCAAAAACGGGGATGTCATACATTTTAACGAAAAGAAAGAGGGAGAAGGAGGCATAGTTATTAGAGATGAAAGCAATCATGGTAATGTACGATTCTTTGAATCGGAATATGCTGGAGACTTACGGATGCGACTGGACACTGACGCCTAATTTTAAGAGGCTGGCGGAAAGATGTGTACAGTTTGACAACTGTTACGTAGGCAGCATGCCCTGTATGCCGGCGCGCAGGGAGCTGCATACGGGAAGATTGAATCTGTTCCATCGCAGCTGGGGACCGATGGAACCTTATGATGATTCCATGCCGGAGCTTTTGAAGAAGGCCGGAATTTATACGCATCTGGTCAGCGATCACCAGCACTACTGGGAGGACGGAGGCTGTACTTATCACAACCGGTATTCTTCCTGGGAAATTTCCAGAGGGCAGGAGGGTGATCTGTGGAAGGCCGATTTGTCTTATCAGTATGATAAAAAGACGGTGTTCAAGAATAAAGAGATGATGCTGGCTTATCCGCCGTATACCAGGATGATGGCGCACGATCAGGTGAACCGTCGGCACATGGAGAGTGAGGAAGAGACCTCCCAGGCAGTGACTTTTCAATATGGTCTGGAATTTATTGAGAGAAACCATGCGCAGGATAACTGGTTTCTGCAGATCGAGACCTTTGACCCCCACGAGCCCTTTTATTCCCTGAAGGAGGATAAGGCGCTGTATCCGCATACTTTTGTGGGAGATGCCGAAGCGGAAGCTGACTGGCCGCCCTATGCCCCGGTGGCGGAGGATGACAATACCGTGGAACATGTCCGGTATGAATATGCGGCGTTGCTGAGTAAGTGTGACAGATATCTGGGATTGGTTCTGGATGCCATGGACAAATACAATCTCTGGGAAAACACCATGTTGATCGTGAACACGGATCATGGATTTCTGCTGGGGGAACATGGCTGGTGGGGGAAGACCAACATGCCGATTTATGAGGAGATAGCGCATACGCCGCTCTATATCTATGATCCCAGACGCAGGGAATGTGCGGGAATCAGGCGCGGAGCTCTTGTACAGACCATCGATCTGGCTCCCACGCTGTTGGAATATTTCGGGGTGAAAATTCCGAAAGATATGCAGGGAAAACCACTCAAGGATGTGATGGAGAAGGATACACCGATTCGTGAATATGCGGTGTTTGGCTATCATGGCAGTCAGGTGGATGTGACAGATGGACGGTATGTATATATGCACAGCGCGGTTAATCCGGAAATGCCGGTGTATGAATACACGCTGATGCCGACCCATATGCGCGCTATGTTCAGCACGGAAGAATTGCAGGATACACAGCTTTCGGCGCCTTTTTCCTTTACCAAGGGATGCCCTTTGATGAAGATTGTGAAGAAAGATAAGATGGGAGATACCACGAAGTTTGGCTCCATGCTGTTTGATCTGGAGACGGATCCTGATCAGGCACATCCGTTGGAAGATGAAATTGTGCGAAAGAGAATGATGGGCTATATCAGAGACTGTATGGAGAATAATGATGCTCCGGTGGAGCTTTATGAAAGGTTAGGGGTATAACGATGGGAAACAAATATGCAAAAGCAAAATTTCTTGATATTTTTAAGTATTCTTTCGGTGGACTGGGATCGAATCTGGCATTTTTCCTGGTGATGAGTTATCTCACCTTCTTCTATACGGATATTTTCGGTATCGATACGATGGTGGTGGCCAGCCTGATGCTGGTGTCGAGATTTATCGATGCATTTACGGATCCGTTGATGGGCATGCTGGGCGACCATACAAGGAGCAGGATGGGGAAGTATCGTCCGTGGATCATTTTTGGTGCTCCGGTTCTGGGCATTCTGATTTTTCTGCTTTTTACGGCTCCAGAGTTGTCAGCAGGAATGAAAATAGTGTATGCTTATGTGGTATATATAGCCTATTCTTTAGCATCTACGGTAGTAAATATACCCTATCATTCGCTGACACCGGTATTGTCTGAGGATCCGGACCAGAGAACCGTTATCGTATCATGGAAACAGGGTATGGGGACAGTATCCCAGTTTGTCATCACGATCATGGCGCTTCCGCTGGTGAATCTGTTTGGCGGCGGCAGGCAGGGATGGGCGGTCTATGGTGCTCTGATCGGTATCCTGACGACGGTTTCTTTCTGGATCTGCGCATGGGGCGGTAAAGAGTACGACGTATGCGACATGCAGGCGGAGAAAGGTTCTTTCAATATGTTAAAGGATTTAAAGCTGCTCCTGCACAATAAACCCATGGTAATGCTGATGATCGCGTTTGGAACGGATGTATTGGCAAACGCAACCTACAGTGCAGTTAATATGTATTATTTTAAGTATGTTTTAGGACGGGAGGACCTGGTACCGAAGGTAGCATCCGCGATCCTGTTTGCGGGTATTGTGTCGATTCCGTTGCTGCCCATACTGACCAAATGGTTTGGCAAAAAGAGACTGTACTGGTTTGGCAGTGCACTCTCCATTATTCCGCTGGTCGTTATGTGGATCAGACCTACCGCACCGGTGGCTGTTCTGATGAGCATGATGGCGATGTTTGGATTTATATCCAAGATTCCGTCTAACCTTGGCTGGGCCATGCTGCCGGAATGTTCCGATTACGCGGAATGGAAGTTTGGGCAGAGAGCGGACGGTCTCATGTCGTCGTCCCTGACTTTTATCAATAAGTTTGGCATGGCAATCGGCGGGTTTATCGCCAGCTTCTTCTTGGGACTGGTGGGATTTGTGCCGAATCAGGAGCAGACAACGGCGGTACTGGGTATGATCTCTTTCCTGCGCTTCGGTATGCCGGTACTGGGATATATTGCCTCATTGATCTCAATGGCATTCTATGAGATCACAAGTGAGAAGTATGTGCAGATTCGTTCCGATCTGGATGCCAGGAAAAAGTAAGAACCGTGGTTTCGAGGAATAAACATAATTCCATGCAACAATATAATATCAAAGTGCACTGCGATAAAAGAAGATAAGACAGAAGGAGAAGACAATGCCCGCGATACAAGTGATGATCAAACCGGCTTCCGGACTTTGTAATATGCGTTGCAGTTACTGTTTCTATGTGGATGAGATGGCGAACAGGAGGCAGGCTTCCTACGGGATCATGAGCGAACAGACGCTTGAGAATGTGATCATGCGGATCCTGGAAACGGCCGACAGCTATTGCAGTATTGTCTTCCAGGGCGGGGAGCCGACACTGGCGGGTCTTGATTTCTATCGGAAGTGCCTGGAACTGGAACAGAAGTATAATACGAAAAAAGTGAAGATAGACCATGCTTTGCAGACCAATGGCTATGTGCTGGATGAGGAGTGGTGCAGCTTTTTTGCGCAGAACCATTTTCTGGTAGGGCTTTCCGTGGATGGCATTAAAGCCACCCACGACGCCTGCCGGAAGGATGCAGAGGGACAGGACACCTATTTTCATGTACTCCATGCGGCCAGGCTGCTGGAGGAGGCGGGGGCCGATTTCAATGTACTTACGGTGGTGAACGGCAGGACGGCGCCGAAAATCCGCAGGATTTATGAGCAGTATCGGAAGCTTGGTTTTAAGTGGCAGCAGTATATCGCCTGTCTGGATCCGGTACTGGAGGAACAGGGGAAACAGGACTATTCTCTGAGAGCGGAAGTTTACGGGCAGTTCCTGATCGATTTGTTTGACTTGTGGGAAATTGATTTAAAGCAGGGCAGACAGCCCTATATCAGACAATTCGAGAATTATATCGGTATTCTGATGGGACAAATGCCGGAGTCCTGCGAACAAAGAGGGGTCTGCAGCCTGCAGAATGTGGTGGAGGCGGACGGCAGCGTCTATCCCTGCGATTTCTATGTGCTGGATGAGTACAGGCTGGGGAATCTGAATGCGGAAGGTTTTGACGTGATCGACCGGAGGCGCCGGGAGAGTGGGTTTCTGGAAAATTCCTGCAATCATACGGAAAGCTGTAAGAAATGCCCTTACTTCGGTATTTGCCGGGGTGGCTGCCGCAGGCACAGACAACAGCTGGGTACGGAGCCGGGAGAGAACTGCTTCTGTGAATCCTACCGGATGTTTTTCGCGGCATGTCTGCCGCGGATGCAGGAAATTGCGCGGCTGTGTATGCAGCAGAAGCAGGGAGTTTCAGGTAAAAGGTAACGGTTTGTATCACCCATGCAGGGTGGCGGAATGGAGATTGTGATGGAATATTTGATCATTATACTGGTGTGTTTCTTTTCTTCGGTGGTGGGAGCGATCTGCGGCATCGGCGGCGGTGTGATCATCAAACCGGTACTGGATGCGGTGGGAATCATGGCGGTCACCACCGTCTCTTTTCTGTCCGGCTGCACGGTACTGTCCATGTCGGTGGTCTCTCTGTATAAGAATCTGCGGAAAAAGGCAGATTTTCCATTCGATAAAGTATTTGCGACGGTGCTGGCGCTGGGCAGCGTAGTGGGAGGACTGACGGGAAAAGAACTTTATCAGAGTGTGATAGAGCATCTGTCGGACAGCAGCAGAGTGGGAGCGGTGCAGGCAGGTATCCTGACCCTGATCACGCTGGGCACTCTGATTTATACGGTTTTTAAGAAAAAGATTCCCACGAAGAACATCAGGAATAAAGCGGTCATTTTTATAATTGGTATCGTGCTGGGGATGATGTCTTCTTTTCTGGGGATTGGTGGAGGTCCGATCAATCTGGTAGTGCTGTTCTATTTCTTTTCCATGGAAACGAAGCAGGCGGCCTTAAACTCCATTTATGTAATTATGTTTTCCCAGATTTCCAGTCTGCTGTCCACGTTGTTAAAGGGGAATACACCGCCCTTTGAACCGCAGATCCTGCTGCTGATGATCGGCTGCGGGGTATTTGGCGGGCTTGCGGGCAGCAGGATCAACAGGCAGATCAGGAGCGAGGCGGTCGATAAACTCTTTATGGGGTTGATGGGAGTGATCATCTGTATCAGCGTGTATAATATTTTTCGGTATCTGTAGGCGGATATCGGAAACGAATGAATTTTATGGTAAGGGGGAACCTTTGCGGTACAGCTTTTGATATTCCCTGGGGGAACAGCCGGTAAATTTTTTGAATATTTTAGAAAAATAACCCTGGTTTACAAAGCCGCATTTTTCGCCGATGTATTGGATGGAATTGTTGTTTGTACGCAAAAGCTCTTTGGCTTTCTCCACTCTTGTACGATTAAGATAGTCGGAAAAGTGTTCTTCAGTATTCTGGTAAAAGAGAGTAGACAGATAAGTGTAGTTTAGATGGAATTGTCTGGCCAGATCGTAAAGTTTCAGATCCTGCTCACAGTTTTGCCGAATATATTCTTCAATTCTGTAAAAAAGACTGCCCTCTCTTTCAAGTGTACCTTTCTGCACAATAGCTTCCAGTCTGGCAAAAGTTTCATCGAGAATTAGTCTGAGAGAATTAAAGTCTGGAGAAAGATCCATTCTTTTGAACAGCATGATCTTTTCGGCATTAATTTCATCCGTATAAAATGAGGCGTCTGTGAGCGCCTGTATAAGCATGTAGACTGCGTTTTCAACCTGTTTTTTCAGGGTAAAAACATCCATACCGGCTTGTGCTGCGGCGTTCTCCAGATGATCAATGACAAGTTTTCCGGCATCGGCAATGCGCAGGGGATCCAGATACTTTGCGAAAACAGCATCGGGAAAGGTGAGGTCGCATTTATGCACATCTTCCGGGAATAGAATCTTCTTTTCCGGGAAATAGAAACTGTAGGAAAGGAGTCCACACATTTCCTGATAAATCTGAGAGAGCCGGCAGAGTGTGCAGGATGGGGCGGCACAGGCAAAGGTAAAACGGGTTTCCAGACGCTGTTCCAGATGACAGGCATATGCCGACAGGCGGGAAGCGGACGGGGAAACTGCTTCGGCAGCAGGCTGCAGAAGGACACACAGATATCCCTGGCTGGTCACACAGGAAATGCAGGCATATTCCGGAAAAAAGGTCAGAGAAATCTCCGTAAGAAGGGGCAGCAGCCGATGAACGGGCAGACTTCCCTGATAGGAGGCGACCAGCAGTGTGTAGGGGATGCTTTCCTGAAACTGGACACCCCTGGAGCGAAATTCCGAGATGCATTGCGCATCATCCAGATTATAAAAGGTGAGAATTTCCTGAAAGAACTCGGCGGCGGAGTTCTTTTCGGGAGTGGGATTGGAAAGATGGCCCAATGTCTTGAGCAGATCCAGCAGGTCATCGGTCTCCAATTCGGGTTTTAGCAGATAGTCGGCGACGCCGAGCTTAAAACTGGATTTTGCATATGAAAAATTATCATAACTGCTGAGGACAATAATGTGGATGTCCGGAAACTGTTTTTTGATCTGTGCGGTCAGGCTGATACCGTCCATCTCCGGCATGACGATATCCGTGATGACAATATCGGGGTGAAGGCGTTGTATCATATGCAATCCTTCCATGCCGTTAGAGGCTTCTCCGACAATGGTAAATCCGTATTCTTCCCAATCACATAGATATTTAAGGCCGTTTCGCAGGATCATCTCATCGTCAATAATAACTATTTTCAGCAAATTTTTCATCTCTATGTTAATTCCTTTCGTCTGTTTTGTCTTTTCCGGCATCTGTGATGGGAAGCTGTATAACAACCTGGGTGCCATAGCCTGGGGAACTGGTTATGGCAAGACCGTAGGCTGGCCCATAGATCATTTTAATGCGGTCCTCAATATTTTTCAGTCCTATTTTGGTAAGGCTGTCTTGATTGTTTCTGGCGGAAATATCCATGATGTGAGCCAGTATGTCTTCGGGGATCCCGCTTCCGTTATCCATGATCTCCAGTTTCATAAGGGTGCCGCTTATTGTGGCATAGATACTGATACAGCCGTTGGGCAGGCTGGTTGAAAAGCCGTGGAATATGGAGTTCTCCACAAGGGGCTGCAGGAAAAAACGTGGAACCTCCACCGACAGGCATTCTTCCCGAATATTCAGACAAAGCCGGATGCCGTCTCCGTAACGCAGCTGTTGAATGGAGAAGTAATCTTGAAGAAGATTTAGTTCCTGTTCCAGAGGAATTGTCTCCCTGCTGTCGCCCAGTGTTTTCCGCAGAAGTTTTGTGAGGGAATTAATTCCGGCGATCACTTTTTCGCGCTGCCCTGCCATAGACAGGTATTTAATGGAGGCCAGCGTGTTATAAATAAAATGGGGATTGATCTGATGCTGCAGGGAATTCAATTCAGCTGCGTAGCGGGTATTTTGTTCCTGGATCAGCTTTTTTGTATAGTATTCCAGTTTGGAGAACATTTCATTGAAGCTGTCTCCGAGCAGTCGGGCTTCTGAACATCCCGTGAATTCCATTCTCTGAGGGCGGATGAGGAGATCTTTGTCTGTAACGTTCTGCATGGCAATGGCCAGCCGGTGGATCGGGCGCGTGATCTTCTTAAAAAGATATACAAGAATACCGGTCAGGACAAGCTGGGCGGTGCAACATAATTTCAAAATACGCAGGACGGAGGGGGAAACTCTGGATGTAATGGCATTGTATTTTGTCAGCTGTAAAATATAAAAGTCAAAATACTGGTTATATACGGCGCAGGGAATCCATTTTTCATCTTTGTATTCCAGAACACCAGGAGCCTGCCTTCGGGCGATGGCGAGAAGGGAAGGATCGTGATCGTTTGGCAGTTTGTCCCTGCTGTCCGAGATGACAAATCCGTCCTCAGCGATGACGGAGAAGTAATTGTTTTCCTGCAGCAGGTCGGCGTAAAGCCTGGTGACACAGGCTTCGTCTATCACGACCAGAATTGTGCCATAATATCTGGAGCGGTAGGGATCGTACAGGGCGTGCGCAAAATAAATGTAATTTTCGTTTTCGGTGTAGGGGGTAAGCCCCGGGTAAAAATAAGATATGCCGATACGGCGGTGATTTCTTTCGGCCTGTTTTACGAAGTCCTCATCGAGAATTCCCGTATGTTCCAGGTGCAGGGTCTCATTGTATGTGGTATAGGTCTGGCCGTTTTCTCCATACAGGATCAGGTGGATGTTGGAATTGGGGAAAAACCCGGTATAGGTCTGGAGAAAATCGTGTACGTATTGCTGCATTCGATAATACTCAAAGGTATCCTCCGGCTTTTTTGTGAGATATTG
>Ga0137310_102267_pt1 | contig 11083 bp, 10 predicted proteins | sample NAcewiD2O_June_2_FD_97183 | JGI IMG/M metagenome (GOLD analysis project Ga0137310, IMG submission 97183) | Mouse cecal microbial communities from Vienna, Austria - N-Acetylglucosamine amended D2O_June | ecosystem: Host-associated > Mammals > Digestive system > Large intestine > Cecum | place...
AGATTCGGCTTCGGGTAGTCATCAGGCTCCACTTTTACATCATATTCCGGATCAATATTTTCTTTGCGGGAGATTGTGGATACCGGAAGAATCGTATAATCGTTGTTTCGTGGGCCACTTATAATCAGCACCGGACGGCGTTTATATGAATTCGTCCCTTTCGCACTATCATAAAATGGGGTGACAGAAGAATATAGCTTTCCTATCATTCCATCACCTCATCTTCCAATTCGTCGTAATACATATCCCACACATGATCGTATGGTCTGACTTTCCTGGCATCTTCTCTGATATCCTCAAGATTCAATTTGCGATTTCCACATTCTCCCTCGTGAAGACCGGCTCTTGCATTGATCCAGGAAAGCTCCTTATGCGACAGCTCGCTCAATTTCCAGGAAGCCAGGGAACCATATTCTAAAATGACATTATTGACAATATACTTACACTCATCAGATACATCTTCAAACACATCAATAATGCCATCTGGCGTAATTGAGTTACGGATTTCTTTGCATACTGGGCCATATTTCCAGCCTTCAAACTCGCCTTCAAAAAGGGGGGCGTCCGTAATGGCAAACGATTCCCGTTGTGCAAAATAAAGCAGTTTATGAAGTTTCATCTCGTCAATTACTTCTCCTGTCACTCTTTTGTACTCCTGAAATACATATTGCGCTACGTTAATGATTTTATCCATACACTCACTTCCTTTCCATTCTCTTCATTCTATCACACTTTCCAGTACAATGCCACCCTGCATTTCATATAAAGCTTTGAAGCTCTCACCTAATCCCGGGATTCCACACAAATCAGCACGCCCTCAGAAAAGCTCACTTCCCCCCACTCCTCTGCCAGCTCATTGCTGACGCACAGCCCCGCTTCCTCTCCCTTTCGCAGATTCTTCTCCTTTAAAGGATACTTAAACCCCTTCAGGGTGATCCCGGTGACCCTGTCTGTGTAGGGCAGGAAGGAAATATATTTCCCCCACTGGCGGTTGCGGCAGAAGCTTCTCCCCTCGTCCAGCAGACAGATCCGGTTCTGGGCATCCACCAGATATGCCTCCGCCCCCTTTTCCATACATCCATACAAGGTATGAATGTTAGCCAGCATATGATCCAGACGTCCGCCGGTGGCTCCCAGAAAGATGACCCGTCCGCAGCCCAGGGTCATGGCCCGGTCCCTGGCCAGCTCCGTATCAGTCTCATTTTTCTCCGGCTTGTGCTGCTCCCACACGATAAAGGGCAGCTTTTTAAACTCTCCAAGCACCTGGTCGTCCACAGAGTCAAAATCCCCTACAATATAGTCCGGGACAAGCCCCAGACGCCATACCGTCTCCAGCCCCCTGTCCACTGCAATGATCTTCTGGACAGGTTCTTTCTCAAGAAAAGACCGGGCGAATGATTCGTCGATCTTTCCCCCGGTTATGATCAGACAAGTTTTCACGCTGACCTCCTCGTATTTACTTTAATAGTTCAGCGCTCCGGTGCTGAACTGCGCGAAAATGGGGTCACGAAGTGACATCTTCCATTCCCATTTTCTGCGCATCCGCCGGAGGCTTAAAGTAAACCCTCTTTCATTCATGGTGGTATCTGCAAAGCTGATATGAGGGTTTACTTTGAAAGTTCAGCGCTCCGGCGCTGAACTGCGCGAAAATGGGGTCACGAAGTGACATCTTCCATTCCCATTTTCTGCGCATCCGCCGGAGGCTCACAAGAAACCCTTTCATTCATGGTGGTGCCTGATGGCAGGCATGGAGGTTTACTTTGAAAGTTCCAGCATCCTCCGCACATTCTCCGCCGCGTCTCCTTTAAAGACAGCAGAACCTGCCACCACGATATTGGCTCCGGCTTCCAGCACCTCCTGTATATTTCCAGGCCCTACTCCGCCGTCTACCTCAATATCTGCCGACAGCCCCTTCTCCTGGATCATACTGCGAAGCCGCCTGATCTTTTCCAGGGTGTAAGGAATAAACTTCTGACCGCCAAATCCCGGATTCACGGACATAAGAAGCACCATATCCACCTCCGGCAGGATATATTCCAGCGTATCCAGAGGCGTAGCCGGATTCAGGGCCACTCCTGCCTTCATCCCCAGATCACGGATCTGGTGGATAGTCCTGTCCAGATGTCTGCATGCCTCCTGATGGACACACAAAAGGTCCGCTCCGGCTTCCTTCATATCCGCCGCGTACCGCCCCGGCTCCTCCACCATCATATGGACATCAAAAACCTTGTCCGTGAAGGAACGGATACCTGCAATGACTGGCATCCCGAAGGAAATACTGGGCACAAACATCCCGTCCATCACATCGATATGGATATACTCCGCTCCGGCCTGGGCCACAGTCTGCACCTGCTCCCCAAGCCTGCCAAAATCTGCCGCCAGAATGGACGGCGCCAAAATATTCTCAGAATTCACAGTGATCCTTTCCTCTCCCAGTTTTTTATAAATGTTGTCATCCGTTTTTCCCTGCCCCATGAACTGCGGCTTAATATTTCTTCCTCTCCTTCAGCTCCTGGTAAAGCAGCCGGTAATTCTCGTATCTGCTGGCAGCGATCCGCCCCTGCTCTACAGCCGTCTTGACGCCGCACACCGGCTCCCCTATATGCACACAGTCTGCCCCGAACCGGCACCCATCCCCGAAGGATTCAAACTCCGGAAAATATTCCTTCAGATCCCCGGCCTCCAGCTCCTCCAGATACATGGAGCTGAACCCCGGCGTATCCATCAGATAGCTGTTCTCCTCCACGCAGAACAGCTCCGCATGGCGGGTAGTGTGCCTGCCCCGTTTGATCTTCTCGCTGATGGAGCCCGTCTCCATCCCGGCCTCAGGCTGGACAAAATTAGTCAGAGAAGACTTGCCCACTCCAGAAGGCCCGGCCAGGATTGTGGTCTTCCCCCGCAGCAGGTTCTTCACCGTCTCCATGCCGTCGCCCTCATAGGTGCTGGCAAATATCACCTGATATCCCGCATCCTCATAGATCCGGGCGTATCTTCTGCGCTCCTCCTCCCCTGCCAGGTCTGTCTTGTTGAAACAGACCGTGACCGGGATCCGGTTCACCTCCATCATCACCAGAAAACGGTCCAAAAGATTCAGATTGGGATCCGGCTGGGCTATGGCAAACACTACCAGGGCCTGATCCACATTGGCAGAAGCGGGCCTGACCAGCAGATTCCGCCGCGGAAGGACCTGGTCGATATTCCCCTCCTTATCCGCTTCGTCCAGAATGGTGAATTCCACATCATCCCCCACTACCGGCCGTATCCCCTTCTTCCGGAATATCCCTTTCGCCTTGCAGGCGTACACACGTTCCCTGCCATCGTGAACATAATAAAAACCGGCAATGCCTTTTATTATTTTCCCTTTCATATATCGATATCCACCTAATCCATGGGGAAAAATGTCAGCGGATACGCCTTCAGCACCGCCCCGGAGGTAGCATCCACCACCTCTACTTCTCCCTCATCGGTTCCATTCATGCTCTCAATGCTGGTATAGCTGATGGGCAGCAGGATATCCCCGGTAATGGTCCTTGGCTCTGTCAGGGTCTTATACTCATCCTGGCCGTTGGTCACCTGGTGCAGGCGTACCATAACCGTGAAGCTGGCGCTGTTGGCCCCAGGGCCTATGAGGTTGCTCAAATCATAGACCGTGTCAATGGATGCCACATACCGCTGCTTACGTACCTCAGGTCCTAAGCTGATTACATAATCAATGGCCCCGCCCGGTTCGATCATGCCGTCGGTCCCGCCGGACTGACTGATGATATACCCCTTGGGTACCGAGGCATCATGCTGGGTGGAAGTATTGCCGGGAATCAGGCCAGCCTCTCCCAGCATGGCGATGGCCTCCGCCTCCTCCTTGCCGGTGATGGCCGGAACCGGCACCAGTTCAACATGGGGGCCCTTGCTGACAAAAAGACGCACAAGTCCGCCCTCAGGCACCAGGTTTGGATGAGCCGGATCCGGATTGTTAATCTCATAGCGGATTACCTTACCGGCTTCCACCGTATCATGCTCCTCCTCAACCACATCCACCAGAAGCTTCCAGTTCTCCAGATATTTTTTCGCTGTAGCAACCTCCAGGCCCTCAATCCCCATTCCCGACACATCTATCTTGTCGGTTCCGTTGCTGACCACCACGGTCACCGCGGACCAGCGGGACACAGCCTCCCCCGGCTCCGGGTTCTGCCGGATGATATCCCCCTCCTTCACATCATCTGAATTCTCATAATCGTACTGTACCTTCAGATAATTTTCCTTCAGCTGCTTCTCTGCCTCTTCCACCGGCAGGCCCAGCACCCTGGGCATACGCACCTGGGTATCATCCAGGGATTCCCCGCTGGTGGTGTCGGGTACATCCTCCGCGAAGGCCTGGGTCTGGGCACTGGTCTCCTTACCCAAAAGCCCGGTGCCAGCCTGGAAGAGACCTCCCAGCCTGGAAAATACCACCACCAGCACTGCCACGATAATAATCGCCACCACCACACCGGCCACGGCAAGGATCCTCTCAATCTGTGGATGCACCCCGCCCAGGTCTTCCTCCGGCTCCTCGTCCTCCAGATCCTCATCCATCCAGCCTTTACGGCGGCCGGAATACTCATAATCCTCCCTGGCGGCCGGCTTTCTGGTAGCAGCCGTCTCTATGGCCGGTCTGCGGCCATTGTCAGGAATATCCACCCGTCTGGGGATCCGGCCGTTGATCTGGGCCAGCTCCTTGGGACTGATCTCCCGTGTATGGTCATTCATCTTCTTTCCGGTACCAATGGGAATCTCCAGCTCCCTGGCGCCCTTCCCGCCGCCGTCCGTCTGGATCAGGATATTCATCAGACCTGCGGTCACTTCATTTACATTGCGGTAGCGGTTCTCCGGCTTCTTCTCCACACACTGGAGGATGATCCTCTCCAGGGCCACCGGGATCTCCGGATTGTATACACTGGGCGGTACCACCACATTCTCCAGGTGGGCCAGGGCGATGGCCACGGTATTGTCCCCCTCAAAGGGAAGCTTGCCGGTAACCATCTCATACATGGTGATACCCAGGGAATAGATGTCGCTCCGTTCATCGCTAAGAGCGCCCCTGGCCTGCTCCGGCGAAATATAGTGGACTGACCCCATAGCTGAGGAAGACATGGTCTGGGCCGATACCGCACGGGCGATTCCGAAATCCGCCACCTTCACCTTGCCATCCTTGGAGATCAGCATATTCTGGGGCTTGATATCCCGGTGGATGATATGCTGCTCATGGGCGGCGCCGATGCCCTGGGATACCTGGATCGCGATTCCGATGCTCTCCTTGATCTCCAGCCTGCCTTTTCTCCCGATATATGTCTTCAGCGTGATACCTTCAATCAGCTCCATCACGATGTAGTGAAGCTTCCCCTCGTCAATAACGTCATAGACGCTGACGATGTTGGGGTGCGACAGACCTGCCGCTGCCTGGGCTTCCATCTTGAATTTGCCTACAAAGGTGCTGTCGCTGCTAAATTCCTCTTTCAGTACCTTGATCGCCACAAGACGGTTCAGCTTGTGGCATTTGGCTTTATAGACTACGGACATGCCGCCGGAACCGATCTGTTCCAGTATCTCATAGCGGTCCTGCAAAAATACTCCTGGCCTCAGCATCATACACTCTCCTCACTCATCTGCGGATCGATCAGGATGACAGATATATTGTCCAGTCCTCCGTTTCTGTTAGCTGCCTGAACCAGCATTTCCGCTTTTTCCTGAAGACTCTCCTCAGTACGGATGATGTATTCCATCTCAAATTCATCGACCATATTGCTGAGGCCGTCAGAGCACATCAGAACATAGTCCCGGCCCTTTAGCTTCAATGCAAACAAGTCGATATCCACTTCCTCGCCAGTGCCCACTGCACGGGTGATAATATTTTTCTTCTCTTCATAATCCCTGCTGCCGCGTTTCATTTTGCCAAGGGCAACCAGCTCCTCCACATAGGAATGATCTTTGGTGATCTGCTCCAGACATTCCCTGAGAAGGTAGAGACGGCTGTCACCGATATTGGCCACATACAGCACATCCCCCCGTACTGTAGCCAGCACCAGGGTACTCCCAGTTCCCTGGAGGCTCTCATCCTGGAGGGCGGTCTGATACAGATTCCGGTTCACCTGACGGATCCCCTCTTTCAGGATACTGTGGACGTCCTTATCCGGACGGCTCTTTCCGAAAAATTCCACCAGATGCTCCACCAGATAGCGGGATGCGAAATCTCCCGCATTGTGACCACCCATGCCGTCCGCAAGAATAAAAAGATTATCCAGGGAACCGATCCCTTTCGTGGACGCGAAAATATAATCCTGGTTCGAGGCTCTCCTGACCCCTACATCTGTGATCGCATACGCCTGCATGTGGTCAACCTCCCTCTCTTTGATTCAAAAAGCTCTTTCTTAACTGTCCGCAGGCTCCCTGGATGTCCCGCCCCATCTCTCTGCGGACGGTCACTGTAAGTCCCTGCTTCTCCAGAATCCCCTGGAACTGCCGTACCGCTGCCTGGTCCGGCTGTGCGTACCCTCTCTCCTGAACCGGATTGACCGGGATCAGGTTCACATGCCCGCAATGCCCTCCCAGAAGTTTGGCCAGGGCCATGGCCTCCCTGGGACTGTCATTGACCCCCTTCACCAGACTATATTCAAAGGTCATCCTCCTTCCGGTCATCGCAAAATACTCCCGGCAGGCGTCCAGCACTTCCTCCAGACAGTAGCTTCTGGCCACCGGCATCAGCTCCCGGCGCACCTCGTCGCTGGAGGCGTGGAGGGAGAGGGCCAGAGTGATCTGCAGCTTCTCCCCGGCCAGCCTCCTGATCCCCGGTACAATGCCGCAGGTGGATATGGTGATATTCCTCTGACTGATATTCAGGCCGCCACTTCCCGAAACCATATGGACAAACTTCAGCACCGCATCATAATTATCCAGAGGCTCCCCGGAGCCCATAAGGACTATGTGGGAGACCCGCTCCCCAGTCAGCACCTGGATCCTGTACACCTGGTCCAGCATCTCAGACACCGTCAGGCTGCGCTCCAGGCCATCCAGGGTGGAGGCACAGAAACGACAGCCCATGCGGCAGCCCACCTGGGTAGAGATACACACCGAATTTCCATGACGGTACTGCATCCACACGCTTTCGATCACATGGCCGTCCGCCAGTCCGAAAAGGTATTTTCTCGTTCCGTCTATCTGGGAGATCCTGACCTCCACCGGCTCCAGACAGGTCAAAAAAAACCGCTCTCCCAGGGCCTCCCGCAAAGATGATGACAGATTGGTCATCTCACCAAAATCACAAGCCAGCTTCTGGTGAAGCCACTGGTAGATCTGCTTTGCCCGGAATTTCTTTTCCCCCATTTCCAGAAGTACCTGCTCCAGTTCCTTTAGGGTGAGGGACTTAATATCCGTTTTTTCCATTTCCATATTCATCCGTTATTTAAAATTTTATCCCGGCATATCCGTAACCGCGAAATAGCCCTGATCCTGGGCCTTCCGGAAAATCCCTATGGATTCCTCCGGAATGCCGCGATGAAGAATCCGTCGCAGGGATACCGGTCCGGCAGAAGCTGGACATAGCCGTCCTTTAAGGTATCCTCCTGCACGGCTGCTCCCAGCCTGCCCTCTATACTGATACTGGAGAATGGCAGATGAGCCAGGATCCACTCCCTCTGCCCCTCATTCTCCTCCCGGCTGATCGTGCAGGTACTGTAGACCAGCTTCCCCCCAGGCTTCACATACTGGCCTGCTGCAGTCAGGATCTGCTGCTGCAGCCGTACCAGCTCCTTTATCTTTCCAGGGTCTGCCTTGTACTTGATATCCGGCTTCCTGCCGATGACCCCCAGGCCGGAGCAGGGAAGGTCCGCCAGCACGATATCCGCCTTCTGGTACCAGGACGGATCCTCCTCCCTGGCATCCCAGACCTGGGTTCGCACATTGGTGTATCCGGCCCGGTCCAGATTCTCCTGCACCAGCCCGGTCTTGGACTCGGATATATCCCGCACCACCACCAGCCCGGTGCCTTTTAGAAGCTCTGCCACATGGAGGCTCTTGCCTCCCGGCGCCCCGCAGACATCCAGCACCCTATCCCCCGGCTGCGGATCAGCTACCACACCAACGAACCCGGAGCTGACGTCCTGCACCTGGATCCATCCCCTCCGGAAGGCTTCCAGCTTCTCCAGATAGTCAAGCTGCTTGAGGATCAGCATCCGGGGCCACAAAGGACTCGCCGTCACCTGGACACCCTGGGCTTTCAGGCTCTCTGTGATCTCCTCCATGGAGGCCAGCCCTGTGCTGCACCGGACCGTCACCGGACGCCGGGTGAGAAATGAGCCCAGTATGGCCTCCACCCGTCCGGCCGGATACTGCTCCTTCCACAGATCGATAATCCAGGCAGGCATGGAATATTTCCGGCTCCAGTCCTCAAACCGGAAGGTCTCCTTCTCCCTGGCGATCCTGCGCAGTACCCCGTTTACAAAGCCTTTCAGGCCCTGGAAATGCCGCCCCATGGCCAGCTTCACCGCCTCGTTGCACACCGCGCTGTCCGGCACCCGGTCCATCCACAGAAGCTGGTACACCGACATCCGCAGAATGGTGCGGATCACCGGCTTCATCTTCTTTACCGGCACCTTGGAGCACTGATCCAGCACCGCGTCAATGGTCAGGCAGTATTCCACCGTCCCCTCGCTCACACGGGTGATAAATGCCCGCTCCTGCTTCTCCAGATACTGGTACTTCTCCAGAGCCTGACGCAGCACCACATGGCTGTAGCTGCCCTTCTCCAGGATCTCTATAAGGATATCCAGGATGATCTCCCGGCTGGAGCGTATTAAAACACTTGTCTCCATCTAGTCGTTTCTCCTCCGTCCCCCGAACAGAATCACCAGACGCAGAAGCTGCAGGATAGAGGCTGCTGCTGCCGCCACATAGGTCATGGCCGCTGCCCGCAGCACCTTCCGGGTGGATGCTATCTCCTGGCCCTGAAGGATCCCCGACTGCTCCAGGATCCCCACGGCACGGCGGGAAGCATTGAACTCCACAGGCAGAGTGATCAGCTGGAACAGCACAGCCAGCACGAACATCCAGATCCCAATCTCGATAAAGGGCGTCATCCCGATGAACAGACCGATCAGGATCAGGGGCCAGGACAGATTGCTCCCCAGATTAGCCAGGGGTACAAAGGCTGCCCGCAGCCGCAATGGGGAATAGCCCACATTGTCCTGGATGGCATGGCCGCACTCATGGGCCGCCACACCGATGGCCGCCACCGAGCTTTGTCCGTACACAGCCTGGGAAAGGTTCACCGTCTTGCTCCGCGGATCATAGTGATCCGTCAGCTGTCCGGCCACCGACTGCACCGTCACATCGTAGATCCCCTGGGACCGCAGAATGGTCTGGGCCACCTGGGCCCCGGTCATCCCCGTCATGCTGCGCACCTGGGAATACCTGCTGTAGGTGCTTTTGACTCCCCAGGAGGTCCACATGGAAAGGCCGGCTCCAATAAGAACCAGAATCAATGTAGGATCAAACCCGTAATATCCGCCGTAATAAGGCATATGCTACCGCTCCTTTCTAATACGCGCTCCTGCTGCCGGCATCCTCTTACTTCATACCAGGGCCTCTGCCGGCTTACACAAAAAAGCAGGCAAAACCCCGTCAGACTCTTCCGAACCGTCAGCCCAGCACACTGCCGGCCTCCAGCTTAAAGCCCCGCAGAAACGCTGCCGTATCCATCCGTTTCTTTCCCTCCAGCTGGAGGCTGTTGATCTTAAGAATCCCTTTTCCGGTCTGCACCTTCAGGGAATCGCCGCTAGCCTCCAGGATCTGACCGCAGGCAGCCTGCAGCCCCGGCTCATTTCGGCCTGCCGCTTCTGCCTCCATCTCTGGCTCCTTTCGGTCTGCCGCTTCTGCCTGTATCCCCGGCTGTCCCTGAAGCCTTCCCGCATCCGGCTCCTCGTCCGCCAGCACCTGGGCCTCCCAGATCTTCAAGATCTTCCCCTGACAGCGGGTATAGGCGCTGGGCCAGGGATTCAGCCCCCGGACCAGACGCTCAATGGCGACCGCCTCCCTGGACCAGTCGATATTTCCGAACTCCTTGGAGATCTTCTTCACATAGGTGGCCTTCTCATGATCCTGGGGCGTCCTCACCAGGGTCCCCTCCTCAAGCTTTGCCAGGGTGGAGAGAATCAGCTCCCCGCCCAGAACACTGAGACGGTCAAAAAGGCTGCCCCCTGTCTCCTTCTCATCCAGCTTCACTGTCAGCTTCTCCAGCATATCGCCGGTATCCATGCCCACCTCCATCATCATGGTGGTGATGCCGGTCTCCTGGTCTCCGTTGATCACCGCCCACTGGATGGGCGCGGCTCCCCGGTACCGGGGCAGCAGAGAAGCATGGATATTCACACATCCGTATGCCGGTACCTTTAAAAGCTCCTCCGGCAGGAGCTGACCGAAGGCAATGACCACCATCACATCCGGCGCCAGCTCCCGCATCTGGGCGATAAATGCCTCATCCCTGGCCCGGACCGGCTGGTAGACAGGAATCTGGTGGGCCAAAGCCACCTCCTTCACCGGAGGCATCTGGATCTCCCTGCCCCGTCCCTTTGGCTTATCCGGCTGGGTCACTACCGCCACCACCTGGTGGCCGGACCCGATCAGACTCTCCAGGGACGGCACGGAGAAATCCGGTGTTCCCATAAATACGATCCGCATTTAATCCTCCTCTTCCTCCACGTCCATCAGTTCTCCTTCCACCCGTTCCACATACAGATGGCCATGGAGATGCTCACATTCGTGACAGATGGCGCGGGCCAGCAGTTCATCTGCCTCCAGCTCATAGGGCTCCATATGCTCATCATAGGCACGCAGCTTCACATGGTTGGGCCTGGTGACCACCCCGGACTTACCCGGAACGCTTAAGCAGGCTTCCTGGCCGCTCTGGCTGCCGCTCTCCTCCAGGATCTCCGGATTGACCAGCACATACTGGTTGCCGTCGTCCACGTCGATGGTGACGATCTGCTTGAGGATCCCCACCTGCGGTGCCGCCAGTCCCACACCGTTGCTCTCATACATGGTATCGAACATATCG
>Ga0137310_102272_pt1 | contig 11075 bp, 12 predicted proteins | sample NAcewiD2O_June_2_FD_97183 | JGI IMG/M metagenome (GOLD analysis project Ga0137310, IMG submission 97183) | Mouse cecal microbial communities from Vienna, Austria - N-Acetylglucosamine amended D2O_June | ecosystem: Host-associated > Mammals > Digestive system > Large intestine > Cecum | place...
TGGACAGATTCCCCGCATAGGTCAGTTTATCCAGACAGACAATTCTATCCTCCGGATGCCTTTCCATCCAATAAAAGATGAAATTGGAGCCAATGAATCCCGCCCCGCCTGTTACCAAAACTGTCATGCTTCCCTCTCCTTTCGATTAAGCTCACCGCAAAAACCGGTCTTCGGCCACCCGGCACAGGTGCTCCCCATAGGGGGATTTTCCGTACAGCGCCGCGCTTTCCAGCAACTTCGCCTTGTCAATCCATCCGGCATAGTAGGCAATCTCCTCCGGCGCGGAGACCACCACGCCCTGGCGGTTCTGCACTGTCTCCACAAACACCGCCGCCTCCATCAGGCTCGCTACCGTGCCCGCGTCCATCCAGGCAAATCCCCGGCCCAGAACCTGAGCCCTGAGCCTGCCCTCCCGCAGATACAGCCGGTTCATGTCCGTAATCTCCAGCTCACCCCGGGCGGAGGGCTTGAGCTTTTTGGCCATCCGCACCGCATCCTCGTCATAGAAGTACAGCCCGGTCACACAATAGTTGGACCGGGGCCGTTCCGGCTTTTCCTCTACAGAGAGAACCCGCCCTGCCCCGTCCAGCTCCATAATTCCGAACCGGCTGGGGTCTCTCACATAATATCCGAAAACCGTCGCGGCTCCCTCCCCGGCGTTGCGCACTGCGTCCCGCAAGTTGTTGGAAAACCAGCCTCCATAGAAGATGTTGTCCCCCAAAATCAGGGCGCAGGGCTCACGGCCGATAAAATCCTCCCCAATTAAGAAGGCCTGGGCAATTCCCTCCGGCTTGGGCTGCCGGGCATAGGAGAGCCGGACGCCGAACTGCCCGCCATCCCCCAAAAGCTCCTGGAACCGGGGCAGGTCCTCCGGCGTGGAGATGAGCAGAATATCTTGAATTCCCGCCAGCATCAGCGTGGACAAGGGGTAATAGATCATCGGCTTGTCGTATACGGGCAGAAGCTGCTTGGACATAACTTTTGTCAGGGGATAAAGCCGGGTCCCCGAGCCGCCGGCCAGAATAATTCCTCGCATTTTGCCCACCTCATTTCTTACAGGATCGTACTATATCACAGATGGCGTCCACCTCGTCCAGAGGTAAATCCGGGTATAATGGCAGCGTCAATACTCTTTGGCTGACCTGCGCCGCCACAGGCGTCAGGCCCGGGTTGAAGCGATTTTGATAGCAGGAAAACTCGCTGGCCAGCGGGTAGAAATACTTGCGCGCGTATATATTTTGGGCCGCAAGCGCTGTTAGAACCTGGTCTCTGCCCGCCCCGAAAGCCGCCTCGTCAAACACGACCGGGAAATATGCGTAATTGGGCTCCACCCCTTTTTGCAGGGGGTTCAGCTGTAGGCCGGGCACATGTTCCAGCCTGTCCCGGTAGCGCTCCACAACCCTCCCGCGCCCCGAGAGATTCTCGTCCATATGCCGCAGATTGCACAGCCCCATCGCCGCCCGGAATTCGTCCATTTTGGCGTTGGAGCCGGTTTCCAAAACCTCTTCCTGGCCCGCCAGCCCAAAGTTTCTCAGATTTGCCACACGCTGGCCAAAGGCCGCGTCCCGAAAGCAGACGCAGCCCCCTTCCACTGTGTGAAACACCTTTGTGGCGTGGAAGCTGAAACAGCTGGCGTCCCCAAAGCTGGCGATTCCTCTGCCTTGATATCTTACACCGAAGGTGTGGGCAGCGTCATAGAGCACTTTCAAGCTGTACCTGCGGGCGATTTCTTCCATGGCCTCTACGGCGCACACATTGCCGTACACATGCACGGGCAGGATTGCCGAGGTCTTTTCGGTAATCAGCGCCTCGATTTTTGAGACGTCTATGGTAAAATCTGTGGGGTTTATGTCGCAGAACACCGGCGTCAGGCCGTTTCGCACAATGGCCTGGGTGGTAGAGGCAAAGGTAAAGGGCGTGGTAATCACCTCGCCGGAGAGCCCAAACGCCTGTAGGGAGAGCTCCAGGGCCATGTGCCCGTTGGTCAAAAGCTCCACCCCGGCGGCTCCCAGATACTCTGCCAGCTTAGACTGAAGCTGCCGGTGCTTCTCTCCCATATTGGTCAGCCAGCGGCTGTCCCACAGGTCCCGGATTTCCTCACAGTACTCCCCAAAGGGAGGCAGGGTGGGCCGGGTGACCGGGATTTCTCTGTTCTTGTCCTTCATGCCAGCAGCCACTCCACTTCCAGTTGGATTCGGGCCAGCTCCACCTCCGGCTTGACCTTCTCTCCGTGAAAATCGCTGCCTCCCGTGATGTGCAGGCCGTACTTTTGGGCCAAGCTCAGGTAAAAAGCCTCCTGCTCCGGCGTGTGCTTGGGGTAAAAGCATTCAATCCCCGCCAGCCCATACTCCTTGAGCTGGCGCACCTGCTCCTCCAGGGGGCCGTTTTCCAGCTTCAGCTGGTAGGGATGGGCCAAGACGGCCTTTCCGCCGGCCTGGCGGATCTTCTCCACACACTGGCGGGCCGTAGGCTTTTTTCGCTCAATGCGGGCATATTCCTCTGTATCCAGGTAGCGGTCAAAGGCCTCACGGCTGTCCTTCACCCAGCCGTGCCGGACCATCACCTGGGCGAAGTGTGGCCGGCCAACGCCTTGGCCTCCCGCCAGCTCCTCCACCTCGCCCAAGTCGATCTCTATGCCCTTCTCCCGCAAAAAGCTGTGGATGCGGCGCTTCTGCCACTCCCGCCCGGCCTGCATTTCCGCGCAGAACGACAGCAGCTCCGGACTCTCCGGTGAAAAGCCGTAGCCCAGAATGTGCAGGTTCCGGTACTCCCTGGCCCCCAGCTCAATCCCCGGAATCAGCTCCAGGCCCAGCTTCCGCGCGGCCTCCGCCGCCTGGGGGATTCCATCCAGGGCGTCGTGGTCGGTCAAAGCCAGTACCTGAATCCCCCGCCGGTGGGCAAGCTCCACCAACTGGGCCGGGGCGTACTGTCCGTCCGAAACCCTGCTGTGGGTGTGCAAATCCACAATCTTCATGTCCCGGCCTCCCGTAAAAGTTTCACCGTCCGGCCAATCGCGCCGCCATCTTCCCCGGGCTTCCAGCCCAGGGCCTCCAGCTTCCCGCTGTCCAGCACCTGCCGTGCGGGAGCCGAATGGCTGGCCGCCCGTTCCTGGGGAACCGCAAAAACCGCCTTGCACCCGCCGGCCTCCGCCGCCTTCCGGGCAAAGTCCCCTATGGTCATCTGGTACCGCCGGTCCGCGATGTTGTAAGCCTCTCCCGCTCCGCCCTGTGCCAATACCAGCAGCAAGGCCGCTGCCGCGTCCACCACATAACAGTGGGAGCGCTCCTTCCTGCCATCGCTTTTCAGCACAAGCTCCCGGCCCTCCGCCGCGCTCCAAAGGAATTCCGCCGCCGCCCGGCTGTCCCTGCGGGACATGGTGGGGCCGAAGAGATGGCAGGGCCGGACCATTACCACATCCGCTCCATACTGGCTGGCATAGCTTTGGCACAGAACCTCCGCCGCCCGCTTCCCCTCCGGGTAGCAGCTTCGGGGGTTAAACAGATCCAGCGGACCGCAGCTGGCCTCTGTAAAACTGTCCTCCTTCCAGTCCGGCTGGCCGTAGACCTCCCCGGAGGACACAAACAGAAAGCGCTTCATCCTGTGGCTTAAGCCATACTGAAGCAAGTTATCCGTTCCCATGACATTGGCCAGCAGGGTGTCCACCGGATACTTGGCCATATTGGCCGGGTCCGCATTGCTGGCCGCGTGGATGATATAATCCGCCTGCTCCGGAAACCCTTTCAGCGGCTGGCACACATCCTGTTGAATATACTGAAAGCAGCTGTCTCCCAGATAATCTTGAAACCGCTCCGCCAGTTTTTTCCCGCTGCGCCCTACCGCGGCAATCTGGCAGGGCTGGGAATGCTCCCGGTTCCAAAGCATCACCGCATCCACCAGGCAGCTTCCCAGCATCCCCGCCGCGCCGGTGACCAGCAGCCTCTTTCCGCTGAGAAACGCCAAGCCCTCTATGGCCCGCAGCTGCGCCAAATATTCCGGATTCTCCGTCAGTCTCATGCCTGCTCCTTCAGCGCCAACAGCGCTTTAAATATCTTTAGATCATCCGGCGTGGTCAGCTTGATGTTGGTCTCCGCGCCGATGGAGAAATGTACGCTCTCCCCCAGCTCAATCATCAGCGTACAGCTGGCGGTGGAGTTCTCGATTCCCTGTTCCAGCGCCCTGCGGTGGGCCTGGGCCAGCTTCCCCAGCCGGAAAGCCTGGGGGGTTTGGGTGAGGGCCAGTTTCTCACGGAGCACCACCTCGCTGGAGGTCTGCTCCGTGGTCCGCCGCAGCGCCACTGTGTTGCAGGGAACCACCGCCACCGCCGAACCGCGGCGCTTGCACTGCACAATGCAGTCCGAAATAATCTCATGGGAGACCATGGGGCGGATCGCGTCATGCACCAGCACAATGTCCTCCGGGCCATAAAGCCCCTCCGCGTGGAACAGCCCGTTGCGGATGGAGGACTGACCGTTTTCCCCGCCGGAGACCACCCATTCCAGCTTCGATATCTTGTACTGCCGGGCATAAGCCTTCAAGATGTCGTGCCAGCCGTCCACGCACACCACACCTATGGTGTCAATGTCTGGGTGGGACTGGAAGGCCTCCAGGGTGTAGATGATAACCGGCTTGTCGTTCACATTCAGAAACTGCTTGGGAATCTCCTGCAGCATCCGCTGTCCCTTGCCCCCGGCGATGATCAGCCCGATGTTCATACTCCGTCCTCCAGGCCAAAGGCCCTCCAGATCCGCTCCACAATGGCCTCCGGCTCCTCGCCGCCCTCGTTTTCAATAACCAGGTCCGAGCTGTCCGGCTCGTCCCAGGGCAGGTCCACCCCTACCACCTGCTTTACACCAGGAGAGTACAGCCCCTTCTGGTTGCGCCGGCGCAGGGTCTCCATGCTGGCCTTTATGTAGATTTCCCGGTAGTTTTCGATGTTTTCCCGGCACCAGGCCCGCACGTCCGCGTACATGCCGATGCCGCAGTAAATGGCGTCCACTCCACGCTCCGCCAGCTCGTTGCACTGGGCCAAAAGGTTTTTCGCCCCCTGCCGCCGGGCCTCTGTGGAGTAGTCCTTGGGCGCCCGGGCGTTGGCCTGGTCCCGGTTTTTGTCCCCGTCAATCAAAACAGCCTCCGGCCGGATCTCCTTAAGCCGCTGGTAGAACAGGCCCCCAATGGTGGTCTTGCCCGCGCCTGCCAGGCCCGTGAAAAAATATACGGTTCCTTTTTCCATCCTTGCCCCTCCTTATCGGTACAGCGGCTGCTCTAAAAGCTCCGGGTCCAGGTCCAGCCGGGGCATAAACTCCAGCGGCTGGCCGTCCTTTGCCACAAATTTCAGGCCTCCCAGCAGCAGATTGGTCACGCTCATGGTCCGCTCCTCCTGCTGCCGCATATATTTCTCCAAGGACTGCGCCGCCTCTTCCTCTACTGTATTGGCATATTCCTGCTCTTCGCCCGCTTCCGCCGCCTTCTCCCTCATTTCCACCACTGTCTCTTCAAAGAAGGTTTTCATGCTCTTGCGGATGAAGGAATATATTGTGTCAAAACGCTGGGCCTTTTCCCTTATCTTCTCCGGACTGGCAGGCTGGCCGTCATAATACTTAAAATCATATCCATAGTACCGGTAGGCGTCCTGGAGGAAGTACTCCAAAAACCAGCGCTCTTCGTCACAGGCAAAGTCGTCATAGGTCTTATATACAGATGTGGTATCAAACCCATGAACCTCCTGCTTTAACATCACCTGGGTGGGCAGCCCGTTAAAGGAGCAGTAGGTCATGGACTTGGTATAGGGCAGGTCCAGAAATTTAGCCAGAGCCGTAAAGGTAGCCTTCGGGTTCAGCTTGCCGTCCTCAAAGCGCACTACCACGCAGTCTCGAAAAATCCGAATCCGGCTGTCCACCAGGTAGCCCCGGTACAGCACCCGCTCCACCACCTCGTTGGTGACCCGCCGGTACTTCCCGTCCTCATTTCTGCCGCTCATGCTATCCATAAACCGTACCGCGCCGCCGTAACTGGTGGTAATACGCCGCATGGGGGCAAATGACTTGATATATTTGAAGTACTTAATCAGGGTTGACTTTTCTATAGCCTCATACTGCTCTGAGGTGACAATGGCGTGCCCCTTGTTGTCGCCCTTGATGTCGGTGTGAATATATCCAAAATGGGGCTGGTAAAAAATCGCCGGCACAATGCGGGAATTGGGGTCCAGCCGCTTGGTAAAGCGCTTGCAGCAGAAAAACGTTGCCACCAGAATGTCCTTGTCCGTCCGGTCCCGCATAAAATACAGGTCCCGGATCATGTCGAAGTTTTCCCACTCCCCGTTGGAGAACACCTCTTTCACCTCCGCCCAGCTCCGGGCGTCGTTCAGTGTGCTGCGCAGGTCGTCCATGGTCTCTTCCATGGAGTCGTGGAAAATTGAGGAGCTGGACAGCAGGTTCGGGTGGGCGTCCATAATCTCGTTGAAAAAGTCGCCGCCGTTGTGGTACGACAGCTGCATGTGCCAAATCAGCCGGTTCACTTCTCTAACCCCCACCGGCCGGAGGGGATAGATGCTGTAGTCAATCCCAAAGCGCTCTTTAAAATCTATGGGGTACTGGCTGATCTCATCCTCCATCAGGAACACCAGCTTCCGGTCTGCCAGAAGTTTCCGGAAGTTCAGCACCTGCAGATAGGCGCAGAACTCCGCCCAGCTGGAATAGTGCAGGTAAACATGGTTTTCCCGGCTTACATGCTCGCTTAGGCGCACATTGTCATTCAAGTACTCCAGCTCATATTGAGAATAAACATCCTTTGCCAGGATGGGATTTTCTAAATCGTGAAAAAAATTCCGTGTTATGACCGGCTCGCTATAATCCGTGGCATCCCCAAAGCAGCCGTTTTCCACATAGTACGGTATATAATGATTATCATCAAATGGATAAAATCGAATCGGCAATTCATCAAAAGGAATGAAATCTTTTTGGAATAGGTAGGGATACCTTTTTAGATATTTGCAGTTGTTTTCATAGTGAGAACGGAGGAGTTTCTGATTGGGCTCATAAAACGCCTCGGTCATAATCGCCATCACATCTTGAGCATATTGCTTTTCCTTGTACAGTTCTAAAAATGCTAAATACGCATATCGGTATTCCCCTTGAAACTGTAGTACAAATATGGCCGCCTCTAGCTTTTCATCTGCCGAAACATGCTTCTGTGCCCGCAGAACTAGTTCATACGCCTTCAGTGCGTCTTCCGTGTCCCCTAATCTTACCAATCTTCTAGCCACTTCAATCGGTTCCATATTTTATCCTCTCTGAAATGGAAAATTGGGACGGGCACATGCCCGCCCCAACTCCTTCTCTTTGTGAATTCACTTTTTCGAATACAGCCCCACAATAGGAACTGCGCTTTGTGACTAGAATTACTGCAACAACTGCAGAACGCCCTGGGGAACAGAGTTTGCCTGGGCCAGCATCGCCTGAGCGGACTGGATCAGGATGTTGTTCTTGGTGTAAGACATCATCTCTTCCGCCACGTCCGTGTCACGGATGCCCGACTCAGCATCAGTAATGTTCTCTGTCATAACAGACAGATTGTTCAAGGTATGATCCAAGCGGTTCTGGGTCGCGCCAAGTTTGGCACGGAGGGTGGAAATCACGTTAATCGCGCCGGTAGCGCCGCTCTTCAGGGTAGCAAGAGCGCTTGCCGCACCCGTGAGTGTGCTAATATCAATGTCCAACGCGGCAGAAATGAGCGACTTAATGGAAGCACCGGCAGTGACAATAGCGCTCATCTTCAACTGGTCGTAGCTATTGGAAGTGTCACCAATCTGGAACTGGAAGTCTGTAGCGATATTAGAACCATCAGCAAACAGCTTCTTGCCGTTGAAGTTTGCAGAGTCAGCGATACGCTCGATTTCCGTCTGAAGAGCACTCACCTCATCCTGCAGGGCAGCGCGGTCCACGTCATCATCATAGATTCCGTTGGCAGACTGCTCCGACAGGTAAACCATACGGTTCAGCATGTCCTGAACCTCCTGCAGGGCTCCCTCAGCGGTCTTGATCAGGCTGGTAGCATCCTTCGTGTTCTTCTTGGCAGCTTCCAGGCCCTTGATCTGGGCGCGCATCTTCTCAGAAATAGCCAGGCCAGCGGCGTCGTCGCCAGCACGGTTGATCTTGTAGCCAGAGCTGAGCTTCTCCAGGTTCTTGCTGAGCATAGAGGTGTTGTTGTTGTAGTTCCTATAGGCGTTCATGGACATAACATTGTGTTGAATACGCATAAATCTTCTCTCCTATGAATCTTTATTTTTTGCGTTTCGGGCTTACCCAGCGTTCATCGCTGGGGCGCGCTCTCTGCCGGAGTGATCGGTTCCCGCTTCAAAGCGCTGTATATTTCAACCGGCCCGGAACCGGGTGAAACCAAATTCAAGTCTTAATTTCGCCGTTTAAGCGGGACACCTGCTCCCGCATAGCCAATATTTCTTTCCCAAGCTCTGGATTCTGGCTCTCAAGCCTATCCAGAAATGTGTTCAGCTGCTGTGCGGCGTCCGCCCGCCGTGCTAAAGTTTCCTTCCTGCGGATGTTCGCATTGCGCTCAGAGGGTGTCTGCGTTCTATTCTCTCTTAAAAAGGCTGGTCGAGCGTTCGTCTGCTCATAGACCTCTCCGCGCAGCACCGGGACCTCCCTTGGCGCCTCGACTGCCACCTCAAGGTAGTTCCGCTTTTTCTCAAACACCTGCACGGCTATGTCGTCGCCAATCACCAGATATTCACCCGGCTTCAGCCGTAATGTCAGCATTGGGCTCCCTCCCCTTTTGTCTCTTACTCCCCCGCTGACCGCTCCACCCGCTTTACTGCGTCATAGAACGTGGACGTCGGCATACCGCACAGACTGGCGGCCTCTTTCAGGTTCACTTCCTGGTTCCTCCAGGAAAGCCGGGCCTGCTCAAAGTTCTCGGGCAGCGGCCGCAGCCGGGTGCCAAACTTCACGCCCCGGGCCTTGGCTTTCGCGATGCCCTCCGCCTGTTTTTTCCGACGCTCCTCCTTCATGGTGAGCTTGGTCGCGGATAAGAACAGCTCGGAAACCAGCACACTCAGCAGCTCTTGGCTGTGGTAGGGGGCCTGCTCCTTTAATGCGCGGACAATGTCCTGGGCCAGGCTCTGTACCTGAACCTTCATCTCGTCTGCTGTTAGGGGCCTGTTTTCAGAGCCAAATAAATCTTTTATCTGCTCAAAACCCGCACTCATTTCCCTCGCCTCCTCACCTATTTTTCCAAAGAGTATACGTTTTGGAGTTTGATATTTTTTCGGAAAACCCCTTATTTTTTTTCAGCTCCCGCCGATATATAGGGTGTAGCAAGGAAACTAAGCCATAAAAGCGGTCACTCGAATAACTATAGGTTTTCGAATAACTTCTTTTTGGGCATCCAACCTTTCTTGCTTTGATTTCTTTTTATTCTATTTAGGATAAACCCAGAGATGGTCCCCTCTTGACTTGCGGGGATGAATCCTGTATAATAAGTCAGCGGCAGGAAGCCGTTCTAGGGCACAGAAGCGTCCATCAATTATGTTCTGCTTGTATTTTAGATAAAAATGTATGCTCAGGAAGCACATAGAGTCTCAGAAGAGGCGCGTGTGCTTCCTTTTTGCGTAAAGGAGAGAAATTATGAGACACACAAAAAAACTGCTGACTTTCCTGCTGGCCTTGACCCTCTGCCTTTCGGGCTGCCGTACCGCAGCTCCCAGGGAGGACACTTTGGTATATGGCAGCAATGACTACACCCGCATCAACCCTGCCATGGACGAACACTGCGAAATCAACGTGCTGTTGTTTGACGGACTGACAGACCATGACGGAGACAATCAAATTATTCCCCAGCTGGCAGAGAGCTGGGAGTACGACCAAGCCTCCCTGACTTACACCTTCCACCTGGCCCAGGGGGTCAAATGGCATGACGGAGAGGACTTTACAGCTGAAGACGTGAAATTCACCTTTGAGGCCATTATGAATTCGGAAAACGGCTCGGAAAACGCCCCGAACTATGAGGACGTGGAGGAGATTACAGTGGTGGACGAACACACGGTTGCTTTCCATCTATCTGCTGTCAACACCGCATTTTTGGAATACATGACCATGCCCGTCATGCCCCGACACCTGCTGGAGGGACAGGACTGGCAGACCTCTGACTTCTTCCGTGCTCCAGTGGGTACAGGGCCCTACCGGCTGGAAAGCTGGGATATGGGCCAGTCCATCACCCTGGTGAAGAACCCGGACTACTTTGCCGGAGCCCCGCACATCGGCAGAATAATTTTAACGTGGCCCGGAAGCCCATTCAACAAAGAAGGGGAATACCTGGCACTTCGGTTATAAGGCACACATTGGTGTGGATAAGGGGTACACACATTGAAAGCCACTGCCATTAATGTCCACGATGTTACCATGACGGCGCAGCTTCTTACCGGCGGGGAAGAGGCCGTGCTGCGGAATCAGAACGGCAGGAAGATCCGCTGCAAAATCAACCGCCGTCCTTCCCAGGCGAAAAACGCGTCCGTACGTTCCAGGGCCCAGATCAGGCGTCGTGAGCGGGAAAAGTCCTCTGTCAGAGCAAAAGTTGAGCATGTATTCGCTGTAGTCAAGGGCAGATTCCGATACCGGAAAACCAGATACCGAGGCTTGCGAAAACAGACCGCAAAACTGAATATGGTGTTTGCCTTGGCAAACCTGATTTTGGCTGTCAGGCCTTGCTTGGCGGCCTGACCCGGTTTGCGAACCGGCAACTCTATATCCTTTCTCCAACGGCTGCCTTTCTTTAGGATAGCTGTTTTATTTTTTCTTCTGAATTGTGCGACGTTGCCTCAAGAATATTGTCAATGTTGGCACTAACGCCCTGGAAGTAATTGTCATTTGATTTTGCGAATTCAATTAACCCTGGATACTCCTTCGATTCCTCCAAGACGATGTGTGTGCCATACACTCGTTCCTTTCGGAATATATCTTCTTCAAACTCCCGCATGGCTGCAACTTGCTCTTCACTCATACCCGCATCACGGTATTTCTTCTCACTTTCGCTTAGTTGTTTCTCAAATTTTTTCGCTCTTTTCT
>Ga0137310_102279_pt1 | contig 11051 bp, 6 predicted proteins | sample NAcewiD2O_June_2_FD_97183 | JGI IMG/M metagenome (GOLD analysis project Ga0137310, IMG submission 97183) | Mouse cecal microbial communities from Vienna, Austria - N-Acetylglucosamine amended D2O_June | ecosystem: Host-associated > Mammals > Digestive system > Large intestine > Cecum | place...
ACAAAGAACCTTGGCACAGGAAAGGTGACAGCGGCCAGTGTGGCCCTGACAGCGGCAGCGCTGTGGGGATTTTCCATGGCCCGTTCTTTTCCGGTTCTGTGTCTCATCGCCCTGCCCTATGGGCTGGGAGCGGGAGCGGTGGACGCGGCTCTCAACAACTATGTGGCCATCCACTACAAGGCCAGGCACATGAGCTGGCTTCACTGCTTCTGGGGAGTGGGAGCCTCCCTGGGCCCTTATATCATGAGTGCCTGCCTGATGGGGGGATTGTCCTGGAACAGCGGGTACAGGGTGGTTTCTCTCCTTCAGGTGGGGCTGACAGCGGTACTGTTTGCCACACTTTCGAAATGGAAAGAGACAGGGGGGCGGCAGGGAGAAGGCGGGGTGGCGGAAGAGAGAAAAAGCCTTCGGGTAAGGGACCTGTTAAAGCTGCCTGGAGCCAAACCAGCCCTGGCTTCCTTTTTCTGTTACTGCGCCCTGGAGCAGACAGCGGGACTGTGGGCTGCCAGCTACATGGTGCTGGAACGGGGAGTGTCCCCGGAGGAAGCGGCGAAATGGGCCTCCCTGTTTTATCTGGGGATCACGGCAGGGAGATTTTTATGCGGATTCATCACCTTGAAGCTTTCTGACCAGGCCATGGTCCGCCTGGGGCAGGGAATAGCCTTTGGAGGAATCCTGCTTTTGATGCTGCCTTTTGGCCAGAGCCTCACCGGGATTGGCCTGGTGATGGTGGGAATCGGGTGCGCGCCTGTTTACCCGGCTCTTCTCCATGAGACTCCTGTCAACTTTGGGGCAGATAAATCCCAGGCCATTATGGGGATGCAGATGGCCTGCGCCTATGTGGGAACCATGGCCATGCCGCCGCTGTTCGGGCTGCTCTCAGGGATGACGGGAATCTGGCTGTATCCCTGGTATCTGGTGGTCATTGTGGTCATCATGACAGTGATGGTGGAGAGCTTGAACAAGATATGTGTACAAAGAGGAGGGGAAGGATTATGACAGATCAGGTTGTGAAAACAGGAGAAGACCGGGTATTGGCGGATTATCATGTGCATACTCAGTTCAGCGATGACTCCGAGACCCCTATGGAGGACGCGGTGCTCCACGCCATAGCGGTGGGGCTGGGGGAGATCTGCTTTACGGAGCACATTGATTATGGGGTCAAAACGGATTTAAACTGCGACTGTGAGGCGTATCTGAAAGAAGTGAGGCGGTGCCGGGATCTTTATGGGGACAGGATCCGCATCCGCCTGGGCATGGAATTTGGGATACAGACCCACACCATCCCGCTGTTTCAGGAGACCTTTGACCGATATCCCTTTGACTTTATTATCCTGTCCTGCCATCAGGTGGAAGATCAGGAATTCTGGACCTATGAGTTTCAGAATGGGAAAAGCCAGGAGGAATACAACCGAAGATACTATGAGGAGATCCTGAATGTGGTAAAAAACTATGATGACTACAGCATCCTGGGACATCTGGACATGATCTGCCGGTATGACCGGGCAGGAATCTATCCCTTTGAGAAGATAAAAGACCTGGTGGAAGAGATTCTCCGCTTGGTGATCGCGAAAGGCAAGGGAATCGAGGTAAATACCTCCTGCTACCGCTACAAGCTTCCGGATCTGACACCCAGCCGGGATATTCTGAGGCTGTACCGGAAGCTGGGAGGAGAGATCATCACCATAGGGTCTGACGCCCACACCATCCCGTGGATCGGGTGGGAGACAAAAGGGACCCAGGAGGAGCTTAAGAAACTGGGGTTTGAGTCCGTGTATACCTTTGAAAAGATGAAACCCATAAGACACAGCCTGGCGTAGGTCCGGCAATACTGAAAAAATCGGAGAGGATGGGGAGAACCATGATAAAGTTGATCGCGATGGACATGGATGGCACATTGTTAAACAGCCAGAAGAAAATCAGCCCAAGGACAAAAGAAGCCCTGCTGCGGGCACAGGAGGCGGGAATGATCCTGATCCTGGCTTCCGGGCGGCCTACCAGCGGCCTGACAGGATTTGCCAGGGAGCTTTCCATGGACAGACATCACGGCCTTCTTGTGTGCTACAATGGCTCCAAGGTGGTGGACTGCCAGAGCGGGGAGGAGCTGTTCAACCAGGCCATGACCGTGGAAGAGGGGAAAGCGGTTCTGGAGCACATGAAAAAATTTGACCAGGTGCGCCCCATGATTGACCGGGGGGAGTACATGTATGTGAACAATGTGTATGACCAGATGATCCATTTGGACGGGAAAGAGTTCAATGTTATTGAGTACGAGTCCAGAGGAGGACATTATATGCTTTGCGAGAAGAAAGATCTGGCGGCTTTTGTGGATTTCCCTCTGAACAAGATTCTGACAACCGCTGACCCGCAATACCTCAAGGCCCACTATCAGGAGATGATGGAGCCTTTCAAAGACCGTCTCAGCTGCATGTTTACAGGAAGATTTTACTTTGAGTTTACCGCCAGGGGCATTGACAAGGCCAAGGCCCTGGACGCGGTTTTGAGTCCCATGGGGTACAGTCCCAAGGAGCTGATCGCTTTCGGTGACGGACAAAATGACGCCTCCATGCTGGCCTATGCCGGAAGGGGCGTGGCCATGGCCAACGGGGTGGAAGAGCTGAAGGAGAAAGCGGATGAGGTGACAGCTTCCAATGATGAGGATGGGATCGGAATCGTGATTGAGAGAATTTTAGAAGAGAATATAAGCTGAGTTTTAGCGTAGAGTGAAGGGGGCTCACCATGGTCCGCCGGTAGAGGTAAAAACGAGTAGGGAGATCTGTCCCCTACTCGTTTTTTTCGAGAATCTGGTATGCGCTGCCTGTCCATGGTGCCACCAGGTTGAGGCTGGTAATTTCAGATTCTTGTGTGGTGTCTTCTGGGATTTTCTGTCCGTCAGCGGCGCTTGTTTTAGAACCGCTATTTATCTATCTTTCCCATGGCGGTGAAAATGGCCTCTAAGTCATAATCTGGCGCGGATGTCGCGGATCTTCCCCACAGATGTCTCCAGCTCGCCGGCAATGGCTTCCAGGGATTTACCTCTGCGCGGTTTTTTGATAACCAGCTCAGTCAGTATTCGATCAGCTCCCTCCGCGCGGCCTTGTCTCAGGCCATCTTCCCTGGCCTCCTCTTCCCACACCTCCCGGGCGTCTTCCAGATTAAACTCTGTGTACAGCATATTCCTCACCTCCGAACCATGCCTCTGAATAAATTCTGTCAGGATCCCCTCTCTCACGCTGGCCTCCATGGTCCTCCCGTAATAAATGGCGGACCGCAGGGGCATGTTCTGGTTCACGGTTGACTGGTGATCCCCTCATACAGCTGTGCCGCCTTCACCGGCACCCCAAAGTAGGTGGTGAAAATGGTAGACTGATACTCCCGGTTGGTTTTAAGATCATCCGGATCCGTGAATTTGTTGGTGAACTCCTCATGGAACATGTGCTGAGACAGCAACGACCATCTGAACTGCTTAAGGGAAAGAAATCCCTTTTGATGAGAACAGTATAACAGATTGGGGATTGTCAGTCAATGGTGGGTTTGCCTTGATGATGAAAGTGTCCAGGTTGACGGTGAGAAGGAAAAATGGCATAATGGATAAAGAGAGATGTGCTTTATACAGGATAGTCTGAAAACCTGCCAGGCACAACAGACAGGGAGTGTGCAAACATGAATATCGCAGAAATTGCCAAGCTGGCCGGGGTGTCCAGCGCGGCGGTGTCCCGCTATTTTAATAATGGCTATATATCAGAGGAGAAGAGAGAGCGGATCCGGAAAGTTGTGGAGGAGACCAGATACCGGCCATCTCTCCAGGCTCAGACTCTGAGGACAAGAAAGACCAGGCTTATAGGAGTGATTCTGCCTAAGATTGATTCAGCCGCCGCCATGGGGAGTGTGGTGGCCGGGATTTTGTCAGTGATCAATGACAATGGTTACCACATGCTGTTGGCGGACACCCAGAGCGATCCGGGGAAGGAATTAGAATATCTTGTATTTTTTAATGAAAAACAGGTAGACGGGGTTATCCTGGTGGCTACTGTGTTTACCAATGGCCACAAAAAGGCTTTGAAAGAGATGACAGTGCCTGTTGTCATAGTGGGGCAGACCCTTCCCGGATATCACTGTGTATATCATGACGACTATCACGCTTTCTATGACATGACCAGATTGCTGTTGGAGAAAGGCCGGAGGCATCTGGGATATGTGGGGGTATTCCATCACGACAGGGCCGTGGGACTGGAGAGATACCAGGGATACATTGACGCGGTAAAGGACCAGGGGCTGGAGGAGCTGGCACAGTGCCATGTGACAGCGGATTTCACCATAGAGTCAGGTTATGAGAAAGGTGGAGAGCTGCTGGAGCGGTACGGGAACCTTGACGGGATTATCTGCGCCACTGACTCCATCGCCATCGGCGTCCTACGGTTCCTGAAGGAGAGAAAGGTCCGGATTCCCCAGGACGTCATGGTGACAGGGCAGGGAGACTCTACCCTCTCCCAGGTGGTGTCACCGGCGCTGACCACCATCCGGTATTCTTATGTGGAGAGCGGCAGCCTGGCAGCCACCATGCTCCTTGGGCTGCTGGAAAAAAAGGAGAGCGCCATGAAGGAGATCAAGATGGGATATTCTATTGTGGAGAGACTGTCCACCGGGGTGAGCCCTCAATGACACAATGACTAAAAATATAAATAGAACTTTGTGGAATATGACAGTGGGAAAACAGTTGCCCAAAAAACAGAGGTGTGATAGAATCATTAATGAAATCGATTACATAGTTTCGGACTGGAATCGGGAGGACAGGATGAAGAAAGCGATATTTTTGGATATTGACGGAACGCTAACAGAGCCAGGGAGCAATGTTCCACCTGAATCCGCCATGAAGGCGGTGAGGGATGCCCGGGAAAAGGGGAATTATGTTTTCTTGTGTACAGGGCGCAATTACGATATGCTTTCCCCTCTTCTTCCCCTGGGCTTTGACGGCGTTGTGGCCAGCTGCGGCGGATATGTGCGGTTTGGGGACCAGGTGATCTATGACTGTCCTATGACTAGAGAGCAGAGGGACAAGGCCATGAAGGTGATGGGAGACAGCGGGGTGTTCCGCACCATTGAGTGCCTGGACGGCTCCTACACTGACGAGGGGCTGAAAGAATTTCTGCGAAGCCATGCCCTGGAGGGAACCAACAGCGAGCTTCTGCGTTGGAGGAATCAGATCGAACAGTCCTTGAATATCCGGCCCATGGCAGAGTATAAGGGACAGCCTGTGTACAAGATGGTGGTCATGGCGGACAGAAAGGAGTGTTTTCAGGAGCCGGAGAAAGCTTTGAGTGGGGAATTTGAGCTGTGCCTCCAGGAGCCAGACCAGTTCGGCTACATCAACGGGGAGCTGGTGAACCGGAAGTTTGACAAGGGAAAAGGGATCCAAAGAGCCTGTGAGTATCTTGGCATTCCGGTTGAGGACACAGTTGGATTCGGTGACAGCATGAACGACGAGGCCATGCTCAAGACCGTAGGCTTGAGCCTTTGTATGGCAAACGGAAGCGAGAAGATGAAGGAGCTGGCGGATGATGTGTGCCCGGCTGTGACAGAAGACGGGCTGTATCAGGGATTTGTAAAATACGGACTCTGCTAAGGCGGATTTTGGTGGCAAATAAACAGGAAAGCGGGGAGATCATGATGAAGAAGAGTAAAGAGAAGGGTCAGGCTGGGGCTGTACAGGCAAAGCCTGAGGAGCAATACAAGAAAAGATTTGAGCGGCATTTTGACGAATTGAAATGGCTGTACGCGGAGCTGTATGATAACGATTCCATGTTTGTGGAGCTGTGCGATCATATGGAGCGGTTCTACCAGGAGAGGGGAGAGGACTTAAAGGCGACGGACGCCTGGAGGGAGAAGAATCCTGACTGGTACAAGCAGAATGACCTGCTAGGCATGATGCTCTACATTGACAACTTCGCGGTCAACATGAAGGGTGTGGAGAAGAAACTGGATTACCTGGAAAAGTGCAATGTAAACTATGTACATCTCATGCCGTTTCTGGACACCACGGAGGGCAAGTCTGACGGCGGATACGCGGTTTCTGATTTCAGAAAGGTTCAGGAGAAACTGGGGACAATGGAGGATCTTGACAGCCTGACCCAGTCCTGCCACAAGAGGAACATCAACGTGTGCATGGATTTTGTCATGAACCACACCTCCGAGGACCATGAGTGGGCCAGGAGGGCCAGAAAAGGTGAAGGGGAGTACATGAGCCGGTATTTCTTCTATGACAACGATTCCATCCCCAACCAGTATGAGAAGACGGTTCCCCAGGTATTTCCCACAACCGCTCCCGGAAACTTTACCTGGCTTCCGGAGGTCGGACATTATGTGATGACCATGTTCTACCCCTATCAGTGGGATTTAAATTATAAAAACCCCAGGGTATTCAACGAGATGATGTACAATTTCCTGTATCTGGTGAATCAGGGAATTGATATCGTGCGCCTGGACGCGGTTCCCTATATCTGGAAAGAGCTGGGAACACCCTGCAGGAATCTTCCCCAGGTACACACTCTTGTGCGCCTTATGCGCATGATCAGCGAGATCGTCTGTCCCGGGGTTCTGCTTCTGGGAGAGGTGGTTATGGAGCCGGCAAAGGTGGTTCCCTATTTCGGCACCGTGGAGAAGCCGGAATGCCACATGCTCTACAATGTGACCACCATGGCCACCACATGGCACACCGTGGCCACCAGGGAAGTGAGCCTGTTAAAGAGGCAGCTGGATATTGTCAACGGTTTGCCCAAGGAATATGTGTTTTTAAATTATCTCCGGTGCCATGACGATATCGGATGGGGGCTTGATTATGATACCCTAAAATTGTCAGGGATCGAAGAGCGGGCTCACAAGCAGTATCTCAACGATTATTTCCAGGGATTTGCGGGGGACAGCAACAGCCGCGGGCAGCTTTACAACGCGGACCCGGTAACAGGCGACGCCAGGTTCTGCGGCACCACGGCTTCCCTCTGCGGCATAGAGAAGGCCGGGTTTGAGCAGGACCAGGAGGCCATGGAGAGGGCTATCCGACTGGATGTGATGCTTCACGCCTACATGTTCATGCAGTCCGGGATCCCTGTGCTCTACAGCGGGGATGAGATCGGCCAGGTCAACGACTACAGCTACGAGAAGGATCCCAACAAGGCGGCGGATTCCCGATATATCCACAGGGGTGCCATGCGGTGGGATTTGGCCGCCCAGGCAGATGACCCGGATACAGTGGAAGGCAAGATGTTCGGCCGGCTGAAACAGTTGGAGGACATTAGAAAGAGGGAGAAAGCATTTGTCTCCTACGCGGATGTCTGGACCATAGAGACATGGGACCCTTCGGTGCTCTGTATCGGAAGACACTGGGAGGGAGAGAAGATCCTGGGAATCTTTAATTTCAGCGAGTTTGACAAGACCGCATGGATCAATGAGAGGGACGGCATGTATGAGGATATGATCTCCGGTCAGGAGATGGAAGCGGCGGGAGTCAATATCCCGGCTTATGGGTTTTATTATCTGAAGAGAAAAAAAGAAGAAGGATGATGAAAATCCCCTGGGTCTGTTTTGAAGAAAGCGGACCCTGGGGATTTTCTTTTATACTCAAGGGTATACTTACTTTAAAAGTCCGCCGCCGAATAGGCGGCATGAATTCAGGTATGCCAAATGCGCTCGCCAGACTTTCATGGGTGGTGGCACATGTAGGTTTATTTGCCAAGTGATTGTGGAACTGTGCTGGCAAATCATTTGGCTCACAGGTATATGTTTATAAAAGAGGAAACAGGGGGAAAATAAAGCCTGATCATTCATAAACCTGAGCAAAGAGGCAAGGGAGGGAACAGATGAAGACAGGCAGAAAAAGAACAGGAAAGATTATTTTAAGAGTCATGGCAGGGTTTTTCCTGCTGATCCTGGCAGCAGGGGCCGTGTCCCTGGGCGTGGGGATGATCTGGGTCAAGCGGGTGGTGGAGAGGGCGCCGGATATCAGCGCTTTGAGCTTTCGCCCCCAGGGTTTTGCCACGGCTGTCTATGATAGGGAGGGAAACCTGGTGGAACGTCTGGTGATGGCAGGAGCCAACCGGGAGGAGGCCTCCTACGAGGAGATCCCTGAAGATTTGGTCAATGCCTTTATCGCCATAGAGGATGAGCGGTTCTGGGAAAACAGCGGCATCGACATAAGGGCCATCCTGCGGGCGGTAAAGGGAGTGCTCACAGGAGACTCTTCCGCGGGAGGAGGGAGCACCATCACCCAGCAGCTCATAAAAAATTCTGTGTTTAACGGCGGGATGGAAAAGGATTTCCGGGAAAAGCTGGAGCGGAAGATCCAGGAACAGTATCTGGCTGTGGAGCTGACAAAAAGATCGGACAAAAAGACCATTATGACCAATTATCTCAACACCATCAACTTAGGGGCCAATACTCTAGGGGTGAAGGTGGCGGCCAGAAGATACTTTGACAAAGAGCTGGGGGAGCTGACCTTGTCAGAGTGCGCGGTCCTGGCTGGGATCACCCAAAATCCTTCCCGCCTGAATCCCCTTACCGGGGCAGAGCAGAACGCTGCCAGAAGGAAAAGGATCCTGGACAAGATGGAGGAGCAGGGCATGATCACTGCCAGCGAGAAAGCGGAGGCCCTGGCGGACAATGTGTACGACCGGATCCAGAATGTGGATACAGAGACCAGGGCAGAGGCCAGCCCTTACAGTTATTTTACCGACGAGGTCATCGGGCAGGTGACATCGGCTATGAAGGAGGAGCTGGGATACTCAGAAGAGCTGGCCAAAAAGATGATCTATTCCGGAGGCCTTTCCATCTACACCACTCAGGACCCGGCCATACAGAAGATCGTGGATGAGGAGATCAATAACCCGGAAAATTATGGGAAAACCAGGTGGTCCGGGGACTACAGGCTGTCAGCGCGCCGCCCGGACGGAAGCCTTATTCATTACTCAGAACGAGATGTGCAGGCTTATTTGCGGGAAACCAGGGGGGAATATACCGAACTCTATGAAGACCAGGCACAGATTTCCCAGGATGTAGATGAATTTCGGGAACACATTGCGGAGCAGGGGAACAAGGTGGAGGGGGAGCAGCTGACCATTGTGGCCCAGCCCCAGGTTTCCTTTGTGCTGATGGACCAGTTTACAGGGGAAGTGCTGGCTGTAAATGGGGGAAGGGGAGAAAAAACAGGAAGCCGCACCCTCAACAGGGCCACCGGCTCTCTGCGCCAGCCAGGGTCCGTGTTTAAGGTTCTGACCGCTTTCGCCCCGGCCCTGGACGGAAAAAACGCCACCCTGGCAACCGTGTATTACGACGAACCTTACGCGTCAGGGACAAAAAGCTTTCGCAACTGGTACGGAAGATTCTATGGGTACTGCAATATCCGGGAGGCTGTGATGTACTCCATGAATATTCTGGCGGTCCGCTGTATGATGGAGACGGCGTCTCCCCAGATGGGAGTGTGGTATGCCAGGAATCTGGGAATCACCACATTGTCGGAAAAGGACTACAATCCTTCCACGGCCCTTGGGGGGATCACAGACGGGGTATCCAATCTGGAGCTGACCGCGGCCTTTGGGGCCATAGGAGCGGGGGGGATTTACACAGAGCCTTCCTTTTTTACAAAGGTTCTGGACCATGACGGAAATGTATTGCTGGAGAGCAGCCAGGAGTGCCATCAGGCCTTAAAGCCGGAGACCGCGTTTCTCCTGACAGATGCCATGAAAGATTCCATGAGAGGGCAGAGCAAATTCGCGGTCATCACCATAAGCCCTACAGGGAGGCGGGCGGCTCTTGATTCCATGACAGCCGCTGGGAAGAGCGGGACCACCACCAACAGCCGGGATTTGTGGTTTGTAGGCTATACGCCTTACTACACAGCCGGAATCTGGAGCGGCAACGACGACAGCCAGCCCATAGAGGGAACCACTTCCTACCATAAAACTATCTGGAAAAAGATCATGGACAGGGTCCATGAAGGGCTGGAGAACAAAGACTTTGGGGTTCCGGAGGGGATTGGACGGTCCTATGTGTGCAGGAAGTCGGGAAAGCTGGCGGTGTGGGGAGTCTGTGACGCCGACCCCAGAGGAAATGCCATATACAGCGAATATTTTGCTCAGGGGACCGCTCCCAAGGTTAACTGTGATGTCCACGTAAAAATCCCTGTGTGCGCGGAGTCTGGAGGAAAGGCAACGGAGTTTTGTCCGGAGACAGAAGAAAAGGTATTTCTTATCCTGCCGGAGGGAGGAGGAGAGACCGAGGATACCCAGTTCGCGGTTCCTCAGGAATGTCCTCTGCACCCGGTTCCCGGGGAGGAATCGTCGGTTCCCTGGGAGTCTGATTTGTGGGAAGACGGCCAGTGGGAGTCCTGGCAGTGGCCGGAATGGATGGAAGAGGATCAGGAGTGGGGAGAGGAGATGGAATGGGAGGATGACACTCTCTCAGGGACAGGCTCCGGCCAGGGGAGCGGGAATGGAACTGGTCAGGGAAGCGGCTCCGGCCAAGGAAGTGGAAGTGGTCAGGGGAGCGGCGCTGGTCAGGGAGGCGGAAACAGCCAGGGAAGTGGAAGCGGAACAGGTCAGGGAGGCGGCTCCGGCCAGGGAAGCGGAAATGGTCAGGGGAGCGGCTCTGGTCAGGCAGGTGGAAACAGTCAGGGAAGCGGAAATGGAACGGGTCAGGGAAGCGGAAATGGTCAGGGGAGCGGCTCCGGTCAGGCAGGTGGAAACAGTCAGGGAAGCGGCGCTGGCCAGGGAGGCGGAAATAGCCAGGGAAGTGGAAATAGCTCTGGTCAGGGCGGCGGTTCCAGTCAAGGAAGTGGAAACGGAAGCGGCCAGGGAAGTGGAAGTGGCCAGGGGAGCGGAAGCGGCCAGGGAGGTGGAAGTGGTCAGGGGAGCGGAAGCGGCCAGGGAAGCGGAAGTGGTCAGGGGAGCGGCTCCGGTCAGGGAAGTGGAAGTGGCCAGGGGAGCGGTTCCGGCCAGGGAAGCGGCTCTGGTCAAGGCGGCGGAAGTGTTTCCGGTCAGGAAAGCGGTTCATCTCAGGGGTCG
>Ga0137310_102283_pt1 | contig 11041 bp, 8 predicted proteins | sample NAcewiD2O_June_2_FD_97183 | JGI IMG/M metagenome (GOLD analysis project Ga0137310, IMG submission 97183) | Mouse cecal microbial communities from Vienna, Austria - N-Acetylglucosamine amended D2O_June | ecosystem: Host-associated > Mammals > Digestive system > Large intestine > Cecum | place...
CAGCATAACCCAACTGCCAAGTGAATATTTTCCTAAATATTGTTCCCCATACCGGAAAGGCGCCGCTGGCGCCTTTTCTACATACAAGAGGAGGAGTAAGTAATGTATAAGATAGTATCGCGTTTGCTGATTTACGGAGATATGCCCAAAGATACGATTCTGATGGAACTGGCCGATATCATCCGGAAGATGGATGAGAACAGCCAGACGAAGGAAGAACTGGCTACGCGGGTATTTACCCAGATGAAACATCTTTTGCAGGTAGCTACAGATTACGGTTTTGATAAGAATCTCTGGCACAATTATCTGACCTATCTGCTGATCACCAGTGAGAATCCGTTTAGCATCACCTGCGAGAAAGTAGGGGCTAATGAAGGCAGTGTCAATTATTTTGCAAAAGGGGATTTTAAGGCATTTAAGGATTTGTTTGATTATGATTTCAGCAGAATGGAATCTTATCTGGAGGTGGACTGCTTCAGCCGGATCTCCGACTACCAGGCTATTGGCAAGAAGGAGCTGATGTACAATAAAAATGTCAGCGAGAAGGTCCAGGCCCTGAGCCTGAAGCTGGAGAAGGCCCGGGACGAGCAGGATTTCTTTGATCTGGTGACAGGCTTCTACAAGGACTATGGAGTGGGCATGTTCGGGCTCAACAAGGCCTTCCGGATTGCTTCCTCAGAGGATGGGATGGTGAAATTCCATGCCATCAACAACATGGACACGGTGATGCTGGATGAGCTGGTGGGCTATGAGATCCAGAAGAAGAAGCTGGTGGACAATACCCGTGCCTTTGTTGAGGGGCGCAAAGCCAACAATGTTCTTCTGTTCGGTGACAGCGGTACCGGGAAATCCACCAGCGTCAAGGCCATTGTCAACGAGTTCTATCCCCAGGGACTGCGGATGATCGAGATTTACAAGCACCAGTTTAAGGATCTGTCCGCAGTGATCGCCCAGATCAAGAACCGCAACTACCGGTTCATCATCTATATGGATGATCTCTCTTTTGAGGAATTTGAGGTAGAGTATAAATTCTTAAAGGCAGTCATCGAGGGTGGTGTGGAGACACGTCCGGACAATATCCTGATCTATGCCACCTCCAACCGCAGACACCTGATCAAGGAGAACTGGAGTGACCGCAATGATGTGGAGGTGAATAACGGCATGCACCGGTCTGACACCATGGAGGAGAAGCTTTCCCTGGTGAACCGGTTCGGCGTGACCATCAATTACTCCAAGCCGTCCCAGAAGGAGTATTTCCATATTGTGGTAGAGCTGGCCAGAAGGGCCGGACTCACCATGCCGGAGAAGGAGCTGTGTGCAGAGGCCAATAAGTGGGAGCTGAGTCATGGCGGTATTTCCGGGCGGACAGCCCAGCAGTTTATCAATTATCTGTCAGGCAACAGTTCAGATAGGCGGCAGTAACCGTCCAAGGGGTATCTGAACTGTTATGGGCGGTACCTGGAATAAGCGAGCTGACGTTCAAAAATTCTTGATTTTTTCGGTAATCTTTTTTATAATGGAAAGGTATTAGGCGAAGCCTCGATCCACGTCTGTCAGGGAAAATCTCTGACAGACGTATTTTTTTAGTTTGGGAAAGGATGGATATATGTATGAAAGATAACGCGCGGCTGGCACGGACAGCAGTGATGCTGGTGATGGTGGTTCTGGGCAATATGCTCTATGCTCTGGCAGTGAAGCTGTTTCTTCTTCCGTCAGGACTGATCACGGGCGGAACTACGGGAATCGCCCTGGTGATGAATCATGTGGCAGGGATCCCGGTATCCTTGTTCGTGCTGGTGTTTAATGTGACGATGCTGGTAGCCGGATATCTGCTGCTGGGGAAGACCTTCGCGGTCACGACAGTGGTCAGTACATTTATCTATCCTCTGTCCCTGGAGCTGTTCGACCGGCTTTTGGGGGAGGTTGCGGTGACCCAGGACATTTTGCTGTGCATGTTTTTCTCCGGTCTGGGGATCGGCACGGCCCTGGGGATGGTGATCCGTGCCGGGGCCTCCACCGGAGGGATGGACATCCCGCCGCTGGTGCTGAACAAATATTTTGGGATTCCGGTTTCCGTAAGCCTTTATGTGTTTGACTTCTGTATCCTGATCGCCCAGATGTTCTACAATCCGGCGGAGAAGATCCTGTACGGGATTCTTCTGGTGCTGGTCTACACCATCGTGCTGGACAAGCTGATGCTTATGGGAACTACCCGCACCGAGGTAAAGGTAGTCAGCCAGAAGGCCCAGGAGATCCGCGGTGCTATCTTGAAACAGATGGACCGGGGGGTTACCATGCTGGATGCCCGGACCGGATATCTGGACCAGGAGCTCCAGATGATCTTCAGCGTCATCTCTAACAGGGAGCTGCCTGCAGTAGAGCGGCTGATCCATGAGATTGATCCAGAGAGCTTTATGGTGGTCAGCCGGGTCAGTGAGGTCAGCGGAAGGGGATTCTCCATGAAAAAAGAATATAAGTGAGGTAAGGAACTGTCCATAAATGCCGGATGCCTTGCGGCAGGTATAGCGGGACAATAAGAGGCCAGGGCCTCCTATTATTCTGCCACCCTGCTGCAGCTGTTCCGCTCAATCAGATGATGGGGGACGATGATCTTGGTGGCCATCAGGTTGGGGTTCTCGATGTGGTTGATGACCTGGGAGGCGGCTTCAATGCCCAGCTGGAGAGGGTTGACATCAATGGAGGTCAGCTGGGGGACGGAGAGTCTGGCCAGGAGGGAGTTATTGAAGGAGATGACGGAAAGGTCTGCGGGAATGGAGAGACCAGCCTCCAGACAGGCCCGCCCCAGGGCCACAGCCAGGATATCGTCACTGACCAGCATGGCTGTAGGACGTTCCGGGAGGGACAGCAGCTGCTGGATCCGTCCGGAGAAATCCTTCAGCAGGGAGGGAACCTCTACACAGTAATCCGGGTTCACAGGCAGACCATGGCGCAGCAGTGCCGTCTGATAGCCGGCCTGACGGTCTGCCGAGAACATCATGCTGGTATCGCTGCCCAGGTAGGCGATCCGTCTATGGCCCAGGTTATAGAGGTACTCGGTGGCTTCCTGGCCTGCCAGCAGGTTGTCATTGTCAATATATACAGTCTGGTTGGCAAACTGGTAAGCCTTACCGATCAGGGCATACAGGAGTCCCTCGTTGTAAAGGTATTCTGTCACTGGATCGCCCTGCTTGGAATAGAGCACAATAAAGCCATCCACCTGGCCGCTGCGGGTCATAGTGCGGACCGTCTGCAGGATCTCCTCATCTGTCTGCCCGGTGAGGATGGTATTGAAATACTGCCGGTGGTTGCAGAACTGGCTGATGCCCCGTATGGTTTCCAGATAGAAGGAATTCTCATAGGCCTCCTTTGCCGATACAGGCAGAATGATGCCGATCGTGCGGGAATTCTGGGAGGCCAGATTGCTGGCCTGGAAATTCGGCTCGTAGCCAAGCTTTGCCATGGCTTTGCGTACCCGTTCCTTGGTCTCGTCGCTGATGGAGGAATTGTTTTTGCAGGTTCTGGAAACTGTGGAGGGGGATACGCCTGCCAGAGCAGCCACCTCCTTGATGGTAACAGCCATAATAGTGCTCCTTTTTGTGGCGGCCCTTTTCATGTATCTGGCGCCGTCCATTCAACCATAGGATGCCGAATTTGCTTCCTGTCGTATGTTTTCTGCATGTCTCTGTACGTCATTTTATCGGAATTTCCTGCAAATGTCAATTGTTGCATAAAAAGGAATGCAAAATCAGGGAAGCATTGCATGAAACTCTGGTGAAAAATGCACAATTTATCCAAGAATTTCTTGTGAAAAAAGTAGAAAAGGAAAAAAATAGCAGATAACTATTTACAAACCCTGTGCAAAAGTATTATATTTTATGCAAGCGGTTGCATAAAAGAAATGCAAATATTGCACTTCCTATGCACAGCAGAAAGCAAGACCATGTGTTCAAGGGATCCCATAAGGTCAGGTGTACGGAGACACCGTGAAGACAAAACAACATGACAGGAGGTTATGAGATATGGGTAAGAATGAAAAGGGCTTTGGGATTTTGTCGCCCCTTACCGGGCAGGCAGTAGCGTTGGATCAGGTTCCGGATCCGGTATTTTCCCAGAAGATTATCGGCGACGGTATGGCAGTCATCCCGACGGACGGCACTATCGTCAGTCCGGTGACCGGCGAGATCGCATCGGTGGCAGAGACCATGCACGCATTCGGATTCAAGACAGGGGACGGACTGGAGCTGCTGATCCACGTGGGTCTGGAAACGGTTGCACTAAAGGGGGAATGCTTCAAGGTCTTTGCAAAGGCTGGTGATAAGGTGAAGGCTGGTGACAAGATCGCGGAGGTGGATCTGGCCTTCTTAAAAGAACGGAATATCAATCCGATCACCCCAGTGCTGGTATGTGGGGGAATGGATGGAAAGCAGCTGAACGGTCATGAGGGAGCCGTGAAGGCCGGGAAAGATACGGTCATTACCGTCACGGAGGCGGCTGAGGCCACGGCCCAGGCTGCCGCAGCCGGAACAGGAACCAAAACCAGCGCTGCATCCGGAAGCGGAACCGCAGCCGGTGCAGGAAGTGGGGCCGGGGCGGCAGGGAAGCCTGAAGCAGCCTCCGGCAGCCAGCCAGACCAGCAGGGGAAGAAGGTTAAGATCAATTTCGATTTCCTTCAGAAGCTGGGCAAGGTGCTGATGGCGGTTATCGCAGTCATGCCGGCAGCCGGACTGATGATCAGCCTTGGAAAGCTGGTTCAGATGGGCGGCACGGATATCCATATGATCATGATGATCGGCAGCACAATGGAGAATATCGGATGGGCCATTATCAACAACCTGCACATCTTATTCGCGGTAGCTATCGGCGGCTCCTGGGCTAAGGAGCGGGCAGGCGGCGCGTTTGCTTCGGTCATCGCTTTTGTGCTGATCAACTGTATCACTGGCGCTATCTTCGGTGTTACCAGCGCCATGCTCAATGATCCCGATGCCGTGACCCATACACTGTTCGGCCAGGAGATCCTGGTCAACGGATATTTCACCTCGGTTCTGGGTGCACCAGCGCTGAATATGGGTGTATTTGTGGGAATTATCTCTGGATTTGTGGGCGGAACGGTTTATAATAAGTATTATAACTTCCGTAAGCTTCCGGATGCCCTGGCATTCTTTAATGGAAAACGGTTCGTGCCTATGGTGGTCATCGCCTGGTCCGTGGTCATTTCTGTGGTGCTGGCCGTGGTATGGCCGGTAGTGCAGACCGGGATCAACAGCTTCGGTGTGTGGATTGCCAACTCAAACTCCACTTCCCCGGTATTTGCGCCTTTTATCTACGGAACTCTGGAGCGTCTGCTGCTGCCCTTTGGCCTGCACCATATGCTGACGATACCTATGAACTATACCTCCTTTGGAGGCACCTATACCATCCAGACAGGCATCAATGCCGGTTCCCAGGTATTCGGCCAGGATCCGCTGTGGCTTGCATGGGTGACTGACCTGATCAACTTCAAGGATGCCGGAGATATGGCTTCCTACACGAACCTGCTGACTACGGTGACCCCGGCCCGTTTCAAAGTTGGCCAGATGATCGGTGCCACCGGACTGCTGCTGGGGGTTGCCCTGGCTATGTACCGCCGTGTGGATACGGATAAGAGAAAGAATTACCGCTCCATGTTCTTCTCCACAGTACTGGCCGTGTTCCTGACCGGTGTTACGGAGCCGCTGGAATTCATGTTCATGTTCTGCGCCCTGCCCTTGTATGTGGTGTATGCGGTTTTGCAGGGCTGCGCATTTGCCATGGCCGGGATCCTGCCTCTGCGGCAGCATTCCTTTGGTAACCTGGAGTACATCACCAGGGTTCCTATGTCCCTGAAAGCAGGACTGGGCCAGGATGTAATCAATTTCCTGATCTGTGTGGTGGCATTCTTTGCCATCGGATATTTTGTCGCATACTTTATGATCGGCAAATTCCAGTTTGCGACACCGGGACGTCTGGGCAACTACACAGATGATAATGCCGACAGCGAGGAAGGCGGTGCAGCTGCTTCCTCCGGTTCCGGTATCTCCGGCGGCGGGAACAGTCAGGCAGAACGGATCATCACCCTGCTTGGCGGACGGGAAAATATCACTCTGGTAGATGCCTGCATGACCCGTCTGCGCGTCACAGTCAAGGACCCGTCCAAGGTAGCAGAGCTTCCGGCCTGGAAGGCAGAAGGAGCACTGGGACTGCTGAAAAAAGACAACGGAATCCAGGCAGTCTACGGCCCCAAAGCCGATGTACTGAAATCAGATATTAATGATATACTATAAGCATTGAGCCATGCAGAAATGAGCGTGCAAACTGTCCGTGCAGGCATGCATGGTAAGGAGAGTTTGCACGGTCATTTCTATAGGGCGAAGCCCGGAGCTTCTTGTTTTCGATGGGTTTCGAAAACAAGAAGATGCATGGCAGAAAGCAGAAATGAACGTGCAAACTGTCCGTGCAGGCATGCATGGTAAGGAGAGTTTGCACGGTCATTTCTATAGGGCGAAGCCCGGAGCTTCTTGTTTTCGGTGGGTTTCGAAAACAAGAAGATGCATGGCAGAAAGCAGAAATGAGCGTGCAAACTGTCCGTGCAGGCATGCATGGTAAGGAGAGTTTGCCAGGAGGAAAATCCATGAAGATCATGACTATGAATACCCACAGTCTGGCTGAGCCGGATTTTGAACAGAAGCGGGAGCAGTTTGTCCAGGTGCTTCTGCGGGAGCGTCCGGACATTCTGGCCCTGCAGGAGGTGAACCAGACCATGACAGCCCCGACCGCCGGTTCCGGAAGCAGTTCCGGCTACCTGCCCTGCCCGGGAGTGTCTGTTCCCTTAAGGGAGGACAATTATGCCCTCTGGCTGGCAGAGAGGCTGTCGGCAGAAGGGCTACCTTGTCAGTGGAGCTGGCTGCCCGCCAAGATCGGATATGACAGGTATGATGAGGGCATGGCTCTGTTCAGCCGGGTTCCTGTTGCAGAAGTGGAGGTCTGCCGGATCAGTCAGGCGGATGACTACCACAACTGGAAGACCCGGAAGATTCTGGGGATCCGGACAGAGGGCCCGGACACGGTATGGTATTATTGTGTGCATATGGGCTGGTGGGATGATAATGAGGAGTCCTTTGAAAGCCAGTGGAGAGTGCTGAACCGCCATATGGAGGAGAAAAAGGCAGCAGGCGCCAGAGTCTGGCTGCTGGGAGATTTTAACAGTCCTTCGGACGTCCGTGACCAGGGGTATGACTGCGTCATGAAGGACGGCTGGCTGGACACCTATGACCTGGCGGAGGAGAAGGATTCCGGGATTACCGTCGGACATGTCATTGATGGCTGGAGGGAGCGGCCATCAGGGGAAGAGGCGCAGAAAGGGATGCGTCTGGATTATCTGTTCTGCAGTGAGCCGGTGCAGGTACTCCGTTCCCGGGTAATGTGCAGCGGTATCAGGGATCCCCAGGTGTCGGACCATTACGGAGTTATGATTGAGACAAGAGAAGCTCATCAGAAGTAATCCGCAAAGTGCCCAGGGTGCATTCTGCCGGATCATTCAATGTACCGGAAATGTGTCAGCGGCACATTTACCGTGCAGCCATGAATATGAATAATGATTGTAACAGTTCAGACGGGGCATCTTCTTGCCCCCGAAGAGCGTCGGGGACAAGAAGCTTCGGGCGTTAGCCCGATATCAAATCACAGAAAAAAGCGCTTATGCAAACCAAAAGCAGGTTTGCAACACACTTTCTTCTGCGATTTGCTGCCCGTCTGAACTGTTACTAATAATTAAGCAAGGGGAGGATTTTATATGAATAGAGCCGCAGGTATCTTGTTGTCGGTGACCAGCCTTCCGTCCAGGTATGGGATCGGCTGTTTTTCCAAAAGTGCCTATGAGTTTGTGGACTGGCTGAAGGAGGCGGGGCAGAACTACTGGCAGATCCTGCCTCTGGGGCCTACCAGCTATGGGGATTCCCCCTACCAGTCTTTCTCTACCTTTGCGGGGAATCCGTATTTTATCAGTCTGGAAGCCCTGGTGGAGGAAGGCGTGCTGACAGCGGCAGAATGCGAAGCGGTCGACTTTGGCGATGAAGGGGGAACCATTGATTATGAGAAACTGTACCAGAGCCGTTATCCGCTGCTGCGCAAGGCCTACCAGCGCAGCAATATCAGCCAGAATCCTGATTACCAGAAATTTCTGGAGGAGAACCGCTGGTGGCTGGATGATTATGCCTTGTTCATGGCGGTGAAGGACCGGTTTGACGGGGCGCCCTGGAATGAATGGGCCCAGGACATCCGTCTGCGTTACGGCTATGCCATGGACTACTACCGCCGGGAGCTGTATTTTGATATTGAGTTCCAGCAGTATATGCAGTTTATCTTTTACAGGCAGTGGGGCCGGCTGAAGGCTTATGCCAACGAGAAAGGGATCCGGCTGATCGGGGATATTCCCATCTATGTGGCTATGGACAGCGCGGATGCCTGGGCTCATCCGGAGCTGTTCCAGCTGGACGGGGAAAATGTCCCTGTAGCGGTAGCCGGCTGTCCGCCGGATGGATTTTCAGCTATCGGACAGCTGTGGGGGAATCCGCTGTACCGTTGGGACTATCACAGGCAGACCGGATACCAGTGGTGGATCTCCAGACTGGCCCATTGCTTCCGGCTCTATGATGTGGTGCGGATTGATCATTTCCGGGGCTTTGACGAGTATTACTCGATTCCCTATGGGGAGGAAACAGCCCTGAACGGTCACTGGGAAAAGGGGCCCGGAATGGATCTTTTCCGCCGGGTGGAGGAAGCTCTGGGCAAACAAGAGGTCATCGCGGAGGATCTGGGTTATGTGACGGATTCCGTCCGGCAGCTGGTGGCAGACAGCGGCTTCCCCGGCATGAAGGTGCTGGAATTTGCCTTTGATTCCAGGGATTCAGGCTGTGCCAATGACTATCTGCCCCACAATTACCCCACCAACAGTGTGGCTTATACAGGAACCCATGACAATGAGACCATAGCCGGATGGCTGGGGAGCATCACAAAGAAAGAGAAGGAGCTGGCCCGGGAGTATCTGTGCGATCATTACACACCGGAGGCAAAGCTGTACCAGCCCCTGATCAGTCTGGTGATGCGCAGCCGCGCTGATCTGTGCATCATTCCCATGCAGGATTATCTGGGCTATGACAATTCCTGCCGTATGAACAAGCCGTCAACTGTAGGAGAGAACTGGAAATGGCGGCTGCAGGAGGGGGAACTGGATGAGGAGCTTAAGAGCAGGATTCTGGGCATGACCCGGCGTTATGGACGGCTGGGGGAAGCCGGCTGAAATTAATCGGCCGGGAATTCATAAGTAAGCACGGCCACATGGGGATCTGTATCCGGTGTGATCTCCAGGGTGTTGCCGGGATATTCCACCACCGTGTCAAAGGCACCGGTGAACGGATCCAGGGTGCTGATCACATCATAGCCCAGGGAACCGTTGCGGTAGTGCATGGGGATGATGACCTTTGGCTGGATCTCCTCCACCAGCTTTTTTGCCTGGGCGGCATCAATGGTGTAAAAGCCGCCAATGGGAATCATGACAGCATCCAGGCCTTTCAGGGTCTCCTTCTGGGCGTCGGTAGGATCACAGCCCAGGTCTCCCAGATGGGCCACCCGGAGAGAGTCATTGTCAAAGATGTGGATTATGTCTGTTCCTCTCAGTGTTCCCTGCTGGTCATCATGGAAGGTGTCCAGGGCGGTGATACGGAAGGGGCAGGGCTGTTTTGGCAGAAGGGAGACAGCCTCTGTGTAATTGTGGTCGCCATGGTCATGGCTGCACAGAACCTGGTGGGCCTGCTGGCGGAGAATACCGTAACCGGGTACGTGGTTGTCCCCGTAGGGATCCAGAAGGATCCGGTAGCCGCCGGATTCCAGCAGAAAGCAGGCATGTCCCAGCCAGGTGATGCGGATGGATTGGTCAGATGAATGTTTCATGGTTACCTCCTTGTAAGTTGAAATTTACCCCCAGCAGAGAGGGCAGGTCTACGCTCTCTGCTGGGGGTTTTTGATACGTTTATTCTGCGGGGAATAAGACAATCTTTTCTGCGTGTCCGTCACTGCCGCTCCAGACCAGACACTGGGAGCCTTTCTCCACATCGGTGAGACGGACCAGGTTGCGGGTCAGATAGGGAAGGATGTTGCAGTCGGCGGGAACCTGGATGACGGTGCCGTCGGTTCCGGTAAGGACATAGCTTTCATCTGCCTGCTGTTCCATGGACTTCACTGTCAGGAAGGAAGGAACCGCAAAATCCTGGGGGATCTGGCAGATCACAGTGGTGGCAGTGGTCATAGGCGGAATGCTCATGGTCATGGCCGGTCCGATATAGGCGTAGATGATCTCACCTTCCTTCAGATCAGAGAGCTGAACGGGAAATCCATTTACCGCATCCAGGACCCTGGTAGCTTCCGGATCAATGTTCAGGACGATCTCACCGCTGTAGGAGACGCCGGACTGGTTGTCGATCATAATGGTCTTTTCGTTTATGCTTAGTACCGGGCCCCAGATGGGAGGGATCTCCTCTGCCAGCTCCGGGAATGCAGGTCCCTGTTCCTCTGCGGCTTCTGTACCTGCGAGGATGGTACCGGAAGTTCCTGTACCTTCTGCGGTCTCCTCCGCAGGAGTCTCCGGCTCGGCAGCCGGTTCTGTAACGGCGGCGCTCTCTATGGTCTGTCCCCTGCCTGCCTCAATAGTAGGGGAACCGGCAAGTGCATAACCGGAAAATCCTACAAGCATCACTCCGCCAATGAGAAGGGAAATAGCTTTATAATTCTTTTTCATGATAAAATCTCCTTTACTAAATTAGATACCTGGACATAGGGGCAGATGCCGGTAACGGTCTGTCTGAATGCCCTGGGGTTAGAAAACCGTCAGTGACCAGGTTCGCTGGTTTCTGTGCGACAACCACAGTATAACAGATTGTGGTTGGTTTTACCATTTCCTAATTGAGAACATTCTCTTAAATATTCATTACGCATTATAATTCACGTTACCATTCAAGGCCAGATGCGGAAA
>Ga0137310_102284_pt1 | contig 11037 bp, 12 predicted proteins | sample NAcewiD2O_June_2_FD_97183 | JGI IMG/M metagenome (GOLD analysis project Ga0137310, IMG submission 97183) | Mouse cecal microbial communities from Vienna, Austria - N-Acetylglucosamine amended D2O_June | ecosystem: Host-associated > Mammals > Digestive system > Large intestine > Cecum | place...
GAGCATCTCCCAGATAGTGGATGAGATTTTTGACAGCTACCTGTCCAGGCCTGATGTAAAGCAGCCCATCCTTACCCAGTACTGTGATGGGCGGCAGGTTACGTGTCCCAATTGGATGACCCAATGGGGCTCCTGCTCCCTGGGCGAGAGGGGCTACAGCCCCATTGAGATCCTCCGCCACTTCTACGGATCCAGCATTTATATCAACACAGCCGAACAGATCTCCGGGATCCCGTCTTCCTGGCCAGGGGAGAACTTAACCATCGGCTCCTCCGGTCAGAAGGTAACCCAGCTCCAGGAACAGCTAGACGCCATCGCCACCGTCTACACCGCCATACCCCGGGTGGCTCCCGATGGCTTCTACGGCCCCAACACCGCTGCCTCTGTCCGGGAATTCCAGTCCGTTTTCGGCCTGCCCCAGACCGGAGTAACGGATTTCCCCACCTGGTATAAGATCTCCCACATCTATGTAGGCATCACCAGGATCGCGGAGCTGGTCTGACAGCGTTTTTCCCGTCACACTGTGGGAAAGGGGTCTATCTTCCCCTATCCCACACATATTCATAATATAGAAATCTATTTTCGGAAGGAGTCCTTCATTTTGGCAGAAACCGTAAAAGTCATCTTGGATGCCGGCCACGGCGGCCCTGAGCCCGGGGCCACCTATTTAGGCAGGCAGGAAAAGACTGACAACTTAAATCTTACACTGGCTGTAGGCAATATCCTGGCCCGGCACGGTATTGACGTGGTCTACACCAGGGTCACGGATGTCTACAACACGCCTTATGAGAAAGCCCAGATCGCCAACCGGTCCGGGGCCGATTATTTTGTATCTATCCACCGCAACGCCATGCCTGTTCCCGGCTCTGCCTCTGGAGCCGAGACACTTGTCTATGAGGACAGTGGTGCCGCGGCCCTTATGGCCCGCAATATCAACTCTGCCATGGAAAATGCCGGCTATGCCAACCTGGGGGTCATTGAGCGCCCCGGCCTGGTGGTACTGCGCCGGACCCAGATGCCGGCGGTTCTGGTGGAGGCCGGATTCATTGACAATGACGCTGACAACCAGTTTTTCGACCGTAATTTTGACGCCATCGCCCAGGCCATAGCGGACGGCATCTTAAAGACGATCCAGGAAGAGCAGCAGGCCTGCCCCCGGTACTACCAGATTCAAACCGGCGCTTTCCAGAACGAACAGGCAGCCGCCAGCCAGCTTGAGAGCCTGCTTATGCAGGGCTATCCGGCTTTCCAGATCCACGACGGCAATATCCACAAGGTACGGGTAGGAGCCTTCTTAAATCTGGACAATGCCGCCCGCATGGAACAGGAATTAAAAAATTCCGGATATACTACTTTAATTGTTCGGGAGAGTGATGTATACTGTCCATATAACCAATAGGCAACGAATCGAGTAGGGGAGGCCCTTCCCCCCTGCTCGCCCTCTGGCCCATACAAAAGGAGGTATCCATACCATGACCAGTTCTGACAACCATCTGATCATCACCATCGGCCGCCAGTACGGCAGCGGCGGCCGTGAGATCGGACAGCGGCTCTCCAAGTCCCTCTCCCTCCCCTTTTACGACAAGGACATTCTCCGCATGAATTCCCGGGAGAGCGGCCTGAAGGAGAGCTACTTCCACTTAGCTGACGAAAAAGCGGGGGACCGTCTCCTCTACCGTATTATCAATACCTTAAAGCCAGAGCTGACCCAGCCCTCCTTTGGCTCGGATTTGATTTCCTCGGACAACCTGTTCCGTTTTCAGTCCGCGGTTATCCGCAAGCTGGCCGCGGAGGAATCCTGCGTCATTATCGGCCGCTGCGCTGACTATGTCCTTGAAGGCACGGACAATCTAAACCTGGTCCGGGTTTTCCTCCACGCTGACTTGGACCACCGGATCAACCGGGTCACTTCTCTCAAGTACTATGACCCTGCCGATGTCCCTAAAAATATTAAGCGGGTGGACAAGGAGCGGCGGGACTATTACCGCTACTACACTGGCCGGGACTGGGAGAATCCGGGAAATTACGACCTGACCATCAACACCGCCACCTTGGGGAGCGAGGACGCGGTTGCCCTGATCCGCCACTACCTGAACATGAGAGGTTATCTATGACAAACATAAAAGCCGTTATCTTTGACATGGATGGAGTTCTTATTGACAGCGAGATGTGCTATCTCCAGTATGATCTGGCCTTTGCCCGGACCAAAAACCCGTCTGTCACCATTGACCAGCTCTATGGCATGGTAGGCGCTTCCAAAGAAGATGCCTGGATGGTTTTTGCCCAGGCAGTGGGGAACGGCCAGACCTGGCAGGAATTGAGGGACGAGTACAGGGCCTCCGTTGACGTGTTTTCCCAGATGGATTACCGGGCCATCTTCCGCCCCGAGGCGGCAGAAGTCCTAAAGCTCCTCAAAGACCAGGGATATCTCCTGGCCCTGGCCTCCTCCACCCAGATGGACATCATTACCCGGGTCCTCAGGGAAAATCAGATCACCCGCTATTTTGACCCCATTGTCAGCGGAAGCCAGTTTAAGCAGAGCAAGCCAAACCCGGAGATCTACAACTACACAGCCGCCCAGCTTAAGGTAAGCCCCGGGCAATGTCTGGTGATTGAGGATTCCACCTTGGGCATCACCGCGGCCTATAGGGCCGGCATGACCATCGCGGCCCTTATAGACGACCGGTTTGGTTTTGACCGCTCCTTAGCTCACATGGAGATCCACAGCCTGAGAGAGATCCCAGGTCTCCTGGGCATTGCCTCTTGTCCGTCCCCGGAGGACAAACCGTAACAAAGACATAGAAAATACCGCCGTTCCAGGCTTTCTTCCTGTACCGGCGGCATTTTTATGTCCTGGCTTGTAATCGCGGCAATCCCGGACTCTTCCCCGCTTTTCCTGACAACAGACACCCTGGCCGCTTCACGCCAGCCCGTCGCTCTCCACATCCACTCCCCTTGGACCCACATGGGTGGAGAACACGATCTGGGTGCTGGTCTTTCCGAATTTCTGCAGCTGGCCAATAAAGATATCCAGCTCCATGGTGCTCTGGAACGCCACTTTCATCAGCATGGAGTACTCACCTGTAACGCAGTTGCATTCCAGCACATTGGGCATTTCCGCCGCGTAAGTGTAGAACTTTGGCTTGTCCTCCGGAACCACATCCAGATTAATAAACGCGATGATGTGATACCCCAGCTTCATGGGGTCCACCATGGCGTGATAGCCGGCAATGATCCCGTCCTTTTCCAGCTTCTCGATCCTGGCGGACACTGCCGGCGAGGACAAGTAGGTCTTCTCCGCGATGGTTTTCAATGATGTCCTGGCATTGTCCTGCAGGATCTTCAGTATCTTCCTGTCAATATCATCCATTTCCCTATTCTCCTCCCTATGGTCTCCTCAGGCCTTTGATCCGCTCTATGGCCTCCACCGTGTTCTCATATGTGCCGAATGCCGTCAGCCGAAAATACCCTTCTCCGCTGGGGCCGAATCCGCTTCCCGGAGTACCCACCACATTGGCCCGTTCCAGCAGCCAGTCAAAGAAATCCCACGAACTCATGCCATCTGGCGTCTTCAGCCAGATATAGGGAGCGTTCACTCCCCCGTACACCTGATATCCCCCGCTCTCCAGGCCGTCGCGGATGACTTTGGCGTTGTTCATGTAATAGGCCACCTGCTCCTTTAGCTGGGCCCTTCCCTGTTCCGAGTAAACGGCCATGGCCGCCTTCTGCACGATATAGGGCGCGCCGTTGAACTTGGTGCCATGGCGTCTGGCCCAGAGCCCGTGAACCGACACCCGGCCGCACTTAAGATCTTTAGGAATCACCGTAAATCCCAGGCGGACCCCCGTAAATCCCGCGTTCTTGGAAAAGGACCGAAACTCAATGGCGCAGGACCTGGCTCCCGGAATCTCGTAGATGCTGTGAGGCACGTCGCTGTCCGAAATATAGGCCTCATAAGCCCCATCATACAAAATCACCGCCCCCACTTGTCTGGCATAGTCCACCCACACCTTCAGCTGGTCCCGGTTAAGGGTGGTTCCTGTTGGATTGTTGGGATTGCAAAGATAGATCAGGTCCGGCCTCTCCTCTTTTGGCGGCTTTGGGACAAAATGATTCTCCGCCGTACAGGGCATGTAGATCACCTTGCTCCACACACCGGCCTTTTCATCGTAATCTCCTGTCCTCCCCGCCATGACGTTGGAATCCACATACACCGGATACACTGGGTCGCAGACCGCGACCCGGCTGTCCTGGGAAAAGATCTCCTGAATGTTCCCGCAGTCGCTTTTAGCCCCATCTGACACAAAGATCTCATCGCTGTCGATCTGGCAGCCCCTGTCCTGATAATCCTTTTTCGCGATCTCCTCCCTCAAAAATCCGTACCCCAGATCCGGCCCATAGCCCCGGAAGGTCTCCGCCTTTCCCATCTCGTCCACTGCCTGGTGCATGGCCTCTATGATGGCCGGCGCCAAAGGCTGGGTCACATCTCCGATCCCAAGGCGGATCACCTTTTTATCTGGATTTGCCTGGGAATAGACGCTGACCTTTTTTCCGATAGCGGAAAAAAGGTAGCTTCCCGGCAGCTTCAAATAATTTTCATTCACCTGAAACATTTCTCTCACTCCTTAAATATGGATCTCTCCTGAAAATACCTCAACAGCAGGGCCTGCCATGAACGCATGGCCTGATTCCCGGTCCCATGTGATCACCAGATCCCCGCCTTTGAGGGAAACCGTCACCTGGTCTTGTGTATATCCTCTGAGCATGGAGGCCACCGCGCTGGCCGTGGCGCCAGTTCCGCAGGCCCAGGTCTCACCGCTGCCTCTCTCCCACACCCTCATGCGGATATGGTCCCTGTCTATTACCTGGACAAACTCCGAATTCACACGTCCGGGAAAACGGCTGTGGTTTTCGTAGGATGGACCTATTTTCTCCAAGTCCAGGGAATCAATGTCCTGGCAAAAATATACCGCGTGAGGATTTCCAACAGAGATGCCCACAAACTCCTTCTCTTCCCCCAGAACCGTAATAGGTTCCGGCACCTCAGAGGCGACTTTTGGTATCCCCATATCCACACAAGCCCTGATCACCTTTCCGTCTTCCGTCTCCATGTCCAGCGTCTTGATCCCTCCCAAGGTCTCCACCGTGATCCTGGTACTGGACACGAGGCCGTGATCCCAGGCGTACTTTCCCACGCATCGGATGGCGTTTCCGCACATAATCCCCTCGGAACCGTCGGCATTGAACATCCTCATCTTCACATCCGCGGCATCGGAAGGGCAGATCAGCACCAGCCCGTCAGAGCCTACTCCATAATGCCTGTGGCTCACAGCCACCGCCGCTGCCTCCGGATCCTCCACGGTCTCCTCAAAGCAGTTGACATACACGTAATCATTTCCTGCCCCCTGCATCTTTGTAAATCTCATCTCTTCTTGTCCTCCGTTATATGTTAAGGCTGATCACCATCTGGGCTGTCTCAACCATGTTGGTGCCGTTGTCCATACTGCACTTCTGGATATAGCGGTGGGCTTCCGCCTCTGTCATCCCATTGCGGTCCATAAGCAGTTCCTTGGCCTTTGTGATCACCTGGGTGTCCTCGTCACTGCGCCTGGCGGGCTGCTGGCGGGCCTTTCGCTTTTTACGGATCTGATCCTGACACATCATCTCAACCGTGTTCACCAGGTCACACACCTTTAAAGGCATGGGCAAAGACATGATATTTCGGGGCATCTCCCCTCCGAAACGGTTGGGGGACGCCACCAAAAGCATCTCGAATCCTCTGGGCATGTAGTCACAAATGCTTTGATACAGCATATCCTCAAACCGATATCCGCTGACGATGATTCCGCCGTTTAGGTCCTCCATGCTGTTGAGCGCCTGAGCCCCGGAGGTACAGACCGCCACTACCTGAAAGCCGCCGCGCATAAGGATATTCTTGATGCTCTTCGCGTCTTCCTGTTTGGAAAACGCCACGATGATGTTGGTCACACACCTCACCTCCAGGTAAATACATATCCCGCAAAAATCCATTTGCTCAATATTTGTACAGATACTGCCCGATCTCCCAGTCAGTTACCTGGGACCGGAACTCATCCCACTCCTCTTTCTTGGCTGCCAGATACTTGGTATAAATATGTTTTCCCAGAACCTGCCGGAGAAATGGGTCATTTTCGAATTCTTCAATGGCATCCCCCAGGGTCTCCGGAAGGCGGCTGATCCCCAGGTTTTTGATCTCCTCCTCTGTCATGGCTGACACGTTCCGGCTGATAGGCTCCGGGGGGGTCATCTCTTTCTTGATGCCGTCCAGACCCGCGGCCAGGCACGCCGCCAGGGCCAGATAAGGATTCATAGCCGAATCCGGGCTTCTCAGCTCAATCCTGGTATTGCTCCCCCTGGAAGACGGAAGCCGGATCAGCTGTCCCCTGTTGGATGCCGTGGACCAGGCGATGTTGGTGGGAGCGTCATATCCCGGAATCAGACGCTTGTAAGAATTGACCAGGGGATTGGTCAATATGGTCATGGATTTTATATGGTACAGGATCCCTGCCAGAAACTGGTAGGCCAGTTTGCTTAATCCCCTCTCGTCGGAGTCGTCGGCAAACAGATTCTTTCCTGACAGATCCTCCAGTGACATGTTGATGTGCATGCCTGACCCGTTAACTCCTGCCTTGGGCTTCGGCATAAAGGTGGCGTGGAGACCGTGGCGCTTGGCAATGGTCTTCACTGCCATCTTAAAGGTCAGGATATTGTCCGCGGCCTTAAGCCCTGACTCGTAGAGGAAATCCACTTCGTGCTGGGCCGGCGCGATCTCATGGTGGGAGGACTCAATGTCAAACCCCATGTCCTCCAGATTCAGCACAATATCTCTGCGCACATTCTCCGCCAGATCAATGGGCCCCACATCAAAATATCCCGCCATCTCGTGAGTGGCGGTGGTGGGCCGCCCCTGCTCGTCTGTGTGAAACAGGAAAAACTCACACTCCGGTCCCACGTTGAACCGGTATCCCATGGACTCGGCCTCTCTCAGCACTTTCTTCAGCACATACCTTGGGTCGCCTTCAAAAGGGCTTCCGTCAGGACAGTAGACATCACAGATCAGCCTCGCCACCTTGCCCTGCTGAGGCCTCCAGGGAAATATCTCAAATGTATCCAGGTCCGGATACAGGTACATATCAGTTTCCTCCATCCTGACAAACCCCTCGATGGCGGAGCCGTCAAACATGCAGCGGTTATCCAGGGCTTTCTCAAGCTGCCCCGAGGTGATGGCCACATTTTTCAGCATCCCGAAGATATCGGTAAACTGAAGCCTGATAAATTCCACGTCTTCATCTTCCACCAGACGAATAATATCTTCCTTGGTGTATCTTCCCATCTTACATTCTCCTTCTCAATGCTATAATATATGATAAAAGAGGACATTACAAGAGCCATTGTCCCCAATGACTGCCTTATAACGTCCTCGTCTACGTGTAAAATATAACAGCAAGCTGGAATTTTGTCAACAGGAAACGTGAATTCCTTCCCGCAAAAGGCTCTCAAAGGTCTCCCAGGGCACATACTGCCCTCCCATGTTCTCCAGATGGTCTGTGTGGAACTGACAGTCAATAAAGAGAAACCCTCTCTGTTCCAGGAAACGGGAGAACGCGATCAACGCCACCTTAGAGCCGTTCTTCTTCTCCGAAAACATGCTTTCCCCAAAAAAACACCTTCCTATGGCCACGCCGTAAAGACCTCCGGCCAAATCTCCTTCCTCATATACCTCCACGCTGACGGCGTACCCTTCCCTGTGCAGTTCCAGAAAAGCCTCCTCCATCTCATCACTGATCCATGTCCCCTCTTCAAACTCCCTTTTCATCCGGCAGTGGTGCATGGTATCCTGAAAATCCCGGTTTAAGTAAATCTTAAATTCGTGTTTCCGGATATGCTTTTTCATAGAGCGGGATATATGGATCTCCCCTGGAAAGATGAGAAACCGCTCCTTGGGACACCACCACAGGATCTCTTCTCCTGGATTGTACCAGGGAAAAATGCCGTGGGTGTAGGCCAGCAGAAGCCGGTCCACGCTGAGATCCCCGCCTACAGCCAGAAGACCGTCGTCCCTGGCAAGGGTTGGGGTCGGAAAACTGATTTCATTCTGTCTTAAACGGTATACGGGCATAATCATCCTCTTTTCGCTGTAACTGCCGATCTCTCGGCCTGATGTCGATATGTTGTCTAATGTACGGTATTTCATTCGCGGCGGCACCGAAAACAGGGCATGGGGTACCCGGAAAGCTCATCACCCCCAACAAAATCCTGTCTGTCAATCTCTCCTGAACAAATCCCTGGTATAAACCTTCTCGCTTATATCGTCCAGAGCGCTGTCGTACCGGTTCGCGATAACACACTGACACATGGACTTAAATTTCTCCAGGTCATTGACCACCTGGCTTCCGAAAAATGTGCTGCCATCCTCCAAAGTCGGCTCATGAACCACTACCACCGCGCCCTTGGCCTTGATCCTCTTCATAACCCCCTGGATGGAGGACTGGCGGAAATTGTCGGAATTGCTCTTCATGGTAAGGCGGTAGACCCCTACCACGCATGTTCGCTCCTTGGCCATATCGTAGGCATTGCGGTTGTAATAGTCATAGTAACCCGCCATGGTCAGCACCCTGTCGGCGATAAAATCCTTCCTGGTCCGGTTGCTCTCTACAATGGCCTCAATAAGATTCTCCGGCACATCCGAGTAATTAGCCAGAAGCTGCTTTGTATCCTTGGGCAGACAGTAGCCTCCGTATCCAAAGGATGGGTTGTTGTAGTGGGAACCGATCCTGGGATCTAAACAGACCCCCTGGATAATGGACCTGGTATCCAGACCTTTCATCTCCGCGTAGGTGTCCAGCTCATTAAAATAGGAAACCCGGAGAGCCAGATAAGTGTTCGCGAACAGCTTCACCGCCTCTGCCTCCGTGAACCCCATAAACAGCGTGTCCACAGGTTTCTTCAAAGCCCCTTCCTGGAGAAGTCCGGCAAAGCCGCGGGCTGCCTGTAAAAGGCTTTCATCCTTCTCATCCACCCCCACAATGATCCTGCTGGGATAAAGGTTATCGTACAATGCCCTGGATTCCCTTAAAAATTCCGGGCTGAACAAGATTTTAGACGTATGATACTTCTTCCTCACCGACTCTGTATAGCCTACCGGCACAGTGGACTTGATCACCATCACCGCCTCCGGGTTGGAGGCCATCACCAGTTCGATCACCTTCTCCACCGCTGAAGTGTCAAAAAAGTTCTTTCTGCTGTCATAGTTGGTGGGGGCCGCGATAATCACGTAATCCGCCTGCCTGTAGGCAGCCTCCCCATCCAGGGTAGCGGTGAGATCTAAGGATTTCTCCGCCAGATACTCCTCAATCTCAGCATCCTGTATGGGGGAGATCCTGGCATTGATCTTGTCCACCTTCTCCGGCACAATGTCCACCGCGTAGACTTTGTGATGCTGGGACAAAAGCACCGCTAAGGATAACCCTACATAACCAGTTCCGGCTACGGCGACAGTCAACTCCCTGTCCTGGACAGGGAGCTGGTTTGCAATTGTGTCCATAACAATATTTCCTCCGTGTTGTCCTGTTGTATCGGTATTTCTCACTTCTATTATATATGCTGGATCAGAATTTCACAAGGAAATTCCTAATTATTTATCCCTTGTCTTTTCCATATATCCGCGATCGCCCCGCAGTATGGAACATACTTTCCATTATCCATATTCAGATAGTAATCAATGATATCCTGAATCTCCTCCTCCGAATATTCCTCGTCAAAAATGCCGCTGGCTTCTATGGCCTCTTCCCGATTTCGAACCAGATGATAGCTGTTCAAACCTAAATGATCTATCATCTCTTTCGCCGCTGCCCGCGTTTCATCCTTCCCTCCTGGATAAACCCAGCCATCTGCCCCATATCGAAACATACCTTTGATCTCGGGTGTTGAAGGATTCACCATCTTATCAGAGAACCAATCATTTTTTTGATGTCCACAATGATCTTCCCCTGTCTCCATTACACTCCCCTCACAGGAAGCAAGCATATTTTTATAATCCATATCTTTATCCGGAAAAGCGCTCTTTGGATAAAAATGTTCCAAATGCGAATTATCAATACCAATACGACTCATACAGTAACAGCAGATATAACCCTGCTCTTTCAACAGACTCCCCCTAAGTTTTCGAATCTTATCCTGCGGAAAATCTTTTTTATAAGTCGCTCTTTTTCCTGCCCCAGCGGCAAAATCCTCTTTCCATCGCTCAAACCATGTGGGAGGATCATTCTTTTTGATCTCTATCATTTCTTCGTCCCCTGTGTATCAATACCCGAACTTTCGCTGTACTGGTATTTCGTCCTCTTGTGATCTCATCAATTCGATCCGCTGACCGCTCGGCCGATTCATACTCCTTATTTTTCAGAGCGTCAAACATCTGTCTGATAAGACCCTTTACCTCCTCTGTCAGAGAATCTGTATCCATGGCCTCCTCTAAAATCGCGTTGGAATCCCAACCGTACAAAGACTGATAAGAACACAGTTCAACTCTCCCCTCTTGTTTTTTCAGGGAGATGATCTGGTAAACCTGATTCACTTCTCCCAATATCTGGGGAGAATGCGTTGTAATAATAAACTGAATATTGGGAAATGTCTTTTGGAGAGCTCCAAGAACTTTTCTCTGCCATTGTGTATGCATATGAAGTTCCAGTTCATCTATCAGGACAACACCGCTGCCTTTCAATGGATCCTCCAATACCGGATTGGCGATGGCCATCCTTCTGGCCAGATCCCCGAACAATGCCAATGTACATTTCTCACCGTCAGACAGCTGATTTAAGCTCAGGGTTATTCCTTCCTTTTCAATCAGCATCCTCAAGGGCTGACGTTCCACATGAATATGCTCAAACCCATCTAACATCGCGAGCATCGCTGTTCTGACTGCTTTCAGGTCCCGATCTTCGTGCTGTATGTTCAGACGAACCTTTTCCTGGTTCTCCAGATCCTCCCTCATACGAAACC
>Ga0137310_102313_pt1 | contig 10931 bp, 18 predicted proteins | sample NAcewiD2O_June_2_FD_97183 | JGI IMG/M metagenome (GOLD analysis project Ga0137310, IMG submission 97183) | Mouse cecal microbial communities from Vienna, Austria - N-Acetylglucosamine amended D2O_June | ecosystem: Host-associated > Mammals > Digestive system > Large intestine > Cecum | place...
GCGGCAATGCTCTCCGCCATAACTCCCACAACAGAAATCAGGACCCACGCCGAATTCTGCCCCGCGAGAAGAGGGAACCCCAACCCAATGGTCACCATTCCCAAAATCCCAAAAAGCTTCGCCACAGCCCGGTTATATCTCCTCACATCCGTAACCTCAGGGGCCTTTACATTGGCCCAAAAACCCACCGGTCTTTTGGCAAAACAGGCATACACTGCCAGACATAAAATAATTCCCCCCACCCCGCACCAGACCGCGAACCCCATTGTCCTGCCTTCCATTTCCACACCTCCGTAAAAAAATCTCTCCCTTTTCAGAAACGTGTTCTCAAAAAAGCCTCTCCCCCAAATATTTATCATGAGGAACCACCAAACACCTTTCAATGGACTTCCAATAGCTGTCATAAAGGTTTTTCTGCGCCGCCCCATAGCTTTCTTTTGTGTCAAACTCCCAGTAAAGCATGTACTTCACACTCTTTACCACCCGGGTAAGCTTAAGAGGCGCAAGCCCCTCTTTAATCTGCTCCATATCAATGTGATACTCTCTTTTACTAAGCCGGAGCAGAAGAAGTCCCTCCTGTTTTTCCAAAAAACTTTTCGCCTCAAGCATTAAGGCTTCAAACTCCTCTGTCTTCTGAGGCTTGACCTGGTAAATACAGATCTCTGTAAACGGCATATCTCATACCTCCTTAGTTCTATGATCCTCTGTAAAATCGGAAAAATCAGACAACATAATATACTCCTCCTGATTTTCACCCACAATCCGAAACCCCACTTTCTTGTACATGTTCACAGCGTAATTGGCCTTCTGCACCGCCAGAGACCCTCTTGTATACCCCCGCCGCTTCAACAGCCTGACCATAGCCTTCATCAAAGCCGTCCCTATGCCAAATCCCCGATATTCCTTGTAAAGAGAAATGGCAAATGACGGGGTCATGTCGTCTATATGGCCGTAATCATTCATTACGCGGACCCAGACAGCACCTGCCGCCTTCCCGTCAACCTCCGCGATCAAGCCCATATCGGCCTTCCTCTCCCCAAAACACTCCACATAGACCTTAAGCTCCGGCCTTTCAAGAATTGACCTGGAAGGCCTAACAGCGCCCTCGGGCACAAAAATCGCCTCATATAAAAAATCCTCAAGAAGACCATAGTCCTCCCTCAGCAGTTCTCTGATTCGGTAATCCATACCAGTCCTTGCTCCTCCAATCACAGCTCCATGAAAAGTCTGCTCCTCGCCTTTTTCGCCCCCTCATCTCATGACTTTCCCCGCCTTTGTGTTTTACGGCAATATTTCCTTAAGGAACCTGCCGGATTCCAAAAAATATGCTTCAGCCCTTTATCTGATTTCTTTAGAAGTGATATCTTCCTCCAGTTCTTCATCCGATTCCTGAAAATACTTCATTCCCTGTCTCCCATATAGTACAATCAAATCCAGCTTATGGATACCAAGGATTTCTGCCGCCTTTTCATGAGAAATCGTTCCGTCCTGAATATATGGATACAATAACATCGCGTTCTGACGCAGCTGAACCTCATCATCGGCAGCCAATACAAATGGAACCATTTCCTCTGGTATTGTAATCTCAATTTTCCGCGGTCCCATATCCTGTCTCCTTCCTATATGGCCTTTCGTTTTATTATACACAAAATACAGTTCAGTGAAAAGCACCAGCTAAGATTTTACCATACTCGCACTCCTCGGCAACATTTCCCACAAGACACCACTGCCATTCCCGCGGTTGCCAATCTTTTCGACAATCCCACAAGTAAACCGCGCCTCGCCTCCCCTGCTCTCAATCACGCTGTTCCCAACCGCGTAAAAATCATGATTGTATCTCTTGCCGGGCGCGAACCGGTGCCGTCAGCTCCACATGATTCCCCTCCGAATCCACAAACTCCACAACCCAGTTATCCTTAATCTTCGTCAAAGGAAAACACAGCTCCAGATTCCTGATCTTGTCTTTCAGCTCCTTAAGACTGTCCACACTGACGCTGGGCAGACAATTGCTGCCAAAACTGTGGTCCTCCTGTACTTTCTCAAAAGCAAACAATCCCAGCCGGAACCCGTCAATCAAAAACACACTGTAGATCTCATCCCTTACGGCTGCCTTTCTCTCAAAAAAATCCTCATAAAACCCAACCGCCCTGTCCATATCCCTGACACACAAATACATTGATTGAATCCGGCAATTCATTATCATTTTGACATGCCCCGACACACTTCCCCTGCCCCGAGAAAATTCGGCTCCTCAGAAAACCCGCGCCAGGCCATCCCTTCCTCCTTCCCCTTCCATTCACGAAAAATCTTTACTCCCAGGCTCCCCATGTCCGTCCAGACACTCCACATACCGCGCCGCCGCGTTGTCCCAGTACTTCCGGTAAACCCTGTCCTCCTGCCCGTCAAGATTCAGCTGATAGAGACGAAACACAACCAGAATATCCTTAGGCTGCCACTGCTCCTCATAAGAATAACAATATCTCATGCCAAGCCGCCTCATCACCTGCCCGCTTCCCGGGTTTTTCACATCATGAGTGGCCGTAACATAGGGAATCCCGCTTCTCCTAAGGTGTTCCAGCACCGCTCCAGCCGCCTCCCCGGCAATGCCCCTGTGCCAGAACTCCCGGCAAAGCCCATACCCCAGATCATGGCTGTCATTCAAGGTAAAACTCACATACCCAACAGGACGGTCCTCCCCTCTCAGACAGATCCCATAGTAAAAATCACTGCCCTCATTCCTAAGCCGCCCTTCATAAAACTCCCTCGCCTCCTCCATTGTCCCCACAGGAAACCAGGGAAGAAACCGGTTCACCTCCGGATCCCCAAAAATCTTATAGACAGCCTCCATATCTCCTTCCCGAAACGGCCTTAAAACCAGCCGCTCCGTTTTAAGCTCCAGCCATTTCATACCCGCCGTCTCCCATCCTCAAAAAACGTCCTTCCCAAAGCCCTTTCCACCAAAAACACCGTGCCGATCATAATGGCGCACTGTACACCGCAGATCACTCCTCCTGCCCAGCTGACCGCCCTCTCCCCGCTGTTAAAAAACGGAAGCTGAACCAATACAGAAGCCAAAAGCATCCACCACCCCAGCTTCCACCACAGGCGGCCGCAATAATCATGGGCAAATCTCCAGGTATCCATGTTCCTCATTGACCGCCTTGTCCTGTAGCCCACCACGCCATTGATTTTTTGGGGACAATGCTTCCACATCATTCTTCCAGCGCCGATCATCGCCACAGGAACCACCAGATTGCACACAAACAAAAACCACCAGAACCAGGTCATATTCTCACCCCCTGTGAATATACATTCTTGACAGCCTTGTCTCCCCGTCCCCCTGAACCATACAAAAAAATTCCCACCCGTACCGCTCATAAAAAGAAGTATGATCTGTCAGAAGATACAGCGTATCAATCCCCCTCCCCTTCATATCCCGGCACACACGCTCAAGCAGCGCCCCGGCCACGCCACGGCACCTCCACCTCTCCTCCGTATAGACCGCGCATACATTGGGAGTCAGATCCCGTCTGTTGTGGAAATCATTCTCAATCACTCCCAGACCCCCAACAATCTCCTGCCCCTCCCCGGACACAGCCAAAAACCACTGAGGAACCGGCCCGTTTCCCGCCAGGCATTCCTCCATACTCTCCACATAGGCCGCCAGAGGAATCCCCCATTTCTCATGAAACCACCCGGCTGCCCTGTCCTTCATCTCCGGCCTGTCCGCCAGAGAAATAATATGTATACCGGCTCTCCTCAGCTCAGACTCCCCAGTCACACGCTCTTCCTTAGACTTTCCGCAAGACAAACCCTTCCCCTCCTTCTCCCCAAACGCGCCGATCACCTGTATCCTCCCAAGAATATGCCTGTTAAACTCCTCCAGCTCCTCAGCCAAAACCCACAGCTCCTCATGATAAGACTTCCCCACCCTCCGCACCTCAAACCTTCCAAAATACTCATCATCAATCTCAAATCTGGTCACATACCCTCTGTGGTCCCGGTTGTACTTAACATTCCAGCCCCGGGCAATCTCCCTGGCATAATCCTCATGGAGCACAGGATAAAAAATCGGTTGCTCCGGCAGTCTGGGCGGAAACTCTCTGTACCCGCTTTCCTCAATCAGCCTCAGCTCCTCCGTCCCAACGGGTCTGTACAAAACCATAACATTTACCTCCATTTTTCCTCAAAACAAAGAGTCCGGCCCACCGGACTCCCCGCCAAAGCCCGGCCGCGCCAGCACCCATATTCCTCCGCTCACAGTGCCCGCGCTCCCAAGGCCCCTTACCTCACCCCTTTAATCCCCGTGACTGCCTGTCCATATCCTCAATCACAATATCATAGATTTCACCCAGGGAAGCACAATACTCAAGGACCCTCCAGGGCTCATTAGTATGAAAATGGATCTTAATCATTTCCTCATCCCCAACCGCCAGCAGACAGTCGCCCTTAAAATTCCTTGTAAAATACTCATTTATCATATCCTCATCAAGGCCCTCGCCCTCAATAAGCAGCTGGGTATCATATCTAAACTCCAACATAATCAATCTCCTCCATAGAAATCAGCGGTCCAAAAGCCAACCAAAACCAGCCCCTGGTCATCCCGCCGTCCCGTCCTGTTTCAGACAAATACCGCCCACGCTCAGACCACCTGACCTCAAAACAAATCACTTGCCCTCACATAAGTAAACGATACCTATCCTTTATTGTCTTCAACTATCACTCTCACCCGATTCCACAACCCCCACTTCAACCAAATTACCCACTTATACTCATTTTCCCTCCTATATTACGATTCATTTCACCCACTTATACCACGTTTTCTCCCTATATCTTAGCTCTTTTCACCCACTTTCTATTTCTTCCCTCTTTTTATCGAAATCATTTTCACCCACTTATGTCATATTTTTACTTCATATTTCAGCCTTTCTCCCCACTAACACCCCATATTTCAAATATTTTCCCCACTTATACAAAAAGCTTCCCCCTCTAATCCAACAGCGTAACCCAGTCCTCCCTCCCATATGCCTCAAAACACATGCGCACCTGCTCCTCAGTATTTTTCTCCTCCGCCAAAACAGGCAGTTCCCCAATCCCAAAATACCCACTGTCCACAGTCTCTATATTTTTCTCAAAAGCCCCGCCCACCGCGGAGCACAAAACAAATATTTTACAAACCTTATAGGCGTACAGAGGCCGGTTGTGCTTCTCCCTGTCCTGGACAGCGATCACCCTCTCCGCCCTGACATCAAGGCCTGCCTCCTCCTTCACTTCCTTCACCACGTTCTCACTGACCGACAGTCCCACATCCACCCAGCCTCCCGGCAGCGACCAGGTACCGTTATTTTCCTTTACCAGCAAAATCCTGTCCCCCTTAAAAATCGCCGCCCTGGTGTCAATCTTGGGGGTCTGATACCCCACATCCCCGCAAAACAGATCCTTCACCTTTTCCAGAGAAATATCCCCTTTATAGCTGATCATCTCCGCCGCGATCTCCCGGACCCGCTCATACCGCTCCACGTCAAAAGGGTCCTTTCCGTAAAATAATCCCGCCTGCGCGATGCTCTGCAATTCCACCGCCCACTTAAGCCATACTTCACTTTTATCCACAGCAATCTCTCCTCTAAAACACCTTCTCAATATGGTAAAGCTCCCTCTTTCCCAAGATAAATCCCCTCCAAAAGCTCCTTCCCCGTCTTGGTCCTGAACGTCCCGGCAAGCATTCCCCGGATATTCTCCTCCGAATAACTTCCCTCCCCCGCGTTCACCAGATAATCCGCCTCAACCAAAATCTGATAATCCAGCCCCCGGATATCCGTCAGCGTATGATGATGGCCCACCAGAAAAACCACCCTCTCCAGAATGTCCCTCTCCAGGCTCTCCCCCTCAAAAAACTTCCTTACCAGAGGCATCCCCTCCTCCTCCTGCCTTTTGCCGTTGGTATTCCCGTACTTCTCGCGGCACAGGGGACAGGCAATATCGTGGAGAATGGCCCCGATCTCAAGAGTCCTCAGCTCCCTTGCGCACAAGCCCTCATACTCCCCGATGAGCTTCGCGTAAGAATGAACCTTCAGAAAATGATTGATGTCATGAAGATTTCCCCCTGCCTCCAAAATCATCTTCCTCATGATCTCAGAAACACTCACCATTTTCCTGCCAAACCGCCTCTCCAGCTCCCCCTTAAGAAACTGATACCTCTGCCGCTTCTCCTCCTTGGCAAAATGCGTCTCCCGGAACTGCTCCGGATTGTTCTCATAATCCAGCACCTCATCCCCAAACTGCTGGCTGGTCAAGTCAAACACACAGTCCCCCACCACATTGTAGCAGTGATAATTCCCGCCGGGGCGCAAGATCCCATAAACCTTGCCCCCGAAAATATCCTGGGCCAGAAACGCCGTGATCGAACACTGCCCCAAAGTCCGGTTCTCCTCACTCCACTGCCCCCGCAGCCTGGGAGCGCAGGTATACTCGCACCAGATGTCCCAAAGAGCGTCATAGAGCTGACAAGGGGTCCAGCTCCTTTCATACTCATCCGTAACCTCACCAATATCCCCATGATCCCAGCCATAAAAACCATATGCCATATTATCTCGCCTTCCTTTCCTCTTCCCCGGCCTGTCACAGGCCATTTCACAGCCTATCACCCGGCGTCCTCACCTCAATCAGATTCCCGTCCGGATCAAAAAACCGAACCATTTTCCCGCCCCGGGAATCCTCCAAAATCCCGTTGACAAGCTCCACGCCCCCTCCATACCTCTCAAGCCTTTCCACAAACCCCTCCAGATCCGGCTCCTCAAAATACAGCTCACCGCCAAGGCTCTTAGGCGTCACCTTTCCCCCCCACAGCCCTCTCCCACACGGTTCTCTCCTGGAGCACCAGCCCCTCGGTAAGGATCACATTATCCTCCCCGTCCAGAACCACCGACAGCCCGAACATTTCCCTGTAAAAATCCTTCGCCCTGCCCAGATCACTGACCACGATCAACACATTTTTCAGCTTCATCTGTTTTTGTGTTCCTCCTTACCTTTACCTGATATATCCCGACGCCTGCCGGGCAGCATTGGTTTCTCAAGCCCCTCGCCTCATATATCCCTGATAATCGAATGACTGTAAATGTAAAACTCCTCCTGGCTGGGCCTCGTCCCCTTCTCCTTTTCCTCAAACTCCCTGTCAAACTCCGCCGCGGCCCTCTCATCAATATTAAAAACCGGGCTCTCATGGTAAACCCACCATTTGCCGTCAAAAACCCCCTCTTTCAGCTCTTTCACCAGCATGGCGCAGGGAAACACCCCGTTCTCAAGGCAGACACGAAACCTTTTACAGCTCTTAAATCCCATAGAAACATAATTTCCCGGATTTCCGAAAATCACAACCGCGTCATATCCAAGCTCCGCAGCCTTCTCAAAAGAATAATTCAGCAGAGCCTTCCCGATTCCCCGGCGCTGAAATCCCGGCAGCACGCTGACAGGACCAAAGGTGAGAATCTCCTTCTCCCTTCCCCTCTCGTCCTTAAGGGTGGATTTCGTGTACATCACATTGCCCACGATCCGGCCCCTAAGCTCCGCGACCAGGTCCAGCTCCCCGATAAAATCTTTGTGCCCCCTCATAACATGAGCCAGATAATGCTCATTGCACCCAGGCACATACAAATTCCAAAACGCCTCCCGGATCATCCTCTCCACTTCCCTGTAATCCTCCGGCATTTCCCTCCTGATAACCAAATCCTTCACCATGTCAGTCCAGCATCCCCTTCCCCCGCAAATCTCCAAAAATCAATTTGTCAACCGGAGACACCGAATCCATGTCCCGGCATGTCAGCCAGACGATCTCAGCGATCTCCGAATCCGCCCTCAGTTTCCCCTCAAACTCCGCCGTATAACAGGTCATTCTCACCAGAACTCCCTCCTCCTTGCCGTGGGCCTGGGCCTCAAACGTTCCGTAAAACCTAGCCGTGGCCTCCACCACATCCACGCTCAGCTCCTCCTTAACTTCCCTGGCCAGGGTCTCCAGATCCGTCTCGTTCCCCTCCCGCTTGCCTCCGGGAAGATAATACTTATCCTTTCCCTTAGAGCGGGTGCTGAGAATTTTCCCGTCCTTTACATACAAAAGGGCGACCTTGTCAATGATCTTCATGTTCGTCTATCCTCCTCTATCTTTCGATTCTCCTGATGCCCTGAACACGCCGAAAGACCCTGTTCCATCCTTTCCCGGATGTCCCCGAAAGCCTTAGGAACCGGCTGTTCTCCCAGGTGATCCCCAATGTGCCTCTCCAGCCAGGCCATGTTGTACCAGCGGCCGAACTTGTACCCGCACTGCCAAAACTCCCCCACCAGCCGATAGCCCAGATGTCTGTGAAATTCCAGGCTGCTCCATGTGAGATACTCATCCGCCTCCCCACATGGGCAGGCCACGCAGGCGTTCATATTTAAAATCCCCTGCTCCCTCAAAGCCGTCTCCAGCGCGTCGTGCAATCTTCTTCCGATTCCCATTTTCCTCTGATCCCAGGCCACGTAAATAGAAGTCTCCACCGCCCAATCGTAGGCCTCCCGTTCATGAAAAGGGCCGGCATAGGCATAGCCCACAAGCTCCCCCTCAAACTCTGCCGCAAAATAGGGGTATTGCTTTAAAGTCCTCTCAATCCGCCCCGAAAATTCCTCCACAGAAGGAACCCGGTACTCAAAAGTTATGGCGGTTCTCTCCACATAGGGGCCGTAGATTTTCAGCAATGCCGCCCCGTCCCTGGGCGACGCGGTCCGAATTTTCATATCCCGGCCTGTCATGACTCGCCCCTTTTGCACAATTCCCACACAATGGCCCCAAAGGTCTCCATGGCCTCCACCAGCACCTTCTCGTCAAAATCAAACGCCGCGGTATGCTGAGCCGAGGCCTCTGATGTCATGGAGCGCATGTAGACCGCCTTCCCTCCATGGTCCTGAACCCGGTTCATCATCAGGGAAATGTCCTCGCTGCCCCAGTTCCTGGCGTTTTTACAGCTGCTGACCCGCAGATGGGGAAGCTCCCGCTCCACCACCTCCCCGATCCGCTCCAGAAAATCCACGTCGCTGTGCTGGGACTCAGCGCCTCCCTGAAATACCAGCTCGCAGGTACAGCCCCACATCTGAGCCGCGCCGCCGCAGATCCGCGCCGCCTCCTCATCCATAAACCGGTTGATCTCCGTGGTCTCCCCCCGAACCTCAAACTGGATCAGGGCGTGATCCGGCACCACGTTCCGCCCGGTTCCCCCCTGGATGGTGCCCACATTTACCCGGGAGATGCCGCCGCTGTGCCTGGCAATGGCCATCAGGTTCATGACCGCGGCGCAGGCCGCCGCCACGGCATTTCTCCCCTTCTCCGGAAATCCCCCGGCATGGGCCGCCTGACCGTAAAAATGAGCATCATATTTGCTGGTGGCAAGAGACCCCCAGGTCCCCGGGGTCACGTCGCCGTCGTCGGGCCCGTCGTCAGGGGCAATGTGGGTTCCCACAAAATAATCCACGTCGTCCAGATGGCCCCTGGCCACAATGGCCCTGGCCCCCTTGGCTCCCTCCTCACCTGGCTGGAAGATGAGCTTTATGGTTCCCCGAAGGTCCTCCCTCAGTTTCATGAGGATCTCCGCCACCCCCAGGCCAATGGCCCCATGGCCGTCGTGGCCGCAGGCGTGCATAACCCCTGGATTTACAGAAGCAAATCCCTCCCTGAAAGGCCGGTGAGACTCCTTCTCCTCCTCCAGAATACTCAGCGCGTCAATGTCAAACCGAAGAGCCACAACCGACCCCTCCCCGCACCGCAATATCCCCATGACCCCTGTGAATCCCTCCTTCATCTCCTCTGTCAGATAGTCCGCCGGCGCTCCCTGCTCAAGAGCCAGTTTCCAGTGGGCCTCCAGCTCCTCCGGAGCCGGAACTCCGATCCGGGCCTCCTCCAGGCACAGGGCCTTCCCCGTCACCACCTCATACCCCAGTTCCGTCAGCACCTTGCTGATAATAGCCGAGGTCCTCATCTCCAGCCACGCCGTCTCCGCGAACCGATGAAAATCCCGCCTCCTCTCCCTGCTGATCTGGTCGAGAGCCTTCGCGTACTCCACAATCCTGCTGTCCATGTTTCTCCTCCCTTTCTTCATAAATGGGACAACAACAAACGCCCATACAGCCGGAAGCTGTACAGGCCTTTGTGAAATCTGTTGGTTGCTTTTTTATTGCTCTTTTCATTGCTCTTCTATTTCAGAATCTAATTTTATGATTCTCTGGGCCGCATATATTAATTCCTGCATGACTTTAATGACTTTTTTCGAGTTGAGAACATTCACAATTACGTTGGCCAACTCATCCGCGGAATCATATCGCAGTTCATAATCCGAATTCTCCATCCCAAAAATCTCATCCGCGATTCCCTGCTCTAAAACAATTTTTACTGGATAGCCGCTTATTCCGTGCTCCAAAAATAAAATTCTGTACTTATAATTTTCCAGCTCAGGTGAGGACAAAAAAAACTCATATTTAAATCTATCATACCCGATTTCTCCCAGCTCCTCCTGTATATCCTTTTGTATCACAGAAGTTCCCAGGGCAGCCGCGATCGAAGCCATGCTCGACATTTGCTTATAGGACTCAATGGGACCGTCATACTTCTTCACCAATCCTTTTACAAAACCCTTTGTAGCCTTCTCCAACTGCCGTCCAATCTCCGACACAACTTCATCAGGAAATAAACCCTGTCCATGTTCAAAATCCAAAATTCCATCCAAATCCAGCTGATACTTCATAATTTCCCCTCCTTAATTTCAAAAACAACGGGCAGATGATCGCTGATGTCTCTACGTGGATGCCTATATTGATCCACAAGCGAATCCTTTTTTGTTTCCGTCAAAATCTTCAAACTCTTTTCTACAAACTGATCCCGCAGCCTTGGCCTTATCATAACCTGATCATAA
>Ga0137310_102314_pt1 | contig 10930 bp, 5 predicted proteins | sample NAcewiD2O_June_2_FD_97183 | JGI IMG/M metagenome (GOLD analysis project Ga0137310, IMG submission 97183) | Mouse cecal microbial communities from Vienna, Austria - N-Acetylglucosamine amended D2O_June | ecosystem: Host-associated > Mammals > Digestive system > Large intestine > Cecum | place...
GGCAACTGGTGGCACTGGGAGATCGGAGGCCCCATCGCTTTTATGGATACGGCTCTGATTCTCTATGATCATCTGACTCCCGGCCAGATACGATCATACGGGAACGCGGTAAACAGATTTACCAATGTCTGTGACAAACCCTCCGGCTATCCCGGCTCACCGGCCATGTCCGGCGCCAACCTGATCGATAAAGGAATGGCGGTGGTTCAGGTGGGAATCCTTACAGAAAACGGCGCCAAGCTGGATCATGTGAAGTCGGCTTACAAGACAGTGTTCCGGTATGTGGACTCTGGAGACGGATTTTACAGAGACGGCTCTTTTATCCAGCACGCGGCTTTGGCTTATATGGGAGGCTATGGATCTCAGCTTTATGAGAAGCTGGGCATCCTGTTCAATGTACTGGCAGGTTCCGACTATGAGTTGAGCTACGATGACCACAGCGAGGATCTGGTCTTTGACATGGTGTTTGAAGGAATCGAGCCGTTTCTGTACAACGGGCTGTGTATGGATATGATCTCCGGCAGGGACATTACCAGAAATACCTCCAGCGACAAGGAGCGGGGAGCCGAACTTATGGATGCCCTGATGCCTCTGGGAGATGCCATGCCCGGGGAACAGAGAGACCGGTTCAACAGCATGATGAAATACTATATTGGCATAGACGAGGATTACTATTATAATCAGAGTACCCATATCGCGTCTCTCATGAAAGCCAATGAGATCATGAAGGACAGCTCCATCAAGCCCAGAAGTGGCTATGCTCTTCACAAGTTGTTTGCCTCCATGGATAAGCTGGTACATATTACTTCTGATTATGGCTTTGCCTTGTCCATGCACAGCAGCAGAACGTATGGACATGAACTGATCAACAGTGAGGGGAAAAGGACCTGGAATATTGCCGATGGTATGACCTATCTCTACAGCGATGACAGAGAACAGTACGGGGAAGGCTACTGGGCTACGGTGAATCCAAAACGACTGGCAGGAACCACTACAGAGTATGTGGAACGTCCAGCCGGAGCCGGAGATCGGACAACAAACATCTACAGCTGGGTAGGAGGTTCCAGCATTGGAAGCTGGGGAAGCGCGGGGATGCATTTTAGAACCTTAGGAAACAGCGGAAACGGCAGAACAGGCACAGACGCCAAAAAATCGTGGTTTATGTTTGACAATGAGATCGTGGCTCTCGGAAGCGGAATCACGTCCTCTACCGGAAATTATGTGGAGACGATTGTGGACAACCGGAAATTAAAAGCAGACGGCTCCAACCGTGTGACAGCTGACGGGACAGAGACAGATGTTCAGGATGACGGGCAGGAAACCCCGGAGAAAGGTACATTGTTAAAGCAGATTTCCTGGCTCCATCTGGAAGGAAACACAGCCGGCTCCCACATTGGGTACTATTTCCCGGAGAAGGCTGATATCATGGCCCTGAAAGAGCGGCGGAACGGAAACTGGAATACCCAGGGAACTACTGAGGGAGAGGAGACCAATGAATTTGCCACCTTCTGGTTTGAACATGGAAGATCCCCTGAGAATCAAGATTACGCTTATGTGATCTTACCAGGCATGAATCCCCAGACAACGGAAGAATATGCTCAAAATCCCCAGATTCAGGTGATAGAACGCAGTGTGGATGCTCACGGAGTAAAAGAGAATACATTGGGGATCACGGCAGTGAATTTCTGGAACGACAAAGAGAAGACCGTGGCAGGTATCACATCAGACAGAGCCTCCTCTGTGACCATGAAGTTTGACGGGCAGCAGGTGACTGCGGGAATTTCTGATCCTACCCAGGAAAATACAGAGACCATCCATGTAACCCTCCCCTACACAGGAGGAGCCGTGAAGGCAAAAGACAGTAATATAGAGGTTTTGGAGACAGTGCCTTTTATCAAGCTGGCAGTGAAGACAGGAGGACTGAAAGGACAGACCGTCAGGATCACCATGGAGGCCTCGGAGGTTTCCAGGCTGGAGATCACAGGTCTGGCAGAGGAACCGGCGGAAATACAGACAGACCTGGGTGTCAAATTCGCTGATCTTACTCTTCCGGAGACCGTAAAGGTTTATGACCACACGGGAGGAGTTCATGAGCTGGAAGTACAGTGGCAGCGGGGAGATTACCAGAAAGATTATGCGGGCGTTTATGAGATTCCGGGAATTCTGGTGCTCTCGGATGGCTTGTACAATACTGCCAATATCCAGGCAAAACTTTATATTATGGCGGGGCAGACTGAGATTTACTCCACAGATGACGTCTTTGTCCAGGGAGGCGCTGACGGCGACAAGAACTTTAAATCCTCTACGTCAGGTCTCATCGTCAAATACGATCAGAACAGCCAGACCTACACCAGGAAATCTTTGATAAAGTTTGATATCCGTCAGGCTCCTGTAGAAAAAGAGCAGATCTACCTGACTCTCCAGATCAAGGAAGGGGTGCCGGAAAAAGACTTTACCCTGGCCCAGATCTGGCAGGTGGAAAATAACTGGAGTGACCATACGGTGACATTTAACACCAGTCCTGACCGTATAGGGGCGGAACCGGCGGCAGTGCTGACGAGAGATGAGGCAACCAGAGAAAAAGTGGTTAAGTTTGATGTGGCTTCGATCATCCGGGCTGCCAGAGAGGCAGGGGAGACAGAAGTATCTTTTGAGATCAGCATTCCCACCCAGGCCCCAAACAACTACATTGAGTTTCTTTCTTCCAGAACCACTGTGAAAGACGGAATAAGGCCATGTCTCACATGGGATATTCCGGAGTACAGGCCGGAGAAGATGAAGATCGAGAATCTGCGCTTCGTGGTAGACCAGGTGGCGTCATCTGTGGAGTCCTCAGAGTTTATCAATGCGGATATGACTCGGCTGGAAGAACTGATCGTCATGGCCCGCCAGGTTCTGGTAGACCCTGATGCCACCATGGAGGAGATCCACGAAATGGAAAGACTTTTAACAGAAGAAATGGTAAAATATAGAAGAAAGTAAACATAACAATCGGGAGGTATGACATGAGAAAGAAAGTGTCCAGGTGGCTTTTGGCTGCTGCCGCGGTCATCGGGGTGATGGCAGTCTGTATGGGGAGAAAGGCTTTTGACAGATCTTCGGATGCCGCCATAAGTCTGGAAGGATATGACATCACCACAGACCACCTGGCACTTTACGAAAAGGATCTTCGGAGTACCGTGTCTTCCTACTTTTACCAGGTCTATCATCTGGACCCCAATGAAGAAGGATTCTGGGAAAAAGAAGTGGATGGTCAGACCCCGGGGCAGGTTCTGAAAGAAAGGGCCAGAGCTCAGGCGATTTTGGATACCGTTGAGAGAATTGAGGCCAGAAAACATGACATAGACATCCCCGTAACTTTGGAAGAGATGACCAGGGCCCTGGAAGAAAAGAATCAAGCCAGGGAAAAAGGGACAGGTACATATGGACCAGAGCAGTACGGTCTTGCGGAATACCTTTCCAGAACTCAGCTGGATGCCAGAGAGGCTTTGAAAGAAGCATTGTTGAAGGATGAACTGGCTCCTTCCCAAGAGCAGCTGAGACAGATTTATGATAACGGAGATCCCGAGATATTCTCCAAAGGATTTAAAGCCACAGTGGGAATCTACAGCTATTATTCTATGAAAGTGGGAGATTACCCAGAAGACCTTGGTCAGGCCTGGAGCTTTGTGACCGAGGCCGAAGCCGCGGGACAGAAACCGGAGGAAACCATAGCCAGAGTCAGGGAGGCTTTTGGTATAGAGATGGACTATGAAGAAGTGGAGTGTGACACGGATTCTTTGCCCAGAGATAATCAGGAGGCGGCATGGCTGGCAGAGCAGATTGACGGAAGGGAAAGGGGGTGGCTCAGTCCCCCTTTGGAGTACGGCGCTTCCCAGGAGCTTATCAAGGTAATTGATATGGAAGATTACGGAACCGTCAGCTGGGAGGAGGCCCAGGGGATGCTGACCAGTTTGTGGCTGGAGGAGGCGTACCCCGCTTATTTGAGGAGCAGGGCGGAAGACTATGGATACCAGGAGGGAAGCCGGTGAAGAGAAAAACAATCTTATTTCGGATCATGGCCTATAACATCTGCATGATCTGTTTTATTGGAACGATCTTCAGTGTCAGCAGCTATGTCACCGCTTATCAGAAAGCAGTACAACTGGCTCAGAATTCCGTAAATTATCATGTTCAGAGCATTGCCAATTATTATAAGGATGCCTATGAAAAAATGGTGAATCTTGTTCTCAACTGCGCGGAGAGGGATCTGATTGACTTAAGATCCCTGGGAAACCTTGAGACAGCGGAGGAAAGAAAGAAGGGGCTGGAGTATGTAAAGCTGATCAGCGATTTCTGCGCGATCACAGGCTATGGCCATTATATCAGCCGGCTCACCATATTTGGAAGTCGTTTTCCTGTCCATATTTCCACAGGAAGCACCTACAGCAGCACAGACGACGGAAAAAGGATCCGGGAGGCCTGGTGGTTTGAGAGAGAACTGCAAAAGGACACCTACAATTACAAGCTTGACGTGGTAGAGTCTCCTTTTTACAGGGAGAAGGAGCGGATGATTCCCATAGTCATCAGGAATTCCGATTCCGGAAAACCGGACTGGACAGCGCTTTTTGTGTCTCCCCGGCTGTATCAGGATAAGCTGGAGAAGGATGATAATCAGAACACAGTGCTGGTATACGCCTACACAGGACAGCAAATCGGCGGGATCGGGGATTTGGAAGGCGAGGACTGCCGCCGGCTTCTTGAGGACATACTGGCAAAAGGAGACGGGCAGGGGCAGATGGAAGGGACATTAGGGGAGAGAAGCTGCTTTGTCTCCTATGTCCAGGATTCCAGAAGCGGGATTCTGGTGATGGAGATCATGGACATGGCGGTCTTGAAAAATGACCGCCTGCTGCTGTTGCAGACCGTGGTCTTCATCTTTTTGGCGTGCGCGGGGATCGGGATGACATTGTCTCTTTTCTACGGCAGGTGGATGAAGAGACCCATTGACCGGCTTGTAGACCAGGTGGGAAAAGTGGGCGAGGGAGATTTTGAGCCAAACCCTGAGCTGGAGAGCCAGGATGAGCTGGGGATGATCGGAAAGGCCATCAATGCCATGAGCAGCCAGATCGAGGAGCTGATGAGAGAACAGCTGGAAAATGAGAAGGAGAAGAACCGGCTGAAGATCAAGATGCTCCAGGCCCAGATCAATCCCCATTTTCTCTACAACACCCTGGATTCCATCAAGTGGATCGCCGTGATCCAGAAAAACAGCGGCATCGTCAAGGCGGTAACCGCTTTGTCAAAGCTTCTAAAGAACATGTCCAAGGGAGTTGACGAGCATATTACCTTAAGGCAGGAACTGGATTTTGTAAATGACTATGTGATTATCGAAAAATTGAAATACGCAGAAATGTTCGATTTGAAGGTGGTGGTAGAGGAAGAAGGGCTTTATGACGCGAAGATTGTAAAGCTTACTCTCCAGCCCCTGGTGGAGAATGCCATATTCAGCGGCATTGAGCCAGGAGGAAAAGATGGAACCATCCTGATCCGCGCCTATGGAGAAGAGGGCTGTCTGTATGTGTCTGTGCGGGATGACGGCATTGGGATTCCGGAGGAGGTGGTGCCTCAGCTTCTGGACCACAAAGAGAAGCTGAAAGGGGACCGGATGAGCGGCATCGGCCTGCCCAATGTGGACAGAAGGCTGAAACTGATCTATGGAGAAGAGTATGGGCTTTCTGTGGAAAGTCAGATGGGAAAGTTTACTCAGATTACTGTAAAGATTCCATTAGAGTATTGAAAAGGAGAATAGCAATGTACCGTATCATGCTGGTGGATGACGAACCTTTGATTCTGGCGGGGATCGCTTCCATGCTGAACTGGGAAGAATATCAGTGCAGGATTGTGGGCAAGGCCTCGAATGGCCATCAGGCTCTGTCTCAGCTGGAGGAACTGGAGCCGGATATCATTATTACAGATATTAAGATGCCTGGTTTGGATGGGATCGGGTTCATGAAGGAGGCCATTGAGAGAGGAAGCTCCGCGGCTTTTATTGTTCTCACGAATCTGGAGGAGTTTGCCCTGGCCAGGGAAGCCCTGCGCCTTGGAGGGGTTGACTATCTGGTGAAACTGGAGCTGGATGAGGAGATGCTTAAAAAAGTCCTGTCTAAGGCTATAGAGCGATGCCGGCTTAACCGCCGAAAAGGACTTCTGGAAAAAGGGGCGGAGCTGTCAAAATATACTATGGAGGAGAGGGTCCGGAACTATTTTATGCGCAGACTTGTGTATGATGTGGAAACCCAGGCTGATGAGTCGCTGACAGAAGAGATCCGGGATCGTTTTTCACAGGTAGTGCTGATGCTGATCAACTTTAATTATGGCTTTGAAGGCTTTTCGCCTACATTTACAAGAGATGATCAGAAGAAGGTCATGGGGTTCGCGGAGAATATCATCAGCGATATGGTGAAAGGATTTTTTGAAAACAGCTGTCTGCTGCGCCGGGATCAGAACGGCCTTGTTCTGGTTTTATCTCTGTCTGGAGATCAGGAGTCTTATGAGGAGAGGATTCAGGTCATGAGCCGGAAATTCCGTCAGGTAGTAAAAGACTATTTTGAAGTGCCGATCTCCATTGCCGTGAGCCAGAAGGGAGGGGAGATTCAGGATCTTCTCTATCAGGCCATGAGCGCCATGAATTATACATATTATGAAAGTTCTGAGAATGTGGTCTTTTATTCCGAAAAATGTGAGGAGAACAGGAGGCACAGCAGCAATTTTAATATTAATTTTTTGAAAAAGGAGCTGTCCGGGGCTGTGCGTCAAAATGACAGCAAAGGTTTTTTAAACATCATGAACCAGGTCATCCAGCTTTTTGGAGAGTGTATGCCCGCGAAAACCCAGGCGATCAATGGCTGCGGCAACCTGTACTACTTTATTCTCTCCCTTATTGAGGATCAAGATGAGCGGCTGTTTCCCTACGTGGTAGATATTGTAGGACATCTAAACCGCATGGAAAGCCTTGAGAGTATCATCCGGTGGCTGGAGGGATTCCGGGACGAGGTGGTGAAAGTTCTGGAGGCCAGAGGAGAATTTAAGGTGGGACGGAATGTTGAACTGGTTCAGAAATACATAAAGGAGCACTGCCAGGAAAAGATCACTCTGGGGCAGATGGCGGGAATCTTAAACATCAGCCAGGGGTATCTCAGCAGCGTTTTTAAAAAACAGACCGGAAAAAAGTTTTCCGACTATGTGACAGAGGTGAAGATTGGGAAAGCCATGGAGCTTATTGAAACCCATCAATATACCATGTACGAGATTTCCAATATGCTGGCATTTGACACACAGTACTATTTCAGCACGGTATTTAAAAAGATCACCGGGTACACGCCCAAGGAATATGAAAATATGACTATCCAGAAAAAACTTCTGTGATAAAAAAGGAAAGACAGCTCTTTGAAGATGAGGTAATAATCATGAAGTTAAGAAAGTTAGCGGCTTTATCACTGGCGGCGGCGGCCGTCGGGCTGACGGGGTATTTGGCCTTTTCGGGCAGCCAGACCAGAACTTCCCCATTAGGGGAAAATCAGTCAAAAACCGATTCCCAGAAGAAAGTGAAGATTACGGTTTCCGTGTGGGACAACGCCAGTTCTCCCCAGTTTCAGGTCATGGCAGATGCCTTTATGAAGAGCCACCCTGATGTGGAAGTGGAGTTGATTGACACACAGGCTGACGAGTATGACAATAAACTGACGGTCATGCTGGCAGGAGGAGATTCTGACCCGGATGTGATCATGGTAAAAAACGCTGAGACCCAGACCACCATGAAAAACAAAAATCAGCTCCTTGATCTGACAAGCTACATAGCAAAAGACGGAATTGACTTAAGCATCTATAACGGAGGGGCAGAGCAGCTTCAGATGGATGGACGCCAGTATACACTGCCGTTCCGCCGGGACTGGTATGTGCTGTACTATAACAAAGATCTTTTTGATGCCGCGGAAGCGGAGTATCCCTCAGACGATATGACATGGAATGAGTATGAGGCCCTGGCAAAGCGGATGACCAGGGGGGAAGGAAGCACCAAGGTTTACGGGACGCACAACCACACCTGGATGGCGCTTGTGTCCAACTGGGCGGTGCAGGATGGTGAGAACACTCTGATGAGCGAGGATTACGCTTTTTTAAAACCATACTATGAGCAGGCTCTGAGGATGCAGGAACAGGGAATCCTCCAGAGCTATGCCAGTTTAAAGACAGGGAGCATACACTATACAAGTGTTTTTGAGCAGCAGCAGTGCGCCATGCTTCCCATGGGGAGCTGGTTCATCGCCATCCTGATCCAGGACCAGAAGGATGGCAAGTTTGATTTTAACTGGGGTGTCACAAAGATTCCCCATCCGGCAGGAGTGGAAGCGGGAGCTACGGTAGGAACGGTAACTCCCATGGCTGTCAACGCCAAAACCGATGTCCCGGATCAGGCATGGGAATTTGTGAAATTCGCTGCCAGCGAAGAGGGGGCCGGGATTCTGGCAGCCAACGGCGTATTTCCGGCCATCACATCTGACGAGGTCATAGAGAGCCTCTCATCTATGGAAGGTTTTCCGGAGGACGGAAGAACCGCTCTGGAAGTAAAGAGCTTTGCCCTGGACCGGCCGCTGGATGCCAAGATGGCGGCAGTGCGGAAGGTGATCGAGAAAGAACATGACATGATCATGATCGGCGAGGAGGATATTGACACAGGAATCGCCAACATGAACCAGAGGGCGGCAGAGGCTAGGAAAGAACCAGACTGATCATCATCCCGAGCCAGTTTGTTTCTGGTGATCGTTATGCTGTGTCAGAAGCCCTTCGCCAGACTCCTCCCTGTCAGAGCGGTCATCCTCTGGTCTGCCTTTAAAATGGTTCATCAGCAGCAAATATCCATAGACCGCGGTCGGGATGACGATGGTGCCGAACAGGGAGGCCATAAGACAGCTCCTGGCAAAAGGGCTGTCTATAAAGGCCAGGATCAATGTAATCAGATACAGGCCACCAATAAGGGTCAGGGCGGCAATGGCCATTATCCGTTTTCTTTTCATCAGAATGTTCTTCCTTTCCGGGTCAGATTTCCTCTGCCAGGGACTCCCACAGTTCATACAGCTGCTCTAACCGCTCTTTAATCTTTTCCTTTTCTCTGTGGATCTCCATAAGTTTCCCCGCGTCCAGGGCAATCTCCGGCTTCATAAGCTCCTGGTCAAGCTGGGCGTCCCCGGCCTCAAGAGAGGCGATTTCGTCCTCCGCCTTTTTTAAGTCATTTTGTTTTTTTCGCAGCCTGGCCTGTTCCTCCTTCTTTGCCTTCCAGTCCTGCTTCCCCTCTGTCTGGGGAGGGGAGGAAAGGTGCTTTTTTTGAGAGTCGGACAGGGTTTCTGGTTCACCGCCAGCATAGAGGCTGTTCATCAGCTCCCGCTTCTCCAGATAATAATCATAATTGCCGATGTAGTTGAGAAAGGTCTTCCCGGTCAGCTCCAGGACCCTGGTGGCGGTCTGGTTGATAAAATACCGGTCATGGGATACGTAAAGCACAGTGCCGGTATACTGGTTTAGGGCATGCTCCAGGATCTCCTTGGAGGTGATGTCCAAGTGGTTGGTAGGCTCGTCCAGGATCAGGAAGTTGGCGTTGGACAGCATCAGCTTGGCCAGGGACACCCGGCCCCTTTCGCCGCCGCTTAGATCGCCGACCCTCTTGAACACGTCATCTCCGGTAAATAAAAACGCGGCCAGCACATTGCGGATCCTGGTGTTGTTCAGGGTAGGATAGGTGTCCTGGAGCTCGTCAAACAGGGTTTTGTCCATGTGAAGGACCTGGTGATCCTGGTCATAGTAGCCGATATGGACCCTGGTTCCCAGGGTGATCTCCCCCGTGTCGGCAGGCAGCATCTCATTGATGATCTTCAGGAGGGTGGTCTTGCCGGTGCCGTTGCTGCCGATGACAGCTACCCGTTCCCCTCTTTTGATATCAATATCCACATGGGAGAAAAGATGGTTGTCCCCAAAGGATTTGGCCAGGTTCCTCACGGTCAGCACATCGCCGCCGCTGGTGATGTCCGGCTCCAGCTTGAGGTTCATCTCATCGTTGACCTCAGCGGGCTTTTCCAGCACATCGATCTTGGCCAGCATCTTTTCCCGGCTCTCCGCCCTTTTGATGGATTTTTCCCGGTTAAATGACTTTAACTTGGCGATGACCTCCTCCTGGTGGCGGATCTCCTGCTGCTGATTTAAGTAGGCTTTCAGCTGGGCTTCCCGGATCTGGGCTTTCTTCTGGCCGTAGGCAGAATAGTTGCCCTGGAATACCATGGCCTTGCCCCGGTCCAGCTCCACGATCTTTGTGACTACCCGGTCCAGGAAATACCGGTCGTGGGCCACGATGATCACCGCCCCCTTGTAGTTCATGAGATAAGTTTCCAGCCAGGCGATGGACTCCATGTCTAAATGGTTGGTAGGCTCGTCTAAAAGGATGATGTCCGGCTGGGATAACAGAAGCTTTCCCAGAGACACCCGGGTCTTCTGTCCTCCTGACAGGGTGGAGATCTCCCGGCCAAAGTCCTCCTCCATAAATCCCAGTCCTTTTAACACACCGATGATCTCGCTCTGATAGCTGTAGCCGTCTGCCAGCTCAAATTGGTGGTTCAGACGGGTGTAAGTCTCAAGCGTGTCCTCCAGCTCCTGTCCGCTGGCGTGCTTCATGTTCAGCTCCAGGGCCCGGATTTTCTCCTCCATGTCAATGAGAGGGCGCTTGACCTCCAAAAGCTCCTGGTGGATGGTGCGGTGGCTGGTCAGGTCCTGATGCTGGGCAAGGTAGCCTAAAGTCTTGCCCCGGGAAAGGATGGCGCTGCCATCATCGGCGGTCAGTTCTCCCACAATAATTTTCAGGAGAGTGGACTTTCCGGCCCCGTTGATGCCCACAACAGCGGCTTTT
>Ga0137310_102318_pt1 | contig 10928 bp, 9 predicted proteins | sample NAcewiD2O_June_2_FD_97183 | JGI IMG/M metagenome (GOLD analysis project Ga0137310, IMG submission 97183) | Mouse cecal microbial communities from Vienna, Austria - N-Acetylglucosamine amended D2O_June | ecosystem: Host-associated > Mammals > Digestive system > Large intestine > Cecum | place...
ATACCGGTATCCGGACAGAAAACTAGCTGAGAGATGTCTGATTAAGGGATGCTTGAGACGCGCGCGAAGGCGTTTCACGGCACTGACAGGTCAGAAACCATCGGGTAGTCTGGCGGTCTTTTGGCTGTTATGGCGGTCCTGAAGATCAGGATATGCCGGCTTAGGGGGACTGCCGCAAATGAAATTTTTACGACAGCCCCCGGCCTTTTCTTTAATGTTTTCTCACTATTGGGCGGTATTCTCTTCCGCCGGGTTTCTTCCCAAGATCTTCATCACAACCAGCACCCCAGTCATCAGAGCCACACCCGCTGGGAGGGCGATCCAGGGGGTCTGAGTGAAGCCGGCTATGATGTAGGTGATAAAGGACACAGCCGCCGCTGTGACGGCATAAGGGAGCTGGGTCATTACATGGTTTACGTGCTCGCATTGTGCTCCGGCGGATGCCATGATGGTGGTGTCGGAGATGGGAGAGCAGTGGTCTCCGCAGACAGCTCCGGCCATGCACGCGGAGATGGAGATGATCATAAGCTGGGGATTGCTGTTTTCAAACACAGCAACCACAATGGGGATCAGAATCCCGAAGGTGCCCCAGGAGGTTCCGGTGGCAAAGGCCAGGAAACAGCCTACAATAAAGATAATGGCTGGAAGGAAATTTAAAAATCCCTGGGCACTGGCTTCCACCAGGCCTGCCACATACACATCCGCCCCCAGGCTGTCGGTCATGGCTTTTAAGGTCCAGGCGAAGGTCAGGATCAGGATGGCCGGAACCATGGCCTTGAAACCTTCTGGAATACAGGCCATGCAGTCGGAGAAGCTTAAGATCCGGCGGAACTGATACAGGCCGATGGTGATGACCAGACCGAAGAAGCTGCCGAAGGTCAATCCCAGAGAGGCGTCGGACTGGGAGAAGGCGGTGACAAAGTCGGTTCCTGAGAAAAATCCGCCGGTGTAGAGCATACCGATGACGCAGCAGACGATGAGGGAGACAATGGGGATCAAGAGATCCATGACTTTTCCCTTTGTGTCAGCGATTTCCTCCTTCGCGCTGCCGTAGGGGCGTCCGGGGGTGGTGAACAGATCCCCTTTCGCGGCATTGAGCTCATGGGTTCTCATGGAGCCGAACTCTGTCTTCATCAGCACCATCCCTACCATCATCACAAGGGTGAGGATGGCGTAAAAGTTGTAGGGGATAGCCCGGATAAAGATGGAAAATCCGTCTTCGCCTTCCACAAAACCCGTGACCGCGGCGGCCCAGGAGGAGATGGGGGCGATGATGCACACCGGGGCCGCGGTGGCGTCGATTAAGTAGGAGAGCTTTGCCCTGGATACCTTGAATTTGTCGGTGACAGGGCGCATGACACTGCCAACGGTGAGGCAGTTAAAGTAATCGTCAATGAAGATCAGCACACCTAAGAGGATGGTGGCCAATTGCGCGCCCACCCGGTTGTGGATCTTTTCGGCGGCAAACTGTCCGAAGGCGGCGGAGCCGCCGGCTTTGTTCATCAGGCTGACCATGGTGCCCAGGATGACCAGGAACACTAAGATTCCCACATTGTAACTGTCGGACAAAACACCGATGATCCCATCCTCAAAGATATGGGTGATGGTACTCTCGAACTGGAAGCCGGAGTAGAGAAGTCCTCCCATGAGGATTCCCACAAACAGGGAGCTGTAGACTTCCTTGGTGATGAGAGCCAGGCCGATGGCCACAACAGGCGGGACCAGGGCCCAGAAGGTGGAGTAGACGGCTGGGATGTACGGGGCTTCTCCTTCGGAAGCCAGGGCTGCTACGGCACATGCCAGGCTCAGGGTAAGGGCAGCGGGCAGGGTAAACAGCGCTTTCTTTTTTTGTCGGTACATGATGGTTTTCTCCTTTGCTTTGGGTTTGGAAAAAGAATGGGGCAAAAAAACACCACAAACGGCCGGTGGGCGCGTCTGTGGTGTGAGTTCGGACGAATCAAACGAATCCTGCGGTACAGATAGCGCTCCACAACTGTGACAGTACGACGCATATTATGCGGCGTCCCAGAACCTTTTGCCGGACCGGCAAAAAGACCCTTCGGCGGAGCTCCCCTTTCTCAGAAACCGGCGGTCCGGCCTTTTATACCTGTGGGCTAATTGATTTTGCGGTATAAGTCTCTGATACTCTTGAATTCCGCGCCTCTATCATGTTACATTTTGCGGTTGTTTGTTGCTGATTTTTTAATTCTACCATGGTTTCGATAAAAAGGGAAGAGGATTTTAGAACACTGTTCTGGGCGATAGCGGTTGTTATTCCATTAGAATCGTGATAAAATCCATATATTGCTTATAATTGAGACACGAGAGAAGGGAGCTGTTTTATTTTGGAAGAAAATGAGAAGATACTGCTGTTTGAGAAGATGCCCATTCCCAGAGCCATCGCGAAGCTGGCCATACCTACGATTTTAAGTTCTCTGGTGATGGTGATCTACAATCTGGCGGATACGTATTTTGTGGGCATGCTCAATGATCCGATCCAGAATGCGGCGGTGACTCTGGCTTATCCGGTGCTGCTGGCGTTCAACGCGGTGAATAATTTATTCGGCGTGGGAACCTCCAGCATGATGAGCAGGGCCTTGGGGCGCAAGGATTATGAGACAGTAAGACGCAGTTCGGCCTTTGGCTTTTACTGCTCTCTGCTGTGCGGTCTTTTGTTTTCCTTTATGTGTACGGTGCTGAAAGCGCCGCTTTTGACCACTCTTGGTGCGGATGAGGCCACGCGGGCGGCCACGGACAGCTACATGCTTTGGACCGTTACCTGTGGGGCGGCTCCGTCTATTTTAAATGTGGTTATGGCTTATCTTGTGAGGTCGGAGGGCTCTTCTCTCCATGCCAGCATTGGCACCATGAGCGGATGTTTTTTGAATATGATCCTGGATCCCATTTTCATCCTGCCCTGGGGGCTTAATATGGGAGCGGCGGGAGCGGGTCTTGCCACCTGCCTGTCCAACTGCTTTGCCTGTGGGTATTTCTTTGTTTTCCTGTATGTAAAGAGGAAGACCACCTTTGTCTGTGTGGATCCCAGAAAGATCGGCTTAGACAGGGCCATTATCATGGGAGTGTGCGCCGTGGGAGTCCCTGCTTCCATACAGAATCTCCTCAATGTGACGGGAACCACCATCCTGAACAATTTTACCTCTGTCTATGGCGCTGACGCGGTGGCTTCGATGGGGATTGCCCAGAAGATCAACATGGTTCCCTTCCAGATCGCGCTGGGATTTTCCCAGGGCATCATGCCATTGGTCAGCTACACTTATGCCAGCGGGAATCACCGGAGGATGAAGGACACCATCCTGTTTGCCATACGATTGATGCTTCCTGCCATGGTGGCTGTGTCTGTGGGGTATTATATCTGGGCGGGAGGTCTGGTCCGGCTGTTTATGGACAATGAGACGATCGTGGCCTACGGCACCAGATTCCTGCGGGCCTTCTGTCTGGGGCAGCCTCTGATCTATATGGATTTTCTGGCGGTCGGCGTGTTCCAGGCTCTGGGGCTGGGAAAGAACGCGTTTATATTTGCCATTATGAGAAAGATTATTTTGGAAATCCCGGCCCTGTTTATCCTGAATTATTTCTTCCCGCTGTACGGACTTGCCTATGCCCAGCCTCTGGCGGAGTTGGGGCTGGCTATCGCCGCGGTGGTGATGCTTCGGAACATTTTTAAGAGGAGCCAGCTGGGGGCGATGGATTAAAATTACAGGGGTTGACGCAGGACCTGTTATTGAGAAAAAATATCAATAACAGGTCTTGACTTTTTTAATGTGTTAGCGTATGATAACTAAGAAAATGATAATCAATATCAAAACCAAAAAAATACTGACAAAAGGAAGGAAGCGGTAAGCATGCCATTGGCGATGGTCATGGAAGGCGAGACGAGAACCATTACAGATTTTAAAGGTCAGGAGGAGCTAAAGCGTCATCTCCAGGATCTTGGGTTTATCCGAGGCGAGAGAGTCCGGGTGGTAGGAGAGAATGCCGCGGGCATGATCCTTATGGTGAAGGGTGTGAAGGTGGCCCTGAACAGAGGTCTTGCTCACAGGATTATGGTGGAAGACTGATGATTTCCGGAAAATGTACAGGAATATGGCCGCTGGCCTTAAGGGCTGGCGGCAGATAAGGTTTAAAGGGAGGATTAGAGATGACATTGAGAGATTTGAAGCCAGGGCAGCAGGGCAAGGTGACTTCTATCAGCACCACAGGGGCTATGAAGAGAAGGATCATGGACATGGGCGTGACCCCGGGAGTTGAGATCCGGGTGGTCAAGGTGGCTCCTTTGGGAGATCCGGTGGAGGTCAATGTGAGAGGATATGAGCTGAGCCTGAGAAAGGACGAAGCGGCTCAGATACAGGTTCAGATGTGACAGTGTGGTGGGAACAGGTATTGGGGTGTGTGGGTTCGTAATGAGTTAGCTAGAACTAACTATATAAAATGAGGAATATGGCACAAGAAAGCGTGCCCAGAACGGAGGAAAAGATGAGTATAACAATCGCCCTGGCGGGCAATCCAAACTGTGGCAAAACCACATTATTCAACGAGATCACAGGTTCCCGGCAGCATGTGGGCAACTGGCCGGGTGTCACGGTGGAGAAGAAGGATGGCGTTTACAAGAAGAATAAAGACGTGGTGATCATGGATCTTCCGGGAACCTATTCTCTGTCTCCCTACTCGGCGGAAGAGATTGTGGCCAGAGACTACATAGTGAAGGAAAAGCCGGACGCGGTGATCAACATTGTGGATGGAACCAGCATTGAGAGGAATCTTTATCTGACCATGCAGATCATGGAGACCAGGATTCCCATGGTGGTGGCCATGAACATGATGGATGAAGTGGAGGGGAGAGGCGACCAGATCGACTGCGGCGGATTGTCAAAGCTTCTGGGAGTGCCGGTGATTCCCATTGTGGCCAGAACGGGAAAGGGACTTAAGGAGTTGATGGAGGCTGCTGTCTCGGCGGCGAACAGACGTCAGAGGCCGGAGCGGCCGGAGATTTTTGACAACCAGTTAGCAGATGCTATCTCAGCCATAGCCGACGCCCTGGGAGGCGGGGACTCAGAGGAGAACAACTGGAAGGCCATTAAGCTGGCGGAAAATGACGAGATCATTGCCAAGACCGTTCCTTCTGATAAGAAAGGGGCAGTGGATGAGCTGGTGAAGGCGGCCAACAAGGCGGCTGACGGGGATGCGGAGGCTAAGATCGCGGACAGCCGTTACCAGTACATCGCCAAGCTGGTGAAGGAGTGCGTGAAGAGGGGTTCCAAGGGAAACAACCAGGAGACCAAGTCCGATAAACTGGATAAGATCCTCACCAACCGGATCCTGGCGCTGCCTATTTTCGCGGGTATTATGTATCTTCTGTTTGCCTGTACCTTCAGCGAGAATTTCCTGTTTATCCCAGAGCTTCCAAGCCCGGGAGTGTGGCTTGCGGGTATCGTGGAAGAGGCGTGGGGCTTTGTGGCGGAAGGTGTGGTAGGCGCGGTGGAAGGTCTGGGCGCTTCGGAGTGGGCTGTGGGCCTGGTTGCCAGCTGTTTAGACGGCGTGGGCGCTGTGTTTGGATTCCTGCCCCTGGTGCTTGTTCTGTTCCTGCTCATGTCCTTTTTGGAGGACAGCGGATACATGGCCAGGGTGGCGTTTGTCATGGACCGTATTTTCCGCCATTTCGGACTGAGCGGACGTTCCTTTATCCCCATGCTCATGGGATTTGGATGTTCGGTTCCGGCACTGATGGCCTCAAGGACACTGGAGAGCGATAAGGACCGGAAGATCACCATGATGATCACGCCATTTATGTCCTGCGGCGCTAAGCTGCCGATCTATGCCATGTTCGCGGCCACCTTGTTTGTGGACAGCAATCAGACAATGGTGGTGTTCTCGATCTATATGCTGGGAATCATTGTGGCTATTTTAGGCGCTCTGATTCTGAATAAATTCGCGTTTAAGAGCGAGACTTCTAATTTTATTATGGAGCTGCCCCAGTACAGGGTCCCCACTGTCAAGAGCGTGCTTATCCATGCCTGGGAGAAGGTCAAGGGATTCGCGGTAAAGGCCGGAACCGTGATCTTTGCCTCCACGGTGCTGATCTGGTTTTTGTCCAGCTTTAATTTCAGCGGCCTGTGCGACATGGAGGAGAGCCTTCTGGCTTCCATAGGAAACGGGATCAAATGGATCTTCGCTCCTCTGGGCTTTGGGGACTGGCGAGCGTCTGTAGGCGTGGTGACAGGCTGGATCGCCAAGGAGAACATTGTGGCCACATTTGGCCAGCTGTTCGGCAATGTAAGTGAGGAGACCGTTGAGGCGGTTATGGCCGGCGAAGAGGCCCTTCCGGCTATAACGGAAGTATTTAACCAGGTGTCAGCATACTCTTATATGGCCTTTAACCTGCTGTGCATGCCATGCTTCGCGGCAGTGGGAGCCATGAAGAGGGAATACGGTTCCTGGAAATGGACTCTGCGGGCGGTGGGATTCCAGATGCTGACCGCGTATGTTGTGGCTCTGCTGATCAATGTTGTGGGAAATATGATCTTTTAGTGAGGGGAGAAGGAAAGGAGGAGGTTATTTGTCAATCCAGGACAAAAAAAGCTATATTTTGAGGGAACTGAAAAAGAACGGATGCAGGATTACCAGCCAGAGAAAGGTTCTGATCGATGTGATACTGCGGGATGAGTGCTGCAGCTGCAAGGAGATCTATTATCAGGCCATCAAGGACGATCCCACCATCGGCATGGCCACGGTCTACCGGATGGTGAAGACGCTGGAGGAAGCGGGACTGATCAAGAGAAAGAATATGTACCGAATTGATCTGGAAGGCGCAACCGCGTGAAAAGAGGGGGAGAGAGGAAAAGGAGTGACCGCGAGGGCGGCCGCTCCTTTTTCCATTGGTATAAAATGCTGGACGAAGGAAAGTTTCTGTGTTAACATAGGGGAAATCGGCGGAGAATATAAAGGGGGAGTTTCATGTACGAATCAGGGGAAAACTATCTGGAGACCATCTTGATCCTCAAGGAAAAGCAGGGGATCGTAAGGTCCATCGACATTGCCAGGGCGCTTAATTTCAGCAAGCCCAGTGTGAGCAGGGCTGTGGGGATTTTGAAGGAAGACGGCTACATCACCGTGGAGGTTAACGGGGAGATCGAGCTGACCCAAAAAGGCAGGGAGAAGTCAGAGGGAATCTATGAGCGCCACACCCTGCTGACCGAGTTTTTGCAGAGGGTAAGCGGCGTCAGCGCCAAGGTGGCGGAGGAAGACGCGTGCAAGATGGAACACATCATCAGCGACGAGACATTTCAGGGGATCAAGAGGTTTATGAATCAACCATAAACCTTGTTGACTTTATGTGAACTTTGTGACAAAATAGACAGTTAGAAAGAAGGGAAAAGATTATGACAAAGATAGACATTATTTCCGGCTTTTTAGGGGCCGGCAAGACCACATTTATCAAAAAGCTTTTGGAAGAGGCCATCTCCGGCGAGCAGGTAGTCCTGATTGAAAATGAATTCGGCCAGATCGGTATTGACGGCGGATTTCTGAAAGACGCGGGGATCGAGATCCGCGAGATGAATTCCGGCTGTATCTGCTGTTCTCTGGTGGGAGATTTCGGCAAGTCCTTAGAGGAAGTTCTGACCAAGTATAAACCGGACAGGGTGATCATCGAGCCGTCAGGAGTGGGAAAGCTTTCGGATGTCATGAAGGCGGTGCGGGATGTGGCGGCTTCGGTGGATGTGACTCTCAACAGCGCGGTGACGATTGTGGATGCCTCCAAGTGCAAGATGTATATGAAGAATTTTGGAGAGTTTTTCAACAATCAGATTGAGCACGCGGGAACCATTGTGCTCAGCAGGACAGATATCACCGATGAGGCAAAGGTTCAAAAGGATGTGGAGATGATCCGGGAACACAACCAGAAGGCTTCCATCATCACCACACCTTGCGCCCGGCTGACAGGAGAACAGCTTTTAGAGATCATCGAGAAACCGGACACCATGGCGGAGGATCTGATGAAAGAAGTCCAGGAGCGCCATGCCCACCACCATCACGGCCATGGAGAGGAGTGTGGCTGTGAGCACCACGACCACCATCATCACGGCCATGGAGAGGAGTGTGGCTGTGAGCACCACGATCATGAACATCATCATGACCACGGAGAGGAGCGCTGCTGTGAGCACCACGACCACCATCACCACGGCCATGATGAGGGGTGCGGCTGTGAGCATCATGAACATCACCATCATCACGACCATGATGAGGAGTGTGGCTGCGGCTGTCATGACCATGACCATCACCATGCGGATGAAGTGTTCTCAAGCTGGGGCATGGAGAATGTGAAAGGGTTGGACAGAAAGACTCTGGAGGAGATCCTGGACGAACTGGCCAACGGCAATGCCTACGGAGATGTGCTCCGGGCCAAGGGGATGGTTCCGGGTGAGAAACCGGAGGAGTGGTTCTATTTTGATCTGGTTCCCGACGAGTTTGAGATCCGGGAGGGGAAGCCTGACTATACTGGAAAAGTCTGTGTCATCGGGGCCCGCCTTAAGGAAGAGGAACTGAACAAAGCGTTTGGCAGATAACTGCCCTGTGTCCGCGGGCTCGGGCCGGACAGGGAGCTGCCGGCACAAGCCGCGGGTAACGCGGGCAGCAGGATATTGAGAGGAGACGAAACCTATGGGACCAGCGATAGAAGATGACGTAATGCCGTTGTTCCTTATCAACGGTTTTCTGGAGGCAGGCAAGACCCAGTTCCTCCAGTTTACCATGGAGCAGGATTATTTTCAGACTGACGGAAAGACGCTGCTGATCATCTGTGAGGAGGGAGACACAGAGTACGACCAGGAGCTTTTGAAAGCCACCAGGACTTCCGCAGTCTATGTGGACAGTCTGGAGGAGCTGACACCAGAACGTTTGGAGGAGCTGGAGCTTCTCTATAACCCGGAGAGAGTGCTGATGGAGTGGAACGGCATGTGGAATCAGGATGAGCTGCGCCTTCCCAAAGACTGGACCGTGTATCAGCAGGTGACCATCATTGACGGTTCCACCCTGGACATTTACATGAAAAACATGAAGCCTCTCCTGGGGGCAATGGTCCGGGGTTCAGAGCTGATCATATGCAACCGCTGTGACGGCATTGAGGATCTGGAGGGATACCGGAGAACTCTTTTGGCCATGAACAACAACGCGGAGATCGTGTTCGAGGATGAAGAGGGGGAGATCTCCCAGGTGTCAGAGGCAGACCTTCCCTATGACATGAGCGCGGAGGTCATTAAGATCGATCCGGAGGCCTATGGCATCTGGTACATCGACTGTATGGATAAGCCTGACCGCTACAGAGGAAAAGTGGTGGAATTTACGGCCATGGTGCTGAAATCCCCGGAATTTCCCAAAAACTACTTTGTGCCCGGGCGTATGGCCATGACCTGCTGTGAGGCGGACATGACCTTTCTCGGATATGTGTGCAAGTCCAGGGAGGCCAGGAATTTAGAGACCAAACAGTGGGTAAAGGTCCGGGCCAGGATCGAATATGAGGAGTGGCAGGACTACGGCGGAGTGGGTCCGGTGCTCTACGCGGATTCGGTGACAACGGACAAGGCTATCCGGGATATTGTACAGTTTTAAAAAAGCATGGATGAAAGAAGAGGACAGCGGTTTGGCAGAATCTGCCGCTGTCCTCTTGATTTTGACTTTGACCATTACTCCCAAAGAACCGGCGTTGGTCTGTTGGGGGAGAACACGTCTTCCGCCGTGAACAGGTCATCCAGTTTCCGGCTGTCGCTGCCAGGCCCTGCCTCAATATCTTTCCACATGCGGAACCCGTCTAAGTTGCGCCGTCCCTGTCTTAAGAAGTCCTTTCCCACCTGAACCCAGTACTGGCTGGAATCCACGTTGCAGAAATAGGAGAATCCAAGGCTCTTTAAATAGCGGAACCGTTCATTGTCATCCTGATAAGGATGCCAGTCTCCCACATCGGCTCCAAATGGGAACAGGATAATGTCCGTGGGACCGATCAGGGATTCCACCTCATTTTCCCATTTGTCACAGTCAGCCTTAAAGTTGTCCCAGCTGACCTTTCCAAGATCCCGGTGTCCCCAGCTGTGGGAAGCCAGCTCCCAGCCATTGTCCCGAAGGCACTGTGCCACTTCCGCGGCAGTCTGACGATCCCGTTCGTAGGTGGGAGAGTCGCTGTAGGAAAGGGCGGTGCGGTACCCCAGGATGCCCTGATAACCGGTGAAGGCGATAACGGCCCGGGCTCCCTTGTAGGAGAAATCCGGGTGCTCCTGAATATACTCTTCCAGGATGGGAACCAGGTCAAAGGCCCCCCTCTGGGTGCTGCCGTCATCCATGAGCATCTCACAGGTAGGCTTTCCGTCCTCGCCCACGACCATGCGGGTGGCAAATCCGTCGCCGGTCATGTATTCATAGTAACATACATCATCCTGGGACATGACAAAGGGCTTTTTGCCTTCGGGCAGGAGGATCTCCTTTCTGGTCATCTTGGTTCCCTCCTCGGTAGTGACCAGCTCCGCCATGTCATGGAGGCGCACCAGGACAAAACCCCGCTCATACATGGAATCCAGGATCTTTAAAAACTCATCCTTGGTGGTCATGACCTGATTGTAGCCTTTCTCGTCCTCATCTCCGTCAAAGGCTTTGGCCTCATCCATAACCAGGGTGTGGAAAAACACATGGGTGATCTGGGAAATGTCGCAGGGCTTTAATGAGGCCCTGATCTCTTCATATTTCTGTATGGCATCATCCACCTCTGAGCTGGAACCATAAAACGCGGAAGCTTGTAAATGTTCGATAGCGCCGTCGTAATCATACCCCACAGCGAGGCGGTCCGCTTCCGCCAAAACAGCTTCCACCCCAGAGTCCATGGTAGGTTCCGGTTCTGTGGAAATCTCGATCCGCGTGGAAGGCTC
>Ga0137310_102320_pt1 | contig 10921 bp, 7 predicted proteins | sample NAcewiD2O_June_2_FD_97183 | JGI IMG/M metagenome (GOLD analysis project Ga0137310, IMG submission 97183) | Mouse cecal microbial communities from Vienna, Austria - N-Acetylglucosamine amended D2O_June | ecosystem: Host-associated > Mammals > Digestive system > Large intestine > Cecum | place...
AGATGAGGTGATAGTGTTGAAAGGCTTTATGAAGTATTACGGCAAGCGCATTGTGTGGTACGTGATCACACTGGTGGTAGCCGTGTTCCTGAACTTCCTGCTGCCGCGGCTGATGCCGGGCGACCCTGTAAAGGCGCTGGCAGTGCAGGCCACCCAGGGCGTAACAGACCCATCGGTGCAGCAGAAAATGATCGAGCAGTACTCCAAAGAGTTCGGGCTTGACAAATCCCTGCCTGAACAGTTCTTTGTATATGTTGGAAAATTATTCCAGGGCGATATGGGCAACTCCCTGTCCCAGTATCCCCGGACTGTAAATGATATAATCGGATCCTCCGTGGTGTGGACGCTGGGGCTGCAGATCCCGGCCATCATCGTGGGCTGGTTCCTGGGGAACCTTTTAGGAGCCATAGCGGCGTACATACGCAAGGCGGTGGACGCGGCGGTGCTGCCGCTGTTCATGTTCATCAGCAACTTCCCGGCTTTCGGCCTGGCGTTCATCATGATTTATGTGTTCAGCTCGGTGCTGAAGATAGCGCCTACAGGAGGCGGGTACTCCTTTGACATGAACCCCAGCATGAGTTGGGAATTCTTTGCCTCCGTATTGCGGCACTACCAGCTCCCGTTCTGGACGGCAGTGCTCATCACCATCGGCGGGCAGGCCATTGGCATGCGTTCCATGTCCATCTACGAGCTGAACGCGGACTATGTGAAGTACAGCCGGTTCCTGGGGATAAAGGACTGGAAAATCGTGCTGTATGTGTTCCGCAACGCCATGCTGCCGCAGATTACAGGCTTGGCGCTGTCCTTCGGCACCATGATAGGCGGCAATCTGGTGGCGGAAATTGTGTACAACTATCCCGGGCTGGGGACAGCCATGTTCGGGGCCATAGGCGCCCGGGACTATCCGCTGCTGTCGGGCTGTACGCTGGTGATTACCATCATGGTGCTGATAGCAAACCTGGTGGTGGAAATCCTGTACGGCATAATCGATCCCCGCGTGAAAGCGGCGCAGATGGAAGCGGAATAAGGGAGGTAATGAAATGAAACACCAGTTAAAACAAGCATTCACGAACCCCAAGTTCCTGGTGGGCTTCGTCCTGTTTATGCTGATGCTGCTTACAGCCATCATCTACCCGCTGCTTTCGCCGTTTGGAGCGCTGGACATGATAAGCGGGGGATATTCGGCGCCGGGCACGTATGTGTCGGTGCAGGACGTGGCAGGATCGAATAAGGCGGAAGCGCTGAAGGTGGAAACCGTAGGCGGAAGCGCGGCAAGCCTGCTGACAGAAGACAACAAGAAAGACATGAAAGACTGGCTGGTGAAGTTCGGCGGCCTGGATGAATCGGAAATTGATATCAGCAACGGGGATGCGCTGGTGGAGCAGTGGTTTGCCCATTATGACTCCGCGAACAAGCAGAAGGGCATCACCTCCGCGAAGAAGAAGGCGTATGTGCGTCTGGACAATTCCCTGCGGGAAGCCGGGGCGGATATTATCCTGGCCACCCGGGAGGAGGACGGCAGCCTGGCAGAGTCCCGGACAGTGGCAAGCAATGAGTTTGTGTCGGTGGGATCCATCAGCAACAAGGTGACTTTCCCGCTGGGCACCGACAACTTTGGCCGGGACGTGCTGACAGAGCTTTCGGCGTCCATTGCGGTATCCCTGCGCATTGGCCTGCTGGCGGGCCTTATCGCCACGGCCATCGGCCTGACCATCGGCCTGCTGGCAGGCTTTGTGGGAGGCTGGGTGGATAACTTCCTGACCTTTATCACCAACATTTTCACGGTTATCCCCAGCTTTGTTATCCTGATTCTGATAGCCAACGCCCTGAGCGAAGCAGGCCGCGGGCCGATGATGGTGGGCACCATCATCGGGCTTACGGGCTGGCCCTGGACGGCACGCTCCGTTCGTTCCCAGGTGCTGTCCCTGCGCAACCGGGACCACGTGAACCTGTCAAAGCTTTCAGGGCACAGCATGCCGCGGATTATCATCCAGGACATCCTGCCTTATGTGGCGTCCTACGTGGTGATGGCGCTGATCCTGCAAATCTCTTCTGGCATCCTGGCGGAAGCGCAGCTTTCCATGCTGGGCCTTGGGCCTTCCAACTCCACAACCAGCACTCTGGGCATTATGATGAACTGGGCGCAGAACTTCCAGGCCATCCAGGGCGGAAGCTGGTGGGCATTCGTGCCGGTGGTGCTGTCCGTAGCGATAATCTCATTCTCGCTGAACCTGATGAATACGGGGTTAGACCAGGTGTTCAACCCGCAGCTTCGCGACTAACCGGGAGGATAGAACATGGGAAAAGTAATGCTGGAAGTAAAAGACTTAAAGACGAAGTATGTGACGCGTTTTAAAGAGGACGTGTTCGCGGTGGACGGGGTATCCCTGAAAATAGAGGAAGGGAAGTCCCTGGGCGTGGCAGGCGAGTCCGGCTGCGGCAAGTCCACCCTGGCCCTGAGCCTGATGGGATACTACTTCGCGCCCCTGCACTATATCAGCGGTGAAATCATCATAGACGGGCAGAACATTTCGGGTATGAAGCCGGACGAGGTGCGCAAGAAGATACTGGGGACGGAAATCGCGTACATCCCCCAGGCGGCCATGAACGCGTTGAACCCCACCCAGAAGATCATCCGCTTTATAGAGGACGTTATCCGGGTGCATGACAAGAGCCTGAGCAAAAAAGACATCTATGATATGGCGGTGGAGCGCTTCCGCATCCTGGGCCTGCCCCCGGAGGTGCTGCAGAAGCATGCGGTGGAGCTGTCCGGCGGCATGAAGCAGAGGACGGTTATCGCCATCTCCACCATCCTGTCGCCGAAGGTGCTGATAGCGGACGAACCCTCTTCGGCTCTGGACGTTACCAGCCAGAAGATGGTTATCAAGATGATGCGGGAGCTGATGGAGAAGGGCTTTATCAAGTCCATGATCTTCATCACCCACGAACTGCCGCTGCTGTACAACGTGACAGACGACATTATGGTTATGTACGCAGGACAGATAGTGGAGCGCGGCACAGCCAAGGAAATGGTGTTCGATCCCATCCATCCTTATTCCAAGGGCCTGATGGGTTCCATCATCGTGCCGGAAGAGGGCACCAGGGAGACAAAGCTGGAGGCCATCCCCGGAACGCCCCCGAACCTGAAGCACCCGCCGGCTGGCTGCCGGTTTGCGCCCCGGTGCAAGTATGCAAAGCCGGAGTGCAAGGTATATGAGGTGCCGGAGAAGGAGTTTGAGGAGCACAGGATGTACCGCTGCTGCTATGAAGTGGACTATTTGAAGGAGGTGTACGGGAGAAATGGCTAGAGAGTTGGGGAAATCAGTACTGAAGGGTGAGAACATCACCAAGGTTTTCGGCTATGGCAAGACCCGCACCGAGGCAGTGAAGCAGGTAAACTTTGACTTCCGCGAGGGCGAGGTCATCTCCATCGTGGGAGAGTCCGGTTCTGGGAAGACGACCATTGCCAGGATGATCCTGGGTCTTATCAACATCACAGAGGGGACGCTGTACTTTAACGGGCAGCCTCGTGACATTTCCAACGGCAAGAAGAGGAAGGAATACTGGAAGAACATCCAGGCGGTGTTCCAGGATCCGTTCTCATCCTTCAATATGTTCAACAAGATAGATGATTTGCTGCTGGACTGCATCAACATGACAGGGGGGAAGCACCTGTCTGACCAGGAGAAGTTTGACAAGATGACAGAGGCGTGCTCGTTTGTAAACCTGAAGTATGCGGAGCTTACGAACAAGTATCCTTTCGAGCTTTCCGGCGGCCAGATGCAGCGTTTGATGATAGCGAGAATCTTCCTGCTGAAGCCGAAGATTCTGATAGCGGACGAACCCACGTCCATGGTGGACGCCTGTTCCCGTGCGACGATTCTGGATATGCTGCTGAAGCTGCGTGATGAGATCAATATGACCATCATCTTCATCACCCACGACATTGGCCTGGCGTACTATGTATCCGACTCTGTGTACATTATGGAGCATGGCGCGTTTGTGGAGGCAGGCCCTGCGGAGGATGTAATTATCCACCCGAAGGCGGCTTATACCAAGCGGCTGATTTCCGACGTGCCCAAGATTTTCAGCGAATGGGATTTGAGCACTGTGGGGTAAAAATCAATAAAGCCTGAGAAAGCACAAAAGGGAAGCCCCGTCCATTTGGACGGGGCTTCCCTTTTGTGCTTAAGGCGGTTTTACAGATTCAACTCCATGTCCCCATTCTTCACCCAGCCCAGCTTGCGCAGGCCAAAGTCAATGATAAGGGAGAGCAGGGCGGGTAGGATAAAACAAATCAGCGCAAGCCCCAGCCAGTCCATGGGAGTGATGGCTGCTTTTGTCCCGGCGGCAATGTCGCTGACCCAGCCGGAATAGACCCCAATCTGTCCTACTAAACCGCATGTGCCCATGCCGCTGGAAATAGGCGCGCCGTTCATCTGCAAGCCGAAAAGACAGGTAGCCAGCGGCCCGGTGACAGTGGAGGCCAGGGTGGGGGCAATCCAGATTCGGGGATTCTTAATAATGTTGGGCACCTGGAGCATAGACGTGCCCAGGCCCTGGGCCACCAGACCACCCCACCTGTTTTCCCGGAAGCTGATAACCGCAAAGCCCACCATCTGGGCGCAGCACCCGGCTACTGCCGCGCCGCCTGCCAGCCCGGTAAGCCCCAGGGCAGCGCAGATAGCCGCGCTGCTGATAGGCAGGGTGAGGGCAATTCCCACCAGTACAGAGACAAAAATTCCCATGAAGAAGGGCTGCAAATCTGTGGCCCACATAATCAGGCTGCCCACGCTGGCGGCGGCTGTGCCGATAGCAGGAGCGCAGAGATAAGCCAGGGCCGCGCCGGAAAGAATCGTGACTGAGGGTGTAACCAGAATGTCCACAGGCGTTTTTTTGCTGACCAGCTTTCCAAGCTCGGCGGAAAGAATGGCAATCAGCAACACTGCCAGGGGGCCTCCCTCGCCGCCCAGGGTGTTGGAGGCGCTGCCCACAGCAGTCAGCGAAAAGAGCACCAGAGGCGGAGCCTTTAAGGCATAGCCAATAGCCACCGCCATAGCAGGCCCGGCCATGGATTTCGCAAAGTTTCCAATGTCCTCCAGCACCGTTAGCCCGCACTGGGCGCCGATGGTGGAAATGATAGTACCGATAAGCAGGGACGCAAACAGGCCCTGGGCCATAGCGCTCGTTGCGTCCACAAAATACAGGCGGCAGTAAGCCTTTACAGTCTGCCACGCCCCGGCCTTTTCACCGGGGGCGGCTGTCTTTTGGTTTTCCATACAGGATTTTCCCCTTTCCAAAAAGGGAACGGGGGAAACATGCAGAGGCGTTTCCACCGTTCCTTCAGGCGTTTAAGTGTGGATCCGCTTCCGTATAGGTTGCGTATATATATTGGCTATGTTGCCTGGGCAAGAAGTCTGTTTTTGGCAGGGGAATCGCCGCCGGAGGCTTTCCGGTTTGCCTGGTCGTTCCCTTTCCCTACTGGCAGTACGTCCCGCCCGGGCCGTCTTGGGTTCAATCTATTGTAACATAAAGGCGCACCCCTGGCAACCAGAATTTAGAAGTCGTACCAATAGGGCATAGCACAAATCTTTTCGGCAAATTTTGCAGGCTTCTGTGTTGGAAATCCTCGAAAACCGACAGGTTTTCTTGCGGTTTCCGCCTTGAAGCCCACAAAATTTTCTCGAAAAACTTTGTACCACTCCTATCGGTACAACTTCTTACAAAAGGGAATGCCTGTTACAGCACTCCCTTGTGAAAAAGCCGGACTTAGCCTTACCGCACACGCTTCAGCTTCCCGCCGCACAGGCAGCGGTACCGCCAAGGTGCTTTCACCACCTTGCACATGCGCAGCCTTTTTATTTCCCTGCCGCAAGACTGGCACCGCAGGACATACTTTACCTCCTCCTGCCGCAGGGGGGATAAGGCTTCCTCCACTTTCACCGTCCGCTGGATAGAGGTGCCCAAAGCCTGGTTCACAACTGCCGCATAGCTTTTCCATAAAGGCCCGTGGTTCCGGCAGCCAGGACAGGTGTGCAACAGTTCATGGAGAAGCGTTTCCTTCAGTAGGTCTGGGGACTGCAAAATCCCGGCGGACACCTCAATGGTATATGTTTCCTCCTGGAACCGGCAGCAGCCCAGCCGCCGCTTGGCCCGGGTATTCACCTGCACCTGCGGCAGGATTTGGGGGGAGACAGGCACCTGCAAGTCCCGCAGTTGTGCCAGCAGGGCTGCCATCAGTCTGTCCAGTTCCCCATCCTGTCCGCACATTTTTAATGCCTGCGGCCCTGTTTCCAAAACCAAACCTCTCCTTTACAGGTCTATCCAATACCGGCGGGTTAAACGGCCCTCTTCTTCCACCCTGTTTTCCAGTTCGCCGCCGCAGTCCTCTATGGTGCTGGCAGAGGCCTGGTTCTCATCATCACAGGTGACAAGCACCCGGGCAAGGCCCCGCTCTCGGGCCTTTTCCAGGCATAGGGCCAGCATGTAGGGCGCAAGGCCCTTGCCCCGGCAGCTAGGGCGGATGCCATAGCCGATGTGCCCGGCGTAGTGCAGGAGGTAATCATTAAGCTCGTGGCGGAAATCTATGGCCCCCAGCACGCGGCCTGCCCTATCTGCAAAGAAATAGGCGGTGGAGGGCACCAGGCCCTCCGGCGGGTTTGTGCGCATAGCAATAGTGTCCTTCAGCCACTGCTTATGGCTTCTGCCTTTCAGCTCCATAGCTGCCGGATTAAAGCCAGGCCCCTCGCCGCCCCATTCGCCATAATAAGCCATAAACGCCTCCTCGCTTACTTCCTCCGGCAAAACCAGGGCAAGCCCTGCTGCCTTGGCTCGAATCAGGCGGTATTCGGCAGCAGTCATCGAGTAAAAGCTGGCGTCCTTATACGTGCCGTCATAAATCTGCAGGGCGCGGCGCAGTGTTCCTTCATAGGTAAACCCGCATTTTTCTATCACCCGCCGGGAACCTTCGTTGCCTACATAATGATCAACTGTCAAAAGCTTTACACGCAGGCGCTGGAATGCGTAGTCTATAACCGCATGGGCGGCTTCCGTGGCAAAGCCCTTGCCCCAGTGCTCCTTGGCGGTGCAGTAACCCAACATGCGGCACTGGACGTTAGGGGCGCGGTGGGTATCCCTGTGCAGGCCGATGGAACCCACTACGGCACCCGTGCCCTTTTCCTCCATGGCAAATATGACGTCCGGATAATCTTCAGCCGTCCATTTTTCCAGGATTTCTTCGGCTTCCCCCAGGCTTTCACAGGGCTTCCATCCGGCGGAAGGCCCCACGTCCGGGCTGGACGCATATAGGTAAAAGGCTTCCACATCGTCCATGTTCCAGGGCCGCAGGAGCAGGCGCTCTGTAGTCAGCGTCCTCATAGGCGTTGTTCCTCCTTTGCCATAAAAATTGCCATGCGATACAGGATTCGCACAAAGAGCCATGATAATACAGCCTTTTGTGCCCGGTATCGTTCCTTTCTGCATATTTTTCACACTAACTTTGTGTTCACACCCAGGTGGTTAGTTGTCCTCTCTACGGGGATTCTTGGTTTTTGCGGGTTCTTAGGAAACTTGCCGAAAGCAATGTTTTGGACTTCTTTTCAAAAAGTCCCTTAAGTGCGGTCAATGGACAGCACGCCCTTGATTTTTGACAGGCGGTCGATAATGTTCTGAAGCTGGGGCAGGCCGTTAATAGAAATGGTGGCGGAAATTACCGCGTTGACGCCGCCCTTTTCCTGGCGGGAATTTAACGAGTGGATAAAAATTTTCATATTGGAAAGCTGCATGGTCACGTCAGCCAAAAGGCCTGCCCGGTCTTCCGCCACAATGTGCAGGGTAGATTTGAAATCGTCTTTCACATCCCCCTCCCAATAGGCGTTCACCCATCGTTCCGGCTCGGGGCATTGGGTCAAATCCTGGGGGACGTTGGAGCAGCCCCGCTTATGGATGGACACGCCAAAGCCCCGGGTGATAAAGCCCACAATGTCGTCTCCAGGCAGGGGGTTGCAACACCGGGAAAGCTTTACAAGACAGTTGTCCATCCCCTCCACCAGTACGCCGTTTGCCACCTTCTGTTTGCGGGGAACCGCAGGAGGGGGGAGATGGGACGGATCCTCCGGGGCAGAGGCCTTGTGCAGGCGCTGGTATTCCTCTTTAATACGGGGCAGCACCTTCCAAAGCTGTATGCCGCCATAGCCGATGGCAGCATAAAAATCCTCTTCATTAGAGCAGTTGTGGCGCTTGCCCACGCTTTCCACCATGTAGGCCATCAGCTCCGGGCTGAAAGCCATGCCGCTGCGCCGGAACTCCCGTTCCAGCTCGGCCTTGCCCTCTATAATGTTCTCTTCCCGCTTCTCCTTTTTAAACCAGGCCCTTATCTTGTTCCTGGCCTCGCTGGTGCGCACCAGGGTGAGCCAGTCCCGGTTTGGCCCCTTGCCCACCTCCTTGGTGGTAAGGATTTCAATAATCTCCCCGGTTTTCACCTTGTAATCCAAAGGCACAATGCGCTTATCCACCTTGGCCCCAATCATCCGGTTGCCCACAGCGCTGTGGATGGCATAGGCAAAGTCAATAACCGTAGAACCCATGGGCAGGTTGCGCACATCCCCCTTAGGGGTGAATACGAACACCTCTTCCGGCACAAGATCGCTTTTGATGGAGTGTACCAGGTCGGTGATATCCTCGCTTTCCGCCTGGTTTTCCAGCATCTGGCGTATCCAGGAGAGCCTGTCGTCCATGGAGCGGTTGTCGGAAGCCTTGGCAGACATGCCCAGCTTATACTTCCAGTGGGCCGCGATGCCGTATTCCGCCGTATAGTGCATCTCCCAGGTGCGGATCTGCACTTCAAAGGGCACGCCAGCCTTGTTTATCACAGTGGTGTGCAAAGACTGGTACATGTTTGGCTTTGGCAGCGAGATATAGTCCTTGAAACGGTTGGGCAGGGGCTGGAAGGTGTCGTGGACAATGCCCAGCACGTTATAGCAGTCCTCAATGGTGTCCACAATCACCCGCAAGGCAAAAACGTCGTAAATCTCCTCAAAGATTTTCCCCTGGATGAACATCTTGCGGTAAATGCTGTAAATGCTCTTGACCCGGCCTTCAATATACACGTTGGGCACTGCCTGCCCGATGCGTTCCTTTATCTGCTTTTTCATGGAAGCAATGAATTCGTCCCGGCTTTTGCTGCGGGAAGAAAGGTTTTCCAGCACCTCGTGGTATGCGGAAGGATCCAGATATTTTAAGGAGATGTCCTCCATGCATTCCTTCACGGTACGCATACCTAAGCGGTGGGCAATGGGGGCATAAACCTCCAGGCATTCCCGGGCTTTATCCCGCTGCTTCTGGGGGGAAACGTATTCCAAGGTGGAAAGGTTGTGCATCCTGTCGGCAAATTTGATGATAATCACCCGGATGTCCTCTGCCATGGCCATCAACATTTTTCTAAGGTTTTCCGCCTGCTGCTCCTCCCGGGAAGAATAGGGGATTTTGTCAAGCTTTGTCACGCCGTCAATAAGCAGGGCCACCTCATGGCCAAACTGGGCGGTGATGTCCTCAATGGTGCAGTCGGTATCCTCTACCACGTCGTGGAGAAGCCCCGCCATCACAGACTGGGAGTCCATGCCCAGCTCCACCAGAATGGCTGCCACAGACAGGGGGTGGATGATATACGGCTCTCCGGAGCTGCGCCGCTGATCCCGGTGTTTTTCCTCCGCCAGCCAGTAGGCCTCCCCAATGCGCTCCCTGTCATAGTCCTTGCCGCTTTCCCCTATGATTTTTTGCAGCTCTTCATAAGAACTTATCTGGATAATGTCCGCCATTTTTCATCCCTCCTCTTTATTTACAGTTCCGGGCCTGCCAGCCTCTGGTACAGGGGAGAGGCGAAGATATCCACCTTTTCCTTTGCAGGCGCCAGGGCTATATGCAGGGCCTCCCCCTTTTCCTGCCGGATGATAAGCCCCCGCTCCTCCAGCATGTCTAGAGACACCAAAAGCTTTCCCAGGCCGCTTTCAGGCTCTCCCAAGGCCCGCAACAGGGCAAGAGGGCCTGCGGGGCGGCCTTTTCTCCCTCCTAAATGCCTGTACAGCGCCGCAAGCTTTTTCCTGTCCGGGGCAAGGCTTGCTTTCTCCTCCTGTAATAAAGGCTCCCCGCAGCGCAGCCTTTCATACAGCCGCAGGCTTTTTATACAGTCCGCTGTTTCCAGCCCCGCGGGCTTCATGTCTTTTATCACAATGCTCAACTGTTCCTCTCCCCGGTATTCCCGGGCTTCCAAAGCTACAGCCAAATCCAGCAAGTCTCCCGGGGCATAGGGGAACTCTTCCGGCTTTACCCGGAAGCGCATGCACCGCACAGTCATCCCCTCCCGCGAAAAGAGCAGCCGCAGGTGCTCCCCTCCGCCCACAGGCAGAACTTCCCGCAGTTCCATCCCGTACAGGCCGAAAAGGGGTTGGGGATTGCCGCTGCCAAAAGGCTCCAGAGGGGCAAGGGAGCGGGGGAGGGCAGGGGAAAGGATGCCGGGCCGCAGCTTGCAGTCCAGCCGCAGGGTTTGGGCGGGCATAAAGGGGCAGGCGTCCTTTGCGTATTCGTTTATTCTCTCCCGGAAAGCGTCCACATTTTCCGGCGCCATGCTGGCTCCCGCTGCCATGGGATGCCCGCCAAAGCGGGTGAGCAGCTCCGCGCAGTAAGAGACAGCCTCAAAGAGGGAAAAGCCCTCCACGCTGCGCCCGCTGCCCCGGGCCTCCCCGCTGTCCACTGAAATGACAAAGCATGGCTTGCCATAGCGTTCTGTCACCCGGGCTGCCACAATGCCCACCACCCCGTGGTGCCAGCCCTTGCCGCTTACCACAATCACCCGGGCATACCGCAGCCGGGGATCAGCCTCCACTGCCGCCATCACTTCCCCGCTGATTGCCCGCTCAATCTGCCG
>Ga0137310_102340_pt1 | contig 10866 bp, 10 predicted proteins | sample NAcewiD2O_June_2_FD_97183 | JGI IMG/M metagenome (GOLD analysis project Ga0137310, IMG submission 97183) | Mouse cecal microbial communities from Vienna, Austria - N-Acetylglucosamine amended D2O_June | ecosystem: Host-associated > Mammals > Digestive system > Large intestine > Cecum | place...
GAAATGCGGGCCATTTTCAGCGAAATGCTGGGGGTGCCTGCCGGGCAGATTATCCTGGGCAACAACTCCAGCCTGCAGATGATGTTCGACGCTGTGTGCCAGGGGTATGTGAAGGGCTTCGGCGGCTATGAGCCTTGGGGCAGGCAGGGAAAGGTGAAGTTTTTGTGCCCTTCCCCTGGATATGACAGGCATTTCGCGGTGACGGAATATTTCGGCATTGAGATGATTCCTGTCCCCATGCTGAAAACCGGCCCGGACATGGATATTATTGAACGGCTGGTGAAGAATGACGAGAGCATAAAGGGCTGCTGGTGCGTGCCCAAATACTCTAACCCCACAGGCGTTACCTATTCTGATGAAACTGTCCGGCGTTTTGCAGCCCTGCGTCCTGCTGCCAAGGATTTCCGCATTATGTGGGACAATGCCTACTGTGTCCACGACCTGACCGACACTCCCGACACCCTTCTGAACCTCTATGACGAGTGCGTGAAACAGGGGACAGAAAACCAGGTTCTGTTCTTTGCCTCCACCTCCAAAATTTCCTTCCCCGGCGCGGGAGTGGCGGCCCTGGCAGGCAGCTCTAAAAATATTGCAGAGTTCCAGAAGCGCATCACCACCCAGACCATTGGCCCGGATAAGCTTAACCAGCTCAGGCACATCCTGTTCCTCCACGACATCAACGGGGTACACACCCTAATGAAAGGCCACAGGGACATCCTGGCCCCGAAGTTTTGCATTGTGCGGGAAACCCTGCAGAAGGAACTGGGGGATTTGGGTATAGCCAAGTGGAGCAATCCCCAGGGGGGATACTTTGTGAATCTGGATGTGATGAACGGCTGCGCGAAGCGGGTGGTAGAGCTGTGCAAGGAGGGCGGCGTGGCGCTTACCAGCGCTGGGGCCACCTTCCCTTACGGGGCCGATCCCAATGACAGCAATATCCGCATTGCTCCCTCCTTCCCGCCAGAGGAGGAACTGTCCCAGGCCATGCACCTGCTGTGCATCTGTGTAAAACTGGCAGCCGCAGAAAAGCTGCTGGACGAGAGGCAGTAACGGGAAAAAGCGTCCAAAGCTTGAGATGAATGAGATGAAAAGCGAATAAGCAGCAAAAGGGCCTGCCGTCTGGGGAAAACAGATGGCAGGCCCTTTTGCTGCTTTGGAACAATTTTCCCCAATTTTAGAGCATGGGTGAGAATACTCTTAACCCTGCCCGTCCCGGGGATAGGGCTTCTCTTCATCGGTAAGGCCTGCAAGATAATCCATGCTGGTGTCTAAGGCCAAGGCAATGCGGCGGCATTGCTCGAAGGTATAATAGCGTTTGCCGCTTTCAATTTTGGAATAGTCGCTTTGGTCGATGCCTGTCAGCATCTGCATTTTGATTTGCGTGTAACCCCGCTTCTGCCGGAGTTCTTTAAGCCTGTTCATAGGGTATCACCTCTTGTTTATTATGGCGAATTGACCTATTTACATTAGGGGTAATTTGACCTATAATGAAACAGAGGTGATGGAAATGCCGGATTATAAAGAGATGTATCTTACGATGGTTCGTGAGACGGAGAAGGCGATTCGCATATTGATTGACGTACAGAAAAGATGCGAGGAAATGGCAATCAGCTCAGAGGATGCCCCTATTACACCCATTTGCAGGCAGATGGGATTGTACAGGACACAAAAAGAGCAGAAAAGTGGGGGAAATGATTGACAGGCGGCGGGTGGTATTATAAAATAAGGCTGGTAAGGCTTGCCGGAAGGAGGCCTGCCGGGAATTTTTAAAAACAGGAAACCAGCGGCGTAAGGAAAGGGGCAGAATCATGCAGAAAAAAGAACTGCTGTACGAAGGCAAGGCAAAAAAGGTCTATAAAACAGAGGATCCGGAGGTTTACATCGTATCCTATAAGGATGACGCTACCGCCTTTAACGGTTTGAAAAAGGGCACCATTGTGGGCAAGGGCGTTGTGAACAACCAGATGTCCAACTTCATGTTCCGCCTGCTGGAAAAGCAGGGAATTCCCACCCACTATGTGGAAGAGCTGGACGAAAGGGAGACTGCGGTAAAGCGGGTAGATATTGTGCCTTTAGAGGTTATTGTCCGCAACAAGGCCGCCGGCAGCCTTTCCAAGCGCCTGGGGCTTGCCGAAGGCACCCAGATGAAAACCACTGTGCTGGAGTTCAGCTATAAAAATGACGACCTGGGCGATCCCATGGTAAACGATTACCACATTCTGGCTATGGGCCTTGCCACCCGGGAGGAAATCGACCAGATTGCCAGCATGAGCCTGAAAATAAACGATTTGATGATAGAGTTCTTTCGGTCTGTCAATGTGGATCTCATCGACTTCAAGCTGGAGTTTGGCAAAACCTCTGACGGCGCCATTATCCTGGCTGATGAGATTTCCCCCGATACCTGCCGCTTCTGGGACGTGAATACCGGCGAAAAGCTGGACAAGGACAGATTCCGCCGGGATATGGGCGGCGTGGAAGAGGCTTACGCCGAAATGATGAAGCGCCTGGGGCTGTAAGGCCGTGGAGACTCTGTCTCCACACCTCTGCAACCTTTTAAAAAAAGGTTGACCAAAAATTCCATTGTAATTCCGGGCAGCGGGCCTTTGGCCCGCCCGCCGGAATTACCGTGAAGTTCTTAATCGACTTTCTTTCTAAGAAAGTTGCGGGGGTGGGGCAGCGCCCCACAGCCTTAGAATCCCGGATTTCTAGAATGGAGGAAAGGAAATAATGGACGCTATGACAGACAAGCAATTCAAGACCATTTTAGAGATGGTAGATATGATTCTGGACGACTGCAAGGATTTGGAAGAAGCAAAACAAAAGGTGCAAAAGCTTATTGATAACCAGCAAGGGAAAAAAGAGGAATAACAAAACAGCGTTATAAAGGGGAAAAGCTATGTCGAGGGACGTATATGAATCGCCTTTATCCGCAAGATATGCGGGGAAGGAAATGAAATACCTGTTTTCGCCAGACATGAAATTCCGCACCTGGCGCAGGCTGTGGATTGCCCTGGCGGAGGCGGAAATGGAGCTGGGCCTGCCCGTTACCCAGGAGCAGGTGGACGAGCTGAAAAGCCATGCGGAGGACATCAACTACGAGGTGGCACAGGCCCGGGAAAAAGAGGTGCGCCATGACGTGATGAGCCATGTGTACGCCTATGGGCAGCAGTGCCCGAAAGCGGCGGGCATTATCCATCTGGGGGCAACCTCCTGCTATGTGGGAGACAACACTGACATCATTGTGATGACGCAGGCCCTGGAGCTGGTGCGGGACAAGCTGGTGGGCGTGCTGCGGGTGCTGGGGAAATTTGCGGCGGAATATAAAGATTTGCCCACCTTGGCTTTCACCCACTTCCAGCCTGCCCAGCCCACCACTGTGGGCAAGCGGGCCACTTTGTGGATGCAGGATCTGCTGATGGATCTGGAGGATGTGGAGTATCAGCTTTCTAAGGCAAAGCTGCTGGGCAGCAAGGGCACCACAGGCACCCAGGCAAGCTTTTTAGAACTTTTTGAGGGGGATCATGAAAAGGTAAAGGAGCTTGACAGGAAAATTGCGGAGAAGCTGGGATATCAGGCCTGCTTCCCGGTTTCCGGGCAGACCTACTCCCGGAAGCTGGACAGCCAGATGCTCGCCGTTCTCTCCGGTATTGCCCAGAGCGCGGCGAAATTCTCCAACGACATCCGGCTTTTGCAGCACCTGAAGGAAGTGGAGGAACCCTTTGAAAAAGGACAGATAGGCTCCAGCGCCATGGCCTATAAGCGCAACCCCATGCGCAGCGAGCGCATTGCGTCCCTGGCCCGGTATGTGATAGCCGACGCGGTGAACCCGGCCATGACCATGGCGGCCCAGTGGTTCGAGCGTACTTTGGACGATTCCGCCAACAAGCGCATCAGCGTGCCCGAAGCCTTCCTGGCTGTGGACGGGATCCTGAACCTGTATGGCAATGTGGCGGACGGCCTGGTGGTGTATCCCAAGGTGATTGAGCAGCACATGCTGCGGGAACTGCCTTTTATGGCTACGGAGAATATTATGATGGACGCGGTAAAGCGGGGCGGCAACCGGCAGGAGCTGCACGAACGCATCCGGATACACTCCATGGAGGCGGCCAAGGTGGTGAAGGAACAGGGGGGCGAAAACGATTTGCTGGCACGCATTGCCGCAGACCCTGTTTTCGGCGTGACCCTTTCCGAACTCCAGGATGTTTTGCAGCCCGCAAAATATGTGGGCCGCGCACCGCGCCAGACAGAAGAATTTTTGGCGGGGTCCGTGGACCCTGTGCTGGAAAAATATAAGGATATGGAGACCGAAAAAGCGGAGGTAACGGTTTGATCGGATTATATGTCCCAAGGCTCTCCGAGCTGGGCTTCCGTCAAAGGCTGCTCTCCGACCCTGCGACCATGCGCTATAATAAGGGCTATGGGCTAAGCTTTCCCGGGTATCATAACGACACCGGCTGCATAGACTTTCCCCGGGAGGACTGGGACGGCTGGTATGCCCGGTGGGTGAACAAGGAACCCGCGCGGTTCTACGCCTACCTGAAAGATACAGGGAGCGGGGAGTTCCTGGGCGAGGTCAGCCTGCATGGGACCGGCGGCCCCGGCGTGTACGAGCTGGGCATTGTGCTGCACAGCGCCTGGCGCGGGCGCGGGCATTCCCAGGAGGGAATGCGTCTGCTGCTGGAGTACGCGTTTGGGAAGCTGGGGGCCAGGGAGGTTACCAACTGCTTCGAGCGCACCCGTGAGGCCGCGCTGAAGATCCACACGGCTGCCGGCTTCCAAATCGTCAAGGAAGAGGGCGGCCTGCTATATTTGCATCTGCAATGTGACAGGTAAAAGTTTTTGAAGGGTTTTAGGGGGATTTTCTTAAAGGACCTCCTAAGGAAAGGTTGAGAATTATGGTTAAGGCAATCGTAGGCGCCTGCTGGGGCGACGAGGGCAAGGGCAAGATTACGGACGTGCTGGCGGAGAATTCCGACATTGTGGTGCGCTTCCAGGGCGGGTCCAACGCTGGGCACACCATTATCAACGAATACGGCAGGTTTGCCCTGCACCAGCTTCCTTCCGGGGTGTTCCGGCAGAACATTTTAAATATTATCGGCAACGGCGTGGCCCTTTGCATGGAAAATCTGGTAAACGAGCTGCAGTATATCCGGGACGGAGGCGTGCCAGAGCCTAAAATCGCCATTTCCAACCGCTGCCAGGTGCTGATGCCTTACCACCGGGAGCTGGACAGCCTGGAGGAGGCAAGGCTGGCGGATAAGGCGTTCGGCTCCACCAAGTCCGGCATTGCGCCCTTCTATTCCGACAAATATGCGAAAATCGGTTTCCAGATAAGCGATCTGTATGATGACAAGGACGCTTTGTATGAGCGCATCGACCACGTTCTGGATTTGAAAAACGTGCTGTACACCCAGCTTTACCATCAGCAGCCTTTGAACCGGGACGAAATCTATGAAAAGCTCATGGAGTATAAGGAAATCCTCACGCCTTATGTGGTGGATACCACGGCCCTGCTGCATGACGCGGTGAAGGCGGGCAAGACTATTCTGCTGGAGGGCCAGCTCGGCTCTTTGCGCGACCCGGACATGGGCATCTATCCCATGACCACCTCCTCCTCGCCTTTGGCAGGCTATGGCGCTGTGGGCGCAGGCGGTATCCCGCCCTATGCCATTGAGAAAATCTATACCGTTGTGAAGGCATATTCCAGTGCTGTGGGCGCGGGGGAATTTGTGGCGGAGATTTTCGGGGACGAGGCAGAGGAGCTGCGCCGCCATGGCGGGGACAAGGGCGAATACGGCGCCACCACAGGGCGGCCCCGGCAGGTGGGCTGGCTGGATCTGGTTGCCGCCCGGTACGGCTGCATGGTGCAGGGGGCTACAGACGTGGCCTTTACCGTACTGGACGCGTTGGGATACCTGAAGGAAATCCCGGTGTGCGTGGGCTATGAGATGGACGGCAAGCGCATTGACACCTTCCCGCCTACAGCCCAGCTTAAAAAATGCAAGCCCGTCTTAGAAGTGCTGCCCGGCTGGCACTGCGACATCGGGGGCATTAAGAAGTATGAGGATCTGCCGGAGAATGCCCGGCGGTATGTAGAGTTTGCGGAGAAGCACATCGGGGTGCCTATCACCATGGTGTCAAACGGGCCTTCCCGGGATGACATGATTTACCGGAAGCCGTAATATAGAGAGACAAAATCTAACAGGCAGTACCGGCCCTTAGGGCCGGAAACAGGATGTGGGGCGTAGAGGCCCCACATTCCTTTCAACTCAGGCGATGAAAGGAGAGCGATGCATATGTGCGGCATAGTGGGCTATATCGGGGGGGAGCAGGCAGCGCCTTTTTTGCTTACGGGCCTGCAAAAGCTGGAATACCGGGGGTATGACTCAGCCGGGGTGGCTGTGTATAACGGCACAGGGCTTCATGTCGTGAAATCCAAGGGCAGGCTCAGCGTGCTGGACGGCATACTCCAGGGCGGGGAAAAGCTTCCCGGCGTGGTAGGCATTGGGCACACAAGGTGGGCCACCCATGGCGCCCCTTCAGATGTGAACTCCCATCCCCAGGTAAGTGATGGGGGAAAGTTCGCTGTGGTGCACAACGGCATCATCGAAAATTACCTGGAACTGAAAAACCATCTGCTGCGCCGGGGCATTGAATTTGTCTCCGACACAGACACAGAGGTGGTGGCCCAGCTTCTGGAATATTACTACAGGGGAGATGTGCTGGAGGCTATCAGCCGGGTGACAGCCCGGGTGGAGGGCAGCTATGCCCTGGGCATCATCTGCGCCGACTGCCCGGAAAAGGTGTTCGCTGTGCGCAAGGACAGCCCGCTGATTGTGGGACTGGGCCAGGGAGAAAATTTCATCGCTTCCGATATCCCCGCCATCCTGTCCAAAACCAGGGACATCTGCCGCCTGCATGACAAGGAAATCGCAGTGCTGGAAAAGGACGGGGTGCAGTTTTTCAACTCGGACATGGAGCTTGTGGAGAAGCCTGTAGAAAGGGTGCAGTGGGACGTGGCTGCCGCTGAAAAGGGCGGCTATGAGCACTTTATGATGAAAGAGATCTGCGAGCAGCCGGAGGCCCTGCGCAAAACCATCTCTCCCCGGATACGGGAAGGGAAAATTGTGCTGGACGACATGAAGCTGACAAAGGAGCAGATCGAAAAGATAAACAAGGTGTTTATCGTGGCCTGCGGCACCTCCTACCATGTGGGCGTGGTGGCGAAGTATGCCTTTGAGAAGCTTTTGAAGGTGCCCATGGAGGTGGACGTGGCTTCTGAGTTCCGCTACCGGGAGCCTATTCTGGATAAAAACACGCTGGTGATTATCATCAGCCAGTCCGGGGAGACGGCGGACACCCTTGCCGCTTTGCGGGAAGCGAAGAAGCGGGGGGCCAGGGTGCTTTCCATTGTGAACGTGGTGGGCAGCACCATCGCCAATGAATCAGATGACGTGCTGTACACCTGGGCCGGGCCGGAAATCGCTGTGGCCTCCACCAAGGCTTACAGCACCCAGCTTGCGGTGATTTACCTTATCGTGCTGTATATGGCCCAGGAACTGGGCCATACCCCCCAAGCGGAGATGGAGGCCTACCTGGAGGACTTGCAGCGCCTGCCGGACTTGGCGGCGGCCTGCCTTGCCGATAAAAAGACCATCCAGTATTTTGCCTCCAAATATTTTAACGCCCGGGATATGTACTTTATCGGGCGCAACGTGGATTATGCCGCTTCCCTGGAAGCGTCCCTGAAATTAAAGGAAATTTCCTATATCCACTCGGAAGCCTACACAGGGGGAGAGCTGAAGCACGGCCCCATTTCCCTGCTGGAGGACGGCACGCTGGTGATTGCCATCTGCACCTACGGCAGGCTCTTCGACAAGATGATGTCCAATGTGCGGGAGGTGAAGGCCCGGGGCGCGGTGGTGCTGGGCATCACCACCCGGGACAAGGAGGAAAGCCTCTCTCAGCAGACAGACTACCAGTTCTGCATCCCGAAGATTACAGACTTTATGCTGCCGTCCCTGTCCATTATCCCCCTGCAGCTTTTTGCCTATTATGTGGCCTCTATGAAGGGCTGCGACATCGACAAGCCCCGGAACCTGGCGAAGTCAGTGACGGTGGAATAGCGGCGCGGGAAGGAAAAGACTATGAAAAAGCCATACGAAAACACAGTTGGCACAAGCCCCGCCCGGATGAGGGGCATGGTGCGGGGTCAGCAGGCATACTCTAATAGGCCGGCGGGACAGAAGAGAGAAATGAAAAACAGGAAAAAGCGGGCCGTTATGGTGCTTTTTCCCCTGCTGGCTCTGGTTTTGGAACTGCTGCCCTGCGGGGTAGTGCTGTGGTTCGGCAACCTCCAGAATGGGGCGGTGGAAATGGAACGGAGCACGTATTCCTACTTTGCCCCCGGCCCCATTGGCTATGCGAATTTCGGGCCGCTCATCACGGCATGGGCAACGGTTTTATTGCTGGCGGTTTCCTGTGTGTACTGGTTTAAAGGCAAGGGGAGATGGAGCATTGCCGCCCTTTCCATGGGGTCAGCGGCCCTTTCCCTGCTGCCGCTGCTGATGTTTGGCACAGAGTATTTTTCGGCTGTAGGCGGGCTGATTACCTTGGCGCTGGCGGCGCAGGCGGTTCTGGTCTGGATTGTGGGCAGGAAAAAGTGAAGGTTTTTGAAGGGTTCTTAGGGAAACTTGCCGAAGGCAACGTTTCTTTCCTCAAAAAAGTTTCTCTAAGCAGGATGCAGGACAGAGTCCTGCCAAAAAGGAAGGATGGGAAAAGCATGAGCAAGGCGCATGAGAAGGTAGTGGTGCTGGATTTTGGCGGGCAGTATGCCCAGCTTATCGCCCGGCGGGTGCGGGATCTGCGGGTGTATTGCGAGATACGTTCCTATAAGACAGACCCGGAGGAGCTGCGGGGTTATAAAGGCATTCTGTTTACCGGAGGCCCCAACAGCGTGTATGGAGAGGGCGCACCCCTGTGCGCCCCAGAGGTGTTCAAACTGGGGGTGCCGGTGCTGGGCATCTGCTATGGTGCCCAGGTGATGGCCCAGGTGCTGGGCGGCAAGGTGGAAGCAAGCGGGGTGCATGAGTTCGGCAAAACCCAGACCTCCTTTGCCCCTGAATCCCCCCTCTTTGCAGGGGTGCCGGAGAGCGTGTGCTGGATGAGCCACAATGACTATATCGCAGAGGTTCCGGCTGGGTTTGCCTCTTCGGCTCACAGTGCCCACTGCCCTGCCGCAGCCATGGAAAACCTGGGGGAGAAGCTGTTTGCGGTGCAGTTCCACCCGGAGGTGGAGCACACCCAGTTTGGCAATAAAATTTTTGAAAACTTCCTGTATTCCATTTGCGGCTGCAAGGGAGACTGGGAAATGGCCTCCTTTGCTGAAGAGACTGTGGAAGCCCTGAAAAAGCAGATTGGAGACAAAAAGGTGCTGTGCGGCCTTTCTGGCGGAGTGGACTCCTCTGTGGCGGCTATGCTGGTACACAAGGCTATCGGGAAAAACCTCACTTGCATTTTCGTGGATCACGGCCTGCTGCGCAAGGGTGAGGGCGACCTGGTAGAGAAGGTTTTCCAAAAGGAATTTGACATGAACATTATCCGCGTCAACGCCGGGGAGCGGTTCCTCCAGAAGCTGCAGGGCGTCAGCGATCCAGAGAAAAAGCGGAAGATTATTGGGGAGGAATTTATCCGGGTGTTTGAGGAAGAATCCCGGAAGCTGGGCAAAATGGACTTCCTCTGCCAGGGTACCATCTACCCCGACGTGGTGGAGAGCGGCACCGGGGAAGCGGCGGTTATCAAAAGCCACCACAATGTGGGCGGCCTGCCGGAGGACATGGAGTTTGAAGGACTGGTGGAGCCTCTGCGGGATCTCTTTAAGGACGAAGTGCGCCGGGTGGGGATAGAACTGGGCATCCCGGAGGCACTGGTATGGCGGCAGCCTTTCCCCGGGCCGGGGCTGGCTGTGCGCATTATGGGGGAAATCACCCAGGAAAAAGTGGCGCTCTTGCAGGACGCGGATGCCATCTTCCGGGAGGAAGTGACGAATTTCGGCCTGGAGCGGGACATCAACCAGTATTTTGCGGTGCTCACCGCTAACCGAAGCGTAGGCGTTATGGGTGATGGCCGTACTTACGGGGTGACTGTGGCACTGCGGGCTGTCACCACCACAGATTTTATGACTGCCGACTGGGCGCGCCTTCCTTATGAGCTGTTGGGAAAGGTGTCCAACCGGATTATCAACGAGGTGGAGGGTGTCAACCGGGTGGTGTATGACGTGACAAGCAAACCGCCTGCTACGATTGAGTTCGAATAGTCGGAGCTAAGCCGCAAAGCCCGTAAACACTAGGGTTTGGCGGCTTTTTCTCTTTCTCATTGCATTACGATTGCATTTTTCTATTCAACCTCTCTGTGATAGATTGCGGTGTGCTGATTGCTAGTGTAATCTGCAATGCTGTGTGAAGCGGGTGTGTATGTCAGCACGCCCGTTAATTTATTGGCAACTTCAAGATTGCTGTTAGGGTACAAATGCCCGTATGTTCCTAAAGTGGTCTGTATCTTCTCATGCCCTAGACGCTCTTTAATCAAAAGCGGGTTTTCTCCCATGCTGATTAAGAGGGAAGCGTGGGAATGTCGTAACGCATGGATTTTGATACGGTGTACGCCTGCAAGCCCGGCAAGTTTCTCTAAGGCTCTTGGAAGCGTGTGCTTACTGGTCGGAATACTGTTGTAGCTCAACACCAGATTGCAGCCTTTCAGTACCTTTTGCTGAACCTCACGCCACGCCTGCAACTCTCTTATGGTGTCCGTGTCGATATAGATTGTGCGGACGCTTGCCTGCGTCTTTGGCTCAACAAACTTGTAATC
>Ga0137310_102342_pt1 | contig 10864 bp, 9 predicted proteins | sample NAcewiD2O_June_2_FD_97183 | JGI IMG/M metagenome (GOLD analysis project Ga0137310, IMG submission 97183) | Mouse cecal microbial communities from Vienna, Austria - N-Acetylglucosamine amended D2O_June | ecosystem: Host-associated > Mammals > Digestive system > Large intestine > Cecum | place...
CAATGAGAGCATCCCGGCCTTTTCCGACGTGGATCTGAGCACCACCGCCTATAAGGAATATGAGGGGCTGGACAAATTCGGCCGCCCGGTACAGGCCTTTGCGGTCCTCGGTCCGGAGCTTTTGCCGGATGACGACCGCCAGGACATTTCCATGATCTACCCACCCGGCTGGGACCAGAAAAGCTATGACTTCATCGAAGGCGGCAAGCTGTACAATCGCTGTCACCTGCTGGCCTGGAGCCTGACGGGGGAGAATGCGAACCCGCAGAACCTCATCACCGGCACCCGGTACATGAACACAGAAGGGATGCTGCCCTTTGAAATGGAAGTCCTGGACTACATCCGGCAGACCGGCAATCATGTGCTGTATCGAGTGACACCGGAATACACCGGCGACAACCTGCTCGCTGACGGTGTGCAGATGGAGGCCTGGAGCGTGGAAGATGACGGACGGGGCATCAAGTTCAATGTCTACTGCTACAACGTGCAGCCCGGGGTCGTGATCGACTATGCGGATGGTGCCAATCATGCAGCGGACCAGACCGAGGAAGAGGAACAGTATTATACAGAGGTCCTGGACTTCATCCTGAACACCCGGTCTATGAAATTCCATACGATGGACTGCCCCAGGGCAGCGGACATCTCTGCCCAGAACCGGGACTATTTCCGGGGAACCCGGCAGGAGCTTCTCGACATGGGATACACTCCGGCCCAGGAATGCAATTAAAGAAACTTCAGAACGCAGGAAACTGCGTTTTTGTTTGCTGCTTTTGAATCTTGAGCCAATGGGGAATTATGTTCCAAAAAGCTTCATTTTTCCTGTATAATCGCCGTTTGATTTCACTGTTACGTGTGATATGGGTATCTTTTTTTTATCGCCCGAACTCTCTTCACTGAAAGTATGCCTTTGTGCTTTCCTGAGACAAAGTACCAGAGGCAGAATGGAAGAGGAGACAGTGAATGAATGGAGACAGTGAATGAATACAGAGAAATTTCCAAGTCGCTGACAGCTGCTTTACTGGCTGCGGCGATGGTTGCAGCCAATGCCGTACCTATGCTGGCGACTGTAGAAACGCAGGCGGATTCCGGCAAGTCCAGCCAGAGCGGGCAGGAAGAAGCCGGAAAGAACAAGACGGACAGGAAAACGAAGTCCGACAGGATAAAGACGGACAGAACAGACAGGACATCCGACAAGGACAAAGAGTTGGACAAAGACAAAGCCGATACTGACAAAACCGGCGCAGGGCCCCCTGCAGCAGCTGACCAGATTCAGACGGCGCACCAGCCGGCTCCGGTAACGGCTGATCCGTAAGAAAGAAACAGCCTCTGAACCCGCCCCGCAGACAGAGGACTCCAAACCGGAGACCCAGGCAGGCACCGGCTCACATGTCAGTGTCAACGGCATAATGGCTGTGATCACCGGCACGATCACCGGTGAATCGACTACCGGTACCGTCGGCATGAAAACATCGGCCGATGTGACCCTGCATGACTGCCCGGACTTTGTCATCGAAGGCGGCTCTTACGTCACCGATATGAATGGCATGGAACTGGATGGATCGGCTGTCTTCACCGTCACCAGTTCCCAGCTCAAAAGCAGTGTCTGCGGCTCGGCTGTCAAAGGCACCGGCAGCCACCGTCTCCCTCTGGGGCGAAGGTACAGTCGACAGCAAGACCCTCTCCGATGCGCAGGGCGTACCGGTGGAAACACTCTTCATGCGCCGCATGACCGCCACGGCCCAGGGCTAAACCGTCCAGTCCCAGACACCGCAGAACGCCGTGATCACCCTGCAGTTCAAGGATAAAACCAGGGCAAAGTCGTGGGAACGAAGACCTTTACCGTCACGGCGGACAAGCCGATGCTGACCAGTGAGCAGATCACGAAGGCGATGCCCGCAGGCTGCAAACGGGCCGGAGCGGCCATGGACATGGGCCTGAACAGCGAGGATGTCAGGGACGGCAAGGGCACGCTTAGGGTGCTGGCTGTCAAAAAGCCCGCCGGCCTTGACAAGGCAAATGTGACCACCGCCGCGGCAACGAAAGCCGGTCTGTGGACCGCCGCCGCGGCTGCAGCTGCCGGTCTGGCTGCCTTCTTCCGGCGCAAGTCGAAGAAGCAGGCCGGCCGCACTCCTGACTGTTGCAGGACAGCAGACCATACAGCCAACAGCCGGATGCAGCGGGGAAGTCCCTGTCTGTGTCCAGCTTTTGCCTGTTGTTTCCGGCACATTTCGTCGATGTGGCATGTCAGTGGCATCAAAATCTGGTACAACTGTCATGCAGCCGTCACCAACTGAGCATCTGGCGCCGGATTCTGCGCCTTTTGCCTGTGCGCTTTTAAGGCATTACTGTTGGTGCCGGTCCCGGCCAAAACTTATAATTGAATCGGATAACCTGAAAACGTATCTAAAGGAGGACACCATGGAATTCGATAAAATGTCCGAAAACCTCCAGAAGATTCTGATGAATGCCGTCAACGACGCCAAGGCAAGCCAACATGCGTCTGTCGACACCATCGATGTTCTGGAAGCGATGTTCAAAAGCGAAATTCTGGACGGCCTCTTCGACAGACTGAACATAGACAAGAAGCTTGCGCTGACGGTCATTGCCCAGGAAGAGAAGAAAATCGCCAAGTCCAGCTCCGCCAACATCAATTTGTCCAACGAAGTACAGAAATCCATCGACGCAGCCGCCAAGTGGGCCAGTCAGCATGACGAGATCTACCTGAGCACGGCAACGCTGTGGATTTTCCTGATGTTCAACAAGTCCTATATCTCCCGTCAGCTGGTGAATATGTTCCACATTACCCAGCAGCAGTGCGAACAGGCAGAACTGGAGCGCCGCGGCGGACGGAAGATGGATTCCCCCAATGCGGAGGAAAACCTCGAGGCCCTGAAGAAATATGGCCGTGACCTGGTGGCGGAAGTCCGCAACGGCAAGATCGACCCGATCATCGGCCGTGACGAAGAGATCCGCCGCTGCATGCAGATCCTGGCGCGGAAGACCAAGAACAACCCCGTGCTGATCGGCGAACCCGGCGTCGGCAAGACCGCCGTCGTGGAAGGCCTGGCATGGCGGATCATGAAGGGAGACGTGCCAGATTCTCTGAAGGACAAGATCCTGATCGAACTGGACATGGGTTCCCTGATTGCCGGTGCGAAATACCGCGGCGAGTTTGAGGAACGTCTGAAATCCATCCTGGATGAAGTGAAGCAGTCGGATGGACGGATCATTCTGTTCATTGACGAGATCCACAACCTTGTGGGAGCGGGCAAAACGGAAGGCAGCATGGATGCGGCCAACCTGCTCAAGCCGATGCTGGCACGTGGCGAACTGCACATGATCGGGGCCACCACGTTCAACGAATACCGGAAATACATCGAAAAGGATGCCGCCCTGGAACGCCGGTTCCAGAAGGTGCAGGTATCCGAGCCGAATGTGCACGACACGATTTCCATCCTGCGTGGACTGAAGGACCGCTTCGAGGGCTACCACGGTGTAAAGATCCTGGACGATGCCCTGGTACAGGCAGCGGCGCTGTCTGACAGATACATCACGGACCGCTTCCTGCCGGACAAGGCCATCGACCTGGTGGATGAAGCCTGCGCCACCCTGAAGGTGGAGATGGAATCCATGCCCCAGGAGCTGGATGAGATGGAACGCAAGATCACCCAGCTGCAAATCGAAAAGACCTCCCTGGCGGGCGAGGACGACAAGAAGACCGTCGAGCGCCGGGAAGAGATCGAGGAAGAACTGGGCCGCCTGACAGAGAAGCGCAACGAGCTCCACGCCAAGTGGGAGGACGAAAAGCGCACACTGGCCATGGCGCAGGAAGACAAAGTGGCACTGGAAAAGGCGAAGCTGGAACTGGAAAAGGCCCAGAGCGAGCTGCGCTATGAAGACGCCGCACGCCTGCAGTACCAGATCATTCCGGAACTGGAAGCAAAAATCAACAAGGAAGGTCTGCCGAAGGATGAAGCCGGCATGATTCAGGAAACCGTCAACGAGGAACTGATCGCCAAGATCATCTCCCGCTGGACGGGTGTGGAAGTGTCCCGTCTGGAACAGTCCGAGCGATACAAGCTGCTTCACCTGCAGGACGAGCTGGAAAAGCGCGTCGTGGGTCAGGACCACGCCATCGACCTGGTCGTGGATGCGATCCTGCGCTCCAAGGCGCAGATCCAGGATGAAAACCGTCCCATCGGTTCGTTCCTGTTCCTGGGCCCCACGGGTGTCGGCAAGACTGAAGTGGCCAAGGCCCTGGCAGAACAGCTCTTTGACGACGAACGCCACATCGTGCGGATCGATATGTCGGAATACATGGAGAAACATGCGGTGTCCCGTCTGATCGGAGCGCCTCCTGGATACGTGGGCTATGATGAAGGCGGCCAGCTGACGGAAGCCGTGCGCCGGAACCCCTATTCCATCGTCCTGTTCGACGAGGTGGAAAAGGCACATCCGGATGTCTTCAACGTGCTGCTGCAGATCCTGGACGACGGCCGGATCACCGACTCGAAGGGTGTGACGGTGGACTTCAAAAACACGATCATCATCCTGACCTCCAACCTTGGCGCAGCCAACGCCTTTGAATACGCAAAGGAACCGGAGATCCTGCACGAGAAGTACATGGAGGAAGTCAAGAAGCACTTCCGTCCGGAATTCATCAACCGGATCGACGAGATCGTGATCTTCAATGCACTGGGTGAAGAGGCATTCGCCAAGATTGCCCGGAAGTTCATGGGCGAGCTGGAGGACCGGCTCAGTGAAAAGGACATCCGGCTGGAGTGCACCGATGCTGTCTATGACAAGATTGCCGAAAACGGTGTGGATCCTGTCTTCGGTGCGCGTCCCATGAAGCGCTATATCCAGAGAAACATCGAAACGGCCATTGCCAAGAAGATGATCGCGGAAGGCGCCCTCAAAGATGCCGTGATCAAAATCGACATCCGGGATGGCCAGTACGACATCCGGATCGAGAAATTCGGCGAAGACAGATAACACTTCAGAGGCGGGCGACCGCCTCTGTTTGTCGTGAAACCAGGCTGGCCTGCCAGGATAGACCCGGCAGGAACAGCCACAACGGGAAAGAAGGGAATCACATGAATGAAATCGAACAGCTGCGCCAGATCATCCGCGAATCGGACCGGATTGTGTTCTTTGGCGGTGCAGGCGTGAGCACCGAAAGCAACATCCCGGATTTCCGGAGCCAGGACGGGCTGTACAACCAGAAAAACCAGTACCCGTATCCACCGGAGGTCATGCTGTCGAGAAGCTTCTTCGACAGCCACCCGAAGGAGTTCTTCCAGTTCTACTTCGACCGCATGATCGCACTGGACGCTGTGCCCAACCCGGCGCACTATGCGCTGGCAAAACTGGAGAAGGAAGGCAAGCTGTCGGCGGTGATCACCCAGAACATCGACGGGCTGCACCAGAAGGCCGGCAATGTCAATGTCCTGGAACTCCATGGCAGCGTGCTGCGCAACTACTGCATGACCTGCGGGAAGTACTATGGCCTGGAGGATGTGCTGAAGCTGCGGGACGAAAACGGAATTCCCCGCTGTGAGCTGGATCAGTCCATCATCAAGCCGGATGTGGTGCTCTATGAAGAGGGACTGGACCAGGAAGTGCTGTCGCAGGCGGTGTATGAAATCAGTCACTGCGACACGCTGATCGTCGGCGGCACGAGCCTGGTGGTCTATCCCGCGGCGGGTCTTCTGCAGTACTTCCGGGGCAGACACCTGGTGCTCATCAACCGGGACGCCACTCCCTATGACGACCGGGCGGATTTGGTGATCCGGGACTCCATTGGCAGGACGCTGTCCGAGGCAGTGAACGACTGATACAGCCCAATCCCTGTCTGCTGACCGATCCTGTGCCGGCAGGCAGAACCTATACAGTTCTCTTTAGAAAGCGAGGCATCCATGGCCAAAAAGTTATATGACATTCTTGGTGTGCCGGAAACGGCGGACAAGAAGGAAATCAAGTCAGCCTACAAGAAGCTGGCGAAAAAGTATCACCCGGATCTGAACCCGGGCAAGGATACCACCGCGCAGATGAAGGAAATCAACAAGGCGCATGATATCCTGACCGATGACAAGAAACGGAAGCTGTACGACGAATACGGTGAAAAGGCCATTGAGGCGGACTTCAACGAGGATGTCCTGAACAGCTACAAGTATTCCTGGGGCAGCCAGGGGGGCAGCAACCCCTTCGGTCCGGGTCAGGAATGGCCGTTTGGCTTCGATGACATCTTCGGCGGCATGTTCGGCGGCGGCATGGGTGGAGCCCGGTCCCAGGGCTTCGGGGACTACGGTTCCTTCTATGACCAGTACCAGCCGCAGCCCGAGAAGGGTCAGGACCTGAACGCCGACATCTCCATTGACTTCATGAAAGCCGTCAAGGGCGGCAGCGAGACTGTCTCCTTCATGATGACCGGTGCCAATGGACAGAGCGAGCGTGTCACCTATGACATCAACATTCCAGCCGGGATCAAGGAAGGCCAGAAGATCCGACTGGCCGGCAAAGGCGGTCCGGGATACAACGGCGGTCCCGCCGGCGACCTGCTGCTGAAGGTCAACATCCTTTCCAGCCCGGTCTTCACCCGCGAGGACATGAACATCCTGACCACGGTATCCGTGAACTTTACCGAAGCCATGCTCGGCACCGAAGTGGATGTCCCGACACTGGATGGTTCGGTTTCCCTCAAGATCCCGGCCGGTACGCAGCCTGGTCAGAAGTTCCGCCTGAAGGGCAAGGGCATCGTGACCTCCAAAGCCACCGGCGACGAGTACGTTACCATCAAAGTCACATTGCCCAAAACGCTCACCGACGAACAGAAGGATCTCATCGAGAAGTTCCAGGAAACGCTCAAGGCATGACCCTGCTGCATTCCTGCTGTATTCAGACCGCATCCTGACAGATGCGGTTTTTCGCTTTTCGGGGTTTCCGGCTGTGGCCAGGAAGAGGGTGGCATTCTGTCACCGGACTATCCCGTTCAGGCAGGGGATTCCTGCAGGGAGCAGGCTGTCTGGAGGGTGTCTTCCACAGCATTCCGGCAATTTTTGTCTGCTTGCCGGCTGGATGTGGCAAAACTGAATCCCATAGAGTCTCGCTGAAACCGCTTCAGCAATGGTATCCTGAGTACAGAAAGAGAGGAACGATCATGAGGTTTCCCAAAGAGTTTCTGTGGGGCGGTGCAGTGGCTGCCAACCAGTGTGAAGGCGCCTATCTGGAGGATGGCAAGCTGCTCTCTGTCCCCGATATGCTGCTGGGAGGTGATGTGAACACACCCCGCACCTTCCTGCCACGGGAAGATGCGACCGCCTTCTATCCCAGTCATGAGGCCGTGGATTTCTACCATCGGTACAAGGAAGACATTGCACTTCTGGCCGGCATGGGTTTCACCTGCTTCCGGCTGTCCATAAACTGGGGACGGATTTTCCCCAGCGGCGACGATGAAGAACCCAATGAAGCCGGTCTGGCATTCTACGATGCTGTTTTTGATGAATGCGCGAAATATGGCATCGAACCGGTCGTGACTCTGTGTCACTATGAGATCCCCTGGTCGATTGTCACAAAATACGGCGGGTTCTCCAACCGGGACGTGGTTGACCTGTTCCTGAAGTATGCCCGGACGGTCATGACCCGGTACAAAGACAAGGTGAAGTACTGGCTGACGTTCAACGAAATCAACATTCCCTGCATGCATCTGGGCGGTCTGTCGGCGCTGTATGGCCTGGGTGTGATGGAGGAAGAGGACATCAATTCGGACCACCGGATCCCGCTGACGGAGCTCAAGGTTGACAAACAGCGGGTGTTTGAAGCACTGCACAATGAGTTTGTAGCCAGCGCCCTGACCGTGAAGCTGGGTCATGAAATCAACCCGGATTTCATGATCGGCAACATGATCGCCCATGAGACAAGCTATCCGCTGACACCGGATCCGAAGGATGTGCTTGCATGCCTGGATGTGGACAACTTCCACAACAACTTCTGCGGCGATGTACAGGTGCGGGGAGAATATCCGGCCTTCATGTGGCGGTACTTCCGGGAAAACGGCATTGACACTTCGTTCATTACCGAAGAGGACAGGAAGATTCTGAAGGAAGGGACCGTGGACATGTACACGTTCTCCTATTACATGACCAACTGTGTGACAGTGCATGGAGATGCAGAGAAGACAGCCGGCAACATGACGCTTGGCGCGAAGAATCCGTATCTGAAGGCAAGCGACTGGGGCTGGCAGATCGACCCTGATGGGCTGCGCTACACGCTGAATGTCCTGGCTGGCCGGTACCCCGATACACCGCTGATGGTGGTGGAAAACGGGTTTGGCGCCTTTGACAAAGTGGAGGAAGACGGTTCAATTCACGACCAGTACCGGATCGACTACTTCCGTGGCCACATCGAGGCCATGGCCGAAGCCCTGCAGGACGGCGTGAACCTCATTGGCTACACCACCTGGGGACCCATCGATCTGGTATCTGCCGGGACGGGTCAGTATGCGAAGCGCTATGGATTTATCTATGTGGACCGTCATGATGACGGTACAGGCGATTTCTCCAGATGCAAAAAAGATTCCTACGACTGGTACAAGAAGGTCATTGCCTCCCAGGGCGAAGACCTGGAATAACCGGTGAAAGCGAAAGCGGGAACCGGACTGGTTATCCAGCGCTGTCGCCCCAGACATACCAGGTTGTGCTCTGGTCAGTGACAGCTTAAGACAGACAAAACGGCAGCGGCTCATGAAGGGCTGCTGCCGTTTGGCGATGAACGCTGTTTTAGTGTCGATGAAGTCATACACTGGACGAAGCCGGGAAGGGCGGACAATCCGGAACGGAGAAAAGCTGGTACAGGTTAGAATGTGAAAGAATGAATGAGACAGCTGGGAGGCAGTCATGACGCAGAAACAAATTGACGCATATCTCAGACTGATGGACCCGCAGATTCTGGAAGAAAGGACACATCAGGATAAATCCGGTGTCTATGGAATTGCGCAGCGTCTGGCAGGATATCACTCCAATCATATAGAGGGTTCATTGCTGACACCGGAGCAGACAGCAGATCTGTTTAAAACCGGAACCCGGGAACAGGATCAGACAGCCGTTCGGATGAAAGATGTGGAAGATATGTCCGGTCATTTCAGAATACTCAATGAGGCACTTAAGACAATCCATCAGCCGTTTACACAGGATCTGATCAGACAATTTCACATTCTTCTGAAATCCGGTGTCTGGGAAGACTGCATTAACAACAGACCTGCCGGTGAATATAAAATCAGAACCAATACGGTGGCTGTTTTGGCTGCATCACCACAGGAGGCAGTGGAAGCGGATATGGCCAGACTGATCTGTGAGTACCGGGAAATTTTAAAACCGTCCCTGCAGGATCTGGCAGCGATTGATGCCCGATTCGAAACCATTCATCCCTTTCATGATGGAAATGGACGAACCGGACAGATCATTCTGTTCCGGCAATCCCTGAAACATGGCATGTTTCAGGTGATTGTCCGGGACAGCCAGAAACCGGCATACTATGCGGGACTGAAGGAATACCAGAAAACTGGACAGGTCAACGGACTGACGGATGTCTTTCGGAGGGCACAGGATCTGTTTCTGGCGGACAGCTATGATTTTGCGGTGCCTTACAATTACAGCCGGGACAAGTGAAAACCGGCCGCAGACCTGTAAAAGCAGAAACTGCGCCCGGTTTTATGGGTGGGCAATAAGCCCGCAATTCACAATGAAGAGGTTTCAGTCCCTGGCTGCCTTTTGCAGCACGGTACGCAGCATCGAATCCTCAGTCAGCCCTTTGATGTCACGGGCAGTCAGCTCCAGACCCGCTTCTGGCAGGGAAGCAGCCAGGTTCATCTCAGAAATCAGGCTCAGCATCCGCTGGCGGCCCTGTTGGGCCCCGCAGCCCAGCAGAATATGACTGATCCGCTGCATCTGCGCCGGGTTTTTCTGCGTCATGACATCCCACCAGGCAGGAAACAGTGCGGACAAGGCAATTCCCAGGGGCAGGGAACAGGCAAAGGCGAGATCTCCTGCCAGGGTTGTCAGCCCGCTTTTGTCGGATACCGGGAGTCTGTGGACCTGTACCCCGGCTTTATACAAGCCGGTTCTGGCTTCCATGTTGTGGATGTCTGTTTCCAGCCCCTGTATGCTTTCCAGCAGCCCGTCCATGATCTCCCTGCATGCAGGCAGCTGCCGGTCCCGGGCATCGAGTGCACAGGCAAACAGCCTGGCCACCAGCACAAATCCCTGATTCATCGTCGGATACGGCGGATATTGCGACTGTTCCGGATCCAGAATGGCAAACCGGCACGTCAGCAAGGGCGAACGGAACTTTTTCTGTTTTCCTTTTTTGACCAGAGTGCAGCTGTCACTGAGTTCATCCCCGGTGGCAGGATCTGTCAGCACCGCCGCTACTGCCAAGGCCTTCTTCGGTTTCTTTTTCCCATTCCAGAAATCTTTGATTTTTCCTTTGTACGGCACTCCCAGGGCGATTCCTCTTGCGCACTGCAGGGTACTGCCCCCGCCCAGGGACAGGACCATTGTGCAGCCGGTTTTCCGGCACAGTCTGATCCCGCGTTTCACGGACTTGAACGTGGGATCCGGCAGGATCTGTCCCATATTTTCCCGGGCAATTCCATGTTGTTCCAGCAATACCCGGACTTTTTGCAGCAGCCCGTCCTCCACTGGTCGGTGACCGTGCACCAGCAGGACCTTCTGTCCCTGCAGCAGCAGTGGCAGCTGCTGCAGGGATCCTGGACCTGTTACAAGCTGCGGTTCATAATTCTGTGTCATTGTTTTCCTCCATGGTGTCCACCGGCTGTGGCCGATGGCTGATCACGCTGTGATGCTTT
>Ga0137310_102344_pt1 | contig 10860 bp, 8 predicted proteins | sample NAcewiD2O_June_2_FD_97183 | JGI IMG/M metagenome (GOLD analysis project Ga0137310, IMG submission 97183) | Mouse cecal microbial communities from Vienna, Austria - N-Acetylglucosamine amended D2O_June | ecosystem: Host-associated > Mammals > Digestive system > Large intestine > Cecum | place...
GAAGTGTCTGTAAGTGTTCAAAAATAGATAAAAATTTAGGTGCGTTACACACAAGTAGCACACAAATGGCCCTTAAAACCCTATAAAATCAAGGCTGACAGTTTCGATTGAGGAAGCGGCTAACACCCTCGGGAAATTCTAAAAAACAGCGTAAAATCAAGGGATTTCGCTGATGAAAAGTCAGCAAAAGCCCTTGATCTTTCTATGCGGCACACAGCCGGTCCTGCCGGAATTTCCTGGTATAATTATTCCTCCATTACCCCAAGCCACACACTGCTTTCTTTATAAAGCTTTTCCACCGTTTCGGGTTTGTCTTCTCCTGCGCAGGCGGCATCCGGATGTCCGCCATATTTCATTCTTCTGTACATCAGATTGGCATAGGAGGGGCGCAGACTGGCCAGCTCTTCGCGGTCAGGGCAGAAGGTACCATCTGCGTAGGCCGAGAACATGGTATCCTTTTCATAAATAGGTTCTGCACTGACGATCTTCCATTGACCTTCCCGCTTTTCCAGACGATAATGCTTACGCATGTGGGTCGCCAGATCTACCACATCACCTTCCAGAGGACAACGGATCTGGATGGACTGTATAGATTCTGCGAGGGCCCGGTTTCCATGCTTCCAGATGATCACATCGAAGATCTTGTGCTTGGCAGGTGCTTTTGCATTGTTGACCCTGGAGCCTTCCACATAATTGTTGATACCGCCTTTTGTCCAGGAAACGCCTACAGAGGCATCATCTGAATATAGGCTGCGCATCTCGTCATAATGGTTATAATCCCTGCAATACCGGTCATATTCCACGATTTCCCGGATGTTGAATTTATCTACGATATCTTCAGGGGTATTGGTACCCATGGGGCATTCATAAAACATCATATTCTTATTCCTCCGTTTTTACATACCAAGCCAGCGGCTGGTTTCCTCATAAAGTGCAGTTACAAGCTCCGGGCGGTCCTCTCCAGGCAGAGTATCATCAGGGGTACGTCCGTATTTTCTCTGGAGAAGCATCACATTGGCATAGGAGCTGCGCTGGGCTGCAAGTTCCTGCCGGTCTGCCCGGAAGCTTCCATCTGCATACATGGATCCCATGGTATCCTTTTCATAAATCGGAATCACTGACAGGATTTTCCAGTTTCCATTCTGTTTTTCAAGCCTGTAATGGAAACGGACATGGGCGGAAAGATCCACCACATCTTCATCAAACGGACACCTGCTTTCATACATCGCCAGACATTCAGCGACGGCTTTTCTGCCATTTTTCCAGATAAGGGTGTCGAATATCTTGTGTTTTACGGGAATGACAGCAGTGCGGGCAGCATTCGTATAGGAGCTGATGTCTCCTTTGATCCAGCAGTCTGTAACTTGTCCGTCGTCAGAATAGCAGCTTTGAAACATGTCCCACATTCCATAGTCCATACAGTACCGTTCAAATTCAATCAGTTCCCGGATGTTCATTTTATCAATGACATCCTTCAGGGTGTTTTGCCCCATTGAACATTGAAAAAACATTGGGATCCCTCCTCCTTTTGTTGTGATAGTTGTGTATTTCCGGAATTTCTGTTCCATACTGAAACTATAACATAAAGGCGGGCAGGATGGATGATGAATGTTTGCTTACCCCATAACAAGAAATGGACTGGATACTTTTTTTGATATGAGGTAACAGAAATCCCGGCTGCCGAAACCATTTTTTTAAACCTGGAAAAATGATAAAATGATGACAGTAAACCGGGGGAACAAAGCCATAAGGTTTTCCCAATTACCGAGAGAGACTGCAGAATCTTTCCTGCCTGTATATGCAGGCGTATGCAACTGAAGGACTGGCTAAAGAAAGGGTAGAGGGTTATGGAGGCAGCAAAGGAAAATAGGAAATCCTACAGCGTAACACACACATTTAATATCTGTTTTACACTATTTTTAATGTTTGGATTCGGGTGTATCGTCCCGCCTTTTGCAGGGATTACAGATGTGGGAATGAATGTTCTGGGCGTATTTCTGGGAGTAATTTATGGTTATTCTACATGTGAGATTGCGTGGCCGTCTTTATTCGCATTTATTGCATATGGTGTCAGCGGTTATACCACAGTAGGAGGCGCCATCTCGGAGATCATGGGACAGAGTATTGTTTACCAGTCTGTTGTGGCATTCCTGTGCGCGGGGGCGATTACCCATTATGGATTTGGGAAATGGTTTGTGCGGTGGTCCCTGACACAGAAGATTTTTCAGGGAAAGCCATTGCTTTATATCTGGTGCTTCTATGTGGTATTCGGAATCGCCTGCATCGTCATCAACCAGACACAGCTGATGATCCTTCTGTTTGCGATCTGGATTGACATAGCAGACACCTGCGGATATACCAATGACAAGAAATTCGTGTACACCGGTATGGTGGGAATCCTTCTCTCCACCATGCTGGGAGGCGGAATGATTCCCTACACCAGCTGGAGGCTTGGGCTGGCACAGAACTGGGGTGAGGTGGTTGGAGAGGAATTGAACATGGGATTTATGTTCGCCATGACCTTGTGCATCACATTGCTTGGCTGCACCATGTATGTGTGGGCTATGGACAAGCTGTTCAAGGTTGATTTCTCCCGGATGAAGGCCTTTGATGTAGATAAGCTGGGAGAGGAATCACGGGTTCTAAGACCCAGAGCCAAACGGATCATCATCATTTACTGCATTACGATTTTTATGGTGGTTCTGGGCAATACACTTCCGTCAGGAATGTGGTTCCGGACATTCATCAATAAAACGGTCACTGTGGCGGGCATGTATGGAATCTGCGCGGCACTTCTTATGATCATGCCCAGTGGGGAGGGGGACGGAAAACCCTGTCTGGTATTTAAGGATGTACACAGAAAAGCTATCAACTGGAACAGTATTTTTATGTGCGGAGTCTGTGTGACACTGGCCGGCGCCATAACAGACAATGAGCTGGGAATCTCCACGATGCTGGTTGATATTTTCACTCCAATATTTGCAGGGAGAAGCGGATGGTTTGTCATGGTATTTACGATCATCGTGTCTATGATCCTTCCGGCAGCATCCAGTCCGGCGGCAATCTTTCATGCACATGACGCTTTGCCGGATGCAGGACTCAGAACCAGGTATACGGTCCATGCATGTCTCATGTCAATTGTAGCCGCGGTGCTGGTGTTCTCTGTATTTTATATCTTTGTGGGGTGATTCTGGGGATAAGCATGAAAGGGGGATTATGATGGCTCAGGAGATGAAAAACAGCCAGATATGTTATTATGTTAAATGTATGGCAGGAATTGCTTTTCTGTTTGGATTTGGTTATTTGCCAGCCATTGGACCGATCACACCTATGGGAATGCGAATATTGGGCATTTTTATAGGAGCCATTTATCTATGGTCAGTAGCTGGTGTGGTATGGCCTGCATTGTTGGCAATAGTGGCCTATGGTATGAGTGGATATGTCAATATGTCTGCGGCTATTTCATCAGGCATGGGAAATACTGTGGTATTTCAGCTGATTCTGATCATTGCCATGGCAGGCGTGGTATCAGGAAGTGGGGCAGGGGAATATCTGGCCAGATGGGCTGTTTCCAGGCCAGTATTTCAGGGAAAACCAGAACTCTTTATGTTTGTGTTTTTCGAAACGTTTCTGCTATCAGCTTTTTTTGTAAATGTGGTGGCAACGATTTATCTTTCCTGGGCTATTTTTTACGGAATTGCAGAAATTGCAGGATATAAGCGGGAAAGGAGAAGCATACCATGCTGAATATAGCAATTGTAGGGTTTGGCAATGCTGGGTATCAGGCGGCAAAGGCGGTCCGCGAGTGCGGTACACCGGCCAGGATCCATGTGTACAGTGACAAGCATATGCCGCCGTCCAATCCCATGCTGACAACGTATTATGTAAAGGAAAGTATTCCCTATGAGGCAGTATTTCCCTATGGCTCCATAGAGAAGATAAAACGGGAATATGATCTGGAATTTCATGGAGATACACCTGTGGCTGCCGTAGATGGCCCGGGGAAAGCACTGATATTTGAAGACGGATCCAGGAAAATATTTGACAAAATCCTCATAGCTACCGGAGCCGTGCCCTTTCTGCCGTCATCCCGGTGGGAAGGCATGGAACGTGTACTGGTGATGCGCACCCCGGAGGATGCCTGCAGACTGAAGGCGCTTCTGGATACCGGAAGGATCCGGTCTGTGCTGGTTGCAGGGGCCTCTATGGTGGAAATCAAAATTGCGGAACTGGCCCTGCTTTGCGGTATGGATTGTACCATGATTGACGGGGCGCCGTACCTGTTTTCCACTGCGGCCTTTGAGAGTACTGCCCGCCGTATAGAAGAGTTTCTGAACCGTAAGGGGATTCATATGGCTTTTTCGGCCATATTGTCCGGGATCCAGGAGGAGGAAGACAAAAGTCTGACAGCTGTAATGGGGGATGGGAGAAGCTTCAGGGCAGATCTGATACTGGTGTGTATCGGAACCAGAGCCAATACCTCCTGCATAAAGGATGATTCCATTAAAGTGAACAAGGGGATCCTTGTAGATGACCGGATGATGACAAGCTGTGAGGATATCTATGGAGCAGGAGACTGCACGGAAGGGTATGAGCTTCAGTCCGGAAAGAAACGGGTCATCGGACTGTGGGCCAATGCCGGATACCAGGGAAGAACAGCCGGAAAAAATATGGCGGGAAATCCAGACACATTCCGGGAGGGGCTGCTGTGCAATATCAGTCACTTTATGGGGATGGATTTTATCGGGCTGGGGGATGCATCCGCTCCAGGTGACCAGGAGGAAGTCTTTGAATATGAGGGAGGATCCTTGTATCTGAAGGCAGTGAAGAAAGACGGGCTTATAAGAGGCGTCAATCTGCTGGACGGCGCCCAGGTCAGCGGGATCGTCAGGGACTGTTTCATCCGGTGTCTGTCCGGTCAGACGTCTGATCTGGATATAGAGCAGTATGGGGTCATGACAGAGGCAGGGATTCCGCCGGAGTTTATCCGTTTCATAGGAGGGAAAAGCTGATGTATACAAAGGAGGAGCTGTTAAGAGCAAAGATCCCCTGTCAGGAGACGGGGATTGAGGTTAAGAAAGGCATGTGTGCCATCTGCTCTCCGGGAAATCACTGCGGGCTGGATGTCTATGTCCGGAATGGCAGGATCCTGAAGGTGGAGGGGACAAAGGAGCATCCCTTTAATCAGGGGTATATCTGCACAAAGGGTGCGATGAATAAGGAGTATATCTACAGGAAGGACCGGATCCGCACACCCCTTCGCAGAGTGGGAAAGCGGGGAGAGGGAAAATTCGAGCCCATCACCTGGGAGCAGGCATATAAAGAAATTGCAGACCGGTTAAACCAGACCAAGGCTGATTATGGAGCGGATTCCGTCGTATTTACCAGCGGGTACTGCAAATGGTACCGGCCCTATTACCACCGGTTTGTTTACGCATTTGGCTCCTGCAATTTTTCTACAGATGACTGCAGCTGCTACCGTGCCAGTGTCCTTGCCGGGGCATGTACCTGCGCCCGTGATTCCAGGCCGGACAACAAAAATGCCAGCACCTTCCTGGGGTGGGCCTGGAGCGGAGCCTACTCCAACCATTTGAGCTACCGGGGAGTCCAGGCCCTGAAGGACCGGGGAGGAAAGGTGATCATTGTTGATACACGGATCACACCGGCGTCCCAGCATCTGGCGGATATATTTCTCCATATCCGTCCGGGAACAGATGCCGCGCTGGCTCTTGGGATGGCGAAAATTATTCTGGACAACGGATGGGAGGACCGGGAATATATCGGGAAATACACATATGGATTTGAGGCCTTTGCAAAGCGGGTGGAGGAATGGACCCTGGAGCGGGTGGCAGAAATCACCGGGCTGGATCCGGCGGACATTCTTGAGGCTACTAGAGCGTGTCTGAAAATTGCTTTCTGGCAGATGTGCGTCACAGTTTGTGGGAGATTTGGGCCAAATGAAGGGCGCATAGTGGGCTATGTAACCTGAATTTGGCCCAAATATACCGCAAAGTGGGGCGTACAGATGGCGGGAATGAATTTTCAGACACGCTCTAGGATCTATGCCACCAATGGTCCGGCATCCTGCAATATACCGGCCTCGGCCCTTGCCCATGAAATAAACGGTTTTCAGGATATGCGGGCTTTTCTGTGCCTTCAGGCACTTCTGGGCAACATTGACAGAAAAGGGGGAAATGTGCCGGAAGCACAGAATACCTACCTGAACCGGAATGCCGGCTTTGTGGCAAGAGAGTCCCGGTACTATATGGAAAATGCACCGGATCTTACGCGGATGATTGCCTATGACAAATTCCCGGTCTGGTCAAAATTCTGTCATGAGTTCCAGGCCATGACGCTGGCCGACGCGATCCTGGAGGAGGATCCATACCCCATCAGGGCGATCTATGGTGTGGGAATGAACTTTAAAATGTATCCCCAGACAAAGAAGCTGGTTAAGGCACTGGACAAAATAGACTTCTTTGTGAATACCGATCTTTTTATGACTTATACCTGCCGCTATGCGGATATTGTGCTTCCCTGCTGCTCCTCCCTGGAGCGGGGAGAATTCAAGGTATATCCGGGCGGATATGGAGTATATACAGAGCCGGTTATACAGCCTCTTTATGAGTCAAAGTCCGATACGGATATTCTCTGTGAGCTGGCCAATTATATGGAGCTTCCGGATCCGCTGCTGCGAAAAGGCTATGAGGCATCTGTTGATTTCATTATGGAGGGCTGCGGACTCAGTGTGGCAGATTTTAAGAAGACACCGGGAGTTCCCCGGAAGATGCCTGGCGCAAAGCCCTGCCCTCCGGGCTACTGGCTGGAAAAAGGCTTCCCCACACCCAGCGGTAAAATCGAATTCTATTCCCAGACGATTGCGGAGTTTGAGAAGGACTTTGGACTTGATCCGCTGCCGGACTATGTGGCTCCGCTGGCAGATGATGAGCATGAGGAATACGCGTCAGATTATCCCTTTATGCTGTCCTCAGGGACAAGGCTGCCCCATACGATTCACAGCAGGCTTCACGGTGTCAGCTGGTCACGGTATATCCGAAAGGAGCCTCTGGTGGAGATTCATGAAACAGATGCCGAAACGCTGGGGATCTGCCAGGGAGACAAGGTGGAGCTTTACAGTCCCTTTGGCAGTATCACAGTGCGGGCCATGGTGACCGCGAAAATCCATGTGGGGACTCTTCAGATTGCCCACGGTTATACGGAAGCCAACTCCAGTATCCTGATGAGTGACAGGCATCTGGATCCTTATTCAGGCTTCCCCGGCTACAAAGCAATGCGGTGCAATATCAGAAAGGCAGGGACGAACCATGAAGAAGATAACCTTTGATTCATCCAGATGTGTTGCCTGCCATGCCTGTACCATAGCATGTATCGACCAGAACGATACATCCGTGGAGGAAGGCCAGAAGGCCCTGAGAAGGGCGGGCAGCCTTGAGATCAGAGAGGAATCTGGTCAGACCCGGTTTGCATTTTTCTCCTCGGCATGCAGACATTGTGAGGATGCTCCCTGCATTATGGCCTGCCCCGTGGGCTGCCTTGGCAAATCGGAGGAAACGGGTATGACGATTTATGATAATACAAACTGTATCGGATGCAAAAGCTGCGGCATGGCCTGCCCCTTCGGCGCGCCCCGCTATCGTCCTGGTGATGGGAAAATGGTCAAATGCGACGGATGCTACATCCGGCAGGCATATGGAATGGAGCCTGCATGTGTGCGGGCCTGCGCCTTTGGGGCGCTTAAGATACTTTAGACAGCAGGATGCCTGCTTCCATCCGGTCCATAGGGCCGGCTGGAAGCCGTTGGCAGGATCCGGAAATCCCTGGCTCTATTCCCATTTTTCCCCTAATTATTTTCCAGCGTTCTTATGGTACAATACTTTTGTAACAGAAATGTAAAACATTTGAAACAGAAGGAGGACTTACCATGAGAAAATTTTCTGTTTATGTAGCCACAGCATCCGCAGTCCTGGCAATCGCGGGGGCCAGTCCGGCAGTAGCCTGGGCTGGAACCGTTTCCTATAATATTCCGGCAGGCAGGATCACCGTGATCGGTGGAAACGGTAACAGCGCAGGATGCAGTCAGGGGACCCAGAGCATCCGGGATATTCTGGGAGGCATCAGCGGTGGGAACAGCTGTGGTTCGTCCGGAAACACAGGCTCTGGAAATACTTGCAACACATTCGGAAACACAGGCTCCGGAAACACTTGCAACACATCCGGAAACAACCAGCTCAACTATATTCGCCCGGGCATTAACCGGCCCAACTGGGATACACCTGTATGCGATTCCGGCAATTCACAGTGTCCGGATATCCTGACACCGAATCTTCCGAATCTGGATTGTCCTGATAACCAGAATCCCGGAACCACAAATCCCGGAACCACAAATCCCGGAACCACAAATCCCGGAACCACAAATCCCGGAATCACAAATCCCGGAACCACAAATCCCGGAACCACGAACCCAGGCACTACAAAGCCAGGTACCCAGCTTCCGGATGCCAGTGACGATTACGCTCTCCAGGTAGTAGAACTGGTTAATGCAGAACGGGCAAAGGCTGGCTTGTCTCCCTTAAGCTTACATAACGGTGCGGCGGATGCGGCTCTGGTCCGGGCCCAGGAACTGAAACGTTCTTTCTCCCACACAAGACCGGACGGAAGTAACTGCAATACTGCTCTTGACCAGGCAGGCATCTCCTATAGAGGCTATGGCGAGAACATTGCTTATGGTCAGAGATCTGCGGAGGAAGTTATGCAGGGATGGATGAACAGCTCCGGACATAGGGCCAACATTCTGAACAGAAGTTTTACATCTATTGGAGTCGGCCACTATAAGGACAGCTCAGGAACCGATTACTGGTGTCAGCTCTTTTTAACAGAGTAATTATAACAAATCATAATAGTATAAGAGGGATCTCAACAGATACCAGAAATCCGCTTACCCCATAGTACAAAAGAGGCTGTGAAAAAAGTCAGGACTTCCTGCAAAAAGACAATGGGTCAGATATGGAAAATCGTTGTTTTCCTAATCGCAGAAAGGACTTTTTTCACAGCTTCTTCTGCATCTGTGATTCATATACTTCACCGAACGGGGACAGACAAGTATCTCTATGAGGCGGGAGACAACAGGGCAATCTCCTCCACTACCGCCACATCATCCTGCTCCGTGCAGGTAAAGCGAACACGGTCTCCGGCCTTCATAAAGGGAAGCCGCTCCGACGTGGAAATAGATGCCACATATACCTTGTCCTCATCTCTGAGGGTAAAGTAGTAGTGGGTATTGCCGGAGATCACCACGCTTTCAATCGCGTCAATGATACCGGACAGTTCAATCATCTGCTCCGGGGCCTCAGGTTCTGTATCTTCCAGATTCAGAGCCTGACGGTAGTTCTTGCGGGCCTCGTCGATGGTGGCGCCGGTGCCTACGATCTGATACTGGCGTACATCTACGAAGGCGTACATTTTCACCAGACCGGCTGCGTCCTTTAAGGAGACGAAGTAGGTGGGGCGGTCAGAGATGTTCAGGAGCAGCGGAAAGGTGGCACTGTAGCCCAGGTGCTGTACCTGGCCCTTGGCCGACTCCATAGCCGAGTACTCTGTGGCTCCAGGAACCGTGTAGAAGCTGGTCTCCTTGGTCCGCAGATTCACCAGGACGAAGCCGATATTGGACTCATCCGCGGTTACCGAGGACATGCCGGTGTACAGATATACGTCATCGTTGCTGGCCAGGTAGTTGTAGCCGTAGGTGGTGCGGCGCACGCCCCGCTGGCCGAAGATGGAATTGATATATCCATTCTGGAATTTACCGTTGTCATCCAGCTGCTCGATGATCAGCTCTGAGGTATAGAGCTGGTCGATCCAGGTGGGCACCTGGTCTCTGGGATAGAACCGGCTCTCCCCGGTGACCGCATTGACCAGGATAGCGCCGTTAATATCCTTGCCGTCCCACCATCCGATCCGGTAGGTGATGGTTGGAGCCACCCAGTAGGGAACCCCATCATCATCGATTTCAAAGGATACGGTTTCGAACATCCGGGTGGGATAGCGGAAACGGATATACCGGTAAATATTCCGGAAGAAATATTCGCCTGAAGAGTAGCGCATCCCCTCATCCAGCCATACCAGATCCGTGTCCTGGGTCACCATATCTACGGTAATGTAGGCAGGAAGACCGTTGGACATGTTGAAGAGCCATTTGACCGGATCTGCGTAGGTCAGGGGGGTAACCCGGTAAGGAGACCCCTTGTAATTGATCTGGGTGTAGTTGGGCTCGATCTCAAACTGGGATACCAGCTCCGTCATCTCCCCCAGCTTGCGGCTCCCCAGCCTGGAAGCCGTATCCTGGTCCACTACGGGGATCTGGGACATACTTAGTTCCGCCACATCCGTGGTGAAATCACCTTCCGTAATGGTGATCAGATCCCGGTAACGGGCCGCGTTGAAGAAACGGTGTCCTGCGATGGAAGCCCCCACCATGAAGATGATCAGGATTCCGATGATGGAAAATCCCACCTTCAGGGGCATTCCCAGGGAGGTTCTGACCGAAGGTTCTCCTGTCTCGTCAGGGCCGCTGAAACGACGGAACACATACTGGCCGGTGACCGGATCCCGGTAGATGCCGCCGAAGCGCCTGCCATTTCCCAGGGCATGAATCAGATCCTTCACATAGCCGAGAAAATTCACAGCCAGGAAGATCAGGATGCAGGTGATCACATAGACGAAAAAGCTGCGGCTCTTTATATTGATGGCCGGTAGGCTCGTGTAGAACAGCACGAACATGAGGACCAGGGAAAGCAGCAGCCTGCCGGCGATGGATGAAATTCGTTTCATATAAGATACACT
>Ga0137310_102346_pt1 | contig 10855 bp, 9 predicted proteins | sample NAcewiD2O_June_2_FD_97183 | JGI IMG/M metagenome (GOLD analysis project Ga0137310, IMG submission 97183) | Mouse cecal microbial communities from Vienna, Austria - N-Acetylglucosamine amended D2O_June | ecosystem: Host-associated > Mammals > Digestive system > Large intestine > Cecum | place...
ATAATAAAGTTTAGCATATCAGACCTTCATTCTGGTATGCTTTTTTCACTCTATTAACCTTGTTTTACAGGGCCCAAACCGCCCGGAAAGGAACCATTTTTGCTCCACACAGTCAACTACACCATCCCCTCCCCCCGCCTCCCGGAAGGATTTCACGGTTTCCGCGTTGTCCATCTGTCGGACCTCCACGGGGCGGTGTTTGGGGACAATAATAAATTTCTGATCCATAGGATCGGCCAGGCCAGGCCCCACATCATCGCCATGACCGGGGATATGGCTGATGACGACCGGGCCTCCTTGGCCAACTTAACCAGCCTCGCTGACCGGCTCGCGGACCGCTGGCCAGTGTATTATATCCCCGGCAATCATGAGCAGGCCCTTTCCGCGGCACGCTTCCTCGGTCTTGCGAAAAAGTTGGAAAGCCTGGGCGTCACTGTTTTGGAAAATAATTGGGTCACTCTATCCCGCCGGGGGAGTTTTGTAAAATTATACGGCCTGACCATGGCCATGAAATATTACAAGGACCGTCTCAGGGCTGATTACGTCCGGGGAGTCCATTTCTCCCCCGCGGACACCGAAAAAGCCCTGGGAAAGGCGGACAGGGACTGCTACAATATCCTTTTGTCCCACAATCCCCTTTACTACCCTGCGTACCGGGACTGGGGAGCGGACTTGACCCTCTCCGGCCATATCCACGGAGGAATCATCCGGATCCCAGGGCTTGGAGGCCTGCTTTCACCTGACCTGACCCTGTTTCCCAGATACGACGGCGGTCATTTCACAGAGCGGGGAAAACACCTTATCGTCAGCCGGGGACTGGGAAACCATTTTCTGGTCCGCGTTATGAACCCGCCGGAGATCGGGGTGATCACCCTCACCCGGCAGAAGGAGTCCTCTTCATGAAACAGACAGAATCCCTGAAAAATGTGGTATACAATTCGATTTTAAACGGAATCATCCAGGACGAATACAAGCCTGGCCAGATCATCAATGAAAAAGAACTTACAGAAAAATATAAGGTCAGCAAATCCCCTGTAAGGGAGGCCCTGATCTCCCTGTGCAACGCGGGGGTTCTGCGGAATATCCCAAGGTACGGCTATGAGGTAGTGCGGCTCACCAGGGAAGATATCAGTGACATCCTCCGCTTCCGCTTTATCCTGGAGGCAGGCTGCCTGAGGGAAAGCTATCAGCGGGTCGGCCCGGCCCAGATCGACAGGCTGGAAGAGCTGAACCGCCTGTGCTGCGACTGCCATTCCCAGGATGACATGTGGACCCACTGGAAACACAACCAGAATTTCCACATGCAGCTGATTTCCTTTGCCAACAATCCCTATGCCTCAAAAGAGCTGGCCCGGTCCATGGATATCTTAAACCGGGCCTACGCTCAGTTTTATTGGGACAAATGGAGCAGCACCGTAATCTCCACTGACATGAAATCTCATGAAAAGCTTCTGAAAGCCTTGAAAAATCATGATATCGAACTGGCGGTGGAATGCCTCCGGATGGACCTAGCCGATTTTGGCTACTGATGCCCCATGCGTTAAAAAGCTCTCAGATAGTAAGAGGGCAGGAACAGCTTTTCGACCCAGCCAAGCTCTGGGAAAAACTGCCGTATATCCAGGATCACCGGGGTAAACAGAAGGCTTCCCACCAGAAAAAGCGGGATAAGGCAGCACAGGACCTGGGGCCTGGGACACAAGGCCTTTGCCCCCCACGAAAAGATACATACGGCCCCGAAATACAGGGCCATTATCCCGATCTCCCGCCAGATATTATCCACACAGCCTCCTGCCATGAGAGCCCAGAGACAGGACACTGCCCCCAAAAACACAGGGGCTGCCAGGACTGCCAGTCCGCAGGCTCTCCGCCTTTTAGGGGACAGGGGGCGAAACAGACCTCTGGCCTGATCGCTCCCTAAAACCACGCCGCTGTAAAGTCCTGTGAGAAACAGGTACACCGCCGCCATGCCTCTCACCGGAAATATGGCCGGGGCCTGCTCTTTCCCATCTCCCTCTCCTCTCATATCCCTGTAGCCGTACTCAAACCGGAACGTGCTTCCATTATTTTGCCATTTGTCATACAACTCCCCTGCTGTTATCTCCAACATCTCCACAATACCCGCTGGATCCGGCCGCTGTCCCTCCAGTTCCCGCCGCTGATCCCACGCGGCCTGCCTCACCAGCTCTGACTGTGTAATATAATCCACAAAGATCTCCCTGTCATACAATTCCATCAAGGCCGCGGACACCACCTCTGTGGACAGCTGGGCCAGAACCGTAGACGGGGCGGAGTATACCTGGATACACCGCCTGTAGTCTTTGTGATCCAGCTTTTCCCTTAACCCCGCCGGGAAGGTGTACCCGCACTCTGCCTGCCGGGAAGCCACATGGGCCTTCAACTGATCCTGGCTGCCGCACAGATAGAAGCGGAACAGGCCCCCGGAGCTGTCATGCTGTACCAAACTCTCCGCCAGCTGCCATTCCAGAGGCAGTTCCCCGTCACGTCCCAAAGGGCTTTCCTCCACCCACACCGCTATCCGCGCTTCCTGTCCTTCCTTTTTCTCAACCTGCCTCATGGCAAATGCCGCTGCCGGAAGCGCCAGAAGGAGGGCCACAAAGGAGGCTTTTTTTAAACATCTCTTACAGGAGAGAAAAAACCAGACCGCCATCTGTCTCATGATCGCTTCACCTCCGCCGCTGTGCCCAGAAGCCAGGCAGTGCCGGCCAGGCCGGCGCAAGCTGCCGCGGACCGCCAGCTCCAAACCCCGGTCACAGCCATTTTTACTGTCTCCATCAGGATCCCTGACGGCAGCCATGGGGCAATCTTCTGAATCGTCTCCGGCAGAAATACCGGAGGCAGAAACCCTCCTGCCAGAAAATGCTGCCCCGTTGACGCCAAAAACAGAAACATAACACCTCCCAGCAGGCTGCCGGCCAGCTGGTACAAAAGAACCGCCACCGCGGATGCGGTTACGGTGGAAAGGATCCACACTGCCCCAAGGATCATTCCCCCCTGTGCCTGGCCGTAAAAAACCGCCAGCCCTGCCACCGGACAGGCGGCGCCTGCCATCAGGGTTCCCAGCCCCAGAACCCTGGCCCCGACGCGCCAGCCTGCCCCGATCCCCGCCACCTCCAGCTTCTGCCTCATGGCTTTCTTAACGGGCATGAGGTAGTCTGATACCGGGATGGCTGTGAGAAAGAGAAAAAGCACATACATGCTGACCAGATAAAATTCCGCGGTGGTCACGTCGCCGGAGGCCTGAACCTTCATGTGCCGGAAATACCCGCCCCTCTCCAGGCTGTAGTCCAAATACCGTCTGTTCAGCTCCTCCTCCATCTCCCCGATGGCCTGGTCAAGCCCCAGCACGCGGTACAGTTCATTTCCAGCATAGATCCCCGACTGACTGGCGCTTAAGGTTAAGGCTCCCCCGTCGGCCAGCTCCCTAAAAAGCTTTCCCTCTATCCCCGGGTTTTTCGTCAGCCACACCTTCACAGGGGTGTTGGTTCCATTTATAATATCCTCCACAAACCCTTCCGGAATATCCAGCACCGCGTATAGTTCCCCAGCCTCCAGCTTTTGAAGACAGGATTCCCTGTCCATGTACTGAAAATCGCAGACGCTCTCCACACTGTCAAGAGAGCTGACCATCTTCATCACCTGCTTTGCCAGGGCATCCTCCTCAGGGAGGGACACACCCACAGCCACCCGCCCTGTGACCGAATCAGCGTACAGCACGCGGGAAGCCCCCAGGGCCGCCGCTGCCGCCAGGGCCAGCAAAAGCCCGGTTCCCCCGCACAGCCGCCAAAAACGCTTCCATGCCCGTTTCACTTCCAGTTTTAAATATATGAGACTTGTCATGGTTTCTACAAAGACAGCTGGTTTGCCAGCCTCATAAGGCCCATATAGAGCTCCATCACCACGCTCTGCCACTGGTTCTCATCTGACGCGAGCATGTCAAAAGCCTCTCCCTCCAAAGCTGTCACCGGTTCCGCCAAGGGTTCTAAAGAGTACTCCCCTCTCAAAGTTACCTGTACCACAGAGGATGGGACAGAAATCTTCAGTTCATCGATATCCATGTGGATGGAGCTTCCCTTTTCCAGCTGGTCAACCACACCTGCCATGGACAGGTCCAGGACCAGGTCCCCGTCCTGTGTCAGCGACAGGCCCCCGTGGTAATCCCCGCTGTCCCCATCATACGTTCCTGTCCACACAGCCCCGGCCATCAGGCCCTCTCCTCCGTCAATGGTCAGATCCACATCGCTGGTGAGACGGTTTTTGTCATAGGTCCCTCTCTTGTCCACAGAAACCTTTATGCTATCCCCTTCATTCCTTAATGTCACATCCGCCAGCAGATTCTCGGTCAGATAAGAACCGCCTTCCAGCCGGATATCAAAAGTAATGTCCAGCGGTCCATACAATTCCCTGTTGATGGAAGTGGTTCCCTTCACCTGTGCCAGGCGGCCTTTTTTATCAACGTAGACATCCATATTTACATCTGTCAGGCCTTTATCAAGAAAATCGATCATCTGCTCAACAGATTCCGTGACGCTTTCCATGCTGTCAAGATACATGTCAGACACAGTGACTCCAAGGCTTTCTCCCCCAAGCATTTCTGTCACCCTGACGCTCTGTTCCAGCTGACTTAAATACTGGTCTTTCAATTCCTGGTCATTTAAAAAGAAATCCGTGGAGGACCGCAGAAATTCCATCATGGAGTCCTTGCTGACCACTACCTGGTAGCCCTGGCAGCTTACCTCCTGGCCGTCTACCACGCAGGTGCCTTTCTCCCCCTTCTCCACCACAAGAGCCTCTTTAAATTTCTCCTGTGCCTGGGTGCTTTCCTTAAAACGGGTCATGACAGCGCCAAGATCCAGGGGAGCCTGCTGGCCGGTCTCCGCTTTTTCCCTTATGGTCTTCGCGTAATCCACAAGGCCTGCCACGTCTATCCCCAACTCTTTGATAGCAGGGCCCACGAAGGGGGAATTGTCGATCCTGTCCGCCAGACCTTCCCCCAAATCCATGGTAAACACCCTGCTGGACAATTCCGGGATGGCCATCATCATGGTCTCGCCTCCATAGTAGACATCCAGGTTGGCCAGATCCATATCCCTGTATATCACCCCTATATTGGCAAATGCCGCCTTATTTGTCCTGTCCTCCTTAGCCTCGATCCGGATCCCGCTCCCCGCGAATTCATCCAGGAAAGCATCGGAGCAGCTGTCCAGAACCATGGTGACAGAGGTCTCCATGTCAGAAGACGCCACTTTCTCCTGAAATCCTGAAAGCCCGAACACTTCCTCCATGGGGCTGGTCTGGCCTTCCGGGTAAATGTTCTCAAAGGCAGCTATGACCACCTCTTTGGGGTCCTTTGGAGACAGGAAAGCAAATGCCAGAGCCCCGGCCGCCGCCACTGCCGCCACCGCGCCGATGAGGATTCCCGTGTTCTTTTTAGGCTTGGGAGCTGGTTCCACTCCATAATCCGCTCCTGTCGGCACACCTTCTCCCTGAAACGCCCCGCCAGGCATAGCGGACGTTACTTCCGTCTGTGTCTGAACCGCCCCCTGTCCGGCCTCCTCTACCAGGGCACCGCAGTTCTCACAGTATTTCTCATTTCCCTTTAATTCGCTTCCGCACACGCCGCATTTCATAATATTTTTCTTCCTCCTCTTTGACATAAAGTCACAGATACTTGATCAGCGCCTCCTCCGATAGTTCCTTCTCAACAGGGATCAGTTTCCCGTCTTTCAGGGCGCACAGTCTAGTGCACGCTGAAAGCTCCCCTGTCTCATGGGAGGTAATCACCACGGTCCCGCCCTCTCCTGTGTAAGTCTTCAGATACCGCCGGATGTGGGCCTTGCACTCCATATCCAGCGCTGCCCCGGGCTCATCTAAGATCAGCACCGAGCCATGGTTTGCCAAAGCGCAGGCAATGCTCAGCCGCTTTTTCATCCCGCCAGACAGCTTCTCCACCGTATCCCCTAACATGGGCTTTATTCCCAGAAAGGCCCCTGCCCCTGACTCCAGATCCCTTTCAAGCTCCTTCCTCCTGCCTCCGTACCACAAAAGCAGATTGTCCTTTACGGTCAGTTCCTCCATAAGAGGGTTTTCCTGGGGCACATAAGCCACCTTCTTCACATAAGCCCTGGTGTCCTTCCTGAGATCCTTCCCATCCAGAGTGACATTTCCCCGATCCGCCCTGACGGCTCCCGCGAGGATGGAAAGCAGGGTGGTCTTGCCGCACCCATTGCCGCCGATGATTCCAACGCACTCCCCTGGTCCCGCTGTCAGCTCTGTCCCTTTTAAGATCTCCTTCTTATGATAACACTTATAAATACCTGTCGCAACCAGCATTCCGCTCTCCCTCAGACCGAAAATCCCCTCTGGCTTAAACCCGAGGGGATCTTGTTTTATTGACGATGCATGTGAACCTTGTCGGCTCCAAGATTTTTCAGATTCTCATGGACATTGCGCTTGTCAGCAGAAGCGATCAGAGTATCCCTGGCCTTCTTGGCCTCGTTCTCTGCCTTGTGCTTACTTGGGCCGCCTACACAGCCGCCTACACAGGCCATGCCTTCGATAAAGTCAGCCGGCAATTTGCCCACCTTCATAAGGAGCAGGGCTTTCTTGCACTCAGCCGCGCCATTGCACTTCATAACCTCAGGCTTAATGTCCTCGCCCATCTCCTCAAAGCACTCAAGCACCGCGGCTGTGACACCGCCGCCGTTGCCGAAACGCTTGCCAAAGACAGAACTTTCCTGATAATTGTTCTCCTCCGGCTCCAGCTCCACGCCCTTGGCCCGCATCATGGCCCGGATCTCTCCGAATGTCATGGCATAGTCCGCGTTGTCCTGGATATTCAAGTCCAGGGTCTCGCTCTTCTTGGCGATACAGGGACCAATGAACACGGTGGTGGTTCCAGGGTCCTTCTCCTTCACGAACCGGGACACTGCGCACATGGGGGACACGGTGGTGGACATGTTATCTAAAAGGGTGGGGAAATGCTGCTTAATCATGTTCACAAAGGCGGGACAGCAGGATGTGGTCATCTTTTTGCCCTCCTTGTAAGCCTCCGCCCACTCCTCGGCCTCTGCCGCCGCTGTCATGTCGCCGCCCATGCCCACTTCGATCATGTCGGCAAAGCCCAGCTTCTTAAGAGCGGTTTTCCAGCTGGCCATGGTAATGTCAGGCCCGAACTGGCCCTCCGTGGCCGGGGCCACCATGGCAACTACCCTTTCCCCCGCCTTGATCAGGCGGATCACATCAACCATAAAAGTCTTGGTTCCGATAGCTCCAAAGGGGCAGCTGTGCACACAGGCACCGCACTGGATACACTTCTTCTCATCAATGACGCAGATGCCGTACTCATCATAAGTGATGGCATCTACGGGACAAATCTTCTTACAGGGGCGCTCTAAGTGGGCGATGGCGCTGTAAGGACAGGCCTGGGCACATTTTCCGCACTCCTTACACTTGCCAGGGTCAATGTGGGCCCTGGTATCGTCCATGGAGATCGCGCCGAAATTACAGGAATTCTGACACGCTTTTCCCATACACTTGCGGCAGTTGTCCGTCACCACATAGGAAGCGATGGGACACTCCTCACAGGCCGCGTTGATGACCTGGACCACATTGGTGGAATTCTTTCCAACAGGGCACTGGCCTTCCGCCAGACGTACCCTCTGTTTGATGATCTCTCTCTCTTTATAAATACAGCAGCGGAACTGGGCCTGAGGTCCCGGAAACATCTTGTGGGGAAGTTCATCCCTCTCCTTCTCCAGAGTCCCCTCCCAGGCCATCTTAGCCACTTCATACAGCACGTCATGCTTTACACGCAGTATCGTCGCGTCATTTGTCACCATACTTTTTTCCTCCTCTTTTCTGCTTGTGGTAACAGCTTAGTGCCTTCACAGTTACCAGCAAAAACTCATTAATAATAGGTCACTGTCACCGGCTTTCCCAGATCCTCCAGTACAGCCTTAAGCTGATCCACCATATTTTGCCGGATACCTAAGTCAAAGGGAATCCCCGGGTTCTGATAGGCGCTGTTGACCGCCTTTCCCACATACAAATGGATCTCCGTACAGTCCTCTATGATCATCTTTGCCACCATAGAGGCCCCGTTAGGCTTATCCAGCTCCTCAAAGAAATCCTCCACCACGCTCTCTTTCTTCACATAGCGCCTCAGAAGCCGGATCACCCGGTTAAGGGTCAGAACGCCCTCTGTCACCAGATCAATGCCATCCATGTAGGCGATAGGCGGAATATCCGGATCCACATAGTCCAGTGACACATCCAGAGGCTTCTTTAACACTCTGGAGACAATGGTGCTGCTGGTTCCGCCGCACACGATGGTCTTGGCGGTGGGGTCTGACATAAAGTCCGCCACCATCCGCTCGTCATCCTCCGGATTCTGGGCCGGACCGGTCATCATGTGGACAGGCTTGCTGTCAATGATCCTCATGCAGGCCACAGTGGTGTCGTCGCCGGGACGGAACATGTAGAGCTCATCGCAGGCCTGGCAGATGGAACTGGCCAGGCGGACAGCAGAGATGGTCTTCCCATACTCTTTTACCGCATAGGCGGCGATATCGTCCCACAGCCAGCCAAAGTTTAAGAGCTGCCCCACCCCGGCATGGATGGTGCCGTCACTCATAAGGATCAGGGCATCCCCCTTCTTCACCTGGAAGCGGAACTCGTTGATCTTCTTTCCGTCAATCTCCCGAAGGTTCTGGGGAATTGGCATAAGCCTGCCGTCCCGGATAAAGATACACCCCGGATTGTCAAATTCTACCAGATACGCATCCCCGTTGTGGTACACCTGGAGGATGCTGAAGGTGGAGTAGGCCACCTGGCGCACCTGGCACACAGGAAGGGTCTCCACAATGGTATCCACACACTCCTCCAGTGTAGCGCCGTTTAAAAACATGGTTCCCAGGATCTTGGAAGTCAGCGTGGACAGAATGTTAGCTTTTACACCGCTGCCCATACCGTCCGCCAGGATCATGATATCGGAGTCCCCGGTCTTTAAGATCTCCACCCGGTCGCCGCATAAGATCTCCGTAAATTTATTCAGGCTCTTGTAAGCAACGTCAACTGTAACTCCCATCTATCGAACCTCGCTTTCACTGCCCTCTTCCAGCATGGACTTGCACAGCTTTGTAAGCGTTGTCTTGGTGTCCGCCGTGGTCTCACCCAGAAGCCCGGCGATCTCCTGAGCTACCATCATCTGCTTGTGAATAACTCTCTGGGCCAGGTCAATGGTCTCCAGCTTCTTGTCGTACTCTGCCTTGGCCTGCTCCTCCTCCTTGGTAATGTCAATAAAGGTGGCCAGAACCACGTCCTCCTTCTCTATGTAGACAATGTTCTGAAGTGTGGACAGGTTGTACTCCTCATACTTTACCTTCTTGCCGTGGATGCTCTGATGTGTGTCATATACCCACTGGAAATCCACGGGATCAATAAATTCATAAAGATACATGTCCAGGGCCTCGGAGCGGGTCTTTCCAAAATACTTCTCCCCGACCGCGGAGTACTCCATGATCTTCATATCCTTATCCACAATAAGGACAATGTTAGGGGAGGTCTCCATAACCAGATTGGAAAGGGATTCCGCCTTCTCATGCATGAACGGAATACACATATTTAACTCCGCCTTTTTCTGGAACACGGCGATGGCCTTGTCCCGGCACGTAGGATAGCCGCAGGCGCTGCAGTTCAGTTCGTCCTCCGGACGGCTCTTGCCGATCTCCCGGAGAATGGCCTGGAGCTCCTCCTCCGTAGGCATGGTCTCCTTGATAGAATGATCCCCAAAATCCTTTGCCATCTGAACATCCACCAGCATCTGCCCCACGGTCCGGGAGTCTACCGGGTCCTTCTTCACCGCATCCTCCATATCCAGCTTTACCTTGAACTGGGAAATGCCCTCTTCCTCCACCGTAGGCCCTTTAACGCAGCCGCCGGAACAGTTGTTGATCTCAATAAAGCAGCCCTTGATCTCACCCCTTGTCAGGCTCTCGCACACGTCAATGCAGCTCTTGGTTCCGTGGACATAGAACTTTCTGTAAGAGTCCACCCGTCCCTCAGTGGCCAGGACAGAGTTGACCACCCCGTTGGTCACCGGATAGAGCCGGTTCACCTTGGGATCAATCCTGTCAAATGGCTCATCCTCGCACTGTTCCACTGCGATATCCTGATCCTCAAACCAGCTCTTGATCTCCGTGAAATTCAGGACAGCGTCAATACAGTCATTGTGTCTTGGGTCCTGGGACTCTTTCTTCTTGGCAATACATGGCCCCAAAAATACAACTTTGGTGTCCTGGCCGTATTCTTTTTTAAGCAGCCTTCCATGGGCAATCATGGGAGACACTACTGGAGCCAGCCAGGGAACCAGCTGGGGATAATAGATCTCGATCAGATCGTTGACGCTGGGACAGCAGGTGGTGATAATGTTCTCCATCTTCCCTTCCTGCAAAAGTCTCGTATACTCTTCCGTCACCAGCACAGCGCCCTCTGAGGTCTCCCTCACGTCGGCAAAGCCCAGCCTCTTTAAAGCAGACTTTACCTGGCCAATGGTGTTGTATTTTAAAAGTCCCATGTAGGATGGGGCGATGGACACCACCACCCTCTGCCCGCTCATGATCCAATTCTTCACCTGGCCCAAGTCGCTGACCAGCTGCTTGGCGGACTGAGGACAAATCTGCAGGCATTTTCCACAGAGGATGCACTTCTCAGGCATGATCTCCGCCCGTCCGTCTTTAATCATGATGGCCTTGACTTCGCAGTTTCGGACGCATTTGTAGCAATGCTTACATTTCGTAGCCTTGAAATCAATGATCGCCATGACTACAGCCTCCCC
>Ga0137310_102347_pt1 | contig 10855 bp, 8 predicted proteins | sample NAcewiD2O_June_2_FD_97183 | JGI IMG/M metagenome (GOLD analysis project Ga0137310, IMG submission 97183) | Mouse cecal microbial communities from Vienna, Austria - N-Acetylglucosamine amended D2O_June | ecosystem: Host-associated > Mammals > Digestive system > Large intestine > Cecum | place...
TGCTCATGTAGGACACATAGCCCACTACGCTCTTCTCGTGGACAATGATCTCCAATTCGGAGAGGCTTTTGAATACCAGGCTGTAATCCTCCACAAAGGGGATGGACAGATGATCCTTAAGACGGTCTTTGATGTAGCAGTATATCGTGTTTCTGTCTGACGGCTTCTCAAAGAGCCGTCCGATCAGCTCCTCATCTGTGTACCGGTTGTTGCCGCTCACCGTAATGTGGTCCAATTTTAATGACAATACGGTGAATACCAGCACCAACCCCAAGGCTGCCGTTACGGCCAGCACCATTTGTCTTTTCTTCATCCTTCTCTCCGTATGTCTGCTCCCAGGTTTTTTAAGTCGCGGCAGATATCCTCATATCCCCGGAAGATATGATGGCAGTGGGTGATACAGGTCTCCCCGTCCGCCGCGAGACCTGCCGTTACCAAGGCAGCGCCTCCCCGCAGGTCATGGGCCCGCACACGGGTGCCTTTTAATCTCCGCTTTCCGCTGACCAGGGCTTCCTTCCCCTCTATTATAATCCCCGCGCCCATTTTACGCAATTCTTTCGCGGTGGCAAATCTTCCCTCAAATACCGTTTCCTTCAAGCGGCTTTGCCCCTGCCCCAGACTCATGAGAACCAGCATCATGGACTGTAAGTCTGTGGGGAATCCGGGATAGGGTCCGGTGGCTATGCTCATGGCTTTGGGCCGGCCTTCCATGGCGACCCTTATGTCGCCGCCATCTACTTGGATACGGGCCCCCATGGCTGCCCCGGTTTCCAGAACCTGGCTTAAGTGCTCCGGGCTGCCTTTTTTCAGCACAGCCTCACCGCCGGCCGCCATTACCGCTGACAGGTAAGTTCCCGCCACGATCCGGTCTCCCGGAACATCGTATTGTGAATCACGGAGGGGGCTTCCTCCCCGGATCACAAGAACATTGGTTCCAATACCGCTGATATTGGCCCCCATAGCGTTGAGCATCCGACACAAAGCCTCAACCTCCGGCTCCATGGCCGCTCCCTTAAGGGTGGTGATCCCTTTGGCGGCCACTGCCGCCAGGATGACATTTTCCGTGGCTCCCACGCTGGGGTAGGGGAGACTTAAGGAGGTACCTCTTAATTCCAGGGCCCGCGCGTGGAGGATGCCCTCTTCCTCACAGATATGGGCTCCCATCTGTTTTAACGCCTCAATATGCATGTCAATGGGCCGGCTGCCGATGGAACAGCCGCCGGGATAGTGGACATAAGCCTCCCCGCGGCGGCCCAGGAGAGCCCCCAGGACCATGATGGAGGATCTCATGGCCTTTCCGTTCTCCTCCGGGATCCGGATGTCCCTGATTGTTTTCGCGTCCACTGTCAGTGTGTGCTCCTTGAGAACACAGGAACAGCCCATAGATTCCAATATCCCCATCATACAGTAAACATCCTGTATTCTGGGGACATGTTTTAATACCGTGGTGCCTTTATGGAGAATGGCGGCAGCCATCATGGGAAGCGCCGCGTTTTTCGAGCCTTGGATCTCGATCTCACCCTTTAGCGGATGGTAACCTTGGACTAAGATCACAGACAACCTGTTCCCTCCTGAGGTTTCCTATACTGCTATCTTATGTAATATCAGGCTGTCCGTTGCCAATTTTCGTCTATTTTTCCAGTTTTATCTGGTTGGACACGCTTAAAACCATCCCCATCTCCACCATAAGAAACAGGATGGATGTACCCCCGTAGCTGATAAAGGGTAAGGTTATTCCGGTGTTGGGGATGGTGTTGGTCACCACCGCGATATTCAGTATAACCTGTATGGCAATGTGGGCCATAACCCCCACCACGATCAGGGCTCCGAACAGATCCGGCGCGTTGCCGGCTATAAGCACAAAGCGGTAGATCATGAACATAAAGATCAGGATCACCGACACGGCCCCGAAAAGCCCCAGCTCCTCACAGATAATGGAAAAGATCATGTCGTTCTGGGCCTCGGGGACAAATCCCAGCTTCTGGATGCTCTCCCCCAGCCCCTTTCCGAACAGGCCTCCGGAGCCTATGGCGTAAAGTCCCTGAAGTACCTGATAACCTCCTGTGGTAGGGTACGCCTCCGGGTCCAGCCACACGTTGATTCTGGTTAACTGATAAGGCTTTAGCACTTTGATCTTGGTGAGAAAGTTGCCGATCGGTCCCGCGAAGACCATGATAATGGCTCCTAAGGCCACACAGCCCCCATAAATCAGTATCTTTCTGCTGGCCACGAACATCATGACAAAACCGATGCCCGCTATAATGATGCCGGAGCTTAGGTTGTTGGCAGCCACGATACCTGCCAGGGGGATGGTGATGAGGATGGCCCTGGCTATGCCGGCAGGCCGGTCCACATTCTTGCCGATCCTGGTGATCAGCGCGGCCATGGCCACAATGACGGTAATTTTTACAAGCTCCGTGGGCTGGAAGCTTATGGGGCCTACCCCCAGCCATCTTTTCTTTCCGTTCACTTCTCTTCCCACCAGGCTGACGGCGATCATCAGCACCCAGGATATCAGGATAGCCAGACCGGAAAATCTGGCGTACCAGTGGTAGTCCATCTTGGATACCATGACCATGAGCACAAATCCTCCCATGGCGATCGCTCCCTGACGGGTCATAAAATATGCCGCATTGCCATCGTGATTTAACTGTGCTGTGTAGGAGCTGGCGCTGTAGATCATCACCAGCCCGAAGATGGTTAAAAATACAATGGCAAACAGAAGGCTGTAATCGTAAAAGCGTTGTGATCTCTTTTTATTTTTAGGCAAAACAGCCTCCTCCTCGATCTACTGTGCCCCTCTTAAAGATTTCTGACACATTCTTTAAAGATCCTGCCCCTCTCTTCATAGTTTTTGAACATGCCCCAGCTCGCGCAGGCCGGGGAGAGCAGGACATTGTCCCCCATGTTGGCGTAGGAGGCGCACACTCTTACAGCCTCGGACATATCCTCCGCGTACATGATCTCCGTGAATCCGTGTGCCTTGGCGCACTCCGCGATTTTATCCCGGGTCTGGCCAATGAGGACTAAATACTTTACCTTGTCTCCGAAGGATTCGATCCACTCATCATACTGAGACTCCTTGTCATATCCCCCGGCTATGAGAAGGGTGGGCCCAGGCATGGCCCTGACAGCCTGTATGGCGGCATCGGGATTGGTGCCCTTGGAATCATTGTAATACCGGACTCCTGACCTTTCCAGAACAAACTCGATCCGGTGCTCCACTGCCTTGAACTCTTTCACGACCCTTCTGATCCGGTCTATGGACACTCCCATGGAGGAGCTGATGGCAATGGCGGCCATGACGTTCTCATAATTATGGCGTCCCAACAGGTTTAATTCTCTGGTGTCCACGATCTCGCTGACCCGTCCGTTGTGGGCATAGCAGATCATGTCGCCTTCCAGATAGTAGCCTTCCGCCAGCTGCTGGCGGCTGCTGAAAAAAATCACCCTGGATTTGCGCCGCTCATTTTCCGGGGAGCCGAACTCCCGCAGCACCGGGTCGTCATAGTTGAGAACACAGATGTCTTTTGCTGTCTGGTTCAGGGTAATGCTCTCTTTGATGGCTATGTAATTTTCCATGGTGTGATGGCGGTTCAGGTGATCCGGGGTAATATTCAATATAGCGCTGACATCCGGCCGGAAATCCATGATGGTCTCAAGCTGGAAGCTGCTGACCTCCGCCACCGTTACGCTGTTGTCTTCTGTCTGAAGGGCAACCTGGGTATAAGGAATCCCGATATTGCCCACCACATATACATCCTCGAATTTGGATTTCATGATCTCCCCTGTAAGGGCTGTGGTGGTAGTCTTCCCGTTGGTCCCCGTGATGGCGGCCAGTCTGCCCTTGGCGCACTGAAACGCCAGCTGAATCTCTCCCCAAATGGGGATCCTGGCCTCGTCGATCATCTGGACGAAGGGGGTCTCTAACGAGATCCCCGGACTTATGATGCACATCTCCACCCCTGACAGATCTGCCCGGGTCAGTTCTCCAAGGACAATGGTGACCTTAGCGCCTTCTTCAAATTCTTTTTTTAATGTCTCAGGATCCAGGCTGGCATTGCCGTCATAAAGGACGACCTCGCCTCCCATTTCCAGCAGAAGCTTCGCGGACGATATGCCGCTGATACCGCTGCCCGCAACCAGGACTTTCTGACTCCGACTCATGTCTTATCCTCCTCGTACAATCTATAATCCCAAATATGCTACCAGGCAGAGGATGGCCGTAATAATGGAAAATACCGCCACTACCCGGGTTTCTGACCAACCGCACAGTTCAAAGTGGTGATGGATAGGGGCCATTTTAAAGATCCTCTTTCCTCCGGTCTTCTTAAAATACGTCACCTGGATGATCACCGACAGCACCTCCACCAGATAGATCAGCCCAACGATCGGGATGAACAGGGGAAGCTGCATCATACAGGCGCTGGCTGCCACAAATCCCCCCAGAGCCAGGGACCCTGTGTCCCCCATGAACACCTTGGCCGGATACACATTAAACAGGAGAAATCCCAGAAGGCTTCCCACCACAGCGCCGGTGATGGGGCTGATGCCGGTTTCCTCCCCCAGGGAGATGATGGTCAGAAAGGTGGCCACCAGGATGGTGACGCTGGTACACAGACCGTCAAGGCCGTCTGTAAAATTGACGCCATTGTCTGTTCCAAGCATCACCACAAACACAAAAGGCACATATAAGATCCCGAGATCCAGAAAATATCCGCCGTCAAAACCCCCTGTGAAGGGGATCAGGGCCGCTGTTCCCACCTCTCTCGAATTGACCAGATAGTAGGCGAAGATCCCGGTGATCACAATCTGTCCAGCCAGCTTCTGTCTGGGATTCAGGCCCTCGGACCGTTTCATGACGATCTTAATATAGTCATCCAGAAAACCGATGATCCCGAATCCCACTGTCACAAAGAGCACGGGTATCATCTTGGGATAGTCCTGGATATAGAACAGAGAAGTGATGATAATGCTCCCCAGTATGATCAGTCCTCCCATGGTGGGAGTCCCTGCTTTTTTTAAATGGGCCTGAGGGCCATCCTCCCTCACCTGCTGGCCGAACTTCAGCTTGTGCAGAAAAGGTATCACGATGGGGCACAGCACAGCGCTGATGGCAAAAGCGATAATAATCGCCAATATGGTCTCGTTAATCATATCGCACCTCAAATTCTTATGTATACCCTGTACTTTTTGGGTATCGTCTTCAAAATACGCCGGTTTTGCTTTTTATAGTATACGTCTTTTTACGGGAATAATCAACCGTAGATTCGAAAGGCGGAAACAGTTTCTTCCTCTTCTGCCTCAATTCCCAGATATGGCAGAATATTCTCAAAAATATCCGCGATCACCGGTGCCGCGATGGTTCCTCCATAGTAGACTCCCGATGGCTCGTCGATGGTGATCAGGGCGATGACCTGGGGGGCATCAGCAGGCGCGAACCCCATAAAACTGGATATGTATTTTTTTAAACTCCTGGGAAGCTTCTCTGAGGTGGCCGTCTTTCCCCCGATCTTGTAGCCCGGAACATAGGCCTTTTTCCCGCTTCCCTCGGAGACCACTTTTTCCAATATGTATCTCATGGTCTGGCTGGTCTCGGCTGACACGATACCGTTTTTTACCGGGTAGGAAAATTGATGGACATTGGTATTGTCCGGGTCTGACACCTGGATCGCGAAGTGAGGGGTCACCCGGTTTCCGCCGTTTACGATGGAGGCGGCTGTGGTGATCAGCTGCAGGGGCGTGATCTGAAAGGATTGGCCGAAGGACACTGTGGCCAGCTCCACAAGCCCCATGTTCTCCTTTTTGTGCATGATGGTAGCCGCCTCGCCGGGAAGATCGATCCCTGTTTTCCCGAAAAGGCCAAACTGGGTAAAATAGTGATAATACTGATCCACTCCAAGCCTCTGTCCCACATCGATGAACACGGGATTGCAGGAGTTCATGGCCCCCTGGAGAAATGTCTCCGAGCCATGTCCGGCTACCTTGTGGCACCGGATCTTCCGGTCCTCCACGATCCGAAACCCGGGACAGGAAAAGGTATCCTCCAGCCCCACCACCCCTGCCTCCAGCCCCGCGGCCGCGGTGATTACCTTAAAGGTAGACCCTGGCTCATAAGTGTCATTGATTGCCGGGTTCCGCCACGTCTGGTTTAGCAGGTCCTGTTTGGAGGCAGTGCTGCCCTCTTGCGGCTCCATGTTCAGTGTGAACGGATCGTTTAAGTCAAATTCCGGCACATTGACCATGGCCAGGATCTCCCCGTTTCGGGGATTCATGATGATCACGGAAACCCTGTTGGCTTCTTTCTCTTCCATGACTTTCAGGGCCGCCTGCTGGGCATAGGTCTGGATGTTTAAATCCAGGCTGATGGTCAGATCCGCCCCGGACACAGGCTCCACCCGATCTTCAAAGGCGTTCTCGATCTCAACCCCCGCGGCGTCTGCCTGGGTGAGAATCAGTCCGTTGGTGCCCTTGAGATAGGACTCATACTTTACCTCCAGGCCAATGATGCCCTGATTGTCTCCTCCAGTAAATCCCAGGACCTTGGAGGCCAGGCTTCCGTAAGGATAATAACGCTTGTAATCCTCGTCTACCTTGACTCCGTCCAGATGCCGGCCGCGGATCTCATCCCCCAGCTCTTTATCTACATTAACCGCCACAATTTCCCTGGCGCTGTATTTCTCCACCTTCTTTCTCACATCCTCCGCCTGTAAGTCCAGGGCCTCTGACAAAACCTCAACCACCTGGTCAGGATCTGTGATCTGATTGTGGATAACGGATATGGTACATACGGTGCGGTTGGTGGCGATGACGGTGCCATTGCGGTCTAAGATCCGCCCTCTTGCCGCCTTGATGGTCCGTTCCCGCTGATGAAGATCCTCTGCCATCTGACTGTAATGTTCTGAGCAAAAGACCATGAGATAGAAAAGCCTTCCGCTGATCCCGATCATCAACAGGCAGGATATAAGGCAGACCACGGCCATCCTTCCTCTGTGATATGACTGATTTCGGTTCATCTGCATTCCACCACTGAGCCATTGCTACAGTATATGAAACTTTTTGCGGATTATTCTTGATGGACCCTTATCGGGCTCCAGAACTTTCGGTGGTCTCAGGCTCCTGGGAACTGGTTTCGCCTTCCCCGGTCTCCTCGCCGCTCTCAGATTCTTCCGTCTCTTCGGAAGCCGCCGGAAGAGTCTGCGCCCCTGCCTCTGTCTCGGACAGAAGATCCGGAAGTCCTGACGGCAGCGGCGACCCATCCTCATCGGTCTCCTCTGGCACATACTCTTCTGTCTCGTAGGTTTTTGTGGCTTTGGTCTCCTCATCTTCCCCGCTGCCGTTGATGCCCTCATTGCCTACCGCCGGCTCCGGAAGCTGAGGATTCCCTTCGGATTCCACCCCGTCTGGAAATATATTTAAATAAGGAAGAATCTCACCCATTATCTGGGAAAATACCTGGCTGGCGTAGGTGCTGTGGGCCTGACTCTCTGTATTTGGCTCATCAATCACCACGTAGACCAGAACCTCCGGATGTTCCACCGGGGCAAAGCCGCAGAAGGATACCACATAGTCTTCTTTGTTTCGTCCCATCTTCTCCGCTGTGCCGGTTTTTCCGCCTACCTGATAGCCTTCAACCTGGGCCGCCTTTCCGGTTCCCTCCGCGACCGTGCGTCTTAAGGCCTCCCTGAGGAACCGGCTGGTAGAGTCGGATACGGTCTCCCGCACCAGGACGCTCCCCTTTTTCTCCACCACTGCCCCGTGTTCGTTGAGCACCTGCTTCACCACATGAGGTTCATAATAGGCTCCCCCGTTGATGACAGAGGCAAAAGCCGCCGCCATCTGCACCATGGTGCAGTTGAAATTCTGTCCAAAGCCATTGGTGGCAAGGCTGGTGGGATCCATGTTGTCAACCCGGTATACGAGGGAAGCCGCGTCAGCCTCACCTGGAAGATCAATGCCTGTCTTGGAACCGAAATTGAACATGTCCTGGTATTTCTTGAATATGGTCTTTCCCTCCATGGCAGCCATATGCATCATGGCGTCATTGCAGGATACGATCAGGGTCTCTTCCAGTGTCATATCTCCGTGACCGCCTTTTAAGCGGGCGGTGCAGCCGATATCATGGCCTCCTATAAGCTCAAACCCGTCGCAGTCAAAATGGGTGGTGGTCTGAAAAATATTCTCCTCCAGCCCTGTGGCCACGGTCAGCACCTTGGCGGGGGAACCTGGTTCAAAGGTATCGCTGACACAGAAATTACGCCACATCTGGCTTAAGGCCGCGACCTTGTCACTGTCGCTCATGTCGTCGATCTCTTCCTGGGTATAAAGGAGGCTGAGATCCCTGGGATTATTCAAGTCATATTTGGAATTGCTGCCCATGGCCAGGATCTCCCCATTGCCCGGGTCCATGACAATAACGCCTATATGCTTGCTGCCCATGGTGCTCTCCCACTCTTCAATCTTCTTCTCCACGATCTGCTGGATATAGATGTCTATGGTGGACATTACGGTGTTGCCGTTTTGCGGGGGCTTGATCACGGCCTCCAGATCCGTGTCATCGTTGAGGTATCCGTATTCCCGTCCATTGACTCCTATGAGCGTGCTGTTATAATACTGTTCGATCCCTCCGTTTCCCTCGCTTCCGTCACTGGAGGTAAAGCCGATGACGCCGCAGGCTAAGGAATTGTAGGGGTAGATCCTCTTATATTCATCCTCAAACCAGACTCCTCTCACCCTCTGGCTGACTCCGCTATTGTAATTGGCCTCATTGACAGACTTTTGCACAGCCTCAAAGGCCTCCTTTTTGTCGTAAGTAAGCTTTCGCTCATACCTGAGATACCGGGATTCCCGGTTGTCATTTATGACCTCTAAAAGCTCATTGCGGTCATACCCGAAGACCTCAACAAGGGCATTGACCGTGGGATTCAAAAAAAGCTCCTCCTTTTCATAGATCTGAACCGGGTCAATGATCAAGTTGTAGACTTTGTCGCTGGTGGCCAGACATGTGCCGTTGCGGTCCACAATGTCTCCTCTCCGGTAAGGGATCACCCGGCTGTCGTAGGTGGAGCGCTGGGAGAGAACGATCCTGGTGTACTCTGTGTTGTTTTCATCGATAATACGGTAAAGAGTCACAACTAACGCAAACAAAGCCAGCATGATCACGAGGACCGTGACAGCCAGCTTTTCCTGCATATGCCTTGCGAATACCTTTTTGTTGGCCGGCTGCTTTGACGGCCCCCCATGCCCCCTGTTTCCATTAATAGTTCGGGATATCTTCATACTGCCTTACATACTCGCTTTCTGTCTGTTGATATAGGAGAACCTGATCCTTGTTCGCGTAGACCATGCCCAGCTCCTCTGTCGCCACTTTATACACATAGTCAAGATCCACCGCTGTGTTGATCCTCGTCTCCAGGGTATCATTCTCATCCTTCAGCGCGTCCAGCTCCAGCTCCAGGTCTTTGATGTGGTCCATACGGCTGGTCATGTCTGATCTCACCTGCAGGTAATTGACACAGATAAGCAACGTGCAGCAGGAAGCGATCGTCAGGACCACCAGGTAGGGAAGATCGATCTGAAGCGCTTTTTCCTGATTTCTTCTCACTTGGTAATGTGACTTGCGTTTTTTCTCTTTGGCAGGTCCCGAAGGAGCCTTCTTGGGCTCCGCTTTCCTCACCGCGTTGCCATATATGTATGCCGGTCTGCTGCTTTTTTTCTTTTCCGCCATATTGGTCTTCCCCCTTTTTAACTTTGCGTTCCCCGCTGAAAAACACGGAGCTTCGAACTTTTTGAGCGCTTGTTGTTGTTGATCTCAGCCTGCTGGGGCAGGATAGGCTTTCTTGTCACAACCTGTCCCCTGCTCTTTTTTCCGCACACGCACACCGGAAAATCGGGAGGGCAGACGCAGGGATTCGCGTTGTCCCGAAAACGGTTCTTGACGATTCTGTCTTCTAGGGAGTGAAAGGTAATGACGCTGAGACGCCCTCCGGGATTGAGCAGGTCGATCATGGTATCCACCGTGTTTTCCAGAACCTCCAGCTCCCGGTTCACCTCTATTCGGACAGCCTGGAACGTTCTCTTAGCAGGGTGTCCGCCCACGGCCCGCAGCTTCATGGGAATGGCTGCCTTGATGATCTCAATCAGTTCCCCTGTGGTCTCGATCCTTTTCTTCTCCCTGGCGGCAACAATATGTTTCGCGATGTTTGCCGCGAACCGTTCTTCGCCGTAATCCCGTATGACCCGGCAAAGCTCCGCCTGGCTGTAATCATTGATCACCTTGGCCGCGGTCAGCTCACGCTGCCGGTCCATACGCATGTCAAGTGGAGCATCCTCCCGGTAGGTGAAGCCTCTCGCGGGATTATCCAGCTGGTAGGAGGAGACTCCCAGATCCAGACAGATTCCATCCACTCCCCTGACTCCAAGTTCTCCCAGCACGGAACGGATGTCCTCGTAATTGCTCTTTACTACAGTCACTTTATCTATATGGTATTTAAGCCGCTCCCGGGCCGCCTCAATGGCCTCGCTGTCCTGGTCAATGCCGATGAGCCGCCCTTTTTCTCCCAGGCGTTCGCAGATTTCCAGGGCATGTCCTCCGCCTCCCAGGGTTCCATCTACATAGATGCCGTCAGGCCGGACATTTAAGCTGTCCACGGTTTCCTTAAGCAGTACAGATTTGTGTTCAAATATCATATCTCAAAACCTTCCATGCTCTCGGCAATCTCATCCATGTCGTCATATACATTGGCTGACATCCAGGATTCCTTGCTCCAGATTTCGATTCGGTTTCCCACGCCCACCATGACCGCGTCTTTTCCGATACCGGCAAATTCCCGAAGCACAGCCGGGAGAAGGATCC
>Ga0137310_102349_pt1 | contig 10835 bp, 9 predicted proteins | sample NAcewiD2O_June_2_FD_97183 | JGI IMG/M metagenome (GOLD analysis project Ga0137310, IMG submission 97183) | Mouse cecal microbial communities from Vienna, Austria - N-Acetylglucosamine amended D2O_June | ecosystem: Host-associated > Mammals > Digestive system > Large intestine > Cecum | place...
TGGCGGAATATGCGGCGGAAATTTTAGAGGCTGACATTTATGAAATTATGCCGGAAGTCCCTTATACAGAGACGGATCTGGCTTATTATACGAATGGACGGGCGGATCAGGAGCAAAACGATCCTTCTGCACGTCCTGCAATTGCCGGTAAGGTAGAGAATATGGAGGAATACGATACAATTATTCTCGGTTATCCGATCTGGCATGGGCAGGCACCGAGAATTATCAGCACCTTTTTGGAAAGCTATGATTTTTCAGAAAAGACAATCATTCCATTCTGCACTTCCCATAGCCCCAAATTCAGAGCGGGCATTTCCGCAAAGGAATCCACCTTGGAGGCAGCAGCATACGCAGCCATACAGTCGGTTCCAAAACCATTGATTAGAATTTTTATCTGTCATCATGCGGCAGCTATTACACAGAATGATTTATCTTATCTTTCCACTTGCCGGACAATAGCCGACAGGATAGGCTAATGGTACTCACAACAAAGCTCAACGGCCTGCACAGCAGAACACCGACAAAACCAAAGTAATGCGCCAGCACAAAAGCCGAGAACGTGCGGAAACAGAGTTCCAGCAGCGTATTGAACAGTGGATAGGCAATCTCACCGGCTCCACGCAGGAAGTTTGTCAACAGATAGAGGCTTACGCACAGGGGGAACGTCACGGAAATAATACGCAGATATTGAACCCCTATCGGTATGACTGCCATTTCCTTTCCCACCACCAGAACCATGAGCAGCGGCGAAGCAAACCACAGGATTGCCATAGCAAGTGTGGTAAACACCGCCGCGATCTTGAAGCTGTCTTTTAGGCCCTGTCGGGTGCGGTCATATTCCCCGGCCCCTACATTCTGTCCGATATAGACACTTAACGCCACGCCTAAATTGACGGCGGGGATTGTTAAGATACTTTCAATTTTATAGGCCGATGTATAGGCCGATATTTCATTTACACCAAAGGTATTGATAATGCCCTGTATGAAAAACATGCTGATGGCGGAAGCCCCGTTCTGGACAATCCCCGTGATACTAAGCTGCAAGATCGGGACAATCAGCCCGGCACTTGGGGCTGTCCTTATTACCGGGTGTTCCTGCCGGTATAAGTGCAGGCCAACCAATACAGCCGCCAGAGCTTGTGAAAGAACCGTGGCGGACGCAGCCCCGGCAATCCCCCAGCCAAAACAGGCCACAAATAAGTAGTCCAACAGAATATTGAGGACACAGGACAGGCAGATACACCTAATCGGTGTTCGGGAATCCCCTTTTGCCTTAATCAGCGCAGAATAAAAGTTGTAGATTGCCAAAAACGGAATCCCAGCCGCTACAATCCGAAGATAAAGGGCCGCAGGGCTTGTGATTTCCTCCGGTATCTGCATAGCCTTAAAAATCCACCCGGCAAGAGCAAAGAACAGCACAGCCAGCCCGAAGCCCACGGCTACTATCAACGTCTGCACGGAACCATAACATTTACAAATCTGTCCTTTATCCTTGGAGCCGTATAGCTGCGCCACAAGGATAGATATGCCGGAAGCAATCCCTAAAACAATGCTGTTGATGATAAGCGTCGGCACATAGGAGTTACCCACAGCCGCCAGCGCATATTTACCCAGCACATGCCCCACAATGGCCGTGTCGAAGATGTTATAAAGGTTTTGTATCACGCTCCCCGCCAGCAGCGGCAGGGAGAATTTTAACAATGTGTTCAGGGGCTTCCCCGAAGTCATATCCAGTTCCATAGGCTTACTGCAAATATCTTCTTACGGCAGGCCGCAGGGCGATCCCCAGCGGAACAGCCACGATAATAGATACAACGGCGTTGACGCTGGACACAACGGCTTTCTGTGACAGGGTAATCATAACGACCTCCAACGGCAGGCCCAAAACGAAGCGGTGTTCGATGTAGCTCTTTGAAAGATAAAGAAGCACATAGACAAATGCGCCCAATGCCGAACCGATAATATACCGCTTGTGTGAGCTTATCCCGGAATTTTTGTGAAATGCGAACATGCCGCAAATCCACGCCATAAGAAACTTAAAAACAAAGGTGAACGGCGCGGACGTGATGTAGGCCGGATTCGTCAGGTCAAAGAACATGGAGCCGATCCCCGCCGCAAGCCCACCCTGTACCGGCCCTAAGAGCAGGCCGGAAAGCAGGCACATAACATTTCCCATGTGCAGGCGGGTGTTGTCTATGACCGTGGGGATTGGTATTTGCAGAAACGCGGAAGCCACATAGACCGCCGCAGCCATAACGCCAACCATAGCAATTTGTTTCAGTGTGATTTTCTTTTCCATCTTGGAACCTCCTTGTGTGTAAAATTTATGCCTCCTTTAGAGCTGCCTGTTTCCTTGCAATATGCCGGAAATACAGGAAGCGGATCAGCAGACCACCCAGCCAGCCCACGGGTGCGGCAATCCAGATACCGCGATAAGCCAATTCGGTTCCAGACAGCAGGATTGCCGTGGGAACCTGTAAAAGACAGAGGGAACCGATTGACGCAATCATGGGAACCAGTGCTTTCCCATATCCCAGCAGCAGACCGTTCAAAATCTGCATAGCTGCAAAAATCAGATAGAATACCGATACCGTCCGCAGGTAGCCGTTCCCGATCTGGACAACGCCGGGATCACGGTTGAACAGGGAAATAAAGAGGGACGGGAACAGGCATATGACAATGGATATGAGGATTGAGATACCCACCCCCATAGCCAGCGCCGATTTGCCGCCCCTGATTACCCGGTCAATTTTCCCGGCCCCGTAGTTCTGCGCGGTAAAGTTCGTCATGGCCTGCCCCAAATTCAGGGCGGGCATTTCCGCAAAGGAATCCACCTTGGAGGCCGCAGCATACGCAGCCATACAATCGGTTCCAAAGCCATTGATTAGAAACTGTATGGACATAAAACCAACGCTTACAAATACCTGTTGCAGCATGGCGGGCGTTCCGATCACCAGACTTTTCTTCAACTCGTGGCGGTCAAGCTGTAAATCCCAAAGTCGGATAAACAGGTCGGGGTAACGCCGCCGCATGTAAAGCATACAGGTAATGAATGAAAAAGCCTGCGCGGTCACGGTCGCAACCGCAGCCCCGGCCACACCCCATTTCAGGGCGGTAATGAAGAAAATATCCAGCACGATATTGATAAGCGTTGCCGCAATCAGAATATAAGTCGGTGTCTTGGAATCCCCGACGCCTCTAAGGATATTCGTCAGGGAATTGTATGCGAATGTGGGGATCACACCGATAAATATAATCTTCAAGTAAGTATCTGCTATCGTCAGCAGATTTTCAGGCACCCGGAACAGCACTAAAATCTGATAGGAAAAGCAGGCACCGGCTGCCGCTATGACAAGGGAAAGAACCGCTGAAAACAGAAAGCCGGTATCAACCACCTTTTTCACCTGCCGCATATCTCTGGCTCCAAAGTAACGGGAGGTCAGGACGCTTGCGCCCAGAGAAATCCCCGTGGACAGCGCAATCAGCAGGAAATTGATCTGATAGCTGAATCCCACCGCCGCAAGGCTTTCTTTCCCCAAAAAGTTTCCGACAATCACGCTGTCGGCCACGTTATAAAGCTGCTGAAATAAGTTTCCTACCAGAATCGGCAGGGAAAAGTAAAAGATCGTTTTCAGCTCGCTTCCCTGTGTTAAATCTTTCATTGACATTCTCCTGTGTTTCCGTGCAAGTCACCATGTTGTTGTAATATCTCTTTTAGCTTTATCAGCAGACAGTCCATTTCCTGATCCGTTCCCACCGCAATACGGAGGTAATCGGAAATGCGCTCCGGCTTGGAAAAATGGCGCACATAAATCCCAGCGGCCCGCAGGCTTTCGTAAATCACACCGGCCTTTACAGACGGGTGCGTAACGAACAGAAAATTGCTTTTGGAATCCTGAAAGGAAAAGCCTAACTGCTTCAATTCCCGCTTTATACGCTCTCTGGTTGCGATAATCAGGGCGTTTGTTCGCTCAAAGTATTCCCTGTCCCGGACTGCCGCCGCGCCCAGTGTTTGCGTCAGGCGGTTCATGGTATAAGAGTTAAAGGAGTTCCTGACATCGTTTAAGTAGCTGATAAGCTGCGGGCTTCCAAACGCATAGCCGACACGCAGGCCGGCAAGGGCGCGGGATTTTGAAACGGTCTGGATAATCAGCAGGTTATCGTATTTATCCAGCAGCGGGAACGCGGATATGCCGCCGAAATCAATATAAGCCTCGTCCACGATCACCACCACGTCCTGATTGTGGCTGATAATATCCTCTATCTCCGGTAAGCCCATCAATATCCCTGTGGGGGCGTTGGGGTTAGGAAAGACTACGCCTCCGTTCTCCCGGAAATAATCACTTTTCCTGATCTGAAATTCACCGTCTAAGGGAATCTGCTCAAACGGTATCTGAAACAGCCGCGCCCACACGTCATAAAAGGAATAGGTAATATCCGGGAACAGCACAGGTTTCCCGGAATTAAAAAAGGTCAGAAATGATACGGCCAGCACATCGTCAGAGCCGACACCTACAAATATCCGGCTACGGTCAATCTGGTAGAAATCCGCAAGGGCCTCCACCAGAATATTAGAATCCGGGTCGGGATATAGCCGGAGTTCCCCTGTCTGGAATTGTTCCAGTGTTTCGGCCACACGGGGAGAGGGCGGGTAGGGATTCTCATTCGTATTCAGTTTGATGATGTCCGCCTGTTTGGGCTGTTCGCCCGGTATGTAGGGAAGCACTTGGCGGATATTCTTTTCCCACGTTTTCATAAGCAGCCCCTTTCTAAGTCCGGTACCGGGACAGGAACCGGAAAATCCGGTTGACGGCTTCTTTCAGGTTTTGCAGGGAAGCCGCATAGGAAATCCGTACAAAGCCCTCCCCACACTCACCAAAGGAATCGCCGGGGACAACCGCCACCTTTTCCTCTTTCAGCAGCTTCAACGCAAATTCGCCGCTGGATAAACCAAACTCCCGGATATTGGGGAACATATAAAATGCTCCCTGCGGTTCAAAACAGGGCAGGCCCAGCCTTTGCAGCTCATGGTAGAGGAATTTTCTTCTCTGGTCGTAGGATTCACGCATGGCTTCTATATCCCCGTCCCCCTGTTCCATCGCTTCGATGGCCGCATACTGGCTGATGGTAGGTGCACACATTACCGCAAACTGATGGATTTTTACCATCTGTTCGATAATCTCATGGTTTCCCAGCGCGTACCCCAGCCGCCAGCCGGTCATGGCAAAGCTCTTGGAAAAACCGTTGATAATTATGGTTCGTTGTTCCATGCCGGGCAATCCGGCGATACTACAATGCTTCACGCCATAGGTAAGCTCCCCGTATATTTCATCGGATATAACAATCAAATCGTGTTTCTGAATGACAGGTAACAGGGCTTCCAAATCCTCCTTTTCCATCACGGCCCCGGTCGGATTGTTGGGGTATGACAGGATCAGCACCTTGCTTTTGGGTGTAACCGCCGCCTCCAACTGCTCCGGCTTCAGACGGAACCGGTTTTCCTCTGTCAAGCGGATTGGGACGGGAACGCCGTCAGCCAGCTTAATACAGGGGTAATAGGAAACAAAGCCCGGTTCCAGATAGATCACTTCGTCCCCTGCATTAAGCAGCGCCCGCAGCGCAAGGTCAATGGCCTCGCTGCCGCCAACCGTGACAATGATCTGGTTTTCAGGATTGTAAGTAAGCCCGGTTTTCCGTTTGGTGTAGCTGCTGATTGCAGCCCGAAGTTCTTGCAGCCCCGCATTGGACGTATAAAAGGTTTTGCCGGACTGCAACGCCTGTATGCCTGCCTCCCGGATATGCCACGGGGTATCAAAATCCGGTTCCCCGACGCCGAGGGAAATCACGTCGGGAATTTCGTTCGCCATATCAAAAAAGGCCCGTATGCCGGAAGATTTTAGGTTCAATACTTTTTGTGACAGCTTTTCCCTCATGGCGTCACCACCATTCTTTCGTCCGCCTGCTTTGCCTCAAAGCTCACGCCCAGCTCCTTATATTTTGTCAGCGTGAAATGGGTAGTGGTACTCTGGACTTCCTCAATGGAGGCCAGCTTTCCCGACACGAAAAGGGATATTTCTTTCAGTGTTTTCCCCTTTACCATGACAAGAAAATCGTAAGCCCCGGACATTAAGTACAGCGTCACTACCTGCGGATAGGCATTGATTTTCTCTGCCAGCTTTTGATAGCCCTCGCCGCCCTGCGGCGTAACACGCAGCTCTACCAAAGCGGTCACATCATCATCATTGACTTTGTTCCAGTCAATCAATGTATGGTAGCCACAGATCACATGCGCTTTTTCCAGACCGGCTATTTCCCTTTGGACTTCTTCTTCCGAAATCCCCAGCATAATTGCAATTTCATGTTCTGTCAGTTTACTATTGTTCTCCAACATGTGAAGAAGCTGCTCCCTGATTACTTGTTCCATGTTCTTACCTCCTTGCGCTGCATATAATCATAACAATTATAACAGTAGCATTGACTTTGTACGGTTTCAACAGTAGAATTGTATGCAAGACAATGTTTTTAAGGAGGTGCGCTATGCCTGTAAACTCGTTTGAAGATTATCCGCTTACATGGAAGCCGAGCAAGGCCCTGTTAAAATTCCCGATGTATATATCCCTTTCAGAGCTTTTGGAACAGGACATTTTAAGCGGGAGGCTTCCGCCCAAAACAAAGCTGCCGCCGCAGCGGGAATTAGCGGACTTTCTGGACGTGAATTTAAGTACCATCACCCGCGCCTTTAAGCTGTGCGAAACAAAAGGCTTAATCTATGCGGCGGTGGGAAGCGGGACGTATGTTTCCCCCAATGCGGCCCTGCCGAATCCAGACACGCAGGAGGAAGCGGAGTACATAGACCTTGGCCCCATCAAGCCCTACTATCAGTTCAATTCCATTGTGGCCGATACCGCACGGGCAATCCTGCAAGGCCCGAAGTCGGAAAAGCTATTTGAGTTCAGCTTTACCTTGGGGACAGCCCACCATAAACAGGTCGCGCAGAAATGGCTTGCCGAGTTCCAGATCAACGCCGCTATGGAGGATATTATTTTAACGTCCGGTACACAAAACGCGCTGGCGATTGCGCTTCTTTCCCTGTTTCGGGCCGGAGATAAGATTGCCACTGATACCTATACTTATTCCAATTTCATCACTCTTGCAAAGCAGCTTAATATCCAGTTGATACCGATAGAGGCCGACGGACAGGGTATGCTGCCGGACGCGCTGGAAAAGCAGAGGAAGCTGCATGAAATAAAGGGGATTTATTTAATGCCCTCCTGCACAAATCCCACGGGGATCACCATGCCGTCAGAGCGCCGGAAAGCAATCAGCCAGATTATCAGCAGTCAGGACATGGTTCTGATTGAAGATGATACCTACGGCTTTATCGCGGACGATAAAATCCCGCCGATGGCAACCATGATCCCCGCGCACACCATTTACCTGCACGGAATTTCAAAATCCCTGTCTGCCGGGCTGCGGATCGCTTATCTGGTGTTTCCGCACCGCTTCCAGAAAACCTTTTTGAATACGGCCAATAACATTAACCTGAAAATCCCGCTGCTCAACGCGGAGATTGCAAGTGAGCTGATTGCAGGCGGGGCCGCGCGGGAGATCATCGACAAGAAGTGTATGCTGTCAGAGGAACGGGGCCGCCTGTATACCAGATACTTTCCAGAACAGCCGCCAACGAATCCGTACAGCTTCTTTAGGTGGCTTCCGCTCCCCGCAGGCTGCAACGGCTACAACTTTGAAGTGCAGGCAAAAAATCACGGCGTAAAGGTATTGTGTTCAGACCGTTTTGCGGTGGGGAATACCGCCCAATTCGCCGCGATCCGGCTGGCTACCTGTTCCCCCCGGACAATGGCCGATCTGGAAAACGGTTTGCAGATTATTCAAACGCTTATAAAGGAAAATCAGACGGTGATCCAGCGGGAGGAATTTATCATTTGAGTTGACACGACAACAGGAATTATAAACTGTAACAAAAGTGCATATTACGTCATTCCCCGCGCATAGTATGAACTATACAATGTAAAGGGGTGAAATGATATGGCGAAAGGAACAGAATATCCCGGTTTTGAAACGCTTGGAGCGGACATCAAAGAAGCGCGGAAAGCATTGGGATTGTCCCGCAGGGCATTGGCTGAACAAGTCAGTATTGATCCCCGGTATCTTGCAAATATAGAAAACAGCGGCGATCTTCCCAGCGTCCCGGTACTTTATGAGCTGGCGAGGATATGCAAGCTCCCCATAGAACGCTACTTCCACCCGGAAGCAGAGCCAGAGGGTCGGCCACAAATTAAAGCTGTGTCCCGAACCGTATTTGCCGATTATCAAGGGAGCCATTGACGGAGCTATCAAAATCAAAGAGTAGAGGACGTGAAAAGCGTTCTCTATTTTTTGTGCTTTTATCGCTTCCAGCCCGCATTTGGCGGGCATTTTTTTGTGGCGGAAACGCCTTATAGACGTAGAAACGGTAACGTAGCAAGCATAGGGAGTGTAGCCACACTCCCGGTAAACGGCCCCGTCCGTTTCTGCTTGTTGGGGAAATCCCCACACCCCTGTGAAAGAAAGGACGGTGAAACATCGTGGCAAACCGGAAACGGCCTATTGTGCTGCGCGTCCCAGTGACAACAGAAGAACGGGAATTGATTGAAAAGAAGATGGCACAGCTCCACACGAAAAACTTTTCGGCCTACGCCCGGAAAATGCTGATTGACGGTTACATCATCAACGTAGACCACAGTGACATTCGGACACAGACCGCAGAGCTGCAAAAGATTGGCGTCAACGTCAACCAGATTGCGAAGCGGATCAACTCCACGGGTACGGTATACGCGCAGGACGTGGAGGACATAAAGGGGGCGCTGGCGGAAATATGGCAATTACAAAGATATGGCTATGAGTGCGATACACGAACAGCCGATGCGGAGTTTCTTTTATCCAAACGGCAGTATGCGAACCTAACCGGACGTAACCGGGGCGCGGATGATGTGATTGCCTACCATCTCCGGCAGGCGTTCAAGCCCGGCGAGGTCACGCCGGAAAAAGCAAACCAGATCGGGCGGGAGCTGGCATTAAAGCTGACGAAGGGAACCCATGCTTTTGTTGTCTGCACCCATGTGGATAAACACCACGTTCATAATCACATTATCATAAACTCTACCACGCTGGACTGCCAGAAAAAGTTCCGCAACTTTTGGGGCTCTGCCTGGGCGATCCGGCGCATGAATGACAAGCTGTGTCTGGAGCATGGGCTTTCCATTGTAGAGAATCCGAAACCCAGCCGGGATCATTACGGCACATGGATGGGAAGTCAGAAACAGCCTTCCCACCAGGAGCAGCTACGATGGGCTATCGATGCTGCCCTGGAAGAAAAGCCGAAAGACTTTGAAGAACTTTTGAAAAAGCTGGAGGCGGCTGGGATTGAAGTCAACCAAGAGCGGAAGTACCTCCGTTTTCGCCTGTCACCGGAAGATAGATATACCCGGTGTGATACGCTAAAGGGCGACTATACCGAGCAGGCCATCAAAGAACGGATCGCCGGCACCCGGACGGTGAAGCCGCGCCGTACCTCTCTCCAAAATCCGGTTTCCAAAGTTGGTCTGTTGGTGGACATTGAGGCGGCGATCCGTTCCGGCAAAGGTCCGGGGTATGAACGCTGGGCGAAAGTGTTCAACTTAAAACAGCTCTCCCAGGCGGTAATCTGGCTCAAAGAGCATGGCGATATGAGCTATGAGGATTTGCAGAAAAAATCAGATGCCGCTACCGCCAGTTTCAATGCGCTGTCGGTACAGATCAAAGAGCTGGAATCACAGATGACCGCCAACGGGGAACTGCAGAAACAGATCGTAAATTATGCCAAGACGAGGGCGGTCTATGTGGATTACCGGAAAGCCGGGTACAGCAAAAAATTCCGGGCGGCTCATGAGACGGAAATCCTGCTGCACCAGGCGGCGAAGAAACATTTTGACGAGCTGGGGATCACAAAGCTGCCCTCCGTCAAATCTCTGCGTGAGGAATATGCCGGACTTCTGGAACAAAAACGGAAAGCCTATTCTGCCTATAAGCAGGCCAGAGCCGATATGAAAGAGCTTTATAATGTTAAAGCCAATGTGGACTATCTGTTGGGCGAGTCTGTGATGGAACGGGAGCGGGATAATGCACGTCAGTGATAGTTTTGTTTTTTTAATCCGATTGCTTAAATTATAATTCAATGTTCAGGAAACAAATTTTTCAAAAACTATTGACTTTGACGTTCCGTCATACCGTAGAATAAGGTTACAAAATATTGAAAGGAAGTACAAAATATGAGCATCCTAAAAGTACAGGCCGTTCGTTCTGACGGTATCTACAGAAAAATCATGGAAGCGCCAGCTTCTAAAAAAAATGATATTTATCGCTATGAAATGATGAAGCCTTTTGAAAAGAAATGGGCCTGCTACAATGTGCCAATGAAGGCTGCACAACCGAATGGCTATGATGTTATTATGGCAAGTGGTATGTTGGGCTTTCTTCTGCCAGAAAAAATTGATGAAACATGGGCCCAAAGTATTACACTGTTGGACGATAACCAATTTTGGGATAACTGTCAAAAGTCTATCGTGCGCTCCTTAAAGTGTTTTACTGATGCAGAAATTGAGTTGCCGATAAAAGAATATCTCTATACCATTTTGCTGGCTGATCCAGAGAACCCTTATATGATAATGAATGATAATTACTGTGGAGATGGAGGGATTCCCGGCTACATTTTTACATGGCTTGTTCCATCTGAACACACTAAGAGCAGACTTCCTGTAGCGTTGGCACATGAAACAAATCATAATGTCCGTTTCCAG
>Ga0137310_102351_pt1 | contig 10830 bp, 6 predicted proteins | sample NAcewiD2O_June_2_FD_97183 | JGI IMG/M metagenome (GOLD analysis project Ga0137310, IMG submission 97183) | Mouse cecal microbial communities from Vienna, Austria - N-Acetylglucosamine amended D2O_June | ecosystem: Host-associated > Mammals > Digestive system > Large intestine > Cecum | place...
TATAACAGAATATAATGAGGCTGAAACCATGCGGATGATCAGAGAGGAAAGCCGTGAGGAGGGCCGGGAAGAAGGCCGAGAAGAAGGGCAAATGGAGTTACTGGCGAAAATGGTTAAATCGGGCGACATGTCACTGAAAAAAGCGGCAGAGTACGCGAAGATGACGGTGGAGCAGTTCAGCATCTATGGAAAACAGGTCTTATAGGATGGAGAGAAGGCTATAAGGAGTAAATATAATGCCATTTTTACTGATAAGAGATGATATCACGAAAGTGCGGGCAGACGCCATCGTCAATCCCGCCAACACCAGCTTGGAGGAGGGACGGGGCACCAGCCGGGGAATCTATGTGGCGGCTGGGGAGGAGAAGCTGCGGGAGGCTTGCCAAAGGATTGGCCGCTGCGATGAGGGAAAAGCGGTGATCACGGATGGCTTTGATCTTCCTGCCAGATACATTATCCACGCGGTGGGCCCGGTGTGGCAGGGCGGCGGTTATGGAGAGGACAGGATTCTTTATAATACCTACATGGAATCCATGGCGCTTGCCAGGGAAAAAGGGTTAGAGTCCATAGCCTTTCCTCTTTTGTCGTCAGGCAATTGCGGGTTTCCCAAAACAAGGGCCATGAGGATAGCGGTGTCGGCAATCAAAGATTATATTAAGTCACATGATATGACTGTCTATCTGGTGGTCTATGATGGGAAACCCCTGGCCATAAGCCAAAAGCTTTTTAAATCCATAGAAGAATACATAGAAGAACATTATGTAGAAAACAATAACGAGGATTTCCATAGTACGGCGAATCTGTCCCAGAGCCAGAGGAGTCAGAGACAGGAAAAGTCTCTGGATGGGAAAAAGAAAGAAAAGAAAAAGTTTCCCTGGCTGTCTCTGTTCAGGAAAAAGAAGAAGGGGCAGGATACGGGCACCTCGGGGGAGGACCTGGAGAATACGGGAAGCCTTCCGCCTCTGCTCTATCAGGAAGAACCCCTTCCTGGCCAGGACCTTGAGGATACAGCAAAGATCCCACCCCTGCCTTCTTTCGCGGAAGAAGAACAAGAACGAGTTCCCAGTCCGCCGCCTCTGCCTAACTTAGCGCCTCCGGTTCCGCCGTCAGGTTCGTCCGGAGGACCGTTAGAGCCGCTGCCAGGCTCGTTCAGAGGACCATCTGTGCCGCCGCCGGGTTCGCCGGGAGGGCCGCCTGAGCCGCTGCCGGGTTCGTCCAGAGGGCCTCTGGCCCCTCCGCCTGCCTCATTTCCGCCGCGGAAAAAGGAACGTGACCGGAAGGCTTCTGAGAAATCGCCGAGAGCCCCGATTCTTCCCCGGTTTTTATCTTCCAAGGAGAAGAAAAGGCGTCTTGAGGATATTATGACCCACATGGGGGAGACATTTTCCCAGATGCTGATCAGGCTCATCGACGAGAGAGGCCTGACGGACCCGGAGGTGTATCACAAGGCTAACATAGACCGGAAGCTGTTCTCAAAGATCAGGAACAACAAGGAGTATTCGCCCAACAAGAAGACCATCATAGCCTTTGCCATTGCCCTGGAGCTTTCTTTAGACGAGACCAGGGATCTTCTGAGGACAGCGGGTTATTCTCTGTCTGACAGCTCTCGTTTTGATGTGATCATAAGGTTTTTCCTGGAAAACCAGATCTATGATATTTTTGAGATCAATGAGATGCTGTTTCTTTATGAGCAGCCTGTTCTGGGAAGCGCGTGAGGGCGGGCTTTTGCCTCTGTTTATTCATGGGGCAATTTAGGGAGCCTGCTGCCAGCAAACGGCGGGCAGAGGGCGGGTCTCGCTGCCGGCTGAGAAGATTTGTCGCTTTGAAAGCGACCATATGATTTTTGGGTCCTGTTATACTCGGATTATAAATAAATCGGAGGTAACAGTGATGAAGAAAAATCTGACAGAGTTGGTTTTTATTTTAGACAGAAGCGGTTCTATGAGAGGTCTGGAGAAGGACACCATCGGCGGGTACAACGGCATGATGGACAGGCAGAAGAAGGAAGAGGGGGAGGCCAACATCACTACAGTCCTGTTTGATGATCAGTACGAGAAGATCCATGACCGGGTTCCCTTAGACCAGGTGGGGGAGCTTACATTGGGACAGTACTATGTGAGAGGCTGCACGGCTCTTTTGGACGCTGTGGGCCAAACGATCCACGACATGGCGCTGATCCAGAAGCATCTCCCGGAACAGGAGAAAGCGGAGAAGGTGATTTTTGTGATCACCACAGACGGACTGGAAAATGCCAGCCGCCAGTATTCCAGGGAGAAGATTAAAGACATGATCCGCCATGAGCGGGACAAGTATGGCTGGGAATTTTTGTTCCTGGGCGCGAATATGGATGCCGTGGCGGAGGCGGGGCTTTTGGGGATCAGCGAGGACCGTTCAGTGACATTCCAGAATGACAGTCAGGGCATTGAGACCAACTATGAGGTGGTGGGCAGGACTATCTGTCAGATGCGCACGGCAGCGCCTACAGCGGCCCGGATAGGCGGGGAGTGGAAGGAGGAGATTGAGAGGGATTACAAGAAGCGCCGCAAGGGTATATTTGGAAAGAAAAAGTAAATTTAGAGGGGAGAGCTTATGAAGACATTGAGAGACGCTGTCTACGGATTGGCTGTGGCTGACGCGCTGGGGGTTCCGGTGGAATTTTCCTACCGGGGGACATTTCAGGTGACAGATATGACAGGATATGGAACATACCACCAGCCGCCGGGCACCTGGTCTGACGACACCAGCATGACTTTGGCTACCTGTTTCAGCATCAGGCGGAAAGGGGGAATTGATCTTTCTGACATTATGGAGTGCTTTCGGGCGTGGGAGTCGGAAGGAAAATTTACAGCAGACGGGGTCATGTTTGACATTGGCAATACCACAAGCATGGCTATCAGCCAGGGCTTTGGGCTTACGGACATATCCTCCAACGGAAATGGATCCCTGATGCGGATCATTCCCCTTGCTTTTGTGCCCAATGCCACAGATGAGCAGATCCGGCAGGTGTCGGCGCTGACCCACGGCCATCTGATCTCAAAGGAAGCCTGTGTTATCTATGTGGGCATTGCCCGAAAGCTTCTGGCCGGGATGAGTGTGACAGAGGCGGTGAGGGAGAGTGTGCCGGATGACAGGCTGGAGGTGTTTGAGAGGCTGCCGGTGATCCACCAGCTTCCCGAGGAGGACATTAAAAGCTCCGGCTATGTGGTGGACACCCTGGAGGCTGCGGTATGGGCCCTGGCGACTACAAAAAGCTATGAGGAGTGCGTCCTTAAGGCTGTGAACCTGGGGCATGACACGGACACCGTGGGAGCCGTGGCAGGGGCTCTGGCCGGGATCCTCTATGGGTATGAGGCCATACCGGCCAGGTGGATAGAGACTTTGAGAAATAAGCCGCTTATAGAGGAATGTTTGTTTTCCTGAAAACAAACAGGGCGTGAACAGATACGAAAAAACAGAGGAGGTATGGAATATGTGTGAACCGTGGTGGAAAGAGGCGGTTGTGTATCAGATCTATCCCAGAAGCTTTATGGACAGCAACGGGGATGGGATCGGCGATTTGAGGGGCATTACCAGCCGCCTGGATTATCTGAAAAAACTTGGCATTGACGTGATCTGGCTGTCTCCGGTGTATCAGTCGCCCAATGACGACAATGGGTATGATATCAGCGATTATCAGGAGATCATGGAAGAATTTGGAACCATGGAAGATTTTGATGAGCTTCTCTTTCAGGCCCACGAGAGAGGAATCCGCATAGTCATGGATCTGGTAGTGAATCACACCTCTGATGAACACCGGTGGTTTGTGGAGAGCCGTAAGGGGAAGGATGGCCCTTATGGGGATTACTATATCTGGAGGGATGGGAAGGAGGACGGCCGGGAACCTAACAACTGGGGAGCCTGTTTTGGGGGATCGGCCTGGGAATATGACCGGGAGAGGGGGCAGTACTACCTTCATCTGTTTTCCAAAAAGCAGCCGGATTTAAATTGGGACAATCCCCGGGTTCGCCGGGAGGTCTTTGACATGATGGACTGGTGGTGTAAAAAGGGCATTGACGGTTTCCGCATGGATGTGATCAGCATGATATCAAAGACAGAGGATATGCCGGACGGGGAGGTGAAGGGGCTGTACGGGGATTTTGCTCCCTACTGTGTCCACGGGCCCAGGGTTCACCAGTATTTGAAGGAGATGAACCGGGAGGTTCTGTCAAAGTATGACCTTATGACCGTGGGGGAGACAGCCGGGGTAACCACGGAGCAGGCCTGCCGTTACGCGGGGACCGATGAGGGGGAACTGAACATGGTGTTTCAGTTTGAGCATGTGGATGTCCACGGAAAATATGGCAAGTGGAATGACAAATCCATGCCCCTGACCAAGTTAAAGGAGATCCTCTCCAGATGGCAGACAGAGCTTGCGGGAAAAGCGTGGAACAGCCTGTTCTGGGATAACCACGACCAGCCCAGGGCCGTGTCCAGGTTCGGAGACGACACGGCTCCTTACCGGGTCCGGTCAGCCAAGATGCTGGCAACCTGTCTCCACATGATGCAGGGTACCCCTTACATTTATCAGGGGGAGGAGCTGGGCATGACTAATTACCCCTTCGCGGGTCCGGAGGATTTCCATGATATTGAGAGCATCCACGCCTACCAGGAGTGGTGTGAGAGCGGAAGGGTGTCCCACCAGGAATTCTGGCCCTGCATTACCAGAGTGAGCCGGGACAACGCCAGGACTCCCATGCAGTGGGACGACAGCCCTCAGGCAGGGTTTACCAGCGGGATCCCGTGGATGCCGGTGAACCCCAACTACAGGGAGATCAACGCCAGGGCCGCCCTGGAGGACCCGGATTCTGTGTTTTATCATTACCAGAAGCTGATCGCTCTCAGAAAGCAGTATCCGGTGATCGTCAGCGGAGAATATAAGCTGCTGCTTCCGGACAGCGAGGAAGTGTTCGCCTACGAGAGAGTTCTTAATGGAGAAAAACTTTTGGTGGTGTGTAGTTTCTCAAGGGAGGAAACGAAGGTTTCCCTGCCAGAGGAATATGCGGGGGGAACCTGCCTGATCTCCAATTACGGGGCTGACGACTGGAGCCTGGATGGAAAACTGCGTCCCTATGAGGCGTTTGTGAGTTATTGTTCAGGTAGGTCCGCGCGCTTGCCGCGCTGACCGTATGATAAACTGAGCCAGAGAGCAAAAATCCCATCGCCGCAGGCGATTTTCATGGATTTTTGCCAGTTGCTGTGAACGCATGTGAACAGTAACGTTTGTGATCCATAAGAAGAAAAATTGATAGACACGGCTTCACTTTCCGTTGTATGATAGTATCAGAAAATAAGAGGAGGTAAAGGAGATGTTTCCAAAAGATTTTCTGTGGGGCGGGGCTATTGCCGCCAATCAGGCAGAGGGGGCTTACCTGGAGGATGGAAAGGGACTGACCACGGTTGACATGATCCCTCATGGAAAGAACAGGACCTATGTGAAGTTCGGCGACATGTATCCCGTGGAGTTGATGGAGGGGGAGTACTATCCGTCCCACGACGCCATTGACTTTTATCATCATTACAAGGAGGATATCAGGCTCTTCGGGGAGATGGGATTTAAGTGCTTCCGCACCAGCATCGCCTGGGCCAGGATCTTCCCCAACGGGGATGAGGAGACGCCGAATGAGGCGGGGATCCGGTTTTACACGGACATGTTTAAAGAGTGCAAAAAGTACGGCATTGAACCTCTGGTGACCTTGTGCCACTTTGATGTTCCCATGGGGCTGGTGAAAAAGTACGAATCCTGGAAGAGCCGGGAGATGATTGAGTGCTTTACCAGGTACGCGAAGGTGTGCTTTGAGAGGTTTGACGGCCTGGTAAAATACTGGCTGACCTTTAATGAGATCAACGTTATGCTTCACTCCCCGTTTTCCGGCGCGGGGCTGTGCTTTAAGCCGGGGGAGAACCGGGATCAGGCCATCTACCAGGGAGCTCACCATGAACTGGTAGCCAGCGCCCTTGCCACCAAGATCGGACATGAGGTGAATCCGGACAATAAGATCGGCTGCATGATGGCAGGAGGCCAGTTCTATCCCTACAGCTGCAACCCGGAGGATGTATGGCTGGCCATGAACAAGGACAGGGAGAACCTGATGTTCATTGATGTCCAGGCCAGAGGATATTATCCTTCCTACAGTAAAAGGGTGTTTAAGGAGAAGAACGTGGTCCTGGATATCCGGGAAGGAGAACTGGAGGTGTTGAGAGAGAACACGGTGGACTTTGTTTCCTTCAGCTACTATTCGTCCCGCTGCGCCAGCGCTGACCCGTCAGTGTCTTCCGCGGACGGCAATTTGTTTAAGTCTGTGAAGAATCCCTATCTTAAGGCCAGCGAGTGGGGCTGGCAGATTGATCCCCTGGGCCTTCGGATCACCATGAACGCCATGTACGACCGCTACCAGAAGCCATTGTTCATTGTGGAAAACGGCCTGGGCGCGAAGGATGTGGTCGGGGAGGATGGCTCCATTGATGATGATTACCGCATCGCTTACTTAAGAGAACACATTAAGGCCATGGGAGACGCCATTGACGACGGCGTGGAGCTTATGGGCTACACCACCTGGGGCTGTATTGACCTGGTAGCCGCTTCCACGGGAGAGATGAGCAAACGGTACGGCTTTATCTATGTGGACAGGGATGATGCCGGCAAGGGAACTCTTGAGAGAAGAAAGAAGAAATCCTTTGACTGGTACAAGAAAGTCATTGCCTCCAACGGGCAGGACTTAGATTAGTGTCTGACATCAGCGGGCATGGCGGAAACCTGCCTGCTGGCGGGCAGAGGATCAAAATTAACGAGAAAGAATTGTGTTGACAGATGAAAAACAGATTTTCCATTACAAAAAATATTGATATGATTCAGGGACCGATCTTTCGGTCCCTTGTACTGTTTGCCCTTCCTCTTCTGGGCTCCAATATTTTCCAGCAGTTTTACAACACCATGGACACCATGATCGTGGGCAATTACTTAGGAGACGTGTCCTTGGCCGCCATCGGGGTCTGCACCCCCATCTATGACCTTATGGTGGGGTTCGGGCTGGGAATCGGCAATGGACTGGCCATTGTCACGGCCAGGAGCTTCGGATCCGGGGATATGGAGGAGCTTAAGAAATCCGTGGCCAGTTCCGTGGTCATCGGCCTGTTTTCTTCTCTTGTGATCACCCTGATCGCCCAGGTCTGCCTTTATCCTCTTCTCAGGCTTTTGAACACGCCGCCGGAGATCATTGACCAGGCCTACAGCTATATCTCCACGGTGACGCTGTTTGTTGTGGTCATGTTTGCCTACAACTTGTGCGCGGGGCTTTTGAGGGCCGTGGGAAACAGCTTTATGCCGCTGGTGTTTTTGGTGATCTCATCCTGTTTTAATATTGTCCTGGACATTTTGTTCATCACCAGGTTCAACATGGGAGTGAGGGGAGCCGCGGTGGCCACTGTGATCTCCCAGGGAATATCGGTGGTGTTCTGTGTCATCTATATCCTGAAAAAGAGCAGGATCCTTGTTCCGGAGAAGAAGCATTTTGCCGTGGACAGGGACATGTACCGGGAACTGATGGGACAGGGATTTTCCATGGGCTTTATGGGCAGCATCGTGTCCGCCGGGTCTGTGATCCTCCAGTACGGCATCAATGGCCTGGGGTATCTGATCATAGCGGCCCACACCTCCGCGAGGAAGCTTTACATGTTCAGCATGATGCCCATCTCATCCATGGCTCTCGCGTTCAGCACCTTTGTGTCCCAGAACAAGGGGGCGGATCAGGGAGGAAGGATACGAAAGGCCATGAAATGTGTGTACTTGTATGACCTGGTCATAACCATTGTGATCACCGCTGTCACATGGGTGTGGGCTCCTGGTCTGGTGAAATGGATCTCCGGTTCCGCAGAGGCTGTGGTATTGGACAACGGGGCCATGTACCTTGGGATCGTGACGCCCTTCTATGTGATCCTGGGAATCCTTCTGGATACCAGATTCGCTCTCCAGGGGCTGGGTATGAAGATTCTTCCTTTGGTGTCCAGCATCATTGAGTTTGTGGGAAAGATCCTGTTTGTCCTGGTGTTTATCCCCAGCTTTGCCTACATGGCGGTGATCTTCTGCGAGCCGGTGATCTGGTGCGTTATGGCCGCGCAGCTGGTGTATACATTCTACACAAACCGTTATATCCGGTCATTTAAAGGGGGAGAGGGGAGAAAATTAACATGAATTTAATATTATAATAACAGCGCAAAGACGCATGGAACGTATAATTATGATCCATGCGTCTTCTTCGCGTTTAAGAGGTAAGGGACCCGGTGCAAGTCTTCTGCTGCCCTGGGAACTGGCTCCAATTTACTGAAACTCCCCGTCGGAAACCAAAAACCCTGTACGACGGTTTTCCTCGGCAGCCACAAAGGAGATGCTGTCGCGGCCGGTGACATCGATGTCCAGAGGGACCGGGGGAGTGGAGCGGCTCAGGGAAAACCGGGCCGCGGGATTGTTTCGGTCATCATCTAAGAAGACCATAAATTCAAAGACTTCCCCGTTGTTTACATCTTCGGGACAGCTCACCATGCCGGTGAAGCGGGTGTAATTCCGGCCTAAGTAGAAGGAGGCCAGGTTCTCAGAAAAGCTTCCCGCGGCTACAAGGGCCTCATCGAAGGTCTGTCCCGCGGAGTTTATGGCATCCTCCTGGATGCTGGCATTGACAGAGGCCATGAGATGATGGGATGTCAGCCTGTTATCCTCCGCGGAAACAGTGCGGTCAGGTTCAGGAGACAGGGGAGCCTGTTGGCCGGGTCCGTAAAACCGTGCGTCAGAGAGGAGAAAGCCTGTAAGCAGGTTTTTCTCGGAGGCCAGGAAGGTGATGGTCTCCCGGCCTGTGACATCAAGATCCAGAAGGACAGGCGCTGAGGAGCGGCTCATGGAAAACTCTGTCTCGGGATTCTTGCGGTCATTGTCCAGAAAGACCATAAAATCAAAGGTTTCTATATTGTTTACGTCATCGGGACAGGTTACGGTGCCTACGAAGCGGGTGTAGTTCTGTCCTAAATAGAAGGTGGCCAGGTTTTCAGAGAAACTGCCCACAGCCACTATGGCCTCATCGAAGGTCTGTCCCGCGGAGTTCATGGCATCCTCCTGAACGCTGGCATTGACAGAGGCCATGAGATGGTGGGAGGTCAGCTGGGTATCCTGGGCGGACAGGGAGCGGTCCAAAGAGGAGGCTGGAGGGGAGTCTGGGGAGTCATAAAAGGCTCCTTCCGAGATCACGAAACCTGTAAGCCTGTTTTCCTCGGCAGCCAGAAAGGTTATGGTGTGGCATCCAGTGATGTCCAGATCCAGGAGGAAAGGAGGCGTAGAGCGGCTCATGGTAAATTCCGCCGCGGGATCTTTCCGGTTATCATCCAGGTAGACTATAAACTGGTAGCTCTCGGAGTTGTTCAGCTCGTCGGGACAGCTTATTGTGCCTGTAAACCGGCTATAGCCGCCGCCGGTATAGAAGGTGGCATAGTTCTCGGAAAAAGAACCCATGGCCCAGACCGCCTCATGAAAAACCTGGCCCGCGGAATTGACCACGTCTTCCTGGATCTGCCCGTTGCGGGAATCCATCATGTGAAGGGAAGTCAGAGGCACCCCGTTCTCTGTGCCCCCTTCCGGGGAGGCGGGGTCTGGCTCCTCAGGGGCAGAGGTTCTGTCTCCGGCTGGAATCTGTTCATCGGATCCGTACAGAAGCCCGTCGGAGATGAGAAAACCGGTGAGCCTGCTTTCCTCGGCAGCCAGGAAGGTGATGGTATCACATCCGGCAAGGTCAATGTCCAGAGCCACAGGCGGGGTGGAGCGGCTCATGGTAAATTCCGCCGCGGGTTTTGTCCGGTCATTGTCCAGATAGACTATGAAGTCGTAGGTCTCGGAATTGTTCAGCTCATCAGGACAGCTCAAGGTGCCCATAAACCGGGTGTAGCCGCCGCCCAGATAGTAGGTCGCGTAGCTTTCGGAGAAGGAACCCACGGCCCACACTGCCTGGTCAAAAGTATGGCCCGCGGAATTGACCGCGTCTTCCTGAACCTGGGCATTGTTGGAATCCATTATATGAAGGGAGACCAGCTCGGTCACTTCATTGGCAGACACCGGGGCAGGCGCTGACTGGGTTGGTTCCGTCCTGGCACCGGACTCCTGTGCCGCCTCGGCAGAGGCCTCCCGGGAAGAGGCGGGCAGGGTCTGGGAATCGCCGGATGGCGCTTTTGTCAGGCGGAAGCACATGACGGCCCCGGCCAGCAGGAAGATGACAGCTGCCCCAAGGGCGGCCTTCTTTTTGATGTCAGGAGACAGAAAGAGGCCGCGGTTGTTTCCCGGTGCTTTTCTGGATTCCAGGGATGACTGGTTTTGGGAAAGCCTCCGGGTGGAGTTTTGAGGTGAGTTGTTTTCCGGAATCTTCTGGTCAGACCTGTGGCTGGAGCTGTTTGTGGAAAACATTTGTTCAGAGCCCTGGGAAGGGTCCTGTCTGGAAGGGCTGTCTGCTGGTTTGAGCTGGAGCACCTGTTTGATGGTATTGATCAGTGTGATCTGGGACTGTATTTCGGAGATGTTCTCCAGCTCAAAGATCTGGATATTTTCCAGCTGAAGTTCAAATTCCTCGATCTCAAAATCGCTGATCTTTACCGGTATAATGTACTTGTGGTACTGGATAGCTTTTCCCAGCTCCTTAGGAACCCACTCTGACGCCTCGGAGTTCTCCGACAGCACCAGAAGAAAGATATCGCACTGTTTGATGGCGTTGATGATTTTGCGGGTGTACTTTTCCCCCGCGTTGATGCCCTCCCGGTCCATCC
>Ga0137310_102353_pt1 | contig 10825 bp, 7 predicted proteins | sample NAcewiD2O_June_2_FD_97183 | JGI IMG/M metagenome (GOLD analysis project Ga0137310, IMG submission 97183) | Mouse cecal microbial communities from Vienna, Austria - N-Acetylglucosamine amended D2O_June | ecosystem: Host-associated > Mammals > Digestive system > Large intestine > Cecum | place...
TTGTGCTCCAGCTTGATGACATTGCCCTGCTCCTCCGCAATGGTGGCGGCCACCCGCACCAGCTCGCCCGGCTTATCCGGAAGCAGGACGGATACGGAAAAGATCCGGTCTCTCTGGATCAGTCCATGCTGTACGATGGAGGACATGGTGATCACATCCATATTGCCTCCGCTTAAGACACAGACCACTTTTTTCCCTCTGCAGTCCAGCTGCTTCAAAGCGGCAACCGACAGGAGCCCTGAATTTTCCACGATCATCTTGTGGTTCTCCACCATGTCCAGAAATGCCCCGATCAGTTCGTCATCCTCCACCAGGAGCATGTCATCCACATTTTCTTTCACATAAGGAAATACATTCTTTCCCACTGCCTTTACGGCTGTGCCGTCTGCGATCGTGTTGGCTGTTTCCAGCTCCACCACTTCCCCGGCTTCCAGCGCGGCGCTCATGCTGGCCGCTTCGATGGGCTCCACTCCCACCACCTTGATCTTTGGATTCAGCATCTTGGCCAGTGTAGCCACCCCGCTGATCAGACCGCCGCCTCCCACCGGGACCAGGATATAGTCTACCGTGGGCAGCTCCTGTACGATCTCCATGGCAATGGTCCCCTGTCCGGTCGCCACGTCCAGATCGTCGAAGGGATGGACGAAGGTATACCCCTTTTCCTCAGCCAGTTTTGTGGCATACTCACAAGCATCGTCGTACACATCTCCGTAAAGAATGACTTCCGCTCCGTAGCTCTTGGTCCGGTTGACCTTGATCAACGGCGTCACCGTAGGCATGACAATGGTCGCCTTACATCCAAACGCGTTGGCCGCATAGGCCACGCCCTGGGCATGGTTTCCAGCGGAGGCCGTGATCAGTCCCCGACTCCGCTCCTCCTCGGAAAGGGTGCTGATCTTGTAGTAGGCCCCCCGCAGTTTGTAGGCCCCCGTATGCTGCATATTTTCCGGCTTTAGATACACCCTTCCGCCCGTCTGCTCGCTCAGATAATCACTGTATACCAGCTTGGTGGAACTGGTCACCCGCTTCACCACTTCCGTGGCATCTTCAAATTTCTCCAATGTCATCATTCTGGCTCTCTCCCTTCTCTTTTTCCTCATCTCTGTAGAACAACGCATTCACAAATTCATCCGCGTCAAATTTCTGCAGGTCATCAATGGACTCCCCGACTCCGATATATTTCACCGGGATTCCCAGCTCCGCCTGGATCGCCACGGCGATCCCGCCCTTTGCCGTTCCGTCCATCTTGGTCAGAATCACTCCGGTAATGTCCGCCACCTCGTTAAATTCCTTCGCCTGGGCAAGCGCGTTCTGTCCTGTGGTCGCGTCCAGTACCACCAGTGTCTCATGATAGGCTTCCGGATATTCCCGCTCAATGACCCGGTAGATCTTTTTCAGCTCTTCCATCAGGTTCTTTTTATTGTGCAGCCGCCCCGCCGTATCGCACAGCAGGATATCCGCCTTTCTGGCCTTCGCGGCAGCCACCGCGTCAAATACCACCGAAGCCGGGTCCGCCCCTTCCTGGCCGCCGATCATATCCACCTGGGCACGGTTCGCCCATTCCTTTAACTGCTCGCCTGCTGCCGCGCGGAAGGTATCCGCCGCCGCCAAAATCACCTTTTTACGCTCCGCGCGGAACTTTCCCGCCAGCTTCCCGATGGTGGTGGTCTTACCCACGCCGTTGACGCCGATCACGAACACCACAGACTGCCTGTCCTCAAATTCGTAGGCCGTCTCGCCCACATCCATCTGCTCCTTGATGCTGTCGATCAGAAGCTGCCTGCATTCCACAGGTTCTTTGATGTGCCGCTCTTTCACCTTTGCCTTCAAATCTTCGATGATCTCTTCCGTGGTTCTCACCCCCAGGTCGCCCATGATCAGAGTTTCTTCCAGCTCCTCATAAAAATCATCGTCAATCTTCGAAAAACCATGGAAAATGCTGTCCATCCCGGACACGATATTGTCTCTGGTCTTCGTAAGCCCTGACACAAGACGCTTAAAAAATCCCTGTTTCTCTTCTCCCATTTTACATGCCTCCTTCCCTATTTATCCAGCTCATCCTCCAGAAGGTCCACAGACACCAGCGTAGACACGCCCTTTTCCTGCATGGTGATCCCATACAGACGGTCCGCCGCCGTCATGGTCCCCCTTCGATGAGTGATCACGATAAACTGCGTATTCTCCGTCAGCTTGTGCAGATACTGCGCAAACCGCACCACGTTGCTGTCATCCAGCGCCGCCTCGATCTCGTCCAGCAGACAGAACGGCGACGGCTTTAAGTTCTGGATCGCAAACAGCAGGGAAATGGCGGTCAGCGCCTTTTCCCCTCCGGAGAGCTGCATCATGTTCTGCAGCTTCTTTCCCGGCGGCTGTGCGATGATCCGGATCCCTGCCTCCAGGATATCCTCATCCTCCATCAGCTCCAGGGTGCCCTTTCCGCCGCCGAAAAGCTGCTTAAATACATGATCAAATTCCGTAGAGATCAGCGCGAACTGCTCCTGGAACTGCTTGCGCATGGCAATGTCCAGCTCTTCAATGATCTTGACCAGCGTTTCTTCCGCCTCTGCCAGGTCGTCATGCTGTCCTTTGAGAAATTCATAGCGCTCCGAAACCTCTTTAAATTCCTCAATGGCATTTACATTCACATTGCCCAGCTTCTTGATCTCCGCCTTCAAGTTCTGGATCTGCCGCTTCATATACCCCAGCTCCGTCAGGTTCGGATTGCGCAGCTCTCTGGCACGGCGCAGCGTCAGCTCGTATTCCTCCCACATGTAGTTGATATGCTTCTCCGCAGCCTCCTCATAGGATTCCTTCCGGCTGTTGAGACGAAAGCATTCCTTATCCAGCTCGGACATATGCCTGGAGAGCTCTTCGCGTTTTCCCAAAAAAGTCTTATGCTTCTGGTTCAGCTCGTCCCGCTTTGCCACCTGGCTCTTGATCTCCGCCTGGATCTCGGTAAAGAGCTCCCCGGAATTTTCGATGGTCTCGGTCAGCTCCCGGATCTTCTCCTCTTTCTCCTGGATCTCTCCGGACGCATTTCCCTTACTAATGTCTACCTCTTTTAATTCTTCCTCAAACTTCGCCGTCTCTTCCTCAATTCGGCTGATGTTCTCCAAAATAAATACATTCTGCTGCTCCAGGCTTGCGAAGGACAGATGGACCTCCTCGGAATGCTTTAGCTGCACGCTTTCCTGTTCCTTATCCTCCTCCAGCCCCTTCTGAAGCCGTTCGATTCGCTCATTGAGCTCCTGCTCCAGATTCTTGGAGGTCTCTAGCTCCAGCTGAATGGATTCTTCATTGTCCAGAATCTCCTGCAGTCGTTCCTCCAGAGTTTCCTGCTCCGCCCGGTATGTCTGGCAGCGCTCTGCCAGCTCCTTCTGCTTGCCCTGAACCTGCTCCATATTCATCTTAACCGTATTTTCCGCGATCGACGCCTTGCTGAGCTGGTGCTGGATCTGGTCGATCTCATTGTAGCAGGCGCCCCGCTTCTGTTTGATGTCGTTGACCTCCTGCTCCATCTGGTCCATATCCCTTTTGAGCATGGCAACGGTCTCCTCAAACTCCTGGATCTCCCGCCTCCGGCTTAACAGATTGCTGGAATTTTTGAACGCCCCTCCGGTCATTGCTCCTCCGGGGTTGATCAGATCGCCTTCCAGAGTGACCAGGCGAAGGGACTGCCGGTACTTTCTGGCAATGGCGATCCCGGTATCAATATGGTCCACCACAATAGTCCTTCCCAGCAGCTGGTCAGAGAGCCCCTGAAAACGCTTCTCCACATGGACCAGCATATTGGCCAGGCCGATGACCCCCTTCTCCTGCAGCGCCTTCTCATCCCGGATGCCGGAATTTCCATGCATGCTGGTCAGGGGAAGAAAGGTTGCCCGCCCGAATTTATTTTTTTTCAAAAACTGGATCATCCGCTTCGCCGTTTCCTCAGTATCCGTCACCACGTTCTGGATACTGCCGCCCAGCGCGGTCTCGATGGCAATCTCATATTCCTTTTCCACCTTGATGATATCCGCCACGACTCCAAGGAGCCCCGGCTCCCGATCCCGGTTTGCCATGACCTTGCGGATGCTGTTTCCATAGCCGTCGTACCGTTCGGTGATATTTTTCAGCGATTCCAGACGGGAGGATTCCCGGTGGTATGCGGTCTGCCCCAGGCGGAGCTTTTCCTGCTTCTCATTCAGCTCCCTCTGGTACTGTTCGATCTTCTGCTCTGTCTTCTGGATCTGTCCGGAAAAGTCTGAAATTTCTTTTCTGACACCAGAGAGCTCTGCTTCATAGGCTTCTAGAATCTCATTCTGCTGCTCTCCCTCTCCCCGCGTCTCCTTCAAGAGCCTGTCCAGCTCCGCCTTCCGGGCCGCGATCTGCTCCTGGGTGGTGTCGTAGTGCTGGATCTTCGCACGGGTAGAGGCCCGGTTTTCCAAAAGCTCCATGATCTCCTGCTTACTGGTCTCCACCTCCGCCGTCTGGCCCGCAATCCGGCTCTGGACCGCGATCAGTGCTTCCTTGGCCTCTTGGTCTTTTTTTGTGACCTCCAGCAGCTTGCCGCGGACATCCTCCTGTTCTCTGGAAAGCTCTTTTAACTGCCCCTGTCTGGCCTCGATCTCGATCCGAATGGTGTGCAGCCGATTGTCATAATGCTCATCGTTCATCCGTACCGTGTTGATCTGTTCCTTAAGGACATTGATCCGGCCTTCTAACTGCTGCTTTAACAGCGTCGTTTCGTTGAGCTGGCTCTTGGCCTTCTCGATGGAAAAATCAATGGCGTCCACCTCTTCCTCGATGGCGTCATACTCCGCCTTCATCTCTTCATAGCGGGTCTTCGCCTCGCTCAGCTCTTCCTCCGCATTGCCAAGCTGCCCTTCGATCTCCTGGATCTGTTCCTTGATCCGCTCCGTCTCCAACAGAAACATGTTGATATCAAAAGTCTTTAATTCTTCCTTTTTTTTCAGATATTCCCTGGCCACCTCGGACTGCCTGGAAAGAGGCCCGATCTGCTTCTCCAGCTCCGACAGGATATCATTGACACGGAGCAGGTTCTGCCGTTCCTCCTCCAGTTTTTTCAGCGACAGGTTCTTCCGCCGCTTGAACTTCACAATCCCCGCCGCCTCGTCAAATAATTCCCGCCGTTCCTCTGGCTTGCCGCTCAGGATCCGGTCGATCTGCCCCTGCCCGATGATGGAGTAGCCTTCCTTGCCGATCCCGGTATCATAGAACATCTCGTTGATGTCTTTTAGACGGCATGCCGCGCCGTTGAGCAGATACTCACTTTCACCGGAACGGTATAATTTCCTCGTCACGGTAACTTCCTCATAGTCCACCGGAAGCCGGTGGTCCGAATTGTTCAGCGTGATGGCCACCGACGCATAGCTGAGCGCCTTTCTGTTTTCCGTTCCCGAAAAGATCACGTCCTGCATGGTGCCGCCCCGAAGCTGCTTTACCCGCTGCTCTCCCAAGACCCACCTAACGGCGTCCGCCACGTTGCTCTTTCCGCTTCCGTTGGGACCCACGATTCCCGTAATCCCTTCATGGAAGTCAAACCGGATTCGATTCGCAAACGATTTGAATCCCTGTACCTCAATGCTTTTTAAATACATCTTACACCTCTAGTAATTGTAACCAATTTGCGAACCCGCCTTCAGCTTCAGAATTGCCTGATAAGCCGCCTCCTGCTCCGCGGCCTTTTTCGTACGCCCTTTTCCCGCGCCGCAGCAGCTCTCTCCGATACATACCTCCACATGGAAGGATTTGTTGTGATCAGGGCCTTCCTCTCCCACCAGGCGGTAGGAAATGCTCTCTCCCATATCCGCCTGCACGATCTCCTGCAAAATGGTCTTGCTATCGAAAAAGAGCTTCTTGTGTTCTAAATCCGACAGGATGAACCTGTGAATAAACTCTTTTGCATTAGTAAAACCACCGTCCAGATAGATGGCTCCGATCAGCGCTTCCATGGCATCCGATGTGATGGAATCCCGTTCCCTTCCGCCGGTCGCCTCCTCGCCCCTGCCCAGGAGCAGATAGTTTCCCAGATCAAGATCACGGGCGCAGAATGCCAGCGACGGCTCACACACCATGCCTGCCCGGGTCTTGGTCAGCTCCCCCTCGGATATCTTCGGGTTTTCCAGAAATAAAAACTCACTGGATACCAGCTCCAGCACCGCATCCCCGAGAAATTCCAGCCGTTCGTTGCACTGGAACTTGGGCAGATGCTTTTCATTGGTATAGGAGCTGTGCATCATGGCCCTGCGCAGCAGCGAATGATCCCGGAATTGATAACCGATCTGTTTTTCCAGTTCTTTCAGTCTGTCCTTCATCCTTTTCTTTCCAACGGTTCCTTTCTATGAAAAATATTCCTGAGAAATCTTCCTAAAGCTTCGCTGCATTTCTCTAAACAGCGAAAAAGCCCACATAGGGCTTTCTCTTGCTTCGATGACTACTCTACAACCTTCTTGATCTGATCAACCGCATCCTGCACTGTTACGATCTTGTCTGCATCTTCATTGTCGATCTCAATGTCAAATGCTTCCTCAAGCTCTGTGATGATCTGAAGGATATCCAGCGAATCCGCCGACAGATCCTCCACAAACTTTGTCTCCGGCTGAACATCATCCTTCGTAACATTCATAACATCTGCAATAATTTCCTGCAATTTTTCAAATTCCATAATCATCCTTTTCCTTTCTGATCTTGTTCCGCTTTGGATTCTTTGTAATGCTTCCTTACAATTCCACTCTTTTTTGTTTCCGTGGGCCGCCTTACCCGGACACTGACTTCGCATCCTCCGGCCTGCCGATAGCCTCCTGAATCTTCTCGTTAATCTGCTGTTCCTTAAAGGACACGCATTGAGTAATAGATGTACATACCTCTTTGGAAGTGGAATTTCCATGAGTCTTTACTACCAGGCCTTTCAGTCCCAGAAGAGGCGCCCCGCCGTACTGGCTGGCGTCAAAATCCTTCAGGGTGGCCTTCAATGCCGGCTTCACCAGGAGTGCGCCGATCTTGGAACGCAGGGATGTCATCATGCTGGCTTTGATCTTATGGATCAGCGTGCCGCCCACGCCTTCGTAGAGCTTTAAGATCACATTCCCTACAAATGCCTCGCATACCACAACATCCACCTCGCCCGCAGGAATCTCTCTCGCCTCCACGCTTCCCGCGAAGTTGATGTCTTTGCATGCTTTCAGGAGCGGGAAGGTCTCTTTGACCAGCGCGTTGCCTTTTTCCTCCTCCGCGCCGATATTCACGATCCCTACCCTGGGATTCTTCTTGCCCACAATATGCTCCATGTAAATGGACCCCATCTGCGCAAACTGTACCAGATGGGAGGGCCTTGCGTCCACGTTGGCCCCGCAGTCAATCAGCAGCGCCACTCCCTTCGCCGTAGGAATGAGCGGCGCAAGCGGCGCGCGTTCCACTCCCTTGATCTTTCCCACCAGGATCTGGCCTCCTGCCAGCACCGCGCCGGAATTGCCCGCAGATACAAATGCGTCCGCCTCCCCGCGCTTGACCAGTTTCAATGCCGTCACGAGGGAGGAATCCTTCTTCGTGCGGATTGCCGCTACCGGCGGTTCTGCCGTCTCGATCACTTCTTCTGCATGGACGATCTCGATCTGCTCCTGCGGGTATGTGTATGCGGATAATTCCTGCTTCAAGACCTCTTCCCGGCCGGTCAGCAGGACCTTGATATCCTTCCGCTTCTTCACAGCCTCAACCGCGCCCTTCACCATCTCGCCGGGTGCATTGTCACCGCCCATGGCATCCAGGGCAACCCTTGTCATCTCCGACATTTCCATCCCTCCTTGCATTGCTGTTATACATTCTACTAAACATCCATATAAAAATCAAGAAAAAAGTATTCCCACCCCGGAAAATCATTGCAGGCACCGGCAAAAAGAGCCGCCCTTTCGGACAGCCCCTTTTTCATACTCTCTTCCATTTTGATACCGTCAGGGTGACGCACACCAGCGCCGCAACGAATATCAGTTGCATCCCCAGCCCCTGGAGCACAGCCTGCTTCGCCTCTCCCGTCACATTTCCAAATTCCACGAGGTACTCATTCACCACCTCGTACCAGTACACCGGCAGAAACTGTGATACCGCCTTGACACGTTTACTCATGATCTCCAGCGGCACAAATACCCCGCACAGGAAGCACAGTCCCAGAGACAGGACATTGACGATGCCGTTCAGCGTATTGACCGCATTTTTCCCATGTACAAACAGCCCCACCAGATAGGAGATGGTCAGGGCCACCAGCATCATGAGCAGTGTATTTAAGAGGAAATACACCACCCCGCCGCGCTCCGTCAGGCTGTCCCTGTACCAGAAAAAAGCTCCCGCAATACTCAGCGCCCACAGGCACAGTCCCAGTGTGGCAGCGGCCAGAAGCCCTTCCACACTCTGTCTCCGCCCGGATACGGCGCAGGCCCGCATCCGCTTCGGCAGGTCGCCCTTGCGGAACGCAGAGATCACGTTGCCCATCACATAGCAGAGTACGGACAGGAACAGGTAGGGGACATACCGGAAGTAAAATCCATAGGCTGACATTTCCCCCGATGCCCTGCCCGTATCCAGCAGCTCCACCTGCGCAGGCTCCAGCTTCCCCAGCGCTTCCGCCGTCTCTTCCCGGGTAAAGCCGGCTGCATGGAAGGCCCTGGCATCATTGAGAAAGCTGTTGATCTGCTGGTCTACATAAAACGCCGTATAGGATTCCGGAACCTTGGTAACGGTAAGCGCCTTCCCTTCCACAATGCAGGTTTCAAAAAAATCCTCCGGGATCCAAATGATGTATTCCACGTTCCGGTAAAACAGATCCTCCTGCAGCCTGGCCTTGTCATGCTCCGCCGCCGTCACCTCATGGAACTGCCCCAGATACGTTTTCAGTCCCTCCGCAAGGCTTCCCCTGTCTTCATCGACCACAGCGATCCTCACGCTTTCCGCCTGGTAGCTGCCCGCCGGATCCGCGCTTGAAAACTGCTGGAACAAAACGGTGATCCCTGCAAAGATCACAACATACATCAGGATCAGCCCCAGATTTCTTTTGACGATCTTCATATATCCCTGAATCCGTGAACCTAACCTAAAAATAAAATGAAATCGGTAAATAAGAAATATGAGGCACTCTTTGTACCAATTTCATGCCAATAAAATATTGTTTTCGATAATCATACACTTTGAATCAAACTACTATCCAGCCGCTTAGGTAAAATTTCTCTAAAATTGCCATACCTTAACTAAGGCTCATCGAACCATTCCAATGGCAAGGAAAATGTAGGATATCTTTCGTTTATTTTGCAGCTTGGAATATCCTGCTTATTTGTGAAGCTGCGTTCCTCCAGGGATTACTCCGCCCCAGATCAAGTCTCACCTGCCTTGCATGCTTTGTCACAACCCCGGGGGTCATGATGATCCGTTCAACTACCGTGCGTAGCCTCCGGCGGTTTACGGGTCTTTTCATGGGGATATCGCTGATCCTAAGTGATGCCTGTCCTATCATCCGCAGGAGATTGTAGGCCAGCTGGATCAGTTCCAGGACAAGTTCGTTTGTTTCGAACTTTCCAGATGGAAACTGCTCTGCACATAAGTCCGTCTTGATTTCACTGTGGTACTGTTCCATTTCTCCATGTTTATGGTAAAGCTCTATGATGTCTTCGTCCGAAAAGTCTACATTGACGGAGTACATATCACAGTCAATTTTAGGGCTGATATAGTACTGCCCATCATGGTCACAGGCACGCTCTGTTATATCGTAAATGGTTCGGATTCCAACGGTCTTCCTGCTATGGCCGGATTTTGAACTGGCATCAGGTACATTATAAGATACGTCCCGGAATGTCTGCCCAATGTATTCCTTTTTCCCTTCCCGTGGAGACTTTACATTTGTGCATACACCGCCTACTTTGTCCAGCCACTCCCGCGGATTCTCCTTGCGGATGTTGCGCTTAATGATGAAATGCACCCTGTCCCCCCGGAAACACTCTTCCATGAAAATGCCGATATTATCCGCAGAATCGTTTCCGGAGTCGAGACGAATCAAGAGTGGTTTGTCCGTAATCTGACGGGCAAGTTTTAATACTTCGACCAGAAAGTTTGGTGTCCCTTTCTGGCAGTGCTGTTTTCCCTCCCGTAGTTCGCATGCAATAAGGTATCCTTCTGTCCCAATGTAGGCGAAGATAGGCGCATAGCCATCCTTCTTTTTATAAGTTCTCGAAATGCCTTCCTTATTGCATTTCTCATCAAGGAAAGGGCTCACGTCGATGTCGATTGGTATATAGCCATTTTCCAATGCGGACGGTTCCACGCCAAACTTTTTGAACAGATCCACATTGATCTGACGCAGCGCACCCTGCATACTGGCGCCGATTTCGTCCATACGCTGCCGCATGGTTGGCTCCGATGGGATATGGCGCATATGAAAAGCATTGCAGAAAAACTCAGGGTCATCATCGGTTTCATGGATGGATTCGAAGTCAGCGTTCCCACAGAGTATACCGATAAGCATGGCCTTTAGTACATCACTGTTCTTATATTCCTTGGATGGCGAAGAATATTTATCAATTTTCGTGTCAAAATCAACAGCTTTTAACATCTGTCCTGGAATCAGCAGACCGCCATAGGGTGTAATCCTGGAATTGCTGAATGTATACTTTATGGTGTTATATGCAAACATAACATGTTCTTTCATGCTCATTTTAGTTGGCCTCCGTGTGTATAAGATGATGATATCATTATACACCGAAAGCGGAAAAAAGCCAATAATTATCCACCTATTCGGTGAGCACCATATCTTAGCCGATATATATCAAGATATTGAATTTTA
>Ga0137310_102354_pt1 | contig 10821 bp, 9 predicted proteins | sample NAcewiD2O_June_2_FD_97183 | JGI IMG/M metagenome (GOLD analysis project Ga0137310, IMG submission 97183) | Mouse cecal microbial communities from Vienna, Austria - N-Acetylglucosamine amended D2O_June | ecosystem: Host-associated > Mammals > Digestive system > Large intestine > Cecum | place...
GAAGGATATGGTTATTATATATTGGAAGACGATGCTTACTCGAAAGCTGGAGGGTATGTATGGATTATTGACTATAGCAAATATGAATTCAATATAACCAGTTTGTTTGTGGATACACAAAAAAGTGGTTGTGATGCCATGTATCTGGGTGGTACAAGCGATATAAAGGATATGAGATATGTGCTTCCTGATGTTAATGGCACTCCCGGTTTTCTGGAACGTGAGTTTGACGTGACTTATCAGACAATGGAAATACCGGAAGGAGATAATCAGAGTATTATTCCTAAAACGGCGACGGCGACTATAACGGGAAATCCGTTTAAAGCCAGCTTAGAACCTCCCTACAGCGATACGGAAGTAGAGTTGAAGGGCGATCAGTTTGCCCGTCATTTCGGTGTGGAAAAATCAATGCTTACTGATATGTATCAGGCTGTCGCTGTGCTGGCTGTTATGAAAATAGATACTTTGTCTTATGCTTCAGATGTGCCTAATATGGTCGTAAAAGGCGACAGCCTCTCTGCTCCGGTCGAGTTTAATTTTACGGCAATTGCAAATACGCCGGTTGCTGCTATGTTTAATTGGAAGATATACAGGAAGGATGAAGGCGGAGGAAGCAGTGAAGGTAATGAAGAAGGTGAAGAGAATAACGGTACGCTATTGAGGGACTTTAGCGGAGAGGAAACTTCTTTTATTTTCAACCAAAATGGTACTTACGTGGTTAAATTAACAGTGAACGACCGGACTGGTCAATGCCAGGCAAATCCACCTGATGTTACGGTAAACATTTCGGATTCTTACCTCGATGTACCGAATGCTTTTTCGCCCGGTACATCACCCGGCATCAACGACGAGTTCAGAGTAGCTTATCGCTCTCTGACCCGTTTTAAATGTTGGATATTCAATCGGTGGGGAGTGGAAATGTATCATTGGACGGACCCGTCGAAAGGCTGGGACGGCAAAAAGGGAGGCAAGTATGTGGCCCCCGGTGTTTATTTTTATGTGATTGAGGCTACCGGCTCGGACGGTAAACCTATAAAGAGAAAAGGTTCTATTAACATTCTTAGATCAAAACAAATTCAGGATGGGATTATCGAAGAATAGTATATTCAGTTTTTTGTCGGGCGGTCTGATCTGCCTGACTGCTTGTTTGTCTATCGGCTCAAGCGATTCGGAAAAAGTAATGGACGGACGTCCGGTGGTGATGTCGATGACATCGTCGCCCGATATACCTGCGTCGGTTATTTTCTGTGGTAAACCTATTGATCTGACCCGCTATAATATGCGTGAAGGGTTCGACCGGGAGATGAGTAGTTTCACATACTTCCATTCGACCACTATGTTGCTGATCAAACGCGCCAACCGTTATTTTCCGGTTATCGAACCTATATTGAAAGCAAACGGTATCCCCGACGACTTCAAATACCTGGCAGTCATAGAGAGCCATCTCGACCCGCGTGTGTCGTCGCCGGCACGTGCCGTAGGAATGTGGCAGTTTCTGGAAGGGACAGGCAAACAATATGGCCTGACTGTTACTCCGACGGTCGATGAACGTTGCCACGTAGCCAAGGCGACCGAGGCTGCATGCAAATACCTGAAAGCTGCCTACGACAAATATGGCGACTGGGCGAATGTGGCCGCTTCCTATAATGCGGGCATGGGACGTATCTCCGGCGAACTGACCAAACAGGAAGCCGACAGTACTTTCGACCTTTGGCTGGTAGAGGAAACAAGCCGTTACGTCTATCGTATCATGGCGATCAAACAGATATTTGAGAACCCGTATAAATATGGTTTCGTACTCCGGGCGGAAGACCTGTACAAGCCGGTTGCCTGCGAAGATGTGGCTGTCTCGTCAGATATTCCCGATTTGTCTGCTTTTGCACAGAAGTATGATATAACCTATGCCGACCTGAAACGCTTTAACCCCTGGTTGCGCGACCGGAAATTGCAGACATTGGGCAAGACTTATACGCTTCAGGTTCCTAAACAAAGTGATATGTATTACAAGACACCAAACACGTACGTGCATAACCCGGCTTGGGTGGTAAGATAAATTCCTTCCGGGTGTAATCGGAGTTCCATTCGGATGGAACAGGATTTTCTCCCGGATGAAAAAGAAAACAGTGATAAGAAGTATGAATGATAAGAATGCATTGGAAGGCGGACGTATTTCCGTTTTAGGCGCCCGCGTTCACAATTTGAAGAATATAGACGTCGAGATACCGAGAAACAAACTTACCGTGATAACGGGTATGAGTGGTAGTGGTAAGTCATCACTGGCTTTTGATACGATTTTTGCGGAAGGACAACGCCGGTATGTGGAGACATTCTCTGCCTATGCCCGTAACTTCCTCGGAAATATGGAACGTCCGGATGTGGATAAGATCACCGGATTGAGCCCGGTCATCTCGATCGAACAGAAAACGACTAACAAAAATCCCCGTTCTACCGTCGGTACGACGACAGAGATCTACGACTTTTTCCGTCTGCTTTATGCGAGGGCGGGAGAGGCGTACTCGTATCTGAGCGGAGAGAAGATGGTGAAATACACCGAAGAGCAGGTGCTCGACCTGATTCTGGAGCATTATGAGGGAAAGAAGACATACCTCCTGGCTCCGCTGGTCCGCAATCGTAAGGGACATTATAAGGAACTGTTCGAGCAGGTTCGTAAGAAAGGCTATCTGACCGTCCGTGTCGATGGCGAGATCAAGGAGATATTCCACGGCATGAAGCTGGACCGCTACAAGATGCACAGCATCGAAGTGGTGATCGATAAAATGGTTGTCTCGGCTTCCGACGAACGCCGCCTGAAAGAAAGCCTGCGTACAGCCATGAAGCAGGGTGACGGATTGGTCATGCTGCTGGATGCCGATACGGACGAGTTGCGCCATTACAGCCGTCGCCTGATGGACCCGGCTACCGGACTTTCCTACAGCGAACCGGCTCCGCATAATTTTTCCTTTAACTCCCCGCAAGGTGCATGCCCCAAATGTAAAGGATTGGGACAGGTGAACCTGCTGGATATGGAAAAGATCGTGCCGGATCCTTCCCTCAGTATCTATAACGGCGGGATCGTGGCCCTCGGGAAATATAAGAACTCGCTTATCTTTTGGCAGATCGAAGCCCTTTGCGAGAAGCATGGGGTAACGATCAAGACGCCGATCAAGGATATTCCGGCGGAGGCGATCGACGAGATCATGAACGGAACCGACGAACGACTTCAGATCAAGAACGAATCCCTGGGTTCTTCCAATTATTTCCTGTCTTATGAAGGCGTTGCCAAATATATCCTGATGCAGCAGGAGAACGAGGCGTCCGCTTCCGCACAGAAATGGGCGGGGCAGTTTATTAAAATGACTACATGTCCGGAATGTAACGGCCAGCGTCTGAACAAAGAGGCATTGCATTACCGGATTGCCGATAAGAATATTGCGGAAATATCTTCTTATGATATATCCGAACTGTATGATTGGCTGGACGGCATCGAAGACCGTCTGGACCAGAAGCAGAAACAGATAGCGATAGAGATATTGAAGGAGATCCGTTCGCGCCTGAAATTCCTGCTGGATGTGGGGCTGGATTATCTCTCTCTCAACCGTGCTTCGGCAAGCCTTTCCGGCGGTGAAAGCCAGCGTATCCGCCTGGCAACCCAGATCGGCAGCCAGCTGGTCAATGTGCTTTATATCCTCGACGAGCCGAGTATCGGGTTGCATCAGCGTGATAATGTCCGTCTGATCAACTCTTTGAAAGAACTTCGTGATACAGGGAACTCGGTCGTTGTCGTGGAACATGACAAGGATATGATGCTGAATGCCGATTACGTGATCGACATGGGTCCGAAAGCCGGCCGTCTGGGCGGAGAGGTCGTGTACGAAGGTACGCCTCAGGAGATGCTGAAAGTCGATACGCTGACGTCCGCTTATCTGAACGGAAAAACAGAAATTGCCATTCCTGCCGAACGTCGGAAAGGAAACGGCAAGTTCATCACTATCAAAGGAGCTGGCGGTAATAACCTGAAAAACGTAGATGTGACTTTTCCACTGGGAACGTTGATCTGTGTGACAGGCGTGTCGGGGAGCGGCAAATCGACGTTGATCAACCGTACCCTGCAACCGATCCTGAGCCAGCATTTCTATCGTTCGCTGGAAGATCCGTTGCCTTATAAGTCGATCGAAGGTATTGATAATGTGGATAAGATCGTCAATGTCGACCAGTCGCCTATCGGACGTTCGCCGCGAAGCAATCCGGCTACCTATACGGGTGTGTTTTCCGATATCCGTAACCTCTTTGTCGATCTTCCCGAATCGAAAGTAAGGGGATATAAACCGGGACGCTTCTCATTCAACGTGTCCGGCGGTCGTTGCGAAACCTGCAAAGGGAATGGTTACAAGACCATCGAGATGAACTTTCTGCCCGACGTATTGGTGCCCTGCGAGGACTGTCATGGCAAACGTTACAACCGCGAAACACTGGAAGTGCGTTTCCGTGGTAAATCCATCGCGGATGTATTGGATATGACGATCAACATGGCGGTGGAGTTCTTCGAGAATATTCCGACCATCTTGTCCAAGATCAAGGTCTTGCAGGATGTGGGCCTGGGTTATATTAAATTGGGGCAGCCTTCCACCACGTTGTCCGGCGGCGAAAGCCAGCGTGTGAAGCTGGCGACTGAACTGGCTAAAAAGGATACAGGCAATACATTATATGTACTGGACGAACCGACAACCGGTCTTCATTTCGAAGACATCCGTGTTCTTCTGGGTGTCCTGAACAAACTGGTGGAAAAGGGCAACACCATCATCGTCATCGAGCATAACCTCGACGTCATCAAATGCGCCGACTACCTGATCGACATGGGCCCCGAAGGCGGCCGTAAAGGCGGTCAGGTCTTGTTTACCGGCACCCCGGAAGAGATGGTAAAGAAGAAAACGAAGAGCTATACCGCTCCGTTCCTGAAAGAGGAGTTGAAACAATAACCTGGCATAGGCAGACGAGGAATATGGCACGCCTATCCCCGTTTGCCGACATAACTAAGATAGAATAATAACTAAGTGAAGACAGATATATGAAGAATCCTATCCAAATGATCAAACAATGCGTAGAGAAGGAAGAACCTTATTTCCTGCTGCGCGGACAAGATATATGCGCCCTGGCGGCCATTGAAACCTATTACGAGGAGGTGAAGAAAAATGTGAAAGATCCCTATTTTATCGAGGAGATCGAAGAGATCATGAAAGACTTCCGGGCCTTCCGCGAAGAACAGCAAACCCATATACCGGATTGATCGATGGCAGACGACAGTTACAGAACCATTAAACAAGTAGCCGAGGGCTATTACACGGAGAAGCGTAGCCGCTTTATCTCGTATGCCATCCCCGTGCGTACGGTCGAAGAGGTGAAGGAGCAACTGGACCGGTACCGTAAACAATATTATGATGCACGCCATGTCTGCTGGGCTTATATGCTGGGACCGGACCGCCTGACGTTTCGTGCAAACGATGACGGCGAACCGTCTTCCACTGCCGGGAAACCGATCCTCGGACAGATCAATTCCAATGAACTGACGGATATCCTGATCCTCGTAGTCCGTTATTTCGGAGGTATCGAGCTGGGTACCAGCGGGCTGATCGTTGCCTATCGTACGGCCGCTGCCGAAGCGATTGCGGCCGCCGAAATAGAGGAACGTACGGTGGATGAAGATATCACAGTCGCTTTCGAATATCCCTACCTGAACGGGATCATGCGCATAGTGAAAGAAGATACCCCCCTTATTGTATCTCAAAAATTCGAAATGGACTGTGAGATGACACTACGTATCCGAAAAGGGGAGGCGGAAAAGCTGAAGAACCGCTTATTGAAAGTGGAGTCGGCCTATCTGAAGTAATTTATTAATAATCTGAAACATGAGTTACCTGCTATTTCCGATTTGAGAGGATTTCCTTATTTTTGTACTCTGAAATCTAAACAAGCAAATAGTGGTAATATAATGAAGAAGATTCTGTTATTTTCTTTTTTCTTAGTGATTGGTTTGGTTGTCTCGCAGTTTCTTCCCGGTATGGTGGGAGAGAACTATTCGATGGTGAAGACGATCTCCAACACGTTGTTGTATGTGTGCCTGGCCTTTATTATGATCAACGTGGGCCGGGAGTTTGAAATGGACAAAACCCGTTGGAAATCTTATACGGAGGATTACTTTATTGCGATGGCAACCGCAGCCTTTCCCTGGATCTTTGTGGCGTTGTATTATATGTTCGTCCTGCTTCCCGATATCTATTGGTCGAGTGGCGAAGCCTGGAAGGAAAACCTGTTGCTGAGCCGTTTTGCGGCGCCTACCTCTGCCGGCATTCTCTTTACTATGCTTGCTGCTGCCGGACTGAAGGCTTCATGGGTATATAAAAAGGTGCAGGTTCTGGCTATTTTCGACGACCTCGATACAATCCTGCTGATGATACCGCTTCAGATCATGATGGTGGGACTGCGCTGGCAGTTGGGTGTTATCATCCTGATCGTGATGGTGCTGCTTATGCTCGGGTGGAAGAAGATGGGCACTTATAATATGCGTCAGGACTGGAAAGCGATCTTGCTCTATGCAATTGTGACGCTGGCTATTACACAGGGAGTTTATCTGGTGTCCAAACATTTCTATGGTGAAGACGCCAGTATTCATATCGAAGTGCTGCTGCCTGCTTTCGTCCTGGGTATGATCATGAAGCATAAGCATATCGACACGAAGGTCGAACACAATGTGGCTACAGCCATATCCTTCCTGTTCATGTTCCTTGTGGGAGTGAGTATGCCGGTATTCTTTGGCATTGATTTTGCCAAACAATCGGCCGAGGCGGCAACCATTACCGGGGCGCAGCCGATGATGTCGTGGCCGATGATCCTGTTGCACGTTCTTATTGTCTCTTTCCTTTCTAATATAGGAAAACTTTTCCCACTGTTCTTCTATCGCGACCGGCGCAAACGTGAGCGTCTGGCATTGTCGATCGGTATGTTTACGCGTGGTGAGGTAGGAGCAGGTATTATTTTCATCGCTCTCGGATACAATTTAGGTGGACCGGCCCTGATGATTTCTGTCCTTACTATTGTGTTTAATTTAATTTTAACTGGTATCTTTGTGGTCTGGGTAGAAAAATTGACCCGCAGTGCCTATCAGCTCGAAATGGCAGAGAAGCAAAGACAATAACACAGTTAGGAATTACGGAGACAGGTCAGCAAGCTGTCTCCGCAAATATTTTAAATACAATGGATCGTACTATTAATGTTATCCTGAAACCATTGCGCCGTTTCGCTACACAGAAGTCGAGCGCCAGTTTTCTATTGTTTATGGCCACCATACTGGCTATGATACTGGCCAATTCCCCTTGGGCGTATGCTTATCATCATATACTATCTTATCCCATAGATCTTCAGATCGGTAAATTCAATTTGTTCTCGCATCACGGAGAGCCGATGCCGATGCTGGCTTTTGTGAATGATGCCCTGATGGCCGTATTCTTCTTTGTGATAGGGTTGGAGATCAAGCAGGAGGTTTTGATCGGCGAACTCAGTTCGGTCCGTAAGGCGATCCTTCCGGTAATTGCCGCTTGCGGTGGTATGATCGTGCCGGTCCTTTTCTTCCTTCTGGTGTGTAATACAGGACCGGAAGCACGCGGGGCTGCCATCCCAATGGCTACCGATATCGCTTTTGCCCTTGCCGTTCTGGGACTTTTGGGGAAGCGGGTTCCTCTGAGTATGCGAATTTTCCTGACGGCGTTGGCTGTTGTCGATGATATCGGCGGTATAATTATTATCGCTTTGTTTTATAGCGGGCATATTGCCTATCAGCCGTTGCTGATTTCCCTGGCCCTGTTGGCGTTATTGTATGCCGGAGGGAAGATGCGGGTAAATAATAACCTGTTCTATTATATTGTCGGTTTTTTTGTCTGGATTTTGTTCCTGGAATCGGGTATTCATCCAACCATAGCAGGGGTATTGGTTGCCTTCACCGTTCCCGCCCGTCCGAAGATCAACCTGAACGATTTCACCTGTGATATGACCGGCTATCTGAATATGCTGGACTATACGGAGGTGCGCCAGTCTAAAAAGGCCGCCGTGCTGACTCCGACGCAGATACAGGTATTGAACAATATCCATTCGCTGGCGGATAGAACGATCAGTCCGTTGCAAAGCATTGCCGACAAACTGCATCCGATGGTAAATTACCTGATCCTTCCGCTGTTTGCCTTTGTGAATGCCGGTGTCACGTTCGGCGATATCCAGCCTGCGTCTTTGGTCAATGTGCCGTTGGCAGTCTTCCTGGGATTGTTTGTCGGAAAGACATTGGGTATTTTCTCTTTTACCTATTTCTTTGCCCGTACAAGCCTTGCCTCTATGCCGGCAGGAATGACACGTTGGAATCTGTTTGGGGTGTCGATGTTAGGAGGTATTGGTTTCACAGTTGCACTGTTCATCGCTAACCTGTCGTTTAACACTACGGATGCTGTAGGCATGGATTTGCTGAACCAGGCTAAACTTGGCGTATTTACGGGATCGTTTGTCTCTGGACTTTGCGGATACTTATTGCTGAAAAAGGTGCTGCCGAAGGCGGCAAATGAGTGATAACATACATTTGACGCACCTTTCTGCAATCAGATTCTTATACTTCCCAAATCTTATACCCCTTATTCGCAACGACATAAATAACAAATTGGCGAATATGGAAATCCGGCAATAATTCTTTGGCATCGGCAGCATAGCGGCACACCTGTTCGACATCTTCCGGATGCAGCACTTTCACGTATAGTATAGGGTATCTTATAACTTCTCATAGCGAAACATGTTAATCATTCAGACAAAGGTAGTTCATTTTCTGTTATATTCCTGCCAATATTAATTTAAATAGGAAACAGTATGGATGAAATGACTTTGATTAGGAAAGGGGTTGCACGTAATGGGTTCGTGCTTTATGCTCTGAATATTATTGACCAGGTGGAACAGGAAGGACGGTTCGGGACGGCACATGCCTATATGAGTAGCCTGAAGTCGCTGGTGCAGTTTACCGGGAGCCAGCGGATACCCTTCCGGCTGTTCCGGTCGGGGATGCTGAATAGTTATGAGAACTGGTTGTTGGGACAAGGCTGTTGTGAGAATACGGCACATTTCTATCTGCGTAATTTACGCGCCCTTTACAACAAGGCTGTGGCGGAGAAAGTGATCCGCCCGCGCGAAAACCCTTTTGCCGGCATGTCGCTGGAATCGATGCCGACACGTAAACGGGCATTGCCTAAAAGATGGGTGAAACGGATAAAGAACCTCAAATTGGATGAAGGAACCAGCCTGGCTATGGCACGCGATATGTTCCTTTTCAGTTTTTACACCTGCGGTATGGGGTTTGCTGATATGATTCTATTGAAACATGAGCAATTGCAACGGGAGATGATCCATTATGAGCGGGTGAAGACCGGACGGCCCGTCTCTGTTTTTGCAAATGGAGACTTGTTGAAGATTATTGAAAAATATCGTACCGATAGTTGTTACATCTGGCCTGTGCTGTCGGATGGGGCGAGCGAGGAAGCCCATTATAAATGTTATCGGAGTGCCTTATGCTCATTCAATCGTCATCTGAAGATCATTGCGGAGAAAGCGAATATCCCCGAATCACTGTCGTCATATATGGCCCGCCACTCTTGGGCAACCGCCGCCCGCAACCAATTGATGCCTACTGCGGTGATTAGTTCCTGCCTGGGACATGCCAACGAAAAAACGACACAGATCTATCTCGACTCGTTCAACGAAGGGTTGGTGAAGCGGATAAATAATAAAGTGATCAATCTGGATTGATAGGGGATGATAATGAAAGAAAGTTTCCATTACAAATGGAAACTTTCTTTCTGTTGACATTTGACTGTTAAGTGAATAAACTACAATTTGTCTATTTCTTCGACAGACAAACCGGTACACTGGGCGATCGTTTCGATATTAACTTCCTGCTTTTTTAAATTTGCAGCAATCTGGCGTTGTTCTTCTACTTTACCCTCAGCTTTACCTTTTGTCATCCCTTTCATTTCGGCCTCCTCCACCGCATATTCCAAGGTATTGCGCCAGTCGCGGTAAATCTTCAGGTTCTCATCGTAAACAGCCCGTTCGTGAGAAGTCATTGCATTCAGGTTTGCCACATCGAGCAGGCGTTTGAAGGCATCGTTTTTCTCCTTAAACGGAGACATATCAAATAAATTCATATTCTTCAATATATAAACCATATTCTCCAGAGGCGTTTTGCATTCCTCTTCTCTTAGATTGAACAGATCGAACGACAGATAAATCTGTTTCAGTTTGACCTCGCCAAAAGTTTTCCCTGTCGCCTCATTGGCTAGCACCACATCGGTGCGCCAACTCTGAAATTCAGGCAGACTAAAGTTCAACAGGTAGATGCCATATACCGGAAGCAAGCTATACTTCCAGTCAGCTCCGCTCTCTCCCTGACGGGAGATCATTCGACAAATGTAATAAAATCCGCGGTTAAAGAAATAATGTTGAGGACAATTCTGCATTTCAAGTACAAATTTGCTCCCGTCCACATCTTCGCAAAGGAGATCGAAGATCACCGTGCGCTGTTCTATTACTTCGGGTTGGATTTCTTTATCGAGATAGGTCAGGTCTTTCACCTAGCGTTCGCCCTCGAGCGTGGCGTTGATAAAGTCGATTGCCACTTGCTTTTCACCGAATACGGTTTTAAAAGCCTTGTCGAGCATGATGTTCACATACTTTTCCATAAGTCAATAGTTTTAGTTGTTTTATTACCCGATAGCAGGTAACGAGACAAATGTAGGCAATATT
>Ga0137310_102357_pt1 | contig 10815 bp, 10 predicted proteins | sample NAcewiD2O_June_2_FD_97183 | JGI IMG/M metagenome (GOLD analysis project Ga0137310, IMG submission 97183) | Mouse cecal microbial communities from Vienna, Austria - N-Acetylglucosamine amended D2O_June | ecosystem: Host-associated > Mammals > Digestive system > Large intestine > Cecum | place...
AAGATACCCAAATGAGGGAGTAGTAGCGCGAACTGCGTGTCCTGCCAACATACGCGGCCTTTCACATATGGTCTGGCTTGACTTAAATAACGAGACTCATGTGCGATGATAATGCTTCATAAAATTTTGTGATGCGGATATTATTGCACCTGGGTTTTTCTTATTTCCAAAATTTTCTCATAATAGAAAGGATAGTCAATATGGAACTTACACTAACGATTCTACTGTTTCTCACCGGTATTGTACTTATTGTGAAAGGCGGGGACTTTTTTGTGGATGCAGCCACCTGGATCGCCAGAGTCAGCGGTATCCCCCAGGTCATCATCGGTGCCACTATCGTCAGCCTCGCCACAACTCTGCCCGAAATGCTCGTATCGGTCATTGCCGCTATGGACGGTAAGGTGGATATGGCCGTCGGCAACGCTGTCGGCAGCGTCACCGCAAACATCGGTCTGATCATGGCAATCTCTCTGATCTTTATGCCCGGCGCCATCAAGCGGAAAGACTATGTTCCCAAATCCATTTTAATGTTCTGCTCCTCGCTGGTGATCATAGCCTCCGGCAGAATCGGCAATATTGATCTGTTTCTTTCTGTCGTTTTGCTGATACTCTTCATTCTCTTTCTGGGTGAAAATATCCGTTCGACACAGAATTCCATGAACAGGAAAACGCCTGCCGCATTCCATGCCGCGGAAAATACCGCTGCCATCCCTCTTAACAGCGCATCCCCAGACACCGAAAGATCCGTCGTCGTGATCAATATCATAAAATTTATCGCCGGTGCTGCCGGCATTGTAGCCGGCGCCAACCTGCTTGTCAACAACGGCAGTGAACTGGCAAGATACATCGGCATCTCCGAAAGAATCATCGGCGTTACGCTGGTAGCTGTCGGTACTTCTCTGCCGGAACTTGTGACTACGATAACCGCTATCGTCAAAAAACAATCCTCTTTATCCATCGGTAATATTCTGGGTGCCAATATCATCGATCTCACGCTGATCTTACCCGTCAGCATGATCTGTGCCCAAAAGCCGCTTCCCATAGCAGCTTCTTCGGCGCTTCTGGATTTCCCCGCCTGCCTTTTAGTCGGCAGCATCGCTATCTTTCCGATGATAATCTCTTCTAAGTTTAAACGCTGGCAGGGCTTCGCACTTCTTGCGGTTTATGCGATCTATCTTGTACTGACCTGTACGGCATGATAGATACAGAACGAAGGCAGTTCTCCGGCTTACCGCCCGAAAACTGCCTTCACATCTTATAAAGCAGGATCTATGCCTTCTTCCGGCATCTCATAAACAAAATATATATTTTCTTCCGTCCGCATTTTCCGATTATTACAATAACAACTGATTCAATAAAATATATGCCCGCCAATGGAAATGCCCGTAAGCCCTTCGATGGGTGTCCGGAAATATACGCAGTCTCCCACATTGGACACTCCCGCCATCGCTTCATCCGCCGCCTGATAGCAGGATGGCGTGGCGAGGTCATTGCTGAGGGCAACCGCATAACGTCCGCTTCCCACCGGAGAAAACTGTGATTTTTGATAAATTACACCCGTTATTGTATCCGGATATACAGAACTGAGCAGCCGGTTTATCACCACCGCGCCTACCGCAAGCTGTCCCGCATAGGGCTCTCCCCCCGCCTCACAGTAGATCAGGTTTGCAAGAAGATACCTGTCACTTTCCGCAAAGGTTACCTGGGAAATGTCCCTCTTTGCCGACTGCGAAGCCAGTTTGGACATGGCGATCTCCTCCGCCAGCTTTTTCTTCAGCGCCGCGATATCCGCATCCTGCTCCTTGATCTTTGCCTCGTAAGCTTCCGCCTCCGCCTGTGCATTGGAAAGTTCTCCCGCATTCTGGGCAATATCGCCGGAAGTGGAACTGATATATCCGCTGACCTTTGCCTGTTCCGCTTCCACCTGCACTTTATACTCCGCAAGTTCTTCCTGTTCCTGCTGAAGCTGCTGTTCCTTTTTGTCTATTTCATCCCTGATATCGCGGAAATCCTCCAGTTTCTGCTGGTCATACTCGGAGATCGCGTCCACATAATCATAGTAATTCAGCATATCCGAAATAGTATCCGCCCCGAGCATCCCTTCTAACAGTGCATAATCGTTCCGCTCGTACATATACTGGATACGGCTTTTCATCGCTTCATACTGGTTATCCGCATCCGCCTGGGCTTCTTCCAGCGCCGCCTGCGTCTCCGCGATCTCCTGTTCTTTATCCGAGATCTGCTGTTCCAGCTCTGTCAGCCTGTCGCTGACATCGGTAAGCTGGTCATTCAGGTTATTCAGCACACCCTGCAGGGTATTTAATTCGCTTTGCAGGCCCGATATATTCTCCTGTGTCTGGGACAGCTGTCCCTGCGTCTCCTCCCTCTCCTTCTGCGCCTGCTCCAGCTTTTCCTTGGTGGTGAGGGCATACGAAGTAAGAGACAGCCCGAGCGTCATGGATACCGCCAGAAAACCTGCCATAAGACGTTTTCCTATCTCCCTTATCTTTCTGATATGTCTTCACCTCCCCTCCTGTACTTTCAGCGGTCCGGTTTGTGCATTCCCGTTACCCGAACCTTTTTGGAAGCTACAATTCCAGTTCCACCTTCCTGCCAGTAGCCTTATACTGCCTGTATGACACCCCCGCCGCATCAAACAGTTTTTTCGATGCGATATTTCCCGGCGTTCCCTCATACTTATCGCTTCCGTAGATCACCGTTCTGATCCCTGCCTGAATGATCGCTTTTGCACATTCATTGCAGGGAAACAGCGATACATAGATTGTCGTCCCCTCCAGAGATCCGCCTCTGAAATTCAAAATGGCATTCAGTTCGCTGTGTGTTACATAGGCATATTTCGTAGAGAGCATGTCCCCTTCCCTCTCCCACGGGAAATCGTCATCCGAGCAGCCCATGGGCAGCCCGTTATATCCCATCGAAAGAATTTTATGGTCGCTGCTGACAATACAGCACCCCACCTGTGTTCCCGGGTCTTTGGAGCGCATGCCCGCCAGTCTGGATATCCCCATAAAGTACTCATCCCAGCTGATATAATCTGTCCGTTTCATTTGTACCCCCATACAAAACATATTCAAACGATCCTATTTTGTTCCGAATATCCTGTCTCCCGCATCCCCGAGCCCCGGTACGATATAGGCGTTTTCATTCAGCCTCTCATCCAGCGCCCCGATATAAATATCCACATCCGGATGTTCCTTCTGCATCCTTTCCACACCTTCCGGCGCCGCTATGATACACATAAAATGTATTTTTTTACATCCTTTTTCTTTCAGCATCCTGATCGCCGCAGTTGCGGAGCCCCCGGTTGCCAGCATGGGATCCACCACGAAGACTTCTCTCTCCCCGCAGTCCGCCGGGAGTTTGCAGTAATACTCCACCGGTTCATGGGTCTTTGGGTCTCTGTACAGGCCGATATGCCCTACCTTTGCCACAGGGATCATAGTCAGCACACCGTCCACCATGCCAAGCCCCGCTCTGAGGATCGGCACGATCGCCATCTTCTTCCCTTTCATTTCCTTTACCGTAGCCTTGCAGATCGGCGTCTCGATCTCCACATCGGTAAGCTGCAGATTTCTGGTCGCTTCATAGGTCATCAGCATCGCTATCTCGCTGATCGTTTCCCTGAAATCTCTGGTTCCTGTTTCTGTTCTGCGGATCCATCCGATCTTATGCCGGATCAGAGGGTGATCCATTACCGTTACTTTTGCCATTTCTTACCTCCTGTTTTAGTGCTGCCGGTCATTTATCCTTTGTTCTCCTTTTTATTGATCCGCCGCTTCGCCGTTCTCAATCTTATGGATCCTTCTTTTATGCCTCTCATCTTCCGAAAACGGTGTATTCAGGAATTTATCTATGATATCCAGCGCCACAAACTCCCCTGTTATACCCGCTCCGATAGATAACATATTGGCGTCATTATGAAGCCTTGTCAGTTTAGCCGATACCGGATCTCCGCAGAGGGCACACCGGATACCGGGCAACTTATTGGCGCAGATCGATACGCCGATGCCCGTCGTGCAGATAACGATCCCTTTCTCACAGGTTCCTTCCGCCACCGCTTTTGCTGCCGGTCTGACAAAATCCGGATAATCACAGGATTCTTTATCGTAACAGCCAAAGTCCTTATATTCCAGCCCGTTCTCCTCCAAATATTTTTTTACGCTCTCCTTCAGATCATATCCGCCATGATCGGATGCCAATGCTATCATTTTTTCCCCTTTCCGTGCTGTCATCTGCACTTTCTGTTTGCGTATTTATGCGCTTTTATACTTCCAGTATACCTGAAAATACACCGTTTTAAAAGCGAAATGTTCAAACTCTCCCCTTTTCCCGCTTATTTTGAATCATGTTCTTACGGAACACGCAGTAAATGCGAATTCCCGATCCGTGAAAAGCAGCTTACTTTCATTCTCCGTCCGAAGAAACTTCTTCCATGCGGTGTCCTGCCGCTTTCAGCAGCCTGTTCATCACCGCCTGCCCGATCCCGTTTTCCGTAAACGCCTCGGAATAGATCAGATCCACCTCTTCCCCGTCAAATTCCCGCAGAATGCGGTACAATTCCTTCGCCGCTGTCTCCTCTTTATCCCTGTTTCCGGCATTCTTTACCGAATCGGCGCTGTAGCGCGCAGCCGTCCTTTCCGTAGCGATGACGCCGCTGCGAAGCCCTCTCTTCTCCGCCTCCCGCACCAGTTCGTTGATCCTGTTTACCACGGCTTCTTCTTCTCCCGCGATGATCGTCAGTTCCGCCTTCGGCGCATAGTGTCTGTACTTCATTCCCGGCGCCTTCGGCGCCGCATCGCTTCCCTCCGGCAGGATCGCCCTGTCAACTTCCACTTCCCCCAGTACCTTAGAGAGCATCTCTCTGGTGATATAGCCCGGGCGAAGGATCACCGGCACTTCCTCCGTCAGATCCACGATCGTAGATTCCAGACCGATACATGCCTGACCGCCGTCTAAGATCATTTCGATCCTGCCGCCCAGATCCTCCTGCACATACTTCGCCAGCGTAGGGCTTGGCCGCCCGGAAAGATTGGCGCTTGGCGCCGCCACGTAACCGCCCGCCGCCCGGATCAGGGAGAGCGCCGTTTCATCATCCGGCATCCGCACCGCCACAGTGGAAAGCCCGCCTGTGGTTTCCTTCGGCACTTTATCGGATTTTTCCAGTATCATCGTCAAAGGCCCCGGCCAGAATACTTCTGCCAGACGTTTAGCCGTCTCCGGTATTTTTTTCACGATCGGGGATAGATCCTCCCATCTGCAGATATGTACGATCAGAGGATTGTCAGAGGGGCGTCCTTTTGCGGCGTATATTTTTCGGGAGGACTCCGGGTTCAGGGCGTCTCCGCCGAGGCCGTAGACCGTTTCCGTCGGGAATGCCGCAAGGCCGCCGTTTTGCAGGATCTTTCCGGCTTTTTCTATGGCTTTTTGAGCCTCCGCCGTTTTCCTGTTTTGATCGGTTATTTTAAAAATTTCTGTGTTCACACTTTTTCTCCAGCCGGCATGATTTATTTTGATATTTCCGTCTCCGCTTCCTGTGCATGCCTTTTCTCTTTTATGCTTCTATTTTGCTGATTTTTTCTGAAGATGTCAAGTGGAATGAACAGGTATTTCCGTTTCCGAAAAGGACAAAATGAAGGGGCTGTCGGAAACATTGCTCTGCAGCCGATCCAGCCCCTGTATCAACCTCTTCTTTTATAACTTTTATACCGTCTCTGTCAGTTCCGAAGCTTCCACCTCCTGCGCCGTCGGAATGGAATCTGCCGCTCCCATTCTGGATACCGCTATGGCTGACGCCTTTGCGCATCTTTTCAGCGTCTTTTGTATCGGCAGGTTCTCCATCATTGACGCGATAAAATATCCGGTAAAAGTATCTCCCGCCGCCGTGGTATCCACCGGCTTCACACGAAAGATCCCCTGCCTGCAGGTTTCGTTTTTATCCCGATAGACAACGCCGTCCGATCCCAGCGTCAGCACCACCTGCGCCTCCGGGAACTTTTCCATCATCCTGTCCAGGATCTTTTCAGGTTCCGTCTCCCCTGAAATCTGTCCGCCCTCTATCTCGTTTAACAGAAAAACGGATATCTTGTTCATATCGCAGGCGAGCAGCGCCTCGTTAAAGGGCGACGGATTCAGCACGATCCGCATTCCCTTTGCATAGGCAGTATCAATAATATAGGGCATTTCGTTCACTTCATTCTGCAAAAGCACGATATCACCTTCTCCAAAACCGGAGAATACCTCATCCACATATTCCCTTGTGATCATACGGTTGCTGCCGCCGTACAAAAGAATACAGTTCTGAGCGTTCTTATCAAGCTGAATGATCGTATGTCCTGATTTGCCGGATACCATCCTGACCAGAGAGGTATCCACACCGCTCTTTGCACACAGATCCAGAAAGCCCTGTCCGTCTTCTCCCACCATACCCGCATGCCGCACCGGCACGCCTGCTCTGGACAGCGCTATGGACTGGTTCAGCCCCTTGCCGCCGAAATGCGTCTCCATGCTGTAAGAATCCATCGTTTCCCCCGGCGTGATCACATGGTCTACCTTATAAACGTAGTCGTAGTTTAATGATCCGAAATTTAATACCTTCATGATTTCCTCCTGTCCCACTTCCGCTATTTTATTGTTTTAACGCTTCCTCTCTCCACAAACTGTGTGGAAACCTCTATTTTTACTCCGGCTTCCTGCCTCTCTTTGATCATCTGAATCAGCCGCCTTGTCGCAATACGGCCTATCTCCTGTTTCGGCACACGGAGCGTAGTCAGCGGCGGGGAGGAAATTGCCGAAAAAGGCAGATCGTCAAAACCGATCACCGAAACCTCCTCCGGTATCCTGACGCCGTACTCTGCCATTGCCTTCATCGCTCCCAGCGCTATCATATCATTATCAGCCATAAACGCCGTGGGCAGCTTTATCTTTTCTTCCAGATATCTTTTCATATCCGCATAAGCCGCATCCATTGTCGTTCCCACTTCAAGCGTGTATTTCTCCTCCACAGGCAGGCCTGCCTTCAGCATACCCGTCCTGTAGCCTGTTTCCCTGTCCTTAAAGGGAACGATTCTGAACCGCCCCTTTAAATATCCGATCTGTTTATGCCCTTTCCTGATCAGATAATCTATAGCGTATCTCACGGAATCCTCATTATTCGCCTTTATCGCGTTAAACGACATATCTCCGTTCCAGTAATCGATCACAATAAAAGGTGTGGTGATCTCCCGCAGAAGCTGTATATCGCCGTCAACCATTTCCGTCCCCAGCATAATGACGGCAGAGGATTTGTCATTCAGCAGCGCCTTCGCCTGTTCCCTGCAGCTTTCGTCCCGCATATCCAGCGTGCACATGATCATATCCATTCCGCTGTCCCGGCATTCCTGTTCTATTCCAGTCAGCATCAACGGAAAAAACGGCGTATCCTCCACTACGCTGCCATCTCTTTTAAAGGTCACAAACTTTACCTTTGTAATACGGCTTTCTTCGAAATACCCCAGTTCGTATGCTACTTTCAGTACTCTTGCCGCCGTATTCGCGTTCACTCCCTTTTTATTGTTCAGCGCATTGGATACTGTAGCGGTGGATACCCCCGTTATTTCACTGATCTGCTTCATGTTCACTTTCATATCCGTTCTTACCTTCTGCCTTTTATTTTTGTGAGCAATAAGCCAGGCACTGCGCCTGCGCGAAAATCCGGTAAATGCCGCAAAAGCCGGATACTACGGGGTATCTGATCTTGTCATCACCATCCGGACCGCATCTTTCCAGCCTGCATAAAGACCTTCGCATTGTTCTTTGTCTAATTCATTTTTATAACTTGTTCTGCCCATTTTGTCAAATATTTTCTCATCATAAATGCCAAGAGACAGTCCCGCCGCATATGCCGCGCCGATGCCGGAAAGTTCCTCCGCCTCCGGGATCCTTACCGGTATGCCCAGCATATCGCTCTGGAACTGCATCAGGTAAGCGTTCCTCGTCGGCCCCCCGTCTACCCGCAGTTCCCCGATCTCTATCCCGCTGGCCTGCTGCATCGCCCTCACGATATCCGTGATCTGGTACACGATGCTGTCCAGCGCCGCCTTTACAACCTCCGCCCTCCCCGTGGTCCTTGTGATTCCGCAGATCACGGCCTTTGCCCCGGAATCCCAGTAGGGCGCCCCCAGGCCTGAAAAAGCCGGCACCAGGTATGTCCCATCCCCCTTTCTGGCCTGCCGCGCCAGTTCTTCACTCTCGGCCGCCGAAGAGATCAGGCCCACTTCGTCTTTCAGCCATGTGACCACGGCGCCCGTATAGTTGATGTTCCCCTCCAGCACATAATTCACTTTCCCGCCCATGGACCATGCAAGGGATGTCACCACACCGAGGTCTGTAAATACCGGCTCCTCCCCGATGTTCATCATAATGGAGGAACCGGTTCCGTAAGTTGCCTTTATCATGCCCTTCTTCAGGCACCCCTGCCCGAACAGCGCGCCGTGGGAATCCCCGAGCACTCCCCTGATCGGTATCGGCTTATCCAGGTACCCGTCGAAGTCCGTCATGCCGTAATCGCCGTCTGAATCCGTCACCTCCGCCATACAGCGCCTGTCGATCCCAAAGATCCCCAGCAGTTCCTCGTCCCAGGATAATGTCCTGATATTAAATAACTGCGTCCTGGATGCATTGGAGTAGTCCGTACGGAATACCTTCCCTTTTGTAAGGCGGTACACTAAAAAGCTGTCTATGGTGCCGCAGGCGATCCCGCCCCTTTGGGCCTTCTCTTTCACGCCCTCCACATTCCGGAACACCCACGCCAGTTTTGCCGCGGAAAAATAGGGGGAGAGCTGGAGCCCCGTATGCTCCCTTACCAGGCCCCCATGCCCCTGCCTCCCTATCTCCTCACAGATTGCCGCCCCCCTGGCGCACTGCCATACTATCGCATGGCATACCGGCCTGCCGCTCCCCTTTTCCCAGCACGCCGCCGTCTCACGCTGGTTGCTGATGCCCAGCACCGCGATATCCGCCTTGTCGATCCCTGCCTTCTCCACCAGGTTTTTTACAACCTGTATGGTATTTTTGTATATTTCATCCAGGTCATGTTCCACCCAGCCGTGCCCGTCCACTATTTGTTCATGAGGAAGGTCGCTCCTGCAAAGGAGCTTTCCTTCCCCATCAAATAGGAGGGCCTTCGTGCCCTGGGTGCTCTGGTCGATTCCCAACACATATCTGCCCATATCCTTTCCTTTCCCGCTTACCGCAGCGCTTCTTTCACTGCCTGTGCGATCCCTTCCGCGTTCAGCCCGTAATAATCAAATACTTCCCTGGACGTCCCCGTTATGACAGGCGCGTCAGGAAGTGCCAGGTTGACCACCTTCTTCGGGCAGGATGCCCCGACCACCTGGCTGACCATGGAGCCCAGGCCCCCGAAGGGCGCATGTTCTTCCACTGTCACGACCGCCCCCGCCTTTTGTGCCGCTTTTAAAAGCCCTTCCTTATCCAGCGGTTTTACACAGTACATATCCAGCACCGCCGCGCTGATGCCCTGCTCCTTTAACAGTGCCGCCGCATCCACGGAAGGGCGCACCATCTCCCCGCATGCCACGATCAGCGCGTCTTCCCCTTCTGCCGCCACCGTCGCCCGGTCCATCACAAAGGGGCAGTCATCTTCCGTATAGATATCCTCCACCGGGTTCCTTCCCACCCGGATATAGGCCGGTTTCCCATCCTTCAGCAGCTCCCTGACCAGGCAGGCCGTCTGGAAACGGTCGCTGGGCAGGTATACCCTCATATTGGGGATCGCCGACATCGCCGCGATATCCTGCGCGGAATGGTGGCTCATGCCAAGGGCGCCGTAGCTGACCCCGCCGCTGATGCCGACCAGCGTCACATTTGTATCGGAATAAGCGCAGTCCACCTTTGCCTGTTCATAGCTCCTGGTGGATACAAAGCTGGCGGGGGACGCCGCGAATACCTTCTTGCCGCACTTTGCAAGCCCCGCCCCGATGCTCACCAGGTTCTGCTCCGCGATGCCGGCCTCCACAAACTGTCCCGGGAATTCCTTCGCGAAGGGCGCAAGGGACGCGCTCCCCCTGGAATCGCTGCACAGCACCACGATATCCTTGTCTTCTTTCGCCTGCTCCATTAACACCTCGCAGATTGCCTGCCTGTTAGGTACCTTATTCATTTGACAGCGCCTCCTTCCTCTCCGCAAAATCTTTGATAATCTGTTCATACTCTTCCGCCGTGGGCACTTTATGGTGCCATGCCGCCTTGTCTTCCATCACGGCGGAACCGCAGCCCTTTACGGTATTGGCAATCACCACGGCGGGCTTCCCCTTCACCGCCTTTGCCTCTTCATAAGCCGCCGTGAGCTGGCAGATATCATTGCCGTCCTTTACATCTATCACATGCCAGCCAAAACTCCGGAACTTTTCGTGCAGGTCGCCGTGCGCCATCACGTCCTCGGTATTGCCGGAGATCTGCAGCCGGTTCCTGTCCACGGTGGCGCAGAGGTTATCCAGTTTATAGTGGGCTGCCGCCATGGCGCCTTCCCACACGGAACCCTCCGCCAGTTCCCCGTCGCCCATCACCGTATAGACACGGTAGCCCCTCTTATCCATCTTTCCGGCCAGCGCCATCCCGACGCTCACCGGGAGCCCGTGCCCCAGGGAGCCGGAATTCATCTCGATGCCCGGCAGCTTGTTATTCGGATGGCCGATATACCGGGAACCGAACCTGCTGAACTTTTCGATCACTTCCCCGATCGGGAAAAAACCCTTTGCCGCCAGCACCGCATAGAGTGCTTCCACGCAGTGCCCCTTG
>Ga0137310_102360_pt1 | contig 10802 bp, 3 predicted proteins | sample NAcewiD2O_June_2_FD_97183 | JGI IMG/M metagenome (GOLD analysis project Ga0137310, IMG submission 97183) | Mouse cecal microbial communities from Vienna, Austria - N-Acetylglucosamine amended D2O_June | ecosystem: Host-associated > Mammals > Digestive system > Large intestine > Cecum | place...
GGCCGGAATGCCCATAAGGCGGCACAGGGCCAGAAAGATGTGGGCATAATCCTGGCAGACTCCGCCGCCGCCCTCCAGGGCCTGGGCCGCCGTGGTAGTCACATCGGTTTTGCCGGGGACATAGGAAAAATAGCTGTAAAGGGTGTTCATGAGATATACAAGAAAATCCCTGCTCCGGCCAGGTTCCACAGCCCTTTCCCCGCCATCCCCGCTGGTTTTGGCGTTGGAAAAGCTTCCGGATCTCCAGGCCCTTTTTGTATCCTCCAGAAACCGCCGCAGCCTTTCGTCAGCCATGGTGTAAAACGACGGAAACCGGAACAGGGGATGGGCGGCAGCGGCCTTCTCCCCCTCCTGGCTCCTGTCCACAAAAACCGTTCCAGAGGCCCGCACCCTCAGGCTGTCATGGAATCCCATGGCCTCCCCCACGCAGGTCCGGTTGCCGAACCCGTCTGTCAGCTCCAGGATTCTTCCCGACGGTTCAATGCTGTACTCCAGGCCATAGCACCTCTGCTGTCTGTCCTCCATGGGAAGACAGCGGAACACAAAGTGGTGCTCTGTCACCGGAGCGCTGAACGTAAGTTCCATATCATAATGAAACCTCAGTCTTTTCAAAGTCCATCACCTCAAAATAGATTCCACAAAGCCTCCAGAGCCTCCTCACCCCGGTCCTTCCAGCTCTCCCCAAGGCCTATGATCTCTGCCAGCTTTGCCTCATTTTCCTTCCTGTAAGAAAGCCCGGACTGGTGAAGCCTGTTTAAAAACTTGCTGAACTCCTTCTCCACAGCCTTCGCGGGATATCCCAGGCGCATGTACAGATCCAGCCTCTCCAGGTACTTGCCGCACTTGATGATGTTCCGGCACACCTGATCCTCCACCTGGTCATCCATACAGCCCCAAAAGGCGTTTAGGTAGTCAATAACCTGCTGAAGATCATACAGAGGGGCATCGGTCCGTCCCCCCTCCCCTTTCAGCACATCAAGGGCCATCTGGATGTAGGCCAGGGTGTAGGTCCCCAGCTCTCCCCTCATAACCACCCCGTTGTCAAAAGCCCTCTCCATATTGCAGAGGATGGAATTGGGATCCCCCTGGTCAAACAGGTACCTCTGCTGGAAGTTCTCCTTACTCCCATAGATATCAGGGATCCCGATCTTGTCACAGAATGTCCGGTAGGCCTCCTTGTCCCCGTCGATCATCTCATCATAAAACTCAAAATATGTAATCAGAGTGGTCAGCACCCGCTCCGCGTATCGTCCCAGCCAGAACAGCCGGTTCGCCTTTTCTATCGAGATAGCACCCATGTATCCTTAAAACCTCCTCCCTGAGATGAATTAACCACAAATGAATCCGGATTCCTGGAAAACCTGGTAAGGCCGCTGGGCCACACCCTGGTCCTCTCCCCTGCCAGGACAAAAGCCCTTAAGTCCGCCTTTCTCGGAACCTCGTGATCTCCCTCCACGATGCCCAGATCAATAAAGTCGATGACCTCCTGGGCAATAAACCGCCTGGGCTCTGTCCGGATCACTTCTGCCAGTTCCCCAAGCTTCTCTCTGGTCAGATCCCTTCCGAATATCACCCCGTACCCTCCTGCCTCAGACACATCCTTTACCACCAGGCGCTCTAAGTGTTCCAGGATAAAGCTCCGGTCTTTCTCATAAAATGCCAGATAGGTGGGAGCATTATTCAGTATGGCCTCCTCACCCAGATAATATTTTATCATATGAGGAACGAAATAGTAAATCCCTTTGTCATCCGCCACACCGTTGCCAGGCGCGTTGACAATGGCCACATTGCCCTTCCGGTACACATCCATGATCCCCGGCACGCCGATGAGGGATTCCGGCAAAAAAGTCAGGGGATCCAGGTACTCGTCGGAAAGCCTGCGGTACACAGCCCCTACCTGCAGCTTCTTACCTCCATACTGGCGGTAGTACAGCTTGTTGTCCTCCACAAACAGATCCTGAGGCATAGACAGAATGGCTCCCGACCTCTCGGCTAAATAGGAGTGCTCAAAAAACGCCGCGTTGTACCGTCCCGGCGTCAGCACCACATTGATCCCTCCTGTGTTCACATAGTCCAGGGTCTCCTTTAACATGGCCGCGTAATTTCTGTTGTCACTGATATGAGTTCTGGAAAATGTAGACGGTGCCGCCCTCCTGGTCAGCTCCCTGGCGATCATGGGGTAGGAGGCCCCTGACGGGATCCTTAAATTATCCTCCAGGATATACCAGTTCTTGTCCTTCCCCTGTACCAAGTCAATCCCCGAGATGTGGCTGTAGATCCTCCCAGGCGGCGCGATCTTCTCACACTGAGGCAGATAACCCTTGGAAGAATACACAAAATCCGCCGGTATCACCCCGTCTTTGATGATCTTCTTATCTGAGTAGATGTCCGCCAAAAACAGATTCAGCGCCGTGACCCTCTGGGACAGCCCCTTATCCAGAAACGCGAATTCCTCCGCCGATATGATCCTTGGCAGCGGATCAAACGGAAACAGCTGCTCATGGAACTCATTATTTTTATAAATCCCAAACTTTACCCCGTATCTTGCCAGAAGACGGTTAATATCCTCTGTGTGGTCTACCAGTTCATACATTTCCCCTCATTCCTTTCTCCCTGATATTTAAAGGGCGGCATGGCCCTAACCCTTCCCTGCGTATGGAAAAAGGCACTCCAAATACAACTTGAGCGCCTTTACCTGTTACAAATATAGCCTATGTTCCTGATTTTGTCAATGGGCAGTTATCTGTATGGAAACCTGCATCCCACCGCATAGACAGGTATGGTGTCAAAAAATTCCCCCTGGCCGCCTTTTGTGGGCTTTGCCACAATTCCTTTCTCCAACACTCGGGATTTTCCGTGTTCAATCCCAGAACTCTTTAACCACCTGTCCCACATTTCCCGCGGTCACCACACAGTAGGGCTGCCACTCTCTGGGAAACAGGGCCTGGTACTCACTCCACAAAAAGCGGTCATCCATAAGCACCACCACTCCCCGGTCATCCATGGTCCTGATGACTCTCCCCGCCGCCTGCATCACCTTATTCATCCCCGGATATTGGTAGGCATAGTCAAAGCCATGTCCATTTTTCTCATCAAAATATCCCTTTAAGATCTCCTGCTCCACACACACCATGGGAAGTCCTGTGCCCACTACCATGACCCCGATGAGGCGGTCCGCTTTCAGATCAATGCCCTCAGAAAAGATGCCTCCCATAACACAGAAAGCCACCAGGGTATCCTTGCCCTCGGCCTCAAAATTGTCGAGAAATTCCTCCTTCTCCCCCTCGTCCATGCGGCTGCTCTGTATGATCAGACGGATCCCGGTCAGCCCCTCTTCCTCCCGCTCCCTCCACAGATTCACTACCTGATCCATGTACTGGTAAGAAGGGAAAAATACCATATAATTGCCCTGTCTCTGTGCCGCCACCTCCAGGATATAAGTGAGAACTTTCCCGAATTCCCTCTGATTCCTCCTGGTATACCGGCTGCTCACATCCCGCGCCACCGCCAGAAGCCGGTTCTTTCTGGGAAACGGGGATGGGGCGTAGACCGCGTAATCCTCCAGGTTGCCGCTCAACAGTTCTTTATAGTAGAGCACGGGAAGAAGGGTGGCGGAAAAAAAGACAGCGGATCTGCCTTTTTGGATACACTCCTTTAAATGAGCCGCCGGGTTTACGCAGAACAGCTTCACCATAAACCGCCCGTCTCCCAGTAACTCCGAGTAGATCCTGTACCCCTCATCCATGGTCTCAAAAATATTGATAAAATCTCTGAGTTGAAAATAAAAATCCAGCACCAGATCCCGGTCCTCGAATTCTCTGTGCTCATCCATGTAAGTCTCCAACTCCCCAAACAAGGACATAACCGTGGGCATCAGGTGGTTGACGCTCTCATGGATCACATAGCCCTCGCTCTCCCGCTTCATTTCCAGAAGCTGAAAATTGCACCGTTCTAACAGTTTGCGAACCTTTGAGGCCTTTCCCTTCAGCAGCCTTTTAGCGGCCAGCACATCCTCCTTGATCAACGCGGCACTGTACATCTCCCTGCCCCTGGACACCAGGTTGTGTGCCTCGTCTATGAGAAACAGGTACTCTCCCCCCATGTTGTCGGAAAAATACCTTCTCAGCCTGGCGTTAGGGTCAAACACATAGTTGTAATCACAGATAATCCCATCTGCCCAGTTGGTAATATCCAGGCAGAACTCGAAAGGACACACCTGATACTGCCTGGCGTATTGGATCACCTTCTCCCTGGTGATCCCTGTCTCCCGGTGGATGATCTGATACACCGCGTCATTGACCCGGTCAAAATGGCCTTTGGCATAGGGACAGCTATCCGGGTCGCACTGAGGGGTGTCCAGAAAGCACAGTTTATCCTTGGCGGTAATGGTCACTGTCCTCAGAACCATGCCCCGCTCCTCAAGAAGGGCAAAGGTCTCCTCCGCCACCTTCCTGGTAATGGTCTTGGCGGTCAGGTAAAAAAGCTTCTCCACATGGCCCTCTCCCATGGCCTTCAGCCCCGGGTATATGGTGGACAGGGTCTTTCCCACCCCCGTAGGTGCCTGTATAAACAGATCCCGCCCCCTGGCCGCGGCCCGGTATACCGACACGGCCAGTTCTTTCTGCCCTTCTCTGTATGGGTAGGGAAATTCCAGCCTCTTTAAAGACTGATCTCTCTCCAGACCATGATAATACAGATAGCTGGCCCATTTTACATATTCCCCTATAAAGGACTTAAACCACTGTCTCAGCTCCTCAAACGAGTATTCCCTGGCAAAGCGGCGGATCTCCTCGGTCTCCAAGCCGCAGTAAGTTACCTGGATGGTGATGGAAGACAGGTCGTGGTCATGACAGTAAATATATCCGTAGCATCTGGCCTGGGCCAAGTGGACTTCCACCGGCTCCTCTAAGCGGTTTATATCCATGTAGACCCCTTTGATCTCGTCAATGGTCACCCCTGACGGCTCTGTGATAATCCCATCCGCCCGGCCCTCCACGGCAATCTGAAACTCCCCCTCATCTACTGTGTGCTTTAATGCCACCTCCGACTTATAGGACGGACCCATGGACCGCTGGATCTTCCTGTGGATCCGGCTCCCCGCCTCCATGGCATTTTTCTGGGCTGACCCTGTCTGGCGGCTGTCTATGTCCCCGCCCCGCAGCACGAATTCCACAAGATTGCGGACCGATATGCGGATTTTTCTGTTTTTTGCTGTCTCTGTGGTTTCCACCAGAACAATCATCCCTTCACCTGAACCAGGCATATTTTTCTATAAAACCCGACACCGCAATTCTTCAATTATACATTCATGGGTCTTTTTTCCTTGTCATAATGGATTCCCACTAAGAGAATGTCTCCCGTATATCCCCGGACCCAATCCCCGTATCCTCTTTCTTTGATCTGGCCGATGGCTCCACCGGCGGAGGGCTGGGTCCAGTAAGAATCAAAGTCATCATTGCGGAGGGCTTTCATTACCGAACTGGGAGCCGTCCTTCATTATAGGAAAGATGCCGGTCATATATACTGCCGCGAATATTTTGCTTGTCATTCCGCTGTTTTTGAACAGAGAGCGCAGAAATTCCATGTATTTTCGCTGTAAATCCGGGCGGCAAATGGTTTTCCGAAACGCCTCGGTGTGCCGATGGTCTGGTTGACCAGGCTGATCAGACCTGACTTGTCCACATAGACAATATTTCTGATTCCGGCAAACCCGCTGTTGCCAGGATTTAAGAATTTCCCATCTCCCGTTTACCTCCTGATCATTTCCCTGGCGGCCGCTCTTTTCTGTCCGCTGAAAACCCGGATTTAATTTATTCTATCATGGGGCAAGATGAAAAACAAGACATAGATCAAAGCCGCGAAAAGGGGCAGCCAATTGGCTGCCCCCTTCCGCGGCTCTTTCAGAATATCTAATTTCCTACTTGATCTCCCGCTCTCTCTTTCTTCTCCGCCATTCTTCCATGGTCATCAGGGTTCCGATTCCCGCCAGAGACATCACCAGGATCACTCCCAGCCTTCTCCGGCGCTCCTCCTCTCCTGTCTTCGGAAGCAGGCCGAACAACGGCACATCCTCTTCCGGAATGTAGATGAACTCCTCATTTACTGGATCCCATACCTTCACATAGGTTCTGGGTACCCCGTTCTCCTCTATGGTCACGGTCGGCGGGCTGTTGGGATCATTGGGATCCGGCAGTGCCGGTGTGTCCGGCGTGGGCTGCGGGTTCTCTGGGTTCTCCGGCGTTGGGGTGTCTGGATTCTCCGGCGTCGGGTCCGGGCTCGGGTCTGTTCCCGGGCCTGGCTGCGGGTTACTTCCGCCTCCGCCGCTGGGATTGCCGCCCCCACTGCTGGGCCTTCTGTAACGGTTGGTGAACAGGATCTCTTCCGCTCCCTCCGGCTTCACGATGTTTACCCGCGCCATCAGCTCTCCCGTCATGTCGTCACGGGTCACCACCACTTCCACCGTGTACTCCGTGGTGTCGAAGGTGTAGCCTCTCCGGGTCTCCTTCACCTCTGTGATCTTATAGGTGTAGGTTCCTGGCCTTGAGTACTCAATCTCTCCAAACACGATCTCACCGTCCTCGTTGTTGGTGGCCGTGTTCTCGGATGGCATGGGCACGTCATGGTTTCCGGCCCTCAGCCCCTCTACCTTGGTCAGGGTCTGGGCCTGGAGCATCACCTGGCTGGTGATGGTCTTTCCTCCTGGTCGGATCAGGCCAGACACAATCCCACGACTGGACCCGGTCTCTCCGTCCTCTCTCTCCGCGTTGGACGGGGTAGCGTCTGTGGTTCCCCCGTTCTCTCCGGTATCCCCAGCCTCTCCCGGCTTCTGGGTTGTCTCTGGGCTCTGGGTCTCACTGTCGGTCTCCTCCAGGATCTCCGCCTGGATTCCCTGGATACGGAAGGTGAACTGGCCATTCACCAGGTCCGCCCCGTTCAATACCTTTCTGGCTCTCAGCTGGATCCTGGTGGTTCCCGCCTCAATCTCCACCTCGTTAGATGGGATATCCGGTGTCCGGTCTCCCTCTGGCCCCGGCTTCTCCGGGTCATCCGGGTCTCCGGGCACATAGCTTGTGGTCGCCATATTCCTCCAGCGGCTTCCGTCTGACGGCACCCTGACCGTGAAACTCAGGGTCTGGCTCTCTCCCACATCCAAGTCTCCCACGTTCCATGTGATGACTCTTCCACTGACGGCGTGGCTCTCGCCTCCCTCTATGGAGTCCTCTATCAGTTCCAGCCTGTTTCCGGCGCTGTCCTCTGGTATCTCGTCAGTCACAATCACGTCAAAGGCCTTTGCGTCGCTGGTGTTGGAGACGGTCAGGTAATAGGTTACCTCATCGCCCTTCTGTACGTGGAGGGTTTCCTTGGTGGGCTCTCCCCGACCGTTGACCTGCTGGGTCTTCTCAATGCTAATGCCCGGGACAGCCTCTACCGGGTTGGACGGTGTCTTCGGATCTTCCTCTGGATCGGGATCCGGGTTTCCGCTGGTCACATAGGCGATGTTGCGCCATATGGCCGCCTCATCTACCTGTGGTACAGCGGCCTTGAACTGAACGGTTTTGCTCTCACCCCCGCCCAGGGTTCCAAGCTTCCAGGTAATGACATCGTCACTTCCCACGGTTCCCCCATCACTGATGGAACCATTTACTAGAGTCAGGCCCTCTGGGATCTGGTCGGTAACGATCACGTCGGTGGCTTCCCCGTCAGACTCATTGGTCACGGTCAGACGATAGGTGATCACGTCCCCTGGTTTTACACTAAGCAGACCTTCTGTGGCCTGATCCCCGTTGTCTCCCACATACTGGGTCTTTCGAATTCTGATCTCAGACTTCTCAATTTCCACCTCATTAGACGGGATATCCGGGGTTCTGTCCTCTTCTGGCCCTGGTTTATCAGGATCTTCCGGATCCGGCGGGATGTAGCTGGTGGATGCCCCGTTAACCCAGTGGGTTCCCTCCGCCGGTACAATTACGGTGAACTCTACCACCTGACTGGCCCCTGAAGCCAGGTCTCCAAGATGCCAGATAATCTCTCTTCCGTTAAGATCGTGGCTTTCACCGCCTCTTATGGAATCTTCCACTAATATCAGCTCATTTCCAGCGTTATCCTTTGGCACCGTGTCTTTTACGTCCACATCAAACGCTGTGGTCTCGCTGGTGTTGGTAATGGTTAAGTAGTAAGTTACCCTGTCATCTTTCTTTACATGAAGCAGTTCCTTGGTGGGCTCGCCTTCTCCGTTCCGCTGCTGGGTCTTCTCAATGGTAATGCCCGGGACAGCCTCTACCGGGTTGGACGGTGTCTTCGGATCTTTCTCTGGATCGGGATCCGGGTTTCCGCTGGTCACATAGGCGATATTGCGCCATATGGCCGCCTCATCTACCTGTGGTACAGCGGCCTTGAACTGAACGGTTTTGCTCTCACCTCCGCCCAGGGTTCCAAGCTTCCAGGTAATGATATCATCACTTCCCACGGTTCCCCCATCACTGATGGAACCATTTACAAGAGTCAGGCCCTCTGGGATCTGGTCGGTGACGATCACATCGGTGGCTTCCCCGTCAGACTCATTGGTCACGGTCAGACGGTAGGTGATCACGTCCCCTGGTTTTACACTAAGCAGACCTTCTGTGGCCTGATCCCCGTTGTCTCCCACATACTGAGTCTTTCGGATTCTGATCTCAGACTTCTCAATCTCCACCTCATTAGACGGGATATCCGGCGTTCTGTCCTCTTCTGGCCCTGGTTTATCAGGATCTTCCGGATCCGGCGGGATATAGCTGGTGGATGCTCCATTGATCCAGCGGCTTCCCTCTGTCGGTACAATTACGGTGAACTCTACCACCTGACTGGCCCCTGAAGCCAGGTCTCCAAGATGCCAGATAATCTCTCTTCCGTTAAGATCGTGGCTTTCGCCGCCTCTTATGGAATCTTCCACTAATATCAGCTCATTTCCGGCGTTATCCTTTGGCACCGTGTCTTTTACGTCCACGTCAAACGCTGTGGTCTCGCTGGTGTTAGTAATGGTTAAGTAGTAAGTTACCCTGTCGTCTTTCTTTACATGAAGCAGTTCTTTGGTGGGCTCGCCCTCTCCGTTCCGCTGCTGGGTCTTCTCGATAGTAATGCCCGGGACAGCCTCTACCGGGTTGGACGGTGTCTTCGGATCTTCCTCTGGATCGGGATCCGGGTTTCCGCTGGTCACATAGGCGATGTTGCGCCATATGGCCGCCTCATCTACCTGTGGTACAGTGGCCTTGAACTGAACGGTTTTGCTCTCACCCCCGCCCAGGGTTCCAAGCTTCCAGGTAATGATATCGTCACTTCCCACGGTTCCCCCATCACTGACAGAGCCGTTTACAAGAGTCAGGCCCTCTGGGATCTGGTCGGTGACAATCACGTCAGTAGCGTTTTTGTCTGACCCGTTGGTCACGGTCAGACGGTAGGTGATCACATCGCCTGGTTTCACACTCAGAAGCTTATCCGTTGCTTCATCCGCGTTGTTTCCTACATACTGGGTCTTTCGGATTCTGATATCCGGTTTCTCGATCTCTACTTCGTTAGACGGAATATCCGGAGTTCTGTCCTCTTCCGGCCCTGGTTTCTCCGGATTTTCGGGATCTGGTGGAACAAAGCTTGTGGAAGCTCCATTGATCCAGTAGGTTCCTCCCGCTGGAACGATCACAGTGAACTCTACGGTCTGACTTTCTCCGGCTTTCAGATCTCCCAGTTTCCATGTGATATCTCTGCCGTTGACGTTGTGGTTGATTCCTCCTTGTACAGAGTCCCCTATTAACTCCAGTTGGTTTCCTGCGTTGTCTTCTGGCACCCTATCCTTTACTTCCACATCAAATGCCGTGGCATCGCTGGTGTTGGTAATGGTTAAGTAATAAGTTACCTTATCATCTTTCTTTACATGAAGCAGATCCTTGGTAGGCTCGCCTTCTCCGTTCACCTGCTGAGTCTTCTCAATCTTGATTCCCGGAATCGCTTCTACCGGATTGGATGGAATCTTTGGATCTTCTTCTGGATCAGGATCTGGATCTCCACTGGTCACATAGGCAATATTGGTCCATTTTGCCGCCTTGTCAACCTGTGGTACAACTGTCTTAAACCGAACCTTTTTGCTTTCATGAGCTTTCAGGGTTCCAAGCTTCCATGCTATGACATTGTCACTTCCCACGGTTCCTCCATCACTAATGGAACCATCCACAAGAGTCAGTCCCTCCGGTATCCGGTCGGTGACAATCACATCTGTGGCATCTTTATCTGATCCATTATTCACGGTTAGACAGTAAGTGATCACGTCGCCTGGTTTCACATTCAGCAGTTTTTCAGTCTCTCCATTTGAGTCGTCTCCTACATACTGAGTTTTTCTGATGCTAATCTCTGGTTTCTCGATCTCTACTTCGTTAGTAGGTTCTGGCTTCGTTGGTTCTGGTTTTTGTGGATTAGGATCATCCGGGTCTGGTTTTATGTCTGGCGTATAGCTTACATAGCCCACATTCTTCCAATGGTATCCACCCTGTGGAACACTGACTGTAAACCGCAGAGTAGCTGTCTGGCCCGCTTTCAGATCAAACTTATCCCACTTAATGACATTACCATCCTGAGAGCCTTCAAATGCCTGGCCTGTCTCATGGACTACGCCTCTGATGGAGCCTTCTTCTACTGGCCCCAGACGATGATTTCTGTCAGTTTCCGGCAGAATATTAAGGGGAATCTCATCAGTTACTGTCACATCTTTTGTGTCACCTTTGCTGTTATTTGATACAGTAATATAATAAGTAACTTTATCCCCTGCTTTTACAGTC
>Ga0137310_102369_pt1 | contig 10777 bp, 6 predicted proteins | sample NAcewiD2O_June_2_FD_97183 | JGI IMG/M metagenome (GOLD analysis project Ga0137310, IMG submission 97183) | Mouse cecal microbial communities from Vienna, Austria - N-Acetylglucosamine amended D2O_June | ecosystem: Host-associated > Mammals > Digestive system > Large intestine > Cecum | place...
GGCACCTGGTTGATGCAGGTGCTCTGGTTGGAGCGCATGAACTTGATGATCTCATAGCGGTCCACATCCCCGTTGTCCGCGGTGACCAGCACCTGCCGGGCGCTGACGGACTTGACCACGCCGGCCCGCTTGGCCAGCACGCACACGCCGGAGTCCACCCCGGCCTTATACTCCATGCCCGTGCCCACAATGGGGCTCTCGGTTTTAATCAGGGGCACCGCCTGCCGCTGCATGTTGGAGCCCATCAGCGCCCGGTTGGCGTCGTCGTTTTCCAAAAAGGGAATGCAGGCCGTGGCCACAGAGACCATCATCCGGGGGGTGATGTCCATATAGTCCGCCCGGGAGGCCTCCACCTCCACAAACTCGTCCCGGTAGCGGCCCACCACACGCTCGTGGACAAAGCGGCCCTCCTCGTCCAGGGGCTCGTTGGCTTGGGCCACAATGTAGGCGTCCTCCACATCGGCGGTCATATAGGTGACCTCGTCGGTCACCCGGCCCGTGGCCTTGTCCACCCGCCGGAAGGGAGCCTCCAAAAAGCCGTATTCGTTGATGCGGGCAAAGGTGGCCAGGTAGGAGATCAGGCCGATGTTGGGGCCTTCCGGGGTCTCAATAGGGCACATGCGGCCATAGTGGGTGTAGTGCACGTCCCGCACCTCAAAGCTGGCCCGGTCCCGGGACAGGCCGCCGGGGCCCAGGGCGGAAAGCCGGCGCTTATGGGTCAGCTCGGCCAGGGGGTTGGTCTGGTCCATGAACTGAGAGAGGGGCGAAGAGCCGAAGAACTCCCGAATAGCCGCCACCACGGGCCGGATGTTAATGAGGGAGTGGGGCGTCAGCTGCTCCAGGTCCGCCGCCTGCAGGGTCATGCGCTCCCGGATGACCCGCTCCAGGCGGGAGAAGCCGATGCGGAACTGGTTCTGCAAAAGCTCGCCCACGGAGCGGATGCGCCGGTTGCCCAGGTGGTCGATGTCATCGGTCAGGCCCAGGCCCACGGCCAGGCAGTTCATATAGTTGATGGAGGCGAAAATGTCCTCGATGGTAATGTGGTTGGGGATCAGGTCCGCCCGGCGGTTCCGAAGGGCGGCCTTCAGCTTGGCCTGATCCTCCCCGCACTGGTCCAGAATCTCCCGCAGCACCGGGAAGCTCACCCGCTCGTTGATGCCGCACTCCTCTTTGGCGTCAAAGTCCACATACTTGCCAATGTCCACCATGCCGTTGGACAGAATGCGGACCTCCTTTTCTTCCACCCAAACCGTGGCCCGGGTGACGCCCGCGTCGTCCAGGCGCTCCGCCAGCTCCACGCTGACGGTCTCCCCGGCCTCGGCCAGAATCTCCCCGGTGGAGGGGTCCGCCACCGGCTGGGAGAGGGTCTGGCCGGCAAGGCGGCCCGCAAGGTTCAGCTTTTTGTTGTATTTATAGCGCCCCACCCGGGAAAGGTCATACCGCCGGGGGTCGAAAAACAGGCCGTTGATGTGGGACTGGGCGCTCTCAATGGTAGGCGGCTCGCTGGGGCGCAGCTTCCGGTAAACCTCGAAGAGGCCGTCTTCCACAGATTTACAGGTATCTTTCTCAATGGTGGAGCGAATCCTGTCATCGTCCCCAAACAGCTCGAAGATCTCGGTATCCGTGCCCAGCCCCAGGCTGCGGACGAACACCGTGATGGGGATTTTACGGTTTTTGTCAATGCGCACGTAGAACACGTCGTTGATGTCGTTTTCATACTCCAGCCAGGCGCCCCGGTTGGGGATGATGGTGGAGCTGAACAGCTCCTTGCCGGAGCGGTCGTAGTCCATTTTATAATAGACGCCGGGCGAGCGCACCAGCTGAGAGACGATGACCCGCTCCGCGCCGTTGATCACAAAGGTGCCGCTGTCGGTCATTAAGGGGAAGTCCCCCATAAAGACCTCGCTCTCCTTAATCTCCCCGGTTTCCTTGTTGAGGAGCCTGGCCGTCACCCGCAGGGCGGCGGCGTAGGTGGCGTCCCGCTCTTTACACTCGGTGACGCTGTAATTCGGCTTGTCGTCCAGCTTGTAGTCCACGAAATCCAGGACCAGGTTGTTGTTGAAGTCGGTAATGCCGGACACGTCGTGGAAGACCTCCTTGAGGCCCTCTTTTAAGAACCACTCATACGAGTTTTTCTGAACCTCGATGAGGTTGGGCATTTTTAGGACTTCCTCGATTTTGGCAAAGCTCATCCTTGTGGTTTTTCCCAACTGGACCGGTTTCACATTCACCATGCAGCGCAGCCACTCCTATCCTTGAATTTCTTCCCGGGGCTCCCCCCTGGCTCTCATCCATAAATTTACACAAAAAAACAGTTTTTTTGCGCCAGCCTCTTGACTCCTTTTTTCTCCTGTGCTATACTGACTCTATAAAGTCAAGCAGCCGCTTTTATCGATGACGATACAGTATATTATTGTAAACCAATGAACCTGTAATGTCAAGGCTTTCCTGCAAAATTTTTTGTCCAAGAAATTTTATAGATAACAAAAGCGGGGGCCGGTCTGACCCCCGCTTTTGCAAATTCATCGCTAATTCCAGCTTAAGCTTTGCCTAAAACTTAACCCGACGCTTGATTTAGAGAAATCATGATCTTGGCCGTTGCATCGTTCGCATTGCAACTGCCGCGAAAACCCGCTCTAGTTGTCTTGGTTCTTGGGATAGTTCCCTCAATTCCTTGGCCAAGCTCCAGCCCCGCTATAGCATACAAGGATGTGTTGGGTACAACGCTCAAATTCGTCACTCCAAGATTGATTTTATTGGTATCTGTGAGCTCTTGAATTACCTCAAGATATGTTAAGCGGTCTTCCACAATTCGCTCTTCCCAATAGCTGTAGGCAAATTTTCCTGATACCGTTTTGGGAATGAAAGCGTTGTATAATGTATCACATTTCTAGCAATGTCGTTCACACTAGCCACCGAATCGCTCATATGCATTAACACTTTTTTCGCATTCTGCACACTTGCAGTTGCCGTAGTATTAAGCGACACTTCCAACGTACTCAGATCCATCGGCAGGTCCCAGCCCGGGAACAGCTCACTATACTTCGGCATTTCATGCCATGTCATCGTGTTTGTGTCAACCTTCACTGCATAAATGCCGCCTTGATCGTCATACCACCCAGATGAACTCTCCGCGACTATATTTCGAGCCCGAAGGATTTCTAATTTCTCTTTCGGGTCGCTTTCGTCTATTTCGGAATAGGCTAGTTTTAGCACTGAGGGTTCTACATCAATCTGTGCTCTTGCAGCGCTGGCGGTGATTGGTTCACCTTTGGTAAAACCCATTTCGATCAAATCTGCATGGACCTCTTCCACCGACTGCTGAAACAACTCCTCCTCCGTCAGCGCCTCGCTGGCATTGGCAGAAGCGGGCACAGTGGTGAAAACCACCAACGCAGCCAACACAAACACCAATGATAGAATCTTTTTCATACCGTAAGCACCTCCTAAAAATTTTTTCCACTAATCGTCGCGTACACCAGCATGTGGTTTCTATCTGCATTATATGCTTTTACGCGTCGTTTGTCAAGGCGTTTTGGGAATTGTTAATTATTTTTGTGAATATCACCTCGCGCTTTGGGAGGCCTCACATCATTCCAAACCAGTCCATCTGCTTGGCGCGCTCTTCCTTTGGGGCTGGGCGGGCCGTTTCCCGGCTGGCCAGGGCTGGGGGCAGCTCCTCCAAAAAGCCCGAGGGCTCCGGGGAGGTGGTAAGAATCAGCACGTCCTTGGCCCGGGTGAGGCCCACATAGAACAGGCGGCGCTCCTCTTCCCCCTCCTGGGGTGTTCCGCCTCCCGCAAAGGGCGTCAGCCCCTTTCGGACCCCGTAGAGCATCACCACTGGGAACTCCAGCCCCTTTGCCCCGTGCAGGGTGGTCAGGGTAACCGCGCCCGCTGTGTACCGCTTTCCCCCGCAGCGCTTTAGGTCGCTCTCCACACCGGTCTCCAAAGCCTCTAAAAATTCCGGCGTCTTTTGGTAAAACACCGCCATTTGGCAGAGCTTCTCCATTTCCTTGTTCCCCTCCCATTTCCGGTCCTTGCGCCACTCTTCCAGCAGCTTCTGGGGCTTTCGCCGGGGGAGCAGGGGCCGGTACTTCTCCGCCGCGGCCTCATAGGCGGCCAGGGCCCGCTCTTCCGGCTCCTCCGCCCACAGAAGCCCGCGGGCTGTCTGAGCGGCCAGCTTGTCCTCCGGCCTCAGCAGAGACTGGAAAAAGCAGACGCTCCCCCGCACCGCCTCTTCTTGCAGAAAGGCCTCCCGGCCCGCCACCACGTAAGGTATCCCCTCCCGCTGCAGGCATTCTTCCAAAACCGCCGTCTGCCGGTGGGTCCGGTACAGCACGGCCATGTCCTCAAAGCCCCAGGGGCTCCCCTCCCGGCCGGGAAACAGCTCCTGGGCTTCCAGCATTCCCAGGCCCCCAGCCAGCCGGCTGATCTCCTTTGCCACAAAAATGGCTTCGGCCCGTTCGCTGTCCGCCTCCACCACCCGCACTGGGACTCCCTGGGGCCGGTTGGGCTTTAACCGCCGGACGCCTCCCGGATTTTGGGAAACCACCTGGGAGGCCGCCGCCAAAATCTGCGGCGTGGAGCGGTAGTTCTCTTCCAGAACAATGTGGCATACCTGGGGGAAATCTTCCTCCAGCCTCTGGAAGCACCCGGCGTCCGCCCCCCGAAACCCGTAGATGGCCTGATCCTGGTCCCCAATGACGAACAGCTCCCTGCCTCCCTGGTTCCAGGCCCAGATCAGCTGGTACTGCAATGGATTGATGTCCTGAAATTCATCCACCAGAAGATAAGAGAAGGGCCCGCCATCCTGGGGGCTGTTGGCGTTTTCCTCCTGGGCGGTCCTTAGAGCTTCCAGCAGAATGTCGTCAAAGTCCATGGCCCCCCACTCCCGCAGGCTGCTTTGATAGGCTTCCAGCACCGCTGGGTCCAGTCCGGAAGCCGCCGGGTCCAGGCTGGTCTTGGCGTTGGAAATCTGGGTGAGCAGCTGGGCGGCGGTCTGCTTTAGGCCGTATTCCTTCCGCAGCCTGCCCGCCAGCTCCCGCACTTCCATCTCTCCGGCCAGGGAGGCCGAAAGCCCCCGGTCCTTCAAGAGCTTCCAGGCAATGGCGTGAAAGCTGCCGGTTTGCAGCTTTTGGGCAGGGCCCTTTCCCAGCTGCCGTTGAATGCGCGCCCGCAGCTCCCCCGCCGCCTGGTTGGTAAAGGTCACCGCCGTGATGCGGGAGGGCTTGACCCGCCGGGTCTCCAGCAGGTGGAGGATGTGGGCCGCCAGGGTCCCCGTTTTGCCCGTGCCGGGCCCGGCCTTTACCACTGTCACCCGCTGGATGGACTCAATGGCCTGCCGCTGGCTGGGGTTCCAGACAGGCTCCGCCTTGGTTTCCCCAGCCTTCTGGAGGGGCGGGGAAGACGCCGCCTTGCCTTGGGCCCCGCCCCTCCCCTTTGGAAGGGGCTTCCCCGCCGGTTCCAGGGGCTGGTCCGGCTTCTCCCCAAACAGGCTGGTCTGCCCCGCCAGCCGCTCCATCTCGCTGGGCGTAAACAACCGGAGCTTCCCGTATTCCCCGTCAAAGCCCGGCCTCCAAAGAGCCTCTCCTCTCCGCAGCTTGCTAATTCCCTCCGCGATCAGGCCTCCCGATACCCTGCCGATGGCCTCCAGGGGAATCTCCCGCAAAATGGAGAACTCCGGCCCCAGCTTTTGCAGCATGTCCCGGTACGCCCGGCCCGCCTTGGCGCTGGCGGAAGAACAGCCCAGCGCCGCGCCGATCACCTCCGGCAGCGGAACCAAGCTCTCAAAGCCCGCCGCGTTTGTCCGGCGGTATCCCTCCGGCCGGTCGGCCAGCTGCTCAACGCGGTGGGACACCCCCACGGTCAGCTTCCGCCCACAGACCGGGCAGATCCCCCCATATGCCTGGGTCTCGGCTGGGGCCAGGCAGAGGCCGCATTTCCGGTGGCCGTCGTAGTGGTATTTCCCCTCCTCCGGAAAAAACTCAATGGTTCCGGCCAAGCCTTTCCCGGTCTCAATGGCTTCCCGCAAAGCATCGTAAGACAGCTCCGTGTCAAAAAGATTGGCCTCCCGGCCCAGCTTGGCGGGGGAATGGGCGTCCGAGTTGGAGACCAGCTGGTAGCGGTCCAGGGCGGAGATCCGCCAGTTCATGGGCGGGTCGGAAGAGAGGCCGGTCTCCATGGCATGGATGTGAGGCGCTAAATGGCCGAAGCACTCTTCCACGGAATCGAAACCGGAGAAAGCCCCGAACAGGGAGAAATGGGGCGTCCAGATATGCGCCGGAATATAGACCGCCCGGGGGCACAGCTCCAGCAGGATTTCCAGCAGGTCCTGGCAGTCCAGCCCCAGAATGGGGCGGCCGTCCGAGTGGATATTCCCAATGGCCTCCAGCTTGCGGGAGACCAGCTCCGCCTCTTCCAGGCCGGGGAGCAGAATCAGGCTGTGCACCTTTCGGACCCGGCCATGCTTTTTATAAATGGAGCTGATCTCCCCTGTTACAACAAACTGGGGGCTTGCGCCCCCCGCTGCGCTGTCTGGAATCCGGAGCTCTTTTTTCAATGTGTAAAAGCCGCTGCCAGCCGGTTCCAGCTTTTCCCGCAGCTCTTCCCGCCAGGCGGGGTGGGTAAAATCGCCGGCGCCCACCAGGCCGATGCCCTTGCGCCGGGCCCATAGGTCCAAATGCTCCGGCGTGCAGTCCTTGCTGGTGGCCCGGGAGTAATGAGAATGAATGTGCAGATCCGCGATATACATAGAAACCTTCCTTTGCTGGCCGCGCTTTTTGTTTTAATGATAGCGGTTTCTGGAAAAAAAGTCAACCGCTCCCTTCTCATAGGAGCGTCCGTTTCGGAGAGTTTTTCGTGTTCCCCCGCCCGTAGGGCGGGGGAACACAGATGATTATCTCTGTGGTTTGGACACTCCCCCTTCTCATTTTGGCCTTGACGCTCCCCTCCCACACTGCTATAATATAGGGTAACAAAACGCAGACCGGCCGGTTTTGCCCCGTGGGGTCCAGCCGGAACAGGAAAGGAAGTAATTGGTACATTATGGCATTGAAAGAATTTCAAGCGGAAAGCAAGCGGCTCATGGATTTGATGATCAACTCCATCTACACCCACAAGGAGATCTTCCTGCGGGAGCTGATCTCTAATGCCAGCGATGCCATTGACAAGCTCTATTACCGGGGCTTTCAAGAGGGCCAGACCGGCCTTTCCCGGGAGGATTTTTTCATTCGCATCGACCTGGACAAGGAGTCCCGGACCCTTACCATCACGGACAACGGCGTGGGCATGACCCGGGATGAGCTGGACAACAACCTGGGCGTCATCGCCAAAAGCGGCTCTTTGCAGTTTAAAAACGAGAACGAGAAAAAGGACGGCGTGGATATCATCGGCCAGTTTGGAGTAGGCTTTTACTCAGCCTTTATGGTTAGCTCCCAGGTGGTGGTGGAAAGCCGGGCCTACGGCGCGGAGGAGGCCTGGACCTGGCAGTCTTCCGGCCTGGAGGGGTATGAGATTGTCCCCGGCTCCAAGGAGGGCCACGGCACCAAAATCACCCTGACCATCAAGCCTGACGGGGACGAGGAGCATTACTCCGACTATTTGGAGCAGTACCACGTCAGCCAGCTGGTCAAGCGCTACTCGGACTACATCCGCTACCCCATCAAAATGGAGATGAAAAAGTCCAAGCTGAAAGAGGGAACCGGCACAGACGGCAAGGACCCGGAATATGAGACCTACTTTGAGACCGAAACCCTCAACTCCATGACCCCCATCTGGAAAAAGGCCAAGTCCGAGGTAAAGGACGAGGACTTGAACAATTTTTATAAGGAAAAGTTTTTTGACTGGCAGGACCCCCTGCGGGTCATCCGCACCTCTACCGAGGGGGCGGCCACTTACAGCGCCCTGCTGTTCATCCCCAAAACCGCCCCCATGGACTACTACACCCGGGAGTTTGAAAAGGGCCTGCAGCTTTACGCCAGCGGCGTGCTGATTATGGACAAATGCGCCGACCTGCTGCCCGACTGCTTCAGCTTTGTAAAGGGCCTGGTGGACTCCCAGGACCTGTCCCTCAACATTTCCCGGGAGATGCTGCAGCATGACCGGCAGCTTAAGCTCATTGCCGGAAGGCTGGAAAAGAAGATCGCCGGCGAGCTCAAGTCCATGCTGGAAAACGACCGGGAGAAGTACGAGGAGTTCTGGAAGAGCTTCGGCCTGCAGATCAAGTACGGCATCTATGACAATTACGGCGCGAAAAAGGACGAGCTCAAGGACCTGGCCCTGTTTATGAGCTCCGAAGGGGATAAGCCCGTCACCCTGAAAGAATATGTGGACCGCATGAAGGAGGGCCAGACCTGCATCTACTATGGCTGCGGCGAAAGCGTGCAGCGGGTGCTGGCCCTGCCCCAGGCGGAGGCCCTGCGGGAAAAAGGCTATGAGCTTTTGTGCCTGACGGACAATGTGGATGAATTTGCCCTGCGCGTTTTGGAAAAATACCAGGAGAAAGAGTTTAAAAACATTTCCTCCGAGGGGCTGGACCTACAGTCGGAAGAAGAGAAAGAGCGGGCCAAGGAACTGGCCCAGGACCACAAGGACCTGCTGGAGCAGATGGCCAAGGCCCTGGAGGGCAAGGTGAAGGAAGTGAAGCTCTCCGGCGCTTTGAAGAGCCACGCCGCCTGCATCTCTACCGAGGGCATGATCTCCACGGAGATGGAAAAGGTGCTCAACTCCATGCCCGCCCGGGAGAAAATCCAGGCCCAGCGGGTGCTGGAGCTGAACCCGGACCACCCGGTGTTCCAGACGCTCTGCGGGCTGGCGGAAAGCGCCCCGGAGAAGCTGAAGCTGTACGCGGAAATTCTCTACGGCCAGGCCCTGCTCATCGAAGGGGTAGCCCTGGAAAACCCGGCGGAATTTGCCCAGAAGCTCTGCTCGGTTCTATAAATCATCCTATTTGGGAGAACAAGAATGAATCAACCTGTCTATAACCCCGCTTTTTACAGCCCGCCTCCCTATCCCCCCCAGCCGGTGCAGCCGGCCCCGGGAACGGCTCCCCAGCCCTATCCTCCGCAGCCTGTGGGGTATGGCGGGTACCCTCCCCATGGGGCCGGATACCCGGCGGCTCCCGCCGGAGCCCTTTATGTGCCCTATGTCCCGGCGCCGCCTGCGGGTCCCCGGTTTTCCGCCGCCCCGCAAAAGGACCCCCGGAAGTCCGGCGGCCGCCGGGCGGTAAACCTGATGTCCCTGCTGATTTTGCTGCAGGCCCTCCTGTCCGTGGGCATCCAGCTGGCCGTAATGGGGGTTTCGGCGGTTATGGGTTCTACCCTGCTTTATACGGACGAGCTGGCCTATACCTGGTTCGTCCTGGCCATGTCTCCCCTAAGCACCGCCCTGCCCTTTTTTGTCTACATGCTGGTAGGCAAAAAGGACTGGTCCCGCTACCTGCGCTTTGAAAAGACCGGCTTTTTCACGGGCCTGCTTCTGGTCTTTGCCAGCTTGGGCCTGTGCCTGCTGGCGGACTACCCGGCTTACGCCATAGAGGTGCTGCTGGAATCTCTGGGCGCTTCCAGCGCTTCCGCCGCCGCGCCGCAGATCTCCAGCATGGAGGGCTTCTGGCTGGAGCTGGCCGGGGTGGCGGTGCTGGTGCCTGTGCTGGAGGAGTTTGCCTTTCGGGGGGCTCTGCTTTCCGGCCTGCGGCGGTACGGTACGGGCTTTGCGGTGGCGGCCTCCGGGCTGCTGTTCGGCATGGCCCACATGACCCCCTCCTCGGTGGTGTTCGCCTCTCTGGCCGGACTGGTTATGGGCTTCCTTTATGCTAAAACCAACAATCTCTGGCTCACAGTGGCGGTGCATGCCTTGAACAACGCCCTTTCCGTGGTTCTCAGCAACGCGAACCTGCTGTTTCCCTCCCAAACCGCCGCGCTGCTGCTGGACGTGCTGCCTCTGGGGCTCATTGGTCTGGGGATACTTTCCCTGGTGCTGCTGCTGATCTTCCGCCGCCAAAAGGTCTTTGGCCGCCGGGAGCCGGACATGGTGGTGGAGGCCCAGCCCGCTTTAGGCCCAGGGGAGGCCATTGGCTGCATGGTGAAAGCCCCTATGTTCTGGGGCGTGGTGGGCATGACGTTCATCGGCGCCGCCATGCTGTTCCTGTGAGCGGCGGGCTGGCCTTTCTGCCCCAGCGGGCCCCCATGCTCCGGGCTCTGGAACTGGCCCGGGAGGCTGCGGAGGCCGGAGAGGTCCCTGTGGGGGCCGTGGTGGTGCGGGATGGCGTCATAATCGGCGAGGGCCGCAACCGCCGGGAGGCCGCTGGAAGCGCCCTGGCCCACGCGGAGGTGGAGGCCATTGGCCGGGCCTGCCAGACCCTGGGCGGCTGGCGGCTGTCCGGGTGTCAGCTCTACGTCACCTTAGAGCCCTGCCCTATGTGCGCCGGAGCGGCGGTAAACGCCCGGATTCAACGGATTATTTACGGCCTGGACGACCCGGCGGCAGGCTGCTGCGGCTCGGCGGCAGACGTGACACATCTGCCTGGCGCCCACCAAGTGGAGCTGTACCGGGGCTGCATGGAGGACCAATGCCGTGCGCTTATGCGCCAGTTTTTTCAATCGCTGCGGCTTCCCAAACCGGGTGCTGGCATGGGGGACACACTCCCATAAGCAAATATTCACCCCCGTTACGCTGGCTTTTCGCCTAACCGGCTCCTCAAATCGATCCCTAACCTAAACAATACCACCCAGCATGACGTGAAAAAACTCTTTGAAGATTCTTGAGAAATTCACACAAGCAA
>Ga0137310_102373_pt1 | contig 10766 bp, 7 predicted proteins | sample NAcewiD2O_June_2_FD_97183 | JGI IMG/M metagenome (GOLD analysis project Ga0137310, IMG submission 97183) | Mouse cecal microbial communities from Vienna, Austria - N-Acetylglucosamine amended D2O_June | ecosystem: Host-associated > Mammals > Digestive system > Large intestine > Cecum | place...
GCCGCGGTTCTGACAGGCATGTGCGGGATCCGGGCCGTGGTGATAAAACCATTCCCCGCTTTTGGGTCAGAGCCGGTTCTTGTGGTGGACAGCGACGCGGTAGCGGCGGCATGGTCAGGCTCGTCGGAGGCCGGGAATCCGGGGGAAGGAGGAGAGAGCTTTGAGGAAGCCGCGGCGGAAACTTCCCAGGGGCCGGAGATCGGGGCACCCTCGGCTCTCCTTATGGAGGCCTCAACCGGGCAGGTGGTTTATGAGAAAAACGCGGACCAGCAGCGAAGCCCTGCCAGCATCACCAAAATCATGACCCTGATTCTTATTTTTGACGCGTTGGAGAGCGGGAAGATCGCCATGACGGATCAGGTGGTCACCAGCGCCTACGCCAAATCCATGGGCGGTTCCCAGGTGTTTTTGGAAGAGGGGGAAGTGCAGACCGTGGAGACCATGATCAAATGCATTGTCATTGCCTCTGGAAATGACGCCAGCGTGGCCATGGCAGAGTACATAGCCGGGGACGAGAAGACCTTTGTGGACATGATGAATGAGAGGGCCCAGGGGCTGGGGATGACAAATACCCATTTTGAGGACTGCTGCGGCCTTACGGAGTCAAAGACCCATGTGACCACGGCCAGGGATATTGCCATCATGTCCAGGGAGCTGATCAACCATTATCCCCAGATCCACAATTACTCCACCATCTGGATGGACACCATCACCCATGTGACCAAGCAGGGGACCAAAGAGTTCGGGCTTTCCAATACCAACAAGCTGTTAAAAATGACCACCAACTTTCAGGTGACAGGACTGAAGACAGGGTCCACATCCATAGCGAAATACTGTCTGTCCGCGACCGCGGAAAAGGACGGGGTCCGAATGATCGCCTCCATCATGGCGGCACCGGATTACAAGGCCAGATTTTCCGACGCGGCAGCCCTTTTAAACTACGGCTATGCCAACTGCCGTCTCTACGAGGACAGAGAACCGCTGCCCCTGGATGCCCTGGCAGTGGAAAACGGCGTGGAGGAATCAGTGGAGCTTCGGTACGAGGGGACATTTTCCTTCCTGGGGCTTCATGGGGAGAATTTTGACGCTGTGGAAAAGAAGCTGACTCTCCCAGAGTCCCTTACGGCTCCAGTGGAGACAGGGCAGAAGGCAGGAGTGCTGGAGTACTGGCTGGGGGGAGAGAAGCTGGGAGAGCTCCCTGTGGTGACAGCCGGAGCTGTGAAGGAAGCCGGATTCATGGATTATATGAAAAAAATGCTGGGGACATGGGCCATGAAGGAGGCGGGATAAAAAGAGGGATCGGAAAAAGAGAATGACAATACCCGGGGGAATGTGTATAATAGAAGAAACGCGGCGATTGGGTATTTCCCCGGGTTATGGCCTGCCTTCTGGCAGGTAACGGGCAGGCAGATGGAGAGGCGCTATGGAATTGGTATCAATGATCGTCCCCTGTTACAATGAGCAGGAGACCTTGGAAGATTTTTATCAGGAGATCAGCACTGTCAGGGACAGGCTTTTGGCCATGAACTGTGATTTAGAAGTGATTTTTGTTGACGACGGCTCTAAGGACAGGACCTTAGAGAAGATGAAGGATCTGGCTCGGGAGAATCCCTGGATCAAGTACCTGTCTTTTACCAGAAATTTTGGAAAAGAGGCGGCGATCTACGGGGGGCTGGTTCACGGCAAGGGAGATTTTGTGGGCTTGATGGACGTGGACTTACAAGACCCGCCTTCCCTGATACCGGAGATGGCCAGGATCCTGAGAGAGGGGGAGTATGACTGTGTGGCCACCAGAAGGGTGGACCGCAGAGGGGAGCCTGTGATCCGGTCATTTTTCGCCCGGAGCTTTTATAAGATCATGAGGCGAATCTCGGATGTGGAGATCGTGGATGGGGCCAGGGATTTCAGGCTTATGAGCAGGCGGTACGCGGACAGCGTTCTGGAGCTTAAGGAGTATAACCGGTTTTCTAAAGGACTGTTTGGCTGGGTGGGCTACAAGACAAAGTGGCTTGAGTACGAGAACGTGGAGAGGGCAAAGGGTGAGACAAAGTGGTCCTTTTTCAAGCTTTTTAAATACAGCATTGACGGGATCGTGGGATTTTCCGAGGTGCCGGTGCGGTTCGCGGCCTGGATCGGTCTGATGTTCTGCGCCCTGGCCTTCATCTTTATCCTGGTGATCATTGTCAGGACCCTGGTCTTCGGCGATCCTGTGGCAGGCTGGCCGTCCCTGGTGTGCATTATCCTGCTGCTTTCCGGGATCCAGCTGTTCTGTCTGGGGCTTTTGGGGGAGTATCTCTCAAAGACTTATATGGAAGTGAAGAAGCGGCCGGTGTATCTGTGTAAGGAGACAAACATAGGGGCACAAAACAGGGAAGGCGGGGAAGAAGGCGTCTGAAAGCCTTCTTTTTCCGCCTTTTTCCGCGAAAAAACAGGATTTTATGATTTTATTGTTTCGCTTTTTCCGAAAACTCTGTGGTAACCAGGTCCTCGTAGGGAACCCTCGCGGGCAGTTCCCCGGCCTCCTCCAGGATGTTCTGCAGAAGGTCAAAGCTGTCTTTTTGGAAGAGGGTGTCCTCCTTCCAGGTATCCTGCTCCTGGTACCGCTCCACAATCTTGGTGATATTTTCAAGGGGAGTCTCCTCAAACTGAGGCTTTATGACCTTGGCGATTTCTTCCGGGGAGTGAGAGTTGACATAGTCGATTCCCTTCTGGATAGCGTTTGTAAACTTCTGGATAATCTCCGGGTTGGCTTCTATATAGCTCTTTTTGGCACTGTAGGCAGTGTATGGCACGTAGCCGGAATCTCTGCCAAGGGAGGCCACCACATATCCGTTTCCTTCCAGTTCAAGCCCTGTGGCAAAGGGTTCAAATTCCACGGTGTAGTCGGCGTCGCTGTTTGTGAAAGCCGCCGCGGTGAGGCCGAAGTTGATGCTCTGGTCAATGGTCAGGTCCGTCTTGGGATCAATGCCGTTTTTCTTTAAGATATACTCAAATACCATCTGAGGCATACCGCCTGCCCTTCCTCCCAAAACCTTCTTTCCTTTCAGGGTTTCCCACTGGAAAGCCTCATCCTCTGTCCGCCCCACAAGGAAGTTTCCGGCCCGCTGAGTCAGCTGGGCAAAGTTGACGGCATAATCCTCCGCGCCTCCGGCGTAAGTATAGATGCTGGCCTCGGAACCCATGAAGCCGATCTGGGCGTCTCCGGACACCAGGGCGGTCATGACCTTGTCGGCCCCGGCGCCATTTACCAGGGTTAAATCGATTCCTTCTTCCTCAAAGTATCCCAACTCAATGGCCGCGTACTGGGGAGCGTAGAAAACAGAATGGGCCACTTCATTGAGGGTGATGGGAGTTAAATCGCCCTTTGAGACGGAAGGCTGACAGCCGGACATGAGAGACAGACACAAGAGCGCGGTCAGGGCCGCGGCGTGATTTCGTTTCATAGACATCTCCTGCATAATTTTTCTATAGGTTATGATATTGGAAAACAGCGGGGTTGGTGTCTGTCCGTCCTTGTGGGCTTGCCCTGAAATGGGGGATAAATCTCTGGCAATTTATGACATGTTTTCCTGTAAAAGACAAGTGTATGTGTCATAATGACGAAAATAGCGAAAAGGGGTTGACTTATGGTAAAAAGGCGGATAGACTAAAGTCTAGCATGTCATTTATGCAGATTGGCTATATAGTTGAGAGCCAGGGAGATGTCTGTATGGATATATGTAACATAACGCAAAGTAGGGTGTGATAACTATGGGTAAGTATGTAGTAAAAAGACTTGGGATGGCTCTGGTTACCATATTTTTGGTCACCTGCCTTACATTCCTTCTGATGAACGCTGTGCCGGGAAGCCCGTGGCTCAGTGAGAAGTCTCCGTCGGAGGCGACACTGGCGGCTCTCAATGCCAAGTATGGTTTAGATAAGCCGCTGCATATCCAGCTTCTCAAGTACCTTCAGAATCTGTTGAAGGGCGATTTCGGTGTTTCTCTAAAGATGCAGAAAAACCGGGCGGTTTTGAGCATCATCAAAGAAATGTTTCCTGTATCCGCAAAAGTCGGCGCGCTGGCCCTGTGCTGGGCCGTGCTGGTGGGAGTCCCCTTGGGATGTCTTGCCGCTTTCAAGAGAGGAAGGCTGACAGACAGCATTTTAAGGGTGGTGTGTACTCTGGGCATCTCCATGCCAAGTTTCGTGGTAGCCTCCATCCTGCTGGTGTCCTTTGCGGGAGGTATCGCGTCTTTAAAGATTTTTCCTACCATATTTGACGCGTCGGCGGGCTGGAGAACCTATGTGCTCCCCTGTTTTGCCCTGGGCTTTTATCCCATGTGCTACACGGCCAGGCAGACCCGCTCAGCTATGCTGGATTCTTTAAACCAGGAGTTTATTAAGACAGCCAGGGCTAAGGGATTGAAAGATAATAAGATTATTTTCAAGCATGCTCTGAGAAATGCCCTGATCCCCGTGATCACCTATCTGGGGCCTCAGGTTGCCTTTACCTTGTGCGGCGGTTTTGTGGTGGAGAGCGTGTTTTCCATCCCAGGACTTGGACGGTATTTTGTCCAGTCTATCCAGAACAGAGATTATCCGGTGATTATGGGAACCACGGTGTTCCTGGCCAGCTTCATTATCCTGATGAACATGGTGGTGGATATTTTATATAAGATCGCTGACCCGAGGATCAATCTGATGAAGGGAGGGGAGTGATCATGGCGGAAGATAAGAAGATGAAAAGGTGTCCGGTAACTTTACAGCCAGACATAGAGGAGCTGTTGGACTGGAATAGCTACAGTGCCAGTGATTTTGACAGCGCCTCTGTGGAGGAGAAGGCGGACTTTATCCAGGAGAGGCAGAGTGTATCCTATTGGAAAGACGCCTGGCGCAGGCTAAAGAAAAACACAGTGGCCATGGTTGCCCTGGGAGTTATCATATTTTTGGTATTGTTTGCCTTTGTGGGTCCTTATGTGGTTCCCTATGGCTATGAACAGTTTAATAAGGGCGCGGAGAATCTCCATCCCTTCCACTATGCCCTGGAAGACCAGCGGAGGCTTGACGCCGAGGTGGCCGCGAGGACTGAGACAGAAACCCTGTCAGTGGATGAGCTTATCGCCCGGGCGGAGGAGGAAGCCGCGGCTAAGGGCGAGAAGCTGAGTCCGGTGGACATCGCCAAGATCAGGGCCCAGGCCAAGGTAGCGGCTCAGAACACCCCGGCCCAGAGCCAGCAGGTGGATGTGGACGCTCTTCGGGCAGAGCTGGGGATCAAGAAGAAGCTTTTCGGATACTCTAAAGAGGAGCTGGAGAGAAAGGCCAAAGGGGAGACGGTGTTCCCCCATGTGTTCGGAACCGATATGTACGGCAGGGACATTCTGGTCCGGGTCATGTACGCGGCAAGGGTATCCATGAGTGTGGGGATTTGCGCGGCTATCCTTGTGCTGTTTATCGGAGCTACCTATGGTGCCATCTCAGGCTACTGTGGAGGAAGGGTGGACGCGGTGATGCAGAGGATCGTGGAAGTGATCTACGCGGTGCCGGAGATGCTGGTGGTTCTCCTGATTGCCACAGCCCTAAAACCTATTTTAACTGAGTATGTGAACATGGGCAGCGGCCCATTAAAGTCCTTTGTTTCGGTTTTAGGACCAAACCTGATCTCCATGTTCATCGCTTTCGGTGTGCTGTACTGGGTAACCATGAGCCGTATCATCAGAGGCCAGGTACTCCAGTTAAAACAGCAGGAGTATGTGACCGCGGCCAAGGCACTGGGCGCTTCCGGAGGACGGATCATCCGCAGGCATCTGATCCCCAACTGTATCGGACAGATCGTGGTGACCACCTGCCTTCAGATACCGTCAGCTATTTTCCTGGAGTCGTTTTTGTCCTACTTAGGCGTGGGAGTTTCCGCTCCCCTGCCGAGCCTGGGCTCCATGGCCACAGACGCTCTCAGCGGCATGTACACCTACACTTACCGGCTGATCGTTCCGGCTGTGGTGCTGAGTGTTATGATTCTGGCGTTTAACCTGTTTGGAGACGGGCTGAGGGATGCCCTGGATCCGAAGCTTAAAAAATAGAGAGGAGGGGACCTGTTATGGCAGAGGCAAAAGAGAATCAGAAGCTGTTGGAAGTGAAAGATCTGCGGGTCTCTTTCTTCACTCCGGCAGGAGAAGTAAAGGCAGTGGGAGGCATATCTTATGACCTGGATTACGGCGAGGTCATGGGAGTGGTGGGAGAGTCCGGTTCGGGAAAGAGCCAGGAGGCCTACTCCATCATGGGTCTTTTGCAGTCTCCTGGCAAGGTCATAGGCGGTTCCATCACCTTTGAGGGACAGGATGTGCTGAGTTTTTCTAAGGACGAGATGACCGCGTTCAGGGGAAATAAGGTGGCCATGATCTTCCAGAACCCTATGACCTGCTTAAATCCAGTATATACTGTGGGCAACCAGCTGGTGGAAGCCTTAAGGGCTCATGACAAGAACATCTCCAGGGCAGACGCGGAAAAGCGGGCCATGGAGATGATGGAGATGGTTGGTATTAATAATGTAGAAAAGCGGATGAGACAATATCCTCATGAGTTTTCAGGCGGCATGAGGCAGCGTGTCATGATCGCCATGGGGCTCATCTGCCATCCCCAGCTTCTCATTGCCGATGAGCCTACCACGGCCCTGGATGTGACGATTCAGGCCCAGATCCTGGAGCTTATGAAGGATCTGCAGAAGAAGACCAAGATGGGCATTATCTTTATCACCCACAACTTGGGCGTGGTGGCGGACATCTGCGATAAGGTGTCGGTGATGTATGCGGGAAAGATCGTGGAACAGGGGCCAGTGGATGATATTTTCTATAATCCGTCTCACCCATATACCGTGGGACTTCTCCGCTCCATGCCCCGGGTGGACGCGGAGAATTATGAGCGTCTGATTCCCATAGAAGGAACTCCTGTGGATATGCTGAACCCGCCGGAAGGCTGTCCTTTCGCTCCCCGGTGCCAGCACTGCATGAAGATCTGCCTGAAGAAAATGCCTCCATACATGGAGATTGGCGAGAAACACCGCTCCGCCTGCTGGCTGCGGGTTTTGGAGCGCATGGATAAAAAGGATCAAAACAAGGAGGGAAACCAGGATGGAAAGCAGTGAGAAAAAACTCCTTGAAGTGACAAAATTGCGAAAATATTTTTCCGTAAAAGGGGTTAAGGGGCCAGGAGTCCAGGCTGTCCAGGATGTGTCTTTCTTCATTAAAAAGGGAGAGACTCTGGGGCTGGTGGGAGAGTCCGGGTGCGGAAAGACCACTTTGGGAAGAACTGTTCTCAGGCTCTACGAGCCAACAGGCGGTAAGATTGTCTATGACGGCAAAGTGCTTTACGACAACCCCCTGGGGCCTGACGGCAAGGCTCTCGGCAAGGCGGTTTCGGAAAATATGCTGCCTTACCGCAGGAAGATGCAGATCATCTTTCAGGATCCTTCCGCCTCCCTGGACCCCCGCATGACCGTGGGGGAGATTATCGGGGAAGCTATTGATATCCATAAGCTGGCGGCCAGCAAGTCAGACCGTCTTGACATGATAAAAGAACTGCTGAGCAAGGTGGGGCTTAACACGGAGCACGCGAACCGGTATCCTCATGAATTTTCCGGGGGACAGCAGCAGAGGGTGGGCATTGCCAGGGCTCTGGCGGTGAAGCCGGAATTTATTGTGTGTGACGAGCCTATATCGGCTCTTGATGTGTCCATCCAGTCCCAGGTAGTGAATATGCTGGAGGATATGCAGCAGGAGATGGGCCTTACCTATCTGTTTATTGCCCATGACCTGTCAGTGGTGAGACACATCTCCAACAGGATCGGGGTCATGTATCTGGGATCTTTGGTGGAACTTGGGGAGAGTTATGAACTGAACCGCCACCCGATCCATCCCTATACCCAGACCCTTCTGTCAGCGGTGCCGGTTCCGGATCCGAAACTTAGTAAGGCCAGGAAGAGGATCGTGCTGGAGGGAGATATTCCCAGTCCCATGAATCCGCCCGCGGGCTGCCGTTTCCATACCAGGTGTCCCTATGCCGTAGAAAAGTGTAGTCAGGAGGCTCCGGAGTTTAAAGAGCATGAGCCAGGCCATTGGGCGGCTTGTCATCTGCTGGATTCATAAAGATGGTATCTTTGCCTGCTGTGCGGGCGTTTTGATACAGGCCGCGCGAGCGCGGCAAAAACAAAAAGGAGGTTATGTATTATGAGAAAAACAAAGAAGATTTTGTCCGCGGTTCTGGCTTCCGCCATGACGCTGTCCCTGGCAGCCTGTGGCGGAGGAAGTACAACAGAACCCACAACCACAGCCGGAACTGCCGATACCACGGCTGCCTCGGATACTACAGAGGCGGAGACTTCCTCCACGGAAGAGACTACGGTCGCGGCCTCTGACACAGAGACGGGAGAGTTTAACATAGCGGTGTGTCTGGCCTCTGAGCCTCAGAGCATTGACCCGGCTTTAAACAGCGCGGTTGACGGTGCCATCACCATCAACCATGTTTTCGAAGGCCTGATCAAGTGGGTTGACGACGGCCAGGGCAACGCGACCCTGGCTCCAGGCCAGGCAGAGTCCTGGGAAAAGGTGGTCAATGATGACGGCACCGTAACCTATACCTTTAAGATGCGTGACGGGATCAAGTGGTCTGACGGCAAGGAAGTGACTGCCAAAGACTTTGAGTACAGCTGGAAGCGTCTGGCCAACCCAGAGACAGCGGCAGATTACTGCTACATGATTGATATGGTTCAGGGCTATGCCGGGGTGGCGGACGGAACCGCTGATCCGGATACTCTGGCTGTCAAAGCTGTTGACGACAAGACCCTGGAAGTAGTTCTCACCTACGACTGCCCATATTTCGAGGAGATCGCCGCGTTTCCATCCACCTTCCCGGTTCGCCAGGATGTGGTAGAGGGCAACGAGGAGTGGACTTATGACCCGGCTACCTACATCGGCAACGGGCCGTACAAGATGAAAGAGTGGTCCCACAATGCCTACATCCTTACAGAGAAAAATACAGAATATTACGACTACGAGAATCTTGGACCAGCCACCATCCGCTTTACACTGTTAGATGACGCCAACGCCATTCTGGCTGCCTACAACAGCGGTGAGCTTCAGTTTATCGAGGAGCTTCCTGTAGACGAGGTTGCCAATTATCTGGTTTCCGGCGATCTGAAGATCGTGGACTATATCGGAACCTACTATGTGTGCTTTAACACGGAGGACGAAGTGTTCTCTGATCCCAAGGTCCGCAAAGCATTTAATCTGGCCATTGACCGCAACTATATTGTTGAGAATGTAACTCAGACCGGTCAGGTGCCTGCCGGCGGTTTTGTTCCTGCCGGCGTCTACGACGCGGAAGGCCCTGGCGGTGACGATTTCCGCACCAAGGGCAAAGACTACTACAGCGTGGCGGCGGAGGATTATGAGGCGAACTGTGAGGAGGCGAGGCAGCTTCTGGCAGAGGCCGGATATCCCGGCGGCGAGGGATTCCCCACTGTAGAGTATCTGTACAACACCAACGATGAACACAAGGCTGTCGGCGAGGCCCTGCAGAATATGTGGCAGACGGTTCTGGGTGTCAACGTAACCCTGAACAACCAGGACTGGAACGTATTCCTGCAGACACGTAAAGACGGTGATTACCAGATCGCCCGCAATGGCTGGATCGCTGACTACAATGATCCCTGCTCCTTCCTGGATATGTGGTACACCGACGGCGGCAACAACGACGCTCAGTACTCCAATCCGGAATACGACGCGCTCATCGACGCGGCAAAGGCTACCTCTGTTCCCGAGGAGCGTATGGAGGCGTTCCACAAGGCAGAAGATATCCTTATGGGACAGGACAATGTACACGCCCCCATTTACTTCTACACTCAGAAGTACATGATGGATGACAGCATCCAGGGTATGTATTACACACCCCTTGGATACTTCTTCTTTGGATATACCCACAAGTAAAAATTTTCAAAAACAGGTTCGGCATCTGGCGGTGTTCAGGTGCCGGATTTTTTAAATCTCTGGATTGACAAATTTCCGGCCAGGGTATATACTTTAAGAAATTGTCAAATCTTTCGGAGAATTTCTATCAGGCAGATCAAAACCACATCATCTGTGTATAAAACCACAGTCCAGGCATAGCTGAAACATCCGAAAATCCTATTGATAAGAAAACAAAATAGACATGTATGTAAGATTTGCGGTATACTGAGGACAGCGGCCGGACTGGAGCCAGGCCAAAGATCAGGAGGACCGTTTATGTCTGCATATATGGGAGAGGAAGAGGTAATAAGATTAAATCGTATGACGTCAGCACAGGAACAGCTTTTTACAGTGGAAGACATTGAGGCTCTTCCGGAGGATGAGCGGGTGGAATTGATTGATGGGCGGATCTACTATATGGCCGCCCCTTCCAGGACTCATCAGAGACTTCTGATATTTTTAACCGTGGAGATCGAATCCTATATCAGAAACCATAAAGGGAAATGCCAGGTGTATATAGCGCCTTTCGCGCTCTATCTGAATGAAGATAACTCAACGTATCTGGAACCAGACCTGATGGTGGTGTGTGACAGGGACAAGACCGATGAAAAAGGCTGTCATGGAGCCCCTGATTTGGTGATGGAGATCGTATCCCCCAGTACCCGGAGCCGGGACTATCTGTTGAAATTGAATAAATACCAGCACGGGGGAGTAAGGGAATACTGGATTCTGGACACAGAGAGAGATGTGATCCAGGTGTATGACCTTGGGAGGAATCAGGTGGAGAGC
>Ga0137310_102379_pt1 | contig 10751 bp, 10 predicted proteins | sample NAcewiD2O_June_2_FD_97183 | JGI IMG/M metagenome (GOLD analysis project Ga0137310, IMG submission 97183) | Mouse cecal microbial communities from Vienna, Austria - N-Acetylglucosamine amended D2O_June | ecosystem: Host-associated > Mammals > Digestive system > Large intestine > Cecum | place...
CTGAAAAGCAGACAGAGGATACCTATAATAAAATGACAGCCTATTTGGAAAGCGCGGGAATTGAAATTATTGATGATGGCTCCGAGATAGAGTCAGAGGATGGGCAATTGTCCATGCCAAAGGTACGTCCTTTTGACCCCAGTAAGATTGATATTGACATGCGGACAATGGAATTATCAAGCATTATTACACGCTTGAAATACGGCGAAATTAATATCAATACGGAGTTCCAGCGAAAAAGCGGGTTGTGGACGACTGTACAGAAAAGTCAGCTGATTGAGTCATTGCTTTTGCGGATACCCATTCCGGCATTCTATTTCGATGGCGGCGTTAAGGATAATTGGTTGATTATTGACGGGCTGCAGAGAATCACCGCATTAAAAGAATTTATCATAGACGGGAAGCTGGCATTGACCGGATTGGAATTTTTTAGCGATTTGGAGGGAACGAAGTTTGCAGATTTGCCGAGGACTTTTGTAAGGCGGATAGAGGAGACCAATATTACTGCTTATATTGTAAAGGACGGAACCCCTGCAAATGTGAAGTACAATATTTTTAAGAGAATCAATACAGGGGGGCTGGAACTGACATCCCAGGAAATCCGACATGCTTTGTATCAGGGACCTGCCACAAAGCTTTGCGGAAGACTGGCAAAATGTAAGGAATTTCAGATGGCGACTACATACAGCGTCAGAGACGACAGAATGATGGATGAGGAATTGGCGCTTCGCTTCATAGCTGTATGCTATTATGGGATTGATAAATATGAGGGGATACCGGATAACTATCTGAACGGTGCAATGGAGTATTTGAATTCACCGGACTGCGCGGATGAGAGTGTGATAGAGGCACAGTTTAAACGAGCCATGAACGCAGCCAAAAGTATTATGGGCAAGTATGCCTTTCGTAAATTGGGAGAGGATGGAATCCGCCGTCCCATCAATAAGGCGATTTATGAAGCATGGTGCAGAAATTTATTCCTGCTGGATGACAGGGAAATTGCTTTTCTGGCAAAAAATGGGCAAAGGGTATGTGATGACTTTTTAGGGCTTTCTAATGATACTGTATTTCTTCGGATGCTCAAGGCCAGCGATAAGAAATCGTTTTCCCAGCGTTTTCTGCAGGTGGAGGGAATGTTCAGGAGGATATTACATGATTTGGAAGATTAAGGCGGATAATTTTAAATGTTTTGAGCACATTGAACTGGAGCTTTCGAACCTGAACCTGCTTTCAGGGGTTAATAGTATGGGGAAGTCAACACTGATTCAGATGTTTCTGCTATTGAGACAGTCTTATGAACGGCTAGAAAAAGGACTCTATCTGAATGGAAAGTATACCAATCTGGGGGTGGGAAGAGATATTCTGTATACAGAAGCGAAAGAGGACAGGATAAAATTCTCCATAGAAAGCGAATCCTGTTGCCTGGATACAGTATACGATTATAATGGAGCGACGGATTTTTTGAAGCAGACAAATGAATTTAGCGTGCATACGAAAATGTCGATAGGCACTTTGAATTTATTTGGCGATGGTTTTCGCTACATAGCTGCGGACAGGCTGGGACCACAGAGCAGCTATGAAAAGTCTTATTATGAAGTGTGGGAGAACAAGCAGGTAGGAAATCATGGGGAGTATGCGGTACATTATCTGCAGACCCATGAGATAGAAAATGTGGAAAATGAATGCGTGCTGTATGATGGAGAGGACAATAAGCGACTGTTGAAGCAGGTGGAGCGCTGGATGGGAGAAATTACGCCTGGTGTTTCGCTCCGCATGGAAGATTACGGGCACAGTAACCGCATCGGACTTACGGTGCATCAGGCAGGCAGTATGGGGGCGGACTATTTTACGGCCCAGAACGTGGGTTTTGGTATTTCCTATGTGCTTCCGGTGGTGCTGTCTTTGCTGGCAGCAAAGCGCGGTGATTTGTTAATTCTGGAAAACCCGGAAGCGCATCTCCATCCAAAGGGACAAAGGAAGATGGGAGAACTGATGGCAAGGGCAGCCCAGGGAGGCGTGCAGATTATTGTGGAGACTCACAGTGACCATGTCCTAAACGGAATTCGTCTGTGCGCAAAAAACGGAAAGGTGGATCCGGAACTGGTAAGGTTATATTATTTTACCAGGCAGGAGATACAAAAGGATGGGGAGCAAAGAACAGTACCTGTAATAGAAAATCCTATTTTAAAATCTGATGGGAGGCTTAGCTTCTGGCCGGAGGGATTTTTCGACGAATGGGATAAGGCAATTGACGACCTGTTTTAGGGGACAATACAATGCAGATGATTTTAAATGAACTATCTGCCCGATTTCCGGTAGAATCCACGGAGAAAGGGCGGCAGCTTATGGACCAATTCCTGACAACTTGCTTTGAAGTGAAAGACATCATACATAATGACAGCATTCTGCTTGATCAGGATTACAGATCCTTTGAGTTAGCGCCGAATTACCGAATAGAGCAGTGGCGAAATGATTCCGCCGTGGATGTGGAAAACAAAAGAAGATTCCGCACGCTTCTGAATAAGTCGGTGGTTTATCTCTCCGAAGAATTCGAGAGAGAACAGGAATGGGATTTCAGAACGGAGTTTCAGCATAAGGAATACGTTTCTAAGGGATGTCTTTTGGCATATGAGTCTGACGGCGTGGCGGTCAGCTTTTTGAGCAGCGAACATTGGAAAATACCTGAGATTGAGGGAATTTATACTGAACTTGTGGAAGATGGTGAGCTGAGGGAAAGCCAGGTTAAGATTCCGAATGTGTCTTTTGATGAGAATGTCAGAATATTCCGCAACTGGTATGACCACAAAAAGGAAGAGTATCGGTACACGGATATTGTATGCGGGCAGGATATTCTTTCATCCGGTTCCCGGGAAGAAAATTATTTATATAGGGCATGTGGGCCATAAGCTGCCCACAGTGCGGTATCATTGATGTCCTGCATAGTTCCCTTGTTATATGAAGTCTGGCATAAATTCTTTGCGATACGGTGGAGGTTCATTCCACCGTATTTTTCTGAAATACTCTTTAAAAGGAACACCCCAAAAGCCTTGACAACCCCATTTCAATTATGCTATGTTTAAATAAAATAGTGGTAAGGGGTACAACTACTAAATGGCAGAGCATGATTATTTAGAAAAACTGGGCTTCTCCCAGAATGAAGCAAAGGTCTATATCACCCTTTTGCGGAACAAACGGTTAAACGGCTATGAGATAGCAAAGCTGTCAGGGGTTTCCAGGTCCCTGGTGTATGAGGTGGTCAACCGCCTGGTAGGGAAAGGGATCCTTTTGCGGCTGGAGGGGGAGCCCAATTACTATATCCCCCTGGAGTACGAAAAGCTCATGGCCCGGATAAAAAGGGAAAATGAGGAAAATATCGGCAGGGCGGAGGCATTCCTGAAAGGCCTGGCCCAGGGGGAGGAGATCCGGGACTATGTGCTGAACATAGTAGGCTATGATAAATTCATGAAAAAGGCGGCTGCGCTGATTGACAGCGCAGAAGAGGAGATTTCCCTCTCCATCTGGCACAATGAGCTTTCCGTGCTGCGGCAGGCTCTGGAACATGCCGTAAAGAGAGGCGTTAAGGTCTACATCTTTTCCTTTCAAGAGATAGAACTGGAGGGCGCTGTGCTCTTTTCCTATGGAATCGTCGATGCCGCAAGGCTTTTCCCCTACCGGAGAATGACGCTGATTGTGGACAATATTCAGTGCGTGAACGGGGAGAGCGGCGGAGCGGAGGATATTTACACCTATACGAGAAATCACGCTATTGTTTCCCTGGCAATCGATGAAATCGTCTTAAACATATTCTGGTATAAATATATAGAAAAGCAGGGCTTGCTTCACCGGGGAATTACAAGCAGAGAATTCCTGCAGGCCATTGCCGCCCTGGCAGGGGAACTGGGCATCAACGAGGATATGACGAAGAATTTCATGGTGTACGATTTTCAGAGGAGGTATGAGGAAAATGAAGAATGCTGAGACCCTAAGGGCCAGGGAGGCAAGGGAGCTTGTCCGAAGAGAAAAACAACTGCAGGCAAAGAACAACCGGTTCTATCTGCTGTATCTTTTCATGGTGCTGTCTCTGATCTATATCATTGATGAGATAGCATCCACGATTTCCATTCAATTTCAGTCCAACATTATCAATGAATTCTTTGTCCAGAACATGGGGCTGGAGTACGGGGAGGGACTGTCCCTTTCCTCAGCCCTGGGTTTTATTACATATCCGGTCACGCTGCTGATTGTGTTCTATCGTCCCCTGGCGGACCGGTTCGGCAGAAAACCGTTTTTGGTGCTCAATACTGTCATGATGGGGCTGGGGCTGTTTTTGGTCTATCTCTCCCGCAATATTTTTGTGTATATGGTGGGCGGCACGCTTATGGGCTTTATGGTCTCCCATGACATGCAGTGTGTGTACATTCTGGAATGCTCCAGCGAGAAGAACCGGGCGCGGAATTACGCGCTGACCAAAGCTGTGGCCATATTGGGGACGCTGCTGCGGGCCACGCTTATGAAAAACCAGAGCGAGCGGTGGCATTTGGTGTACTTAGTGCCCGCCCTTCTGGGCTTTGTGCTGTCCCTGGCGGCGCTGCTGTTCGCAAAGGAGACAAATGCATTTGTGGTAAACAGGGTGAAATACTTAAAGACTCCTGTGGAGGAAAGGGAGAAGCAGACCAGGGAAGAGAAAAACAATAATGCCCAGGGGGGGATTCTGAACGCGGTCAAATTTGCGTTCCGGCACAGACAGTTAAGGTTTCTGATGCTGGCCTGCTGCTTTTTCTACTCTGCCTCTCTGGCCACAGCCACGTACAATACGGTGATGAAAGAATCGGCGCTGATGACAGAGGAAGCGATTACGCTGGCACTGTATCTCTACCCGGTGGGGAATGCGCTGATGACATTTATTGCCGGTGTTGTGTCGGACCGGTTCGGCAGAAAAATTACCATAATTGCCATGTCCTGTTCTGCTGTGGTCTGCTACAGTTTATTTATTGCAAGCTCTATGCTGAACTGGATGCCGGCCCTTACCGGTTTTGCCATCGGCGGTTTTATGGGCAGCTACTGGGGGGCGGGAGACACCATAGGAGGCATTATGTTCTCGGAATCCTCCCCCACGAATCTGCGGTCTTCCGTGACAGTGATCAATACATTGCTCAACGGGATTATCGGCGGGCTGGCCACCATTGTGACAATCGTGCTGCTGCCCCTGCTTCCTAAGGAGACATTTGGATATATGTATCTGGGATTGACGATTCCGGGACTGATTGGGGCTATTTTTATCATTTGGAGATATGTGGGCGAGACCCGGGGCCTGGACCTGAAGAAAGTCACGGGAGCGGAATGGGACAAAGAGAGGAGAACAAAATGAAGCTGGATTTATTAACGGTGGCGCCGGATGAGCGGCCTCTGGACAATCTGAAAGGAACCTGCGGGTTTGCGGGGATTTTTAAGGAGATCGGAGTCATAGGAGATTCCCTGTCCTCGGGAGAATTTGAATCCCATGATGAAAACGGGAATATTATGTACCACGATATGTACGAGTATTCCTGGCCTGCGGTGCTGGAGCGGCTTACAGGGACTGTGTACCGCAATTATTCCCGGGGCGGCATGACGGCTAAGGAGTTCTATGAGACCTGGGCGGACCAGAAGGGCTTCTGGCAATGGAATCAGGCATATATCATAGCTCTGGGAAACAACGACATGTTTGTCTGCGGACATCCCGTGGGCAGTGTGGCGGATATCCACCCGGGAGAACCGGAGAAAAATGCGGACACTTTTTTTGGCAATATGGGCCGCATTGTCTCTAAATTAAAAAGCATCGAAAAGGATGCCCGGATATTCCTGGTGTCCATGCAGAGGCGGGGGGAAGAGACAGGCGATCCCATGATCTGCGGGGTGGCAGAAGAAATGAAAAAGATGTGTGAGCTGTTTTCGTTCACCTATCTCATCGACATGACCAATGAGGGGCCGGTTTACGACCAGGAAATGCGCAAAACCTTTGCCCTGGGCTTTCATCCCAATGCCATGGGGTATTACAGCTATGGACTGATGGTAGGAAACTACATAGATTACCTTATCCGAAAGCATCCAAAGGACTTTTTTGAAGTACCGTTTATCGGTAAGGGACTTAGGAATAAGGATGTTCTTTCTGATTAGACTGTATTTTTTGCGCCAGCTTCCGGTAGGCCAAAGGGGTCTCTCCGTATTTTTTGCGGAATGCCCGGGTGAAGTAGGACTGGTGGTGGAAGCCGCAGTTTTGCGCAATGTCGATTACTTTGAGGCTGGTCTGCGACAGCTGCCTGGCAGCCAGTTCCAGGCGGTAGTTGACCAGATAGGCGTTAAAGCTGGTTCCCGTAAATTCCCGGAATAATTTCATAAAGTGACTTTCCGAGAAACCGCATTTCTCTGCCACTCTTTTCACAGAGAGCTCCTGGTCATAGGAGTGCTGGATATCGTAAAGCGCATTTTTCAGCCTGCCATAAGATAATTGTGACAGGCTGTTGTCATCTGCGGCCGTGCTGTATCGGCTGATATGGTGGAGTACCAAAAAAAGGCAGGACCGGATCAGCAGCTCATGGGTGGAGTAACTTTCCCTGCGGTGTTCCAGCATGGACAGGATGCAGGGGGTGAGGGCCTGATTCAAAGGGGAGGCCGCAGGCTGGAAAGGATCCAGGGCTTTTTCTCCGCTTAGAAAGGGGAGAATGTATTTCTCATAGCAGGAGTCGTCTTCCGGGCCTTTGAAGACAGTGGGGTGAAACATGATGTTAAAATATTCTCCGGCCTCATTGTCCCATTGGTCGATGGAATGGACGGCGCGGGGGAGGACTACGGCCAGGTCTCCTCCGGAAAGTGTAAAGGGATGTCCCCATACAGTGACCAGGATCCGGCCTTTGATACAGTAGATCAGTTCAAAGTCGTCATGCCAGTGCAGCGGAAAGGAATGGAAATAGGCAGGAATCATGCCGCGGTAGACCGTGTAGGGAAAGGCCGCGGTTCCGTGGGTTTTGGTCTCGTGCAGGGGTGTGTGGTTCATGGGGCTCCTTTCGTGCGGGTGCCGGGAAATAATAGGATTATGCTAAAAATATAGGACTATATTGCAAGAATTTTATCACGGATAAGAATATAATGCAAGATAGAGGCGGGATAAAATTGGGGGCAGGCGGCTGCGGCGAAAGCGGACGGCTGCGGCGGGAAAGACAGCCGTAACCGGGGAGGTGCCGTGACAAAAGCGGACGGCAGAGGCAGGAAAGGAAAACAGGAGGGAACCATGGAATACGCGGCAATCAGGCATTTTGCGGATAAGAGATATTGTTATGCCATAGGGAAAGGACATTTTCTCATCAGGCTGGAAATGAAAAAGGGCGACGGGGCCCGGGTGGTGCTTCACACACAGAATAAGTACCTGCCCATTGAATATCTGGATACCAGGCAGGAATCCCCTATGAAACTGGTATGTTCCGACAACTATCTGGACTACTACGAGACGGATGTCTACATTGATACAGTCTGCCTCAGATATTTCTTTGAGATAGAGGACCGGCAGGGAAATGTGGTCTATTATGGAAACCACGCATTTTACGAAGCGTGTATCAGGGAGATCGGCAGAATGTTCGACTGTCCCCAGACGCTTCGGGAGGAGGAACGGTTCGGGCTGCCGGCCTGGGCTGAAAATAAAGTGATATACCAGATTTTTCCCTCCCGTTTTGCCACGGATCAGGAGGTGGCGAAAGAGGACTGGTATCAGGCGCCCATTGGCCATAGAGCCGACCTGAAAGGGTCACTGCGGGGCATTATCAATCATTTTGACCACATCAAAAATCTGGGGGTGGATATCCTCTACATGACGCCGATTTTTTGCTCGGACTCTTCCCATAAGTACAATATCCACGACTATTACCGGATTGATCCCTCTTTCGGCGATAAGGAGGATCTGAAAGAGCTGGTGAAGCTGGCCCACCAGTCCGGCATGTATGTGATTTTGGACGGTGTGTTTAATCACACTGGGATTGACTTTTTCGCTTTTCGGGATATCCGGGAAAAGGGGCGGCAGTCGGCCTACCTTGACTGGTATTATATCGAGGATTTTCCGCTGGTGATGGAGATGGGCAAGAGGCCCAACTACAAGACGTTCAGCTACGCCGCGTATATGCCGAAGCTGAATCTGGGAAATCCCGAGACAGCGGATTTCGTCATAGATGTGGCCCGGTACTGGATACAGGAATGCGATATTGACGGCTGGCGTCTGGATGTTGGGGATGAGATCGGTCACAGCTTCTGGAAACGGTTTCGCGCAGGCGTTAAGGCTGTGAAGAAAGACGCCCTGATCGTGGGAGAAGTCTGGCATTACGCGGGAGATTTCCTGGAGGGAGACGAATGGGACAGCGTCATGAATTATCCCTTTTACGATGCAGCGGTGGACTTGATCGCCAGGGAGGAGATCAGTCTCTCGGCTTTTGTGGGGAATCTGAACTTTGTAAAGGGAAATCTGCACACAGGGCTGGAGGGGTATCTGTGGAATTTCATCGACACCCACGACACCGCCAGGTTCCTCCACAGCGCCGGAGGGGATATGGGAAAGCAGAAGCTGGCGGCGGCCATGCAGCTTTTGCTGCCGGGTATGCCCATGATTTATTACGGCGACGAGGTGGGGATGGAGGGCGGACCGGACCCGGACTGCAGGCGGGGGATGCTCTGGGAGGAGAGCAGGCAGAACCTGGAATGCCTGGACTATTACCGCAGGCTGATTCAAATCAGGCATGGGTATCCGGCGCTGACCAAAGGGGCGGTTATCAGGCAGGAGACGGATGACCACAGGGGAATTTGGTATTTGGAGAGAAAGTGGGAGAAATGCCATGTGGTTCTGATTTTCCATGTGAAGAGGGGGCGCGTCTCTTTGGCGGAATTCTCCGGCGGGTGGAGGGAGCTGATCCGTGACAGGGACTTCGATGGCAGACTGCATGACTATGAGGCAGTAGTGCTCACCGAAACAACTACATAGAACAGGTGCGAAAGATGTGCAGGGCGCTGTACGCCGCGAATACCAATATCGATTACTTCCCCACGAATTTCGTGGTCCGTGGGGGAGAGGTCTGTTACATTGCCTTCGAGTGCAATCCCTATATGGAGGAGTGGAATTTCGAAAATTGGGGCATCAAATACTGGTCGATGACACCGGAACTAAAAGCCTACAAAATCCCATAGGGGTATTGGTATCCATATAGGGGCGAAAGGCTTTTGCTGTCAGCAATATAAAATGCCAGATCAGTCAGGGGACGCGCTATTTTGTTCCAGTCTATGCAAAGGGCAAAGCTATAGAGCCCCTTTTGCCGGGATACCCATTCCGGGCAGGGTTGCTTCAGTGCAAGAAACAACTGCTTTTTCCCGTTTTTCCCCGTTGCTGTGGCAAACAACAGGAAATTTTCCGAATCTCCAGGGCTTTGAAAGAATCCCTCTAAAAGCAGATAAACCGGAGTCTCCCTCATACCGTACAGCGTGATATCTGTGGGAAGCTCCCTGGGGGTGGCTGTGTCGAAAATCTCTAAAAGAGCGTCCGGAGCCAGAAAGGCTTCCGCCCGCCGCCTGTACAGCTCTTTTAGCTTGTCCCGGAAGAAACCAAAGCTGTCTTCCATACTGGCAATGGAGGTCTCCTCTTTTGCCATGGCGCAGGTATACAGGCCTGATGGGTGGAAACGGAGAAAAAGAAATTCCTTGTCCATACAGAACCGCATTTCCGCCAGCTTTTCCTCAATACACGCCCGCAGCCATGTCCGCTCTGTTGTAGCGGTAATCGATGTGCGGTTTTCGGGGGGGTGGCTGCCCCGGCAAACAGTTCGTCCTTCGAGTGGATGTCCAGCACAAGGGGAACCCGCAGCGCCATAAGTTCCCGGCGCACCTGGCTGCATTCATCCTCGTTCATAAGCTGCCCCATATTCCAGTCCCCATGATTTGCGGCGGCGCTGATATATGGAGTGCGGAATTCATGTCTGGCAGCCCGGAGTTTTTCCGCGCAGAATTTCCCGATTGCAGACAGTTCGTCCCGGTTTTCTTTCAATACCATTGTAATGCAATACAGCTTTGCCCTGTGCCTGCCGGGACGCCATTTTGCATTTACCAGGGCAATCTTTTCCAGATTCCGGTAGAAGCGGTCGAATTGGACAGAGGCGCATATTTCATGGTACCGTTCGGGCCGGAGCGTTTCAACGGAAAGGTTCACATGCCGGATATTTGCAGACAAAATGGTGCGGATCTCTTCCTCCGTCATGGACCTCGAAAAATTTGAGGTAAAAAACACATTTTTCCGGCCTGTCCGGGGCAGTAATTTTAAGAATTTCAAAAAATCAGGGGCTATAGACGGCTCATAAAGGCATGAGAAAAGGATACCTGCTCCCTGTCTTTTTACAGGTCTTATCATGGGAAACAGTGCCAGAATCTTTCGATAGACCGCTTCCGTCATATAAAATGCCTTGTTTTCAAAGTCGTTAAAGCAGAATCGACAGCGCAGATTGCATGTGTTATTGATGTCGAAAGTCATGGCATCATAAAACAGCTCCTCAGAACAGGGCCTGCGCATCCACTTTCCATTCTTTTTTGCAGGGCGGAATGTTGCAAAATACGTTCCGTATGCCAGAACCTTTTTTGCGGTTCCCTTACAGGCCGCTATAAGCTGCGCCGCTGTTTTCTTCATGCCTGACCTCCTGTATGTAGCGTTGAATCGGTTTCTTTTCTATATTTATATTATACATCTTCCCCGG